>Ga0209487_1004444_pt1 | contig 10761 bp, 7 predicted proteins | sample Poulit2012_FD_187524 | JGI IMG/M metagenome (GOLD analysis project Ga0209487, IMG submission 187524) | Agricultural soil microbial communities from Georgia to study Nitrogen management - Poultry litter 2012 (SPAdes) (version 2) | ecosystem: Environmental > Terrestrial > Soil > Agricultural land... | reverse complement strand
CGCACCGCCTTGCCGACATCGACAAGCAACTGGGCCAGTGGGTGCAGCGATTCCAGCCCGATGCGGTAGCGGTTGAGCAGGTATTCGCCCAGCACAACGTACGTACGGTGACCGGCACCGCTCAGGTCGCCGGCCTGGCTATGGTTGCGGCCACACGAGCCGGGATACCCGTTGCGACCCACACGCCGAGTGAGATCAAAGCGGCCGTCACCGGTAACGGGCGAGCCCCGAAGGAACAGGTCCAGGAGATGGTCCGGCAGATCCTGCAACTGAGCACGCGCCCCCGGCCCGCCGATGCCGCCGATGCGTTGGCGTTGGCGATTACGCACGCCTGGCGCCGGCATGTCACCGGGGTGCCCGGCAGCGGCCCGGTGACAGCCGCGCAGCGGGCGTGGGCACAGGCGGACGTACGTGCCCGCGCAGTGCGCGGATACGGCGGGCGGGCGGCGAGTCGAGCCCGGTCCGGCCCGGTCACCAGTTAGTATCGTACGCATGTTCGTCGTCGGAGATCGTGGATGATTGCCTCCCTGCGCGGCACCGTCAGGCAGGTCGGGTTGGATGCGTGTGTGATCGAGGTCGGCGGCCTGGGCTACCGCGTGCACACCACTCCGGGGACCTTGGCCACCTTGCGCACCGGAAGCGAAGAGGAACTGGCCACCTCAATGGTGGTGCGCGAGGACGCGATGACGCTATACGGGTTCGGTACCGAGGAAGAACGCGACGTGTTCGAATTGCTGCAGACCGTGAACGGCATCGGGCCGCGGCTGGCGCTGGCGATGCTCGCCGTCCACACCCCCGACGGCTTGCGCTCTGCTGTTGCCGCCGAGGACGTCAAGGCGCTGCGCAAGGTGCCCGGGATCGGAGAGAAGGGCGCCCGGCGGATCATCGTGGACCTGGGGGACCGTCTGGGCCCGCCCGCTGCCACACCGGAGACCGCAGCCGCGCCGACCGGGTCGCTGGACAGCGGGCAGCAAGACGTGGTCGCCGCCCTCACCGGGCTGGGCTGGCCGGTGAAAACCGCCGAGAAGGCCGTACAGCAGGTGTTCAGTGAGCAACCCGACCTGGATACCGCAACCGCACTGCGTGCCGCCCTGCAGCACCTCGGAGGCACCCGTGGCTGAGGAGTATCCCGAGACGATCCTGGCAAGCGAGGCCGACGAACTGGAACGTGCCGCCGAAGCGGCGCTGCGACCACGCCGGCTGGATGAGTTCATCGGCCAGAGCGTGGTGCGTGATCAACTCTCCCTCGTTCTGGACGCCGCGAAGGCCCGCCGTCGTCCTCCCGATCACATCCTGTTCGCCGGACCGCCCGGGCTCGGTAAGACAACCCTGGCGATGATCGTGGCGGCCGAGGTCGAGGGCTCACTACGGTTGACGTCCGGCCCCGCCGTCCAGCACGCCGGGGATCTGGCGGCGATCCTGTCCTCCCTGATGGAGGGCGACGTGCTGTTCATCGACGAGATCCACCGGCTGGCGCGCCCGGCGGAAGAGATGCTCTACCTCGCGATGGAGGACTTCCGGGTCGATGTCGTGGTCGGCAAGGGGCCAGGAGCCAGTGCGATACCCCTGACGCTGCCACCGTTCACCGTGGTGGGCGCCACCACCCGCTCGGGCCTGTTACCTGCGCCGCTGCGGGATCGCTTCGGCTTCACCGCTCATATGGATTTCTATTCGGCCGGCGACCTGGAGCAGGTGCTGGACCGTTCCGCCCGGTTGCTGGAGGTGTCCTTGCACCGGCAAGCAGCGACCGAGATCGCCACTCGCTCACGCGGTACGCCTCGGATCGCGAACCGGCTTTTGCGCCGGGTGCAGGATTGGGCCCAGGTTCGAGGTTCCGGGGTACTCGACCTGCATGCCGCCCAACGGGCCCTGGAAGTCTTCGAGGTGGACGAGCGCGGGCTGGACCGTTTGGACCGGGCGGTGCTGCGTACCCTGTGTGAACGCTTCGGCGGAGGGCCAACCGGTCTGACCACATTGGCCGTGGCCATCGGGGAGGAGCCGGAGACGGTCGAAACCGTGGCCGAGTCCTTCCTGGTGCGCGAAGGCCTCATGGCGCGCACGCCCCGCGGCAGGGTCGCCACGGCCGAAGGTTTCGCGCACCTGGGGCTCACCGCTCCCAACGCGACCGCGACGCTGTGGGACTGACCCCACGCGGCGGGTCGCCACGCATGGAATCCAACCGCGCGGGATCTTTTTACCGACCTTTGGTCCGCCCCACCGGCTGGATGAACTAGAATCGCCCAGACCCCGTATTCTGCTTGTGGAGACGTACCCTTATGGATCCGATCATGCTCATCTTCCTCGTGCTCATCTTCGGGATGTTGATCCTGATGATGAACAGGAATCGCAAGCAGCAGCGCGAGCAGACCGAGTTGCGTCGCTCGATCGCAGCGGGCGATGAGGTCATGACCAGTTCGGGCATGTACGGCACAGTGACCGCCGTGGATGGCAATGTCGTCACGATCGAGTCCACCCCGGGTAACACCAGTCGTTGGTTCCTGCCCGCGATCGCCAAGAAGGTGGACCCCGCGACCGAGTACGCTACCGCCGACGCCGATGCGGAGCCGGAAACGCCCGCGGAGGTCAGCGACGAGAGTTCCGACACCTCCACTCCCGACGGGTTCCTCTCCGAGGACCAGGTGCGCAGGACGTACCGGGACGAGAACAAGGACTGATCCACCCGGCCCGGGACCGGGCCGCTGAGACGCGCCGGCGCTGCAGCGCCGGGGAAGAAGAAGACGAAGTTCGTGGCCAAACCAACTCCTTCTGCGGTGCGCCCTGGGCGCACGCTGGTGCTGTTCTTCTGCGTGCTAGCCCTGCTGTTCGGCACGCTCACCGCCGGCACGATGCTCTCCGACGCCAGTTGGCGGCCGAACCTGGCCCTCGACCTGGAGGGCGGGACCCAGATCATCCTCACCCCGCGCACCGAGGACGCTGATGAGATCACCGACGAGCAGGTCGGTCAGGCAATCGAGATCATCCGCCAGCGGGTGGACTCCTCCGGCGTTGCCGAGGCCGAGATCTCCAGCCAGGGCGCGAGCAACATCGTGGTCGGATTACCGGGCGAACCCACCGAGGAAACCCTCAATCTCGTGCGCCAGAGCGCGCAGATGCGGTTCCGGGCCTTCCTCGCCGAAACCGGACCGGCGCCCATCGACCCCGCGTCACTGCAGGCGCCCGACGACGCCGACGTCGGGGAACTGGATCCCGAGGAACTGGAGGAGATGGCCGAGTCCAACGGCGTCGAGGAGGAATCGGCTGGTCAGCCCGGGGGCTCGAACGACGAATCCGACCACGCCGACGATTCGGCGGGGGAGACCGGCGACGACACCAGCGCCGACGGTCCCGCGCCCTCCGGCGCGACCACGGCCACGACCGAGGACGACGGCGCGGATGAAGGCAACGACGGCAACACCGAAGAAGGTGGCCCGAGCCAGGAGCAAACCCGCGCGACCCCCGAAGAGATCGAGGCCGCAGCCTTCGACGCAGCGGATCTGGACGGCGATGGGGAACTATCCGACACCCCGCTGAGCGAACCGGCGAATCCTTCGGACCAAGCCTGGGTCACCGAACAGGTACTGTTCGACTTCCACACCCTGGACTGCACCGACCCGGAGAACCTCATCGGCGGCGGTGGGGACGACCCTGACGCCGCGCTCGTCGCCTGCGCGGTGGACGGCACGTCGAAGTTCATCCTCGGGCCGATGGAGATCCCGGGAACCGACATCGAGAGCGCTAGTTCCGGCTTCCGCGTCACCGAGGGTGGCGTAGTCACCAACGACTATGCCGTATCCATGCAGTTCAACTCCGAGGGCGCGGAGAAGTTCCTGGACGTCACCCGGCGCATCTCCGATCCGCAATACCAGGCGTCCGGGACCAACCGGTTCGCCATGGTGCTGGACGGGCTGGTGCTGATGGCGCCCACGGTGGATAGCCCCATCCCGGGTGGATCCGCTGAGATCAGCGGGAATCTCACCAGGGAGAGCGCCCAACGCCTCGCGAGCCAACTGAACTTCGGTGCACTGCCGATCCAGTTCGAAGTCCAGAGCGAGGAGCAAATTTCGGCCACCCTGGGTTCGGAGCAGCTTCAGCGCGGACTGCTCGCCGGGCTGATCGGGTTGGCCCTCGTGGTGGTTTACGCCTTGGTGCAGTACCGGGCACTGGCGATCATCTCGCTGGCCAGCCTGACTCTGGGCGGGTTGACCACGTACCTGGTGATCGCCCTGCTGTCCTGGCAGATGGGCTACCGACTGTCCCTGGCAGGCGTGGCCGGCTTGATCGTGGCGATCGGCATCATCGCCGACTCCTTCATCGTCTACTTCGAACGGATCCGCGATGAAGTCCGCGAGGGGCGCCGCCTGCCCGACGCTGTCGAACAAGGCTGGAAGCGCGCGAGGCGGACCATCATGGCCTCCGATGCGGTCAACCTGCTCGGAGCCGTGGTGCTGTACTTCGTGGCCGTCGGCGGGGTGCGCGGGTTCGCTGTCACCCTCGGTTTGATCACATTGATCGACCTGATCGTGTTCGTCTTCTTCACCCACCCGTTCATGCAGGTGCTGATCCGTACCCGGTTCTTCCGGGAAGGCTCCAAGATGTCCGGCCTCGACCCGGAGCACCTGGGCGCCGTCGTCTCGGCCTACCGTGGCCGGGGACAGTTCCGCTCCCGGGCCGAGCGTGAGGCCGGCAGTTCGATGACCATCGCCGAACGCCGCCGTGCGGAAGCGCTGGCAGCGGTTTCCGCCCAGGCCGCGGACACCGTGTCCAGCCCCGCGGAAGGCGCGAGCGTCGGCGGAGCCGGGCGGGAACCGGAGTCGGATGACGCCGCCCGCGATGCCAACGGCGTGCAGAAAGGGGACGAGTGATGAGGAGCTTCTCCCAACTCGGTAACGACCTGTACACCGGGAAGAAGTCGTTCGCGATCGTGCAGAACCGGCGACGCTGGCTCACGATCGGGGTCGCGCTGGTCATCGGTGCACTGCTGGTGCTGGGGATCCGCGGGCTGAACCCCGGCATCGAGTTCCGCGGCGGTTCGGAGTTCACCGTCTCCGGGACGGCCATCACCGATCAGCAGCCGGCCCACGACGCCGTGGCCCAGATGGATGCCGACCAGGTGCCGCGGGTGTCCAACATCGGCTCGGACACGGTGCGTGTGCAGACCGAGGAACTCAGCGACGCCGAGACCACTCAACTGCGTGAACTGCTGGCGGAGGCCTACCACGTCCCGGTCAGCGACGTGACCAGTTCGTTCGTCGGCCCCACCTGGGGGCAGGATGTGACCACTCAGGCGCTCCAGGGCGGATTGATCTTCCTGGTTCTGGTCGCCGGGGTGATGGCCGTTTACTTCCGGCACTGGAAGATGGCGGTGGCGGCGCTGGTGGCGCTACTGCATGACCTGGTCGTCACCGTTGGGGTCTACGCCCTGATCGGCTTCGAGGTGACGCCGGCCTCGGTGATCGGGTTCCTGACCATCCTGGGATACTCCCTGTACGACACGGTGGTGGTGTTCGACAAGGTGCGGGAGAACACCAACCTGTACCAGGAACAGACCAAGTACACCTATGCCGAGGCGGCGAACCTCGCGGTGAACCAGACCCTGGTGCGCTCGATCAACACCTCGATCGTGGGCCTACTGCCGGTCGGCGGGATCCTGTTCGTTGGTGCGTTCCTCATGGGCGCCGGGACCCTGCGGGACATCTCCCTGGCATTGTTCATCGGGCTGGCTTGCTCCACGGTTTCCTCGATCTTCATCGCCACTCCCATCGAGGTCGCCCTGCGTGAACGTGATCCGGCAGTGCGTAAGCACACCGAGAAGGTGCTGGAGCGCCGCGAACGCCGGATCGCACAAGCCGAGCAGGACGGCCTGGAGTTGGACTCCTCACTCACCAGTGCGCGCGCCGGGGGACTGGTAGCAGGCGAACACCTGGGCCATGCCGCGCAACCCAAGCGACGTAGGTCGAGGAACCGGTGACCCCCGTGGCACTGGCGGAGCGGATCCGCGAACGGATGCGGCACGTGCCTGATTACCCCGAACCGGGTGTGCTGTTCCGGGACATCACCCCGCTGCTGGCCGATCGGGACACCTTCAGCGCCGCGGTGGACCGCCTCGCTGAACTGTTCGGCACCGACATCGACGCCGTCGCCGGGGTGGAAGCGCGGGGATTCCTGCTGGCCGCCCCGCTGGCGCTCCGGTTGGGTACCGGTGTGCTCGCAGTGCGCAAGGCCGGCAAACTGCCGCCACCGGTCCACCGGCAACGCTACGAGTTGGAGTACGGCACCGCCGAACTGGAAGTTTCCGAAGTCGGAATCAGCCCCGGCAGCAAGGTCGCCCTGGTGGACGACGTCCTGGCCACCGGCGGCACCGCCCGGGCGGCGGCACATCTGCTCGAGCGCGTGGGTGCCCAAGTGACCGGTATCGGGGTGCTGCTGGAGTTGGCCGACCTAGACGGGCGCGAGCGACTCAGCGACTGGCCCGTGCACACGCTGCTGCGGGACTAACCAAGGTCCATCGGCCCGCCGAGCCCCGGAGTCTGGCCGCACGGTGCGGAGATCTCCGGGCGGCCTTTCGTAGCGGCTATTGTGCCGTGGCCGAACGCATACCGCCGATCGGTTGCTCGTTGCGTACCATAGGAAGATGGACGAGCGAGCCCCGGTGAGTACCACCACGAACAGCGCCCCGGACCCGGTGGTGCCTGGTTCGCGTGTGCGCTCAGCGCTGGGCCGATTCGGTGCCCGGGCGAGCAGCACCCCCAAGGCGTTGGAGCCGCTGCTGGCCGTGGTTCGCTCCAACCACCCCAAAGCAGACGTATCGGTGATCGAACGGGCCTATCGGGTGGCTCAACAATCCCACCAGGGTCAGTCCCGCAAGAGCGGGGATCCCTACATCACCCACCCGGTGGCCGTGGCGACGATCCTGGCGGAGTTGGGTCTGACCCCGCCCACCCTGGCCGCCGCGCTGCTGCACGACACCGTGGAGGACACCAACTACTCCCTGGAGCAGTTGCGCACCGACTTCGGCGAGGAGATCGCCGTCCTGGTCGATGGCGTGACGAAACTGGACCGCGTGAAATACGGGGAAGCAGCCCAGGCGGAAACCGTGCGCAAAATGGTGATTGCCATGGCCCGCGATATCCGGGTGCTGGTGATCAAACTGGCCGACCGGCTGCACAACGCGCGGACCTGGAAGTACGTGAGCCGGGACTCTGCGGCTCGGAAGGCACGGGAAACGATCGAGATCTATGCCCCACTGGCCCACCGGTTGGGGATGAACACGATCAAGTGGGAGTTGGAGGACCTGTCCTTCGCCACCCTGTACCCCAAGGTGTATGACGAGATCGTCCATCTGGTGGCCGAGCGCGCCCCTGCCCGCGAAGAGTTCCTGAACAAGGTGCGCAGCCGGGTCGTGGACGACCTGAAGGCCGCCAAGATCAAGGCGACCGTCACCGGTAGGCCCAAGCACTATTACTCGATCTATCAGAAGATGATCGTGCGCGGCCGGGACTTCGCCGACATCTACGACCTCGTCGGCGTGCGGGTCCTGGTGGAATCGGTGCGCGACTGCTACGCCGTGTTGGGTGCACTACACGCGCGATGGAACCCGGTCCCCGGCCGGTTCAAGGACTACATCGCGATGCCCAAGTTCAACATGTACCAATCACTGCACACCACGGTGATTGGACCGACCGGCAAGCCCGTAGAAATCCAGATCCGCAGTTATGACATGCACCGGCGGGCCGAATACGGCGTTGCCGCGCACTGGAAGTACAAGGAAGCCGCGCGCAGCGGGAGCAAACGCAAGGGGTCCGACGTCGAGGCCATGCCGTGGCTGCGGCAGTTGGTGGACTGGCAGCGGGAAACTTCCGACCCTGGGGAGTTCCTGGACTCCCTGCGGTTCGAGATGTCGGGCACCGAGGTGTACGTATTCACGCCCAAGGGGGACGTGCTCGCGTTGCCCTCGGGCTCGACGCCGGTGGACTTCGCCTACGCCGTGCACACCGAGGTGGGGCACCGCACGGTCGGAGCACGTGTCAACGGCCGGTTAGTGCCGCTGGAATCCGCGCTGGAGCACGGTGACACCGTGGAGGTGTTCACCTCCCGCGCGGAGGGGGCGGGGCCGAGCCGCGACTGGCTCGGGTTCGTCAAGAGCCCCAGGGCCCGGAACAAGATCCGGCAGTGGTTCACCAAGGAACGCCGGGAAGAGGCGATCGACCACGGCAAGAGCGCGATCGCTCGGGCGCTACGCAAGCAGAACCTACCTATTCAGCGGCTGCTGAACCACGAGATGCTCGTGGTGCTGGCCGATGAGATGCAGTACCAGGACGTCTCCGCCCTGTACGCAGCGGTGGGCGAGGGGCATGTCTCGGCTGGCACCGTGGTGAAAAAACTCGTCGCCAGCCTCGGTGGGGAGGACGGCGCTGAGGAGGATATCGCCGAGGTCACTCGGCCCGGCGCCTCCAGGCCCAGGTCCCGACCCGCCGAGACCGGCATCATCGTCTCCGGAATGGACGGGACGGATGTCCTCACCAAACTGGCCCGTTGCTGCACCCCGGTACCCGGCGACGAGATCGTCGGCTTCGTCACCCGGGGCTCGGGAGTCTCGGTGCACCGCGTGGACTGCGGGAACCTGCACGGGTTGCGGGCCCAACCCGAGCGGATCGTCGACGTCGAGTGGTCGCCGTCCGCGCAAAGCGTTTTCCTCGTACAGATCCAGGTCGAGGCTCTGGACCGGGCGGGGCTGCTGTCCGACGTGACCAAGGTCCTGTCCGACAACCACGTGAACATCCTCTCGGCCAACGTGTCCACCTCACAGGACCGGGTGGCCATCTCCCGGTTCGCCTTCGAGATGGCCGAGCCCTCCCACCTGGGTCACGTGCTACGTGCTGTCGGACAGATCGAAGGGGTGTTCGACGTCTTCCGGTTGACGGGTTCTCGGCCCGCGAGTGCAGCCGAACCGAACGAGGACGGCCGCCCAGGCTCACGAGCGAAGAAGAAGGGCGAACCTGGCGGTCAACCAGTGGAGCCGACTGGAAACGAAACTGCGGCGGGTAGTGGCACGCCGACCGGGAGTGCACCGGCAGACGAGGGTGCACCGGCAGACGACGGTTCACCGGCAGGGGAAGGCGCACCGGCAGACCGTCGAACGCCGCCGGCGGCCCCGGACCGGTCCCCGCGGCCCACGCCGGTAGGAACTCCGAGCGAAGTTCTTACCGGGCGCAGTGCTCGCACCTGACGTTATTTAGGTCTGATGCCGGCACAGTTTCGGTGTGGTTCCGGCACATTGAATGGGTTCTCCGTCCGGACGCCGCAGCGCTGGTCAGCGGGCGTCGTCGGCCGCCTGCAAAACCTGCTCGAGCCACGCTTTGCGCGCCTCGAGTGCGTCAGAGGCGCGGGAGATGGCGGCCTCATCGCCACTCTCGCGGGCAGCAGCAAGGTCGCGCTCCAAGGCCTGGATCGACTCTTCCAGTTGCGCCGCGGCGCCCTCGGCCCGAGCGCGCACCCGGGGGTTGGACTTACGCCACTGTTCCTGCTCGACATCCCGAATCGCTTGCTCGACGGCGCGTAACCTGCCCTCGACGCGGCCGATATCGCCGCGTGGGACCTTGCCGGCCTCATCCCAACGGTCCTGGATGTCCCGGAGTGCAGCCTTGGCTTTGTCCAGGTCTCGCACGGGAACCAGTGCTTCAGCCTCCTCCAGCAACTGCTCCTTGACCTTCAGGTTCTCCGCGTACTCCGCGTCAAGGGCCGCGTTGGCGGCGTTCCGCGCTTCGAAGAAGACGTCCTGAGCGGCCCGGAAGCGTGCCCAGAGGGCATCATCGTCCTTGCGAGAGGCCCGGCCCGCTCGCTTCCACCGGTCCATGAGGTCTCGGTAAGCAGCCGATGTCGGACCCCAATCCCGGGAAGAACTCAGCGCCTCGGCTTCGGCGATGAGTTTCTCCTTCTTCGCCTTGGCTTCGGCATGGGTACGGTCCAACTCGGCGAAGTGCTGGCGGCGCACCCGGTCGAACTGGGTACGTGCCGCCGAGAACCGCTTCCACAGGCCGTCCTCGGTGTTCCGGTCCAACCTGGGGCCGGAGCGTTGTGCCTGCTTCCATTCCTCCAGCAACTGCCTCAGTCGCTGGCCGTCCTGACGCCACTGGATCCGGTGCGGCTCACGGGCTGCGATCTTCTCGGCACGCTCCACGATCGCGGTGCGTTCCGTGAGCGCCCGCTCCTTGGCGGCGGCGCGTTCAGAAGCGATTTCCTCCTTACGCTCCGATACCCGCCCCTGTAGCGCTGCCACCCGCTCCCGGAGGCCGTGGATGTCACCCACCACTGCAGGTTCCGCCACCGCTTCGGTCAACGAGGTCAGGGTGGAGTCCAGGTCCTTCACGCCCAGTTGGCCCAGGCGTGCCGAGAACAGGTCCACCTGCGCCTTGAGGTCCAGGAAGCGTCGGATGTACAGCCGCAGTGCCTCCTCCTCGCTCACTCCGGGATATTGGCCGACCACCCGGTAGTCCTCGCCGTCCCGAACGGAGACGGTCCCGTCGTCGTCGACCTTTCCGAACGCGGCTGCCGCAGCCACCTCTTCCGGGTCCAACGGGGCCTCGGCCCCGCCGGTGCTTTCTCCTTGGGCGGGGGCCACCGGTACGGGCGCCGGAGTTGGGGCAACGACAGCGGCTGCCGGCTTGGGGCGGGCGAGAGCCGAAGGCTTCGGCACGGGGAACGGACGCGGCCCAGCCTTGGCCGGTGATGCCTCCTGGGCGGCTTCCTGCGTGTCGCCAGCCT
>Ga0209487_1004443_pt1 | contig 10764 bp, 8 predicted proteins | sample Poulit2012_FD_187524 | JGI IMG/M metagenome (GOLD analysis project Ga0209487, IMG submission 187524) | Agricultural soil microbial communities from Georgia to study Nitrogen management - Poultry litter 2012 (SPAdes) (version 2) | ecosystem: Environmental > Terrestrial > Soil > Agricultural land... | reverse complement strand
TCCCGAACAGGAAGGTGAAACGCCTTAGCGCCGATGATAGTGGGCTGCGCGCCTGTGAAAGTAGGTCATCGTCAAGCATAAAATACAAACCCCGAGTCAAAACTCGGGGTTTTTTTATGCCTGCAACTTGAGCGACAAGAGAAAAGAATTGACTATCAAGGAGTATTATTTAAAAAATTAATCTTTTTCTTTGGTCTTAATAGTCTATGCTAATATTGATCCTGTGTTGATTATTAATGAGCAGAAACTATTGACCAAATTAAATACCATCACTCTGAGTGGATTAGAGCCAATACAAATAATTAGTCTAAAAGATACTAATCAGTATAGAGATCATGAGGGCCGGGCCCAAAGATTGGGTATCACTTCTGCCCTTTGGCCTTTATTTGGTCAGATATGGCCATCTGGCGTTTTATTAGCTAAAAAGATTTTGAACCAGCCTATTGCGGATGATGCCCAGGTGTTGGAGATTGGTTGTGGGCTTGCCTTGGCGAGCTTGGCCGCCCATAGTTGCCAGATAAATGTCACCGCCAGTGATTATCACCCTGAGGTTCCTAATTTCTTGCGTGATAATCTACGTTTGAATAATTTGCCTATCATGCCTTATCGTTATGGCCGTTGGGGTTCGGATCGCTACGCCTATGACATATATGATACTGGTGCATTGCCGGTGTACGAACGCTACGATCTTATTATAGGTAGTGATCTTTTATATGAACCCGATAGTGCTTTCTTTTTAGCTCAATATGTTGATAGGGTTTCCAGGCCTAGGGCCGAGGTCTGGATAGTGGATCCAAACAGGGGCTATAAAAACAGTTTTGCCCGAGCGTTGGCTGATTATGGTTTTGAGTTGATAGAAGATCGTCTAGTCGAGCTCCAAGAGGGTTATCAACTAAATGGAGCCATAATTCCCTTGCGTGGTTTTTTTCTACGATTCAAACGTTGAGTCAGGATAAAAAAAAGCACCCCGCAGGGTGCTAAAATATCGTCTGCACCCAAACTAGCGTGACAGCGATAAGGGTTTGATTATGATCATGAGGGTTAGCAGCTTTAACTATACACAGTATTTGAACCTTATACTAATTTTTACCATCAAAAAATAATAAGCATATAATCATAGTTGATAAGGCGTCCTTTGCCGCGCTGCGCTGTGTGAGCCGGCAGTGTTATTATTTGGGCTGATGTAATTTTACTGGAGTTGAGCATGCAGGGCCTGGCCAGGTTATTTTTAGTTTTATCCATACTTTTATTGACAGCTTGTGCAGGAGCGGGTCATTCTGACGCACCTGCCAGTCGCTCGGGGGTGGAAATGTATGGGGTGATTGATGTCGGAGTCGGGCACTCCGAGGTTCGTTAGGTAAAGCTAGATCATGTTCAGACCGCTTGTCCTTTGGCCACTGCTGTTAAGCCTTGCTGGTTGTAATTACTCACCTTCCATCTATATTGCCGGGTCTTATTTCCCTGCCTGGTTGGTATGTGTCGCAGTTTCTATTCCAATCACCATAGTATTGCGGGTAGTGTTGATCTATGCTGGTATTGATGAATATTTGCCTCTGCGTTTACTTACCTACGTATGTTTTGCCCTTTTGATCAGTTTAATTCCCTTGTGGTTTTTATTTAGTTAGTCATGGAAACGACTCCTGCACCCCGTATGCATAGAACAAAAAAAAGTTTGGCCATTTTATTTGCCGTCGCTGTTTTTGCCTTGTTGGCTATCTTTGCTGTAGCTCAGTGGATAAAGCGTGTGGCAAATCCCTTATCCGAAGATGCGGTTTTAGGGGCGGCGATCGTCAATATTAGTGCCGGTGTGCCTGGTAAAATAAAAAAAATGTATGTCCAGGATGGGGATTTTGTTGAAGAGGGGCAATTATTATTTGAACTCGATCCCACTTTTTTTGAACTCCAGTATGAGCAATCTTTGGCAGAGCTGGATTTTGCCAGGGCCACTTTGGCGACTAAGGGCAAAGTGATACAGGCCGAGGAACATAACGCTCAAATAGCTCAGGAGCAGGTGCACAGGGCGCAGGAAAATTTGCAGTTGGCTACGCAGACGTATCAGCGTTTAAATGAGCTGTTTCCCAAGGGTTATGTGTCACAGCAAAAGCTTGATGAAGCGCGAACATTGATGCGTGATGCTGAGATTTCCCTGAGTCAGGCATTAGAGCAGCAGGCCGCTGCCGAATCACTGGTTAATGACACACAGGCCGAGCAAGCACTGGTATCAACGCGGATTTCTGCGGTCGCAATCGCTGAGTATGAGTTGTCCAAAACAAAGGTAAAAGCACCTTTTGCAGGCCGCATCGTAGGTTTGAATACTCGGGAAGGAGAGCAGGTATTGCCTGGCGGCTCTATTTTTTCACTGGTTGATGTTCCTAATAGTTATGCGACTGCTTATTTCAAGGAAACTGATCTGGATCGCATACAGGCAGGTGATTGTGCCACTGTTTATATTTTGGCTGATAGTGAACGACCGGTAAAAGGGCGTGTTTTAGAAATAGGGTGGGGGGTAACCAGTGCCGAGCAAATTGATCTGCCTTTTAAATTGCCTTATGTGCAGAAAACTCTCAACTGGGTGCATATAGCGCAGCGCTTCCCGGTGCGTATTGCGTTACAGGATGCACCTGCTGATTTGTTGCGTTCGGGTGCTTCGGCTAATGTTGTCATTCACCATAAGGAGCAATGTGAGTAGTTTGTGGCGTACTATTTTCTCGCAGGTCAAGGAGGATTTAAAGCCCACTGCTGAGCGCATTGACTTAAGCTGGCGTATTGCATTGATTTGCGCTGTCATGGTTGCCGTTGCCATGATTTACGAGATCCCCTTTGTTGCCGTCAGCCTTTTTGTGATTTTTTATGTGATGCGATCTGACAGTGCCGAGAGCAATGTGCTGGCGATAGCGCTGATTATTTTGGCCTCGGTGGTGGTTCTGCTTTTACTCGCCATCATACAGCTGACTTTGCCAAGCCCGGCGATGCGCTTGGGGGTGCTTTTGGTGACCTCCTATTTTCTCCTGTTTTTTGGTGTTTCCACGCAGTTGGGTCCTTTGGGCGGGATCATTGCCTTGGTCATTACATTCGTACTGTCCATATTGAATTACGTCGAAGTGCCAGAAATTGCGACACGAGGGACCTTATATGCGTGGTTGATGGCGGCTACTCCAATGGCTATCGTCATTTTGGCGAATTGGTTTTGGGGTCGCAGACCAAAAAATGTGCTTTTATTCGAGCTCAAAGAGCGTTTATTGAGCTGTGAAAGTTTGTTGCTGGGGCAGGTTCATATATCGGCGTTTCGTACGTTGGTAGGCGAGGGTATGGAGGCGCAACAAAAGCGTATTGGCTGGTTAAAGGCTTTTCGTTTGGCGCCAAAGCATCAAATTGGCTGGGCTGAGCATGGGACGTTGAATATCTACCGGTTCATGTTGGCGCTCTTGGCCTGGGAGCGTAGCGGAGCCATGCATGAGCCCAAAGCCAAGGCACTTAATGAATGGTTAGCTGCAGCCTGTCACCAAGCCGCTACCTTTATTGCCCAGGGCAAGGCCGCGCAGTTTGAGCCGGGGCTCGAGCTGGATGCTGGGCAAGAGCGGCTTTTGGCGTCTTTGGGTGCGCGCAAGCAGGCATTTCAGGAGATGGTCTTAGCGTTACACGCATTGAGTAAAACAGATGATTTCAGCAAGCTTAGCCCGGAAAAAACTCCTTTTGCGCAGCCGGACATCTGGCGTAATCCGGTTTATAAGCATCATGCCATCAAGGGGACGGCTGCTGCGACCATTTGCTATATGTTTTACAGTATTGTGGATTGGCAAGGCATTCATACTGCGATGATCACTTGCTATGTGGCTTCCTTGGGCACGACAGCAGATACCTTGCATAAACTGACCCTGCGGATCATCGGTTGTCTGATTGGGGCTGCTTTGGGGGTGCTGACTTTATTGTTTTTAATGGTGCATTTAAATGATGTAGGCAGTGTGCTGGTGGTGGTTTTTTTAGTTTCGCTGCTTAGTGCCTGGGTATTTACTGGGCCAGAGCGCGTCTCCTATGCAGGGATTCAAATTGCTTTTGCCTTTTATTTGGTGTTGCTGCATCAGTATGGTCCCAGCTTTGATTTTAATGCTGCTTGGGATCGTATTGTTGGGGTGTTGGTGGGTAATATGATGATGTATGTGTTCTTTACCCGCTTATGGCCGGTTGGTATGCAACCCAGTGTAGAAAGTGATTTAAAACAAGCGCAGCAATTATTGAAAAAATTGCAGCAGTTGCCGTTTTCCGATAGGGACGGCCGTGTGCAAACCGCAGCGGCTGTTGCTGTAAAGCTGGATGCCGCGCATACTGCCATGCAAATGATGCTGTTTGAATTACGTACCATACGGCCCTCTCCGGAGGTCAAAAGGCAGCTCGATCGTCAGTTGGCTGATTTGCGCGACGCGTTTGAGCGTCATTCATTTGTTTTTTAGTGTAAGTGCTCGTTCAGGGTGCCCATGGCAAAGGCCAGGGTGCTGGAGGCTATCTGTGCAGCCGTGTAGGCGGCGTTATGAGCTTTTCTGGCAGTGGCGAGGCCACTGGCTGCCTCAGTGAGCAGCGTCATGCTGGTCAGCCCCACAGTATAGGCGTCCAAGGCTGCATCGTAGGTGATCTGTGCTGCTTCGAGTAATTCTTTGGAGGCTTGTACCGCTTCAAGCGCAGTGCGTAGTGCATCGCCCGCGAGGTACATTTGCTTAAGCGCATCATGTTCATTTTTTATATGCGCTTGTTCTGCGGCTTGTGCTTCTAGTTGCGCTTGTTGTAGTTGTTTGCTGCGTAGCCCGCCATCAAAGATGGGGATGCTGATGCCCAAAAGCACGCCGGTTGATGAGGCCCTGGGGTTCATTGAGGGTAGGCCTTGTATATTCAGGGTCGAGCTGCCCCCTGCGGTGATGCCCATCAAGGCGATTTTAGGATAGAAGTTGGCTCGCGCAGAGTCTATTTCTGCCTTGGCCGCGTCCATGGTGGCCTGGGTGGCCTGTACGTCAGGGCGACGTTGTACTGCCTGTTGCAGGGCCTGGTCATCAGGCAGGCTATCTGGCGTCGGCAGGTCGTGACGTTGTACATCGATTTTCAGGTTTTGCTCAGGGCTGAGCCCAATCGCCGAGATTAATAGCTGTTTATTGCTGTTGACCTTACCCTGGCTTTGGACAAGGGCTAAATTGGCTTGCGCCCTAAGTTGTTTTGCCTGCGCGAGCTCGATGCGATTGCCCAGACCGGCCTCGTAGTTTGCCTGGGCGGCATCCAGTACGTATTGGGCATTGTTCAGATTTTCTTCGTTGATTTTCAACTGCTCGAGTGCATCCGCATATTGGAAATAGGTTTCGGTTACTGCAAAGACAACTGCCTGGTGGGCGGCACCCAGGGCAAACCGACTGGCGGTGGCCATATGTTGTGCTGCTTTGCGAATGGCATCGCGTTTACCAAAGTCAAATAGTAACCACTCCAGAGTCAGGGCCGGGATGAAGCCGCGCACGCTGCTGCGGGTTGAAAGCTCAAGCTCATGATCCAGGATACTGAAGCGATCGCTTTTATGACTTTTTTGATAGCCAGCAATGGCTATGGCAGAAATAAAAGGTAAATAGGCACTGCGGGTCATGCCTGCTGCTGTGGCTGCTTGCTCAGCGTGCAGCCAGGCGGTGCGTGTGATGGGGTTGATACGCTGTGCCAGGTCGATGAGCTCTGCGAGTGTATAGGCCTGATCCGGATTGATTTCGGGTGTGCTAAAGGCACTGGGCTGCTCTGACTTTCCGGTGGCTGGTTGCTCCAGGCTTTGTGGGCGGTCTTTGGCGGGGCTAAAGCTACGTGGACCGATTTCTGGGGGGCTTTCATACGAAGTCTGAGGGCCAGGGCCTGTCCCGGTGCAAGCTGCGGTCAGGCCAGCCAGGCCGAGCGTGATTATGGTAGTGCGCCAGAACCGCAGTGTTGACAGCTTAACGGGTTTGGTTAACCCGGGCAGTAGGTGGTTTTTTTTCATAAAAACTAAGATAAGTAGACCAAGGGCTTTGTCATACTATATAAGCCTGCCTCTCATTTTACAAAAACTTTGTCAGGGTAAGTGAAATGGACCAAGTTGATGTTCACTTCAAGCAATTGCTTAATACAGCAAAAGTGGGAACGATTGCCTGTATTGATAATGATGGCTGGCCGTTTCAGGCGCTGGTTCCTTATGCGGTTTGGCCTCAAGAGCAGTGTTTTGTCATTCATATCAGTAGTTTGGCCAAGCATACACGAAATTTACTGCAACGTCCGAAGGCAGCTTTGTCGATTTTTGATGCTTTCTCTGCCGAGCAATCTGTGCATGAGCTGCCGCGGATTAGTTTTCAGGTGCGAGCCCAGGTTGTGGAGCGCTCGGCAGCGCTTTTTGAGCAGGCTAGAGCGGTGTATTTGATGCGCTTTCCTGAGCGTGATTTCATTACTGAATTTACGGATTTTCATTTTTTTCTTTTATCTCCTTTTAGGGCGCGCCAAGTCGTTGGTTTTGGTCAGGCCAAGACAATTTCCGAAGCGCAGTTAACCCGCTGGATGGCAGCAATATAAAAAGCCATCTCGGCAATGAGATGGCAAAGGTCTGGGAGGGGCTTTTTACTGCGAGGGGTTGTTTATTTGTCCTCCTCGTCTGCTCCGCGGTAACGCTTATAAGGCAGTACGTTCCAGGTGCGCTCCTTGAGCGCTTCCGGAGAAAGGCGGGGTGGGATCTCGGTCAGTAGCTTTTCTGCTGCATCCAGCTCTCTTTGTACTTCCGCCTTGTCCTGGTACATAAACTCGTCAGAGGTTTGCTCGGGTGCCAATCTGAGCTTTTCCTTTAGATCTTCGATAATACGTTCTTGTTGTGCATAGAGGGCCTTGCGCGCGGTATCTTTCCAGACAGGACGCAAGGTATTGTTGTGATCCAGCAGATTCCAGTATTCTTGGTAAATGTCGTTGTATATGGAATTGGCAAAATCGCGGGCATCAAAGCTTGCCAGTTCCAGATCTCGCAAGGTTAGATCCTCGACTTTCAAGGGCTCCTTGCGTGGGGTGCCGCCCAACCGGTTATAGTCCAGATAGTAGGGGAACATACCCTTGACGATTTTCCCAACGGGCTGGGTGGCCTCGTTGTATTCATCCACTCCCTTGGGTTGTATGCCCTGTATGGCTGCCATGGCAGACTCTGGTCGTACGACCTCTTTGGGGGGCAGGATACCGTGGCGTAGCATCTCGCGGATACCTGTGCCCGAGATGGTCAACCGATAACGTGCGTCATGAGGACAGGTTTGCGTGGTCGCGTGCATGGCACAGCGGGTGCAATAAAACACCTCAAAGAACAGGCGTACATCAATGCCGAGCTCCTCGGGCGTAAACTCATCAAACACGGTGTGACTGGCATATTTATCATAAAAAGTGCCAATACCGGCATGGTCGCGACCGATCAATGCATGGGTACAACCATAATTTTTCATGATGAGTGCATGCAAGACCGTCTCCCGGGGGCCGGCAAAGATATAAGTGACCCGCAAGGGTGAAAGGATGGCCCTATCTTTGGGGTAATAGGTATCCAATACGTTGCGGTATGCAAGCATGCGATGCTCATGGCGCACGTACTCGCGCTTGGCCATTTCTACCAGAGGTTGTAAAAAAATACCGTCAATCTCCTCTAGGGCATTGCGGTGGATATACTCATGGCCGCGGTGCAGTGGGTTGGCTCCGGTAATAAAGCCAGCGACTGAGTTGAATTTCTTTTCCTCGTAGAAGAGACGCCAGGTGTCAATGGGTTCACGGCGTAATTTTTCAAAGGGGCCCCAGTCAGCGCGATTCAGTAGATGCAGGGTACCACCCAAAGAGGTATCACCCATGCGCCGAAAGATAGAATCTACCCCCGGGTGATTGCGATCAGTGGTTCCAAAAAGGTGTTGCGCACGGTGCGCTTTGTCATAGGCAAAAATATCCTCAATATCGAGTATTGCAACGGGCTCGTTGTTGTAATCCGTCAGGGCAACTTGATCGCCGATTTTGAGCTGTGCAATGATCTCCTCGTTACGACGACCGATAGGTGCAAAGCTAAGCGGAACAGGCCAAACTGTGCCATCGCTCAGGCGGCCATCGGCCAGTACCGACATATAATCGGCTTCATTCATGAACCCCTTGTTCGGTGAAAGCACACCAGTGGCGATCATTTCAATGGTAATAACGGCCTCGAGGTCCACCCGAATGGATGGTAATGTGCGGGCTTTCTCTATTTGTTGTGCACGCTGGTCTTCAGGTACGACCTGATTGACCAGCACGCCTCCGTGAGGCTGCTGGGGAAGGACGTCAAAATTTAGTTCAAGGTGTTCCATAAACCCTCCGAGTAGGTTGTATTATTCTGATTTTTGGTATATTAGCTAAATTCAAGGCACTTAATAATATGTTAACTAAATATACCCCTTAATGCATAATAAAAAAGCTATACCAAAGTAGGAGAGTTCATGTTTGCCGCTTGGGTGGTGCTCGCATCCTTGGCCTATGCCGCAATTTTATTTGCCATTGCCTGGTATGGTGACAGGAGGCCCTTATACGTTCAGCAGCCCTGGTTGCGTCCGGTAGTCTACAGTTTTGCGCTGGCGGTTTATTGTTCCTCCTGGACCTTTTATGGCGCGGTAGGTACGGCGGTGCGCTCCGGTTGGGGTTATTTGCCGATTTATCTCGGCCCCTTGATTTTGTTTTTGTTTTTTTGGCGCATGATCGAGCGCATGGCCTTGGTCGCGCAGTCCCAAAATACTGTTTCCATAGCGGATTTCATGTCGCGTCGTTATGGGCGTTCGCAAGGGTTGGCCAGTCTCGTTGCCCTCATTGCGGTAATTGCAGGGGTACCTTATTTGGCTTTGCAATACAAGGCCGTCACCCTGAGTTTGAATGTTCTGACAGGCCGTGAGATACAGCAGGGCCTGTTTGGGGATCCGGCACTTTATGTAGCCGTGATTATGGCGCTTTTTTCCATCTTATTTGGTACGCGGCAGGTGGATGCCACTGAACATCGTCCTGGTTTGATGCTGGCGGTGGCTTTTGAGTCTTTTATCAAGCTTTGGGCTTTGATTGCAGTGGGTGTTTTTGCATTTTTTTGGGCTCATGAAAATGATTATTCGGTGCTTTCGGCCACACAGGCGTTGGCCCAGAGCATGCCTGCTGGCGGTTTCCTGACCCAGACTTTGCTGGCGTTTGCGGCAATTGTTTGTTTGCCACGGCAATTCCATGTGGCGGTGGTTGAGTGTGGTGATGTAACAGACATACGGCGGGCCCGCTGGCTATTTGGTTTGTATCTGGTCATTATTTCTTTGATGGTCTTGCCGATTGCCGTGGTCGGCCAACAGGTGTTTGCCGATCCTGGTGGTGCGGTAGAGGCGGATACTTATGTGCTGGCCCTGCCTTTGTCGCAGGGTCAGGTTGCTCTGGCATTGGCTGCCTATATTGGCGGGTTTTCGGCGGCCACCGGGATGGTGATTGTCACCAGTGTGGCTTTGTCTACCATGGTGAGTAATGATTTGGTCATGCCCTGGTTTTTGCGTCGGGGTTGGGCGCATCAGCAGGGCAGTGTATCAACGGCTGTTTTGTGGGTGCGTCGTATTGCCATTTTATTGGTCGCAGCAGTCGCCTATGGCTACTACTATGGCAGTCGTAGTGATACGGCTCTGGCTGCTTATGGATTGATGGCTTTTGTTGCAGTGGCGCAGTTCGCACCCGGTCTGATAGGGGGGCTGTACTGGCAAGGTGCGAGCCGGCAGGGCGTGGAGGCCGGGTTGTGGGTGGGTTTCATTGTGTGGATTTACACCTTGCTTTTACCTACTTTATCAGAGGCGGGCTGGTTTGGCAGCCTGTGGATTGTACAGGGGCCTTTGGGGATAGCAGAGCTGCGACCTTATCAGCTATTTGGATTGATTGGTTGGGATCCTCTGACGCATGGCACGTTCTGGTCACTGCTTTTAAATGTGCTCACCTTTCTGGTGGTTTCTGCCTGGCGTCGCCCGAGCCTGGGCGAGATGCTGCATGCCGAGCCTTTTTTAACCCCTTATGCCAAGCGCCGTGCCAGTGCCTCAGCCTATAAACAGGATGATGTTTATGTAACGGATTTATTGGTATTGGCGCAGCGGGTGGTGGGCTCGAGCAAGGCTCAGCGAGCCTTTGTACAGCAGGCTAAAACCATGGGTGTTGAGCTGGGCAGTGATTTGCGTGCTGATCAGCAATGGCTCCAATTCACTGAGCTGTTATTGGCCGCAGCCGTCGGCGCTGCCTCTGCGCGTCTGGTCTTGACCAGTGCTTTGCGTGGTTCGGGCCTGGAGGTAGCGGCGATCGTGTCTTTGCTGGATCAGGCGGGGCCGGAATTACGCTTTAATCGGGAGATTTTACTGGCGACTCTGGATAATCTGGATCAGGGGATTAGCGTGGTGGATTCAGATATGCGATTGGTGGCCTGGAATCAGCGATATCAACAGTTATTTAACTATCCTCCGGGCATGTTGTTTGTCGGCCGTCATGTGGCCGACTTGATCCGCTTTAATGCGCAACGGGGCAAAATCCCCTACAACAGTCCTGCCGATATAGAGGAGGCAATAGACAGACGCATTAGTTATATGCGTGCTGGAACATCGCATGTGTTTCAGCGCACAATGAATCAAAATACCCAGGTGATTGAATTACGTGGCCGGCCTTTGCCCGGTGGTGGTTACGTCACGAGTTATAACGACATCACAGAATTCAAACGGGTGGAAAATGAACTGTTGGAGATCAATGAAA
>Ga0209487_1004441_pt1 | contig 10767 bp, 6 predicted proteins | sample Poulit2012_FD_187524 | JGI IMG/M metagenome (GOLD analysis project Ga0209487, IMG submission 187524) | Agricultural soil microbial communities from Georgia to study Nitrogen management - Poultry litter 2012 (SPAdes) (version 2) | ecosystem: Environmental > Terrestrial > Soil > Agricultural land... | reverse complement strand
CGACCCTGCTCTCCAGCTCGGTTGCGAGCCGCTCCTCGAAGAGGCGAAGGTCATCGCGTATCAGGTCAAACACAATTTCGAGTATACGTTGCGGAGGGGTTGGTCCTGGCGCGGGGCCAGGACCAACGATCGCTCGGTCGCGTCTATGGCAGGAAGTCGACGATGACACTGGGCGTGAACACCGAACCGATCAGTTCATTCCCGTGCACGTCCGTGTACTTGTAGGCCAGCCAAACTGAGATGACCCTTTCGCCAGGCGAGCTGCTGTCGTGAATCAGTTCGCCGGCCGCACTCCAGCGGGAGGCTGCGGAGTTCCAGGTGTAGCTGATCAGCTCGTTGTCGGTGGCGTCCCTGTTGATGTCAATCGTGTCAAGGCGGTCTTCACCGACGTACACGGCGGCGCTCGTGATTTCCAGATCGCCCTCCACATGAGTCGTTCCATTCTGGAAGACACTGATCACGACATTTGCCTTTTCGTTACCGGGGCCGATGGGATCGCGAAGGGCCGGTGAGGCGAGCTCGAAGGCCGGCGCGAGCTGCAGAGTCCGCTGTTTCCTTGAGGCCATTTGGTTCTCGTCGGTTGCCTCTACTTCGAGGATGTACTCGCCCGCTGCCCGCTTTATGCCGTCGAACCTGGCAGTGTAGCGCCCGTCGCCATGGTCGTGAACGAAGGTGAGCAGCTCAGAGTCCCCGGAACCGTCCTTCAGGCGCACATCCACATTCTGGATACCGACGTGCGACCGGACGGTGAAGGTGGCTTCTACAATGCCTACCACTTGCGAGCCGACGCCCGGAGTGAGCCAGTCGATGACGGGTGTCGCGTAATCGGCACCTGGGACGGCGATTCGCACCTGCCTCGACACAGACTGGCCCTGGTCGTTCCGGGCCTCTACAACCAGCGGGTAAGTACCTTCTGGCAGGTGTTCCGGTATGTACACGTCGACGAAGCTGCTGAGGCTGCCAGGCACGAAGTTACTTGCCAACGACTGGCCGCTCAGGCGAACCTCCACACTCTCGAGGTTGAAGTGATCGTCCTCGACGACGAACGGGACTCTTTCACCCCAGTCGAAGCCAGCGCCCTCTTCGAAGTCGAAGGCGATTGCGGGGCCATTACCCAGTACCGGGACGAACTCCGTCTCGGAGGCGATCCGGCCGTAAGTGTCGCGCACTTCCACACTAAGTTCTTGCCATCCCGGATCCACTTCCGATGGGATGGTAAACGTGAAGCTCTGATCGGCGTGGGAAGGCCTGCTGAGCTCCTCGGTGCCAATGTTCACGGAACCGAGCGTCGCCTGAATGGCAACTATGGCACCCTGCGTCTGGACTCGGATCTCGCTTCCGGCTTTGACCGTTTGTGGAGTCACGACCTGAACCCGGGGCTCGTTTGACTGGACAACGCTGATGGTACGTTCGAGTTCAGCGCGCTGCCCGACACTGTTAATGGCCTCGATGCGGAAGAGGTGTTCTGCCAGCGGCAGGTCGAAGGGGACAGTGATATCAACCTGGACATGTTCGGTTCCCATTCCATCCAGCCTTGGCGTGAGAAGCTGGCCGGTGCCCAGGCTAACTGTGACCCTTTCAATCTCGAAGAGCGGGTCGACGACGTCTATTGAGAACACGTCGCCGTGCCCCAGGCGCGCCCCGTTACCTGTCAATGTCGAGGCTTCCGGTGGATCGCCGGGTACACGGACGCCTACTTCGCGCCTGGTTATGCCTCCGAGCCCGTCTTCAGCTTCCACCCGCAAGGTCTGGTAGCCGCCCGCGGTGTCTGCTGGCACAGCGAGATTGAAGGATTGCACGCCCCAATCATCCGGGTCCCCGGAAACCGAGTTCACAAACTTTCCGTCGAGCCAGGCAGAGACAACAGTCGCCCTCCCCCGCGTCTTAACTTCGATCTCACTTCCCGGGAGCAGTATCCCGTCTTCAGCGGTGGAAAGCTCTACCCCCGGACCATCCGGGAACGGCAGAATGGAAACGCTCCTCGACCGGGAGACCCTTTGGCCGGCCTCGTTCTCGGCAACGACCAGCAGAGTAGCCGACTGCTTCTCGACTCCTGAAGGTATTTCCAGTGAAGCGTCGACCAGCTTGGTGCCGATTTTGCCCGCCACTACCTCGTAGGACATCCGAACGTCATCCAGATAAAGCTGGACGTTCGTGAGCGCGTAGTTCGCGTCATCTACGGTAAAGGTGATGCTTTCTCCGGGGCGAAGGATCGCCTGGTCGGTCAGGTCGAAGTTGATGACCGGTTCCTCGCCGCGGACGAGTATCTCCATCTTCACGGCTGGTTCTGGGACTTCCGCACCCTGACTGTCGTAGACGGTGACGACAAGCATTTGTCGTCCCGCGGGAACCTGATCACCAATTACGAACGAATGTGATTGACGACCGCCGTCTGATCCGACCGTGGTGTCGCCAATCGTCACGCCGCCAAGTTCGACCTGCACCCGTGTGACGCCGCCCCAGGTAGTGACCTCGAGCGAGCCCCCATGCTCAACTACGCTACCTGCCCCCAGGTTGACCCTGGCACCGGGCACGGCGTCATCCGGCGCTACGTAATGATAGGTCAGATTAGCGGTCGAGCTTGCGCCGGCAGCGTTCCGGACCGTGATCTCGTACTGGTGCTCGCCGACCTTTTGCGGGCTGACCGGCAATGTCACCGTCGCATTACGGGTACCCAGGCCAGTGGCCCTCGCCTCTGTTCTCACTCCATCAATGAAGACCTGAACCGATTCGATGTCGAGATGCTCATCTTCGATACTGGCCGTAATTGTGTCTCCGCTGATCAGCTGTGTGCCATCTACCTTGTCGAGGGAGATCGCCGGGCCTGGGCCTGCTACGAGGACAACCAGCTCCTCGCTGTACGCCTCTTCGTTAACGTCTTCTAGCGTAAAGGTCAGGCGATGCGCACCTGGCGCGAGATCTTCCGGAAGCGCCACCTCCACCTGTGTGTTCCCACCGGCAACTTCTGTTTGCTCGATTAGCCTTTCCCCGCACCTGACAGTCAGGGAGCCCCCGTTAGAACTCGTACCGGTGAACACTTTAATGAGATCACCAGGCTTAACTACGTCATAATCTTCAACACTGATTTCCAGTGTGGGCGCCTCATCGGTGTCAATCTGAACCGAAATGTCTCTCTGAGCGCTCCGCAAAAGGTCGCCTTTGAAATACCCGTTCGCAATAACGAGAATCCGATACGTACCTGGCTTCAGACCAGGCGGGACCCGTACAGACTGCGGCGTACCCTCCTTAAGGACCGAACCGGAGAACTCCAACGGGTCCGGTCGAACTATCAGCGCGCTGTCCGGGCTCTTCGGGGCATCGACCGGCAGCCAGTGCACCGTGACCTCAACAGTGCCTCCGGATTCGCTCTGAGCAGATACGTCAAACGTGTCACCGGCGAAGAAAACAGCACCTTCATCCGCATACAGCCGAATCGTAATTTCGTCCAATACGCTTACAGATACAGAATCAAACTTTGCACGTCCGAGACTGTCCAGCGCCCGGGCCTGCAATACGTACTCGTTCGGCTTGAGGTCATCCGGAAGCTGCCAGCTCTGGCTCACCAGACCTTGCCGCAGTTCCTCGGGGTCAACCTTCCAGTCGCCTAGCGGCACCTCATCAAGGAAAAGGCCCAGTTCAACGACCCCTCCCCCGGTGGCATTGGCCTCAACAACGATTTCCTGACCTGGGGTGACAACCGCTCCGTCCTCGAGTTTCACCTCGACAGCGAGGTCACCGACGTCCGTCAACGAGCAGGAAGATAAAACAAGCACAAGTAATAAGCCCATGATAGGGCCAAAGGGGCGCCACTTTGACATGCCTGCATGCTACTAACAGCCGCTTCATGCTTAAGAGGATTTCTTCTCACTTACCTCTTATAAATGGCTCTTAATTATCTTTCGCCGGGGCATAATCAGCTATTGATGTGTCAGCACCAGGCGAAGGTGCTCTGGCCCCACTGGAGTCCGCCTCTCCTGCGCGTGGCGACTGAATGTGAAAGGCCAGCTTCTTCAGTCCGCCAAGGAAATCGACCTGCTCGACGTGCACCCCTTCAGGGACGGTGATCACAGTGGGCGCGAAGTTCAGGATCCCCGGGATCCCGGCGGCCACCAGCTGGTCGGCGGCGCGCTGGGCGGCCGCGACCGGTACGGTGATGAGCCCTATGTCGAGGGCCAGCTCCCGTTGCAGGCGCCGCAGGTCCCGCGGGTGATGGACTGACAGGTCGCCAATGCGGGTACCGACCTTAGCGGGGTCGATATCCACGAGCGCCTTGAGCGTGAATTGGTACTGACCAAAGTTGGGGTAGTCGACGAGCGCCTGACCCAGTCGCCCCAGGCCAACTATGACGGTGTTCCAGGGACGGGTGAGCCCAAGGATGCCGCGCAGCTGCCCCTCGAGGTTGTTGACGTCGTAGCCGCTGCCCCTTCGCCCGAAGGAACCGAAGCGGGTGAGGTCCTTGCGGACCTGATAGGGGCTCACCCCTGCCCGCTCGGCCAGCAGCCGGCTCGAAGTTTCGGTTGCGCCCTCCTTCTGCAGTTGATCGAGCACCCGCAGGTAGGTGACGAGCCGGCTTACCGTAGCGTTCGGTATGGGCGGCATGAGCCTCTAGCGGGGGAAGTTCTCTATGCCCTCTTCGCCCAGCCTGGCCCGGGCCTCACTCAGGTCGTCCCCGCTGTAGGGACCGACCAGCAGCTTGATGAGACTCGACTCGGTGATGGGCACGACGTTGAACCCCATTTCCTGCAGGTCGTCGATGAACGGCTCGGCGCTCTCGAACGTCGCATACGCGCCGACCTGAAGGAACGAACCGGATGCCTCGCTCAGCACCTGTGCAGCCGGGCGGGCCCTGTCAGGCGTCGACGCAGTGGAGCTGCCCTGGCCGCTGCTGGTGCCCGTCTGCGTGCTTGCGGTTGCGCTGCTCCCGGACGCGCCGGAGCTGCTGCTCGCCTGGGCCGCCTCGTCGTCAGGCTGGAAGCGGTAGATGACCGGCTCTATGTCGTAGTCGCCGGCGTTGATGGTGGCGGCGGCTTGCTCTGCCTCGTTCAGGTTGTCGTACGGGCCCACCAGCACTATGAACAGGTTGCCCTGTGTGCCGATGAAGACCGGGAAGCCGGCGCTGCGGAAGGTCGCGGCCTGGCGTTCGGCGTTCTCGTTGCTGCTGAATGCCCCGACCGAGACACGGAACTCGCCGTCCGGATCAGCGGCCTGGGCCCCGGCGGAGGCTGGCGCGGGCGCCTCATCAGTACCGGCAGCGGCTGTCGGCTGCTCGGCGGGAGTCGTGGGCTGGACGGGAGTGGTGTCGGCACTCTCTTCGGCTGCCGCCTCGCCACCGCTTTCGGAGCCGGGCAGCGGCAGGGCGGTGACCTGAACGCCGGTGCTGGTGCCCTCTTCCTCCTCATCCTCCCCGCCGGGAACATTGATGGTGACGGTTCCGGAGATGTTGGGGTCTACCGCTGTGCGCTCGGGATCGGAGGGTGAGGGGTTGCTGCTGCTTACCGGCTGGCCGGCAGCGGCCGGCCGGTCGGACTGGCCGCCAAGCGGGAGGAACGAGCCGCCGGTGAGGAGGGTAGCTACGATGCCCGCGATTACGGCTATGAGAGCGATGCCTATAAGCAGGTCAGGCCAATTGCGTCTAATCCAGTCCATGCTTCCTCGATTCTATCCCTGTCCCCTTATGAGCAGTACGAGTAGCGTGCTTGATGAAACGTTAACGATCAGAAGTAGGTGGAGAGGGCCTGTGCTGCGGGGGCGTACCCCATTTCGCTCGACCGCTGCCAGGCGCTCCGGGCCTCCTCGCGGCGGTTTTGCGAGAGCAGGGCCCAGCCCAGCTGATAGTGGCTCGCGGCCTGCGCAGGGTCCTGCTGAATGAGCTGCCTGTACTGTACCTCGGCATCTCCGTACCTGCCTGCCGCCAGGTAGGCGGCGGCCAGGTTGTATCTCGCCTGGTAGTCATCCGGGTTCTGTGCCAGTACAGCCTCATAGTGGAGCACCGCGGTTCCGTAAAGCTGCCCCTGATAGGCGGCCAGGCCAGCCCACAGGTGAGCCTGCAGGTCCTCCGGATTCATCGACACCAGACGCCCGAACGTCTCCAGTGCAGTCTCGAACTCGCCGCTGCGGTACTGGACCCGCCCGATCACATGCAGCGCGTCGTGGTTCACCTGCTCGTCGCCCGGGGCCAGGTCGACAGCCTGCTCGGCGGTTCGCACCGCGGCGCCGGCCTCGCCCAGCTGCTCGTAAACGGCTGCCAACGCGAGGAGGACGCGGGCCCGCGACGCCTGGGCGTCCTCCTGCTGTCCCGCAGCGGAAGCCGCTGCTGCCTCCGTTCCCGTCTGCAGGGCCTGCTCGAGGGACTCGGCAGCCGCCTCGAGCCGGCCCTGATCCAGCTGGGTCAGGCCAAGGTTGTAGTGCGCTTCCCACATGCCCGGCGCCAGTTGCACCGCCCGGGAGAAGGCCTCCACGGCGTCGGCGAAGCGGCCGGCACTGCGCTGCAGGAGGCCCAGGCGCACCAGCAGGTTGGCCTGCACCTCCTCCTCGCCGGCGTTGCCGGCCCGGCGTATGCCCCTCTCGAGGGCGGCGGCAGCGTAGTCACTCTGGCCTGCGTCCAGGTAGATTTGCGCGATGAGGGCGTTCACCCGGTAGTCGGTTCCCGCCGTTTCCAGCTCGGTGAGCTGCGGCATCGCCTCAAGGCCAAGACCGGACCGGTAGAGCGCCTGGGCCCACAGGAACCGCAGCTCGTACGGGTCGCCGAACTCGCCGGCCGGGTCCTCTTCGAGGGCCTGGGCGTAGGCGTCGGCCGCGCCGGAGTAGTCGCCGGCCCTGCTCAGCTCGGCCGCCAGCGCCACCAGAGCCTGGGCGCGCTCCCCCGGCAGCGTCTCGGGACTGGCGGTCTCCACCGCCTCCTGGAAGGCCTGCGCCGCATCGACGGGGCGGTCCAGCCGGTTCAGGGTGACGCCGCGGTTGAAGTGGCCATCGAAGCGGTCGGGATAAAGGCGGGTTATTTCGTTGAAGGCGAAGAGGGCGGCTTCGTACTCGCCCCTGCCGAACTCGGCCAGACCAAGCCCGAAGTGGGCGTCGCCGAAGGTGTAATCGAGGGCGACGGCCTCGAGGAAGGCCTCCGAAGCAAGGTTGTACCGTTCTGACGCCAGGTAGGCGTTGCCCAGGTTGAGCCACACGTCGGGGTCCTCGGGGGCCCTGTGAGCCTCGGCCCGTAAAACCGCCAGCGAAGGCGAATCCGGTTCGGATGGGACACCCTGCACGTCGACCCCTTCAACGGAGTCCTCCAGCGCCGGGGCTTGAGCGAGAGCATCACGTTCGGGCTGGGCCAGCACGGTACCCGTGCCGGACGCACCGAGGAGCACCCCTACTGAAAGCAGTGCGGCGCGAAGGAAAGAGGTCAGGCGTAGGGCTGGCATGTGAAAACCCCCTGGTAAGCGGCTGGGCATACTTACCCTTACCTCATCAGTGTATGCAAGGAGACAATTTATTGCCTGTGAAATCCCCCACGAGGCCGGCCTGGCCGGCTCCGATTGCGCCACCGGATCCTAGAGCCGGGCCTGGGCCAGGGGAATGGCACCCTCGGGTTGCCGGGTAAGCGCGAGCTGCCCGCAGGCGCCACCCGCGTCGCGGCCGCGGCTGAAGCGCACGGATACGGAGAGGCCGGCCCGCTCGAGCTCCTCCTGGAAGACGCCAATGACGTCACGATCCGAACTCTCGAACTGCGCGCCCTCCCAGGGATTGAAGGGGATCAGGTTCACGTGGCTGCGCAAACCGCCCAGCAGTCTGGCAAGCGCCTGCGCCTGCCAGCGGCTGTCGTTGACCCCTTCGAGCATCGTGTACTCGATGGTGATGCGCCGGCCAATGCGCTCCTGCCAAACACGCAGCGAGTCCATGATCTGTTCGATCGAGTGGGCGTGCGCGGTGGGGATGATCTGCTTGCGCGTCTCCTCGTCGGGTGCGTGCAGGCTAACGGCCAGGGTGAGCGGCAGCCCCTCCCCCGCCAGCTGTTCGATCTTCTTCGGCAGGCCAACCGTGGAGAGGGTGATGCGCCGCGGGGACATGTCGAGACCCTCAGGCGCGATCATGCGCCTGATCGCCGCCAGCGCGTTGCGGTAGTTGAGGAGCGCCTCGCCCATGCCCATCAGTACCACGTTGCGTATCTCCCGGGGGCCAATGCCTTCGAGGCGGGCGACCGCGATGATCTGGCCAACGATCTCCCCCGCAGTCAGGTTGCGGCCGAATCCCAGCGCGCCGGTCGCACAGAAGGCGCAGCCGGCCGGGCAGCCCACCATCGACGAGATGCAGATCGTGCGTCGGTTCACGTAGGGCATGTACACAGCCTCGGTCTGCTTGCCGTCGGCCAAAGTGAACAGGTAGCGGACAGAGCCGTCACGCGATGGGTAGCGCTCGGCCGAAACGAACGGCTCGAGCATCCAGTCGCCGGCCAGGCGTTCGCGCCACTCGCGCGGCAGGTTGGTCATGTCGTCGAAGGAGCTGGCGCCGCGCTCGTAGAGCCAGTGAGCCAGCTGCTTGCGGCGGTAGCCCTCCCGTTCGCTCGGTACGGGCAACTCTTCGAGGTTGAGGTCCAGGAGGGAGGGCTTCGTCATAGCGTCCCCAAGGCTAGCACCCGGGCCGGGCGATCGCCGTCGGGCGAGCGGCAAATGATTGGGAACTGTGGTCACAAACCAAGGCGGCGCGGCGGCCGGTTGGCTATAGTTCGGGCATAGATCGGGAGAGTGCAGTAATGGCGATCAGGAGAGACGCTAAGGTCCTGGGCATGGTGCTGGCGGGCGGCAAGGGCACGCGCCTCAATCCGCTCACGAGGAAGCGGACGAAGCCGGCCGTGCCGTTCGGCTCCAAGTACCGGATCATCGATTTCGCGCTGAACAACATGATCAATTCGGGCATCTACGGGATGTACGTCCTCACCCAGTTCAAGGGGCAAAGCCTTACGGAGCACATCCAGCGCAACTGGCGCTTCGGCTCTTTCCTGGACGACTACTTCATCACCCTGGCGCCGGCCCAGATGTACCTGTACGAGGAGCTGGGGGCCGAGTGGTACAGGGGCACCGCCGACGCCATCTATCAGAACATCCACCTGATCGACAACCACCAGCCGGACTTCGTGGCGGTGTTCTCGGGGGACCACATCTACAAGATGGACATCTCCCACATGATCGAATATCACGTGGAGAAGGGGGCTCATGTCTCGATAGCCGCCTACCCGACCCCGGTGGAGGACGCCACCCGCTTCGGCGTGCTGCAGATCGACGAGCAGTTCCGGATCACCGAGTTCCAGGAGAAGCCGCAGAACCCGAAACCGATCCCGGGCCGGCCCAGTCACGCCCTGGCGTCGATGGGCAACTACATCTTCTCCCGGGAGGCACTCTTCGACATGCTCTACGCCGATGCGGAGGATACGGGCAGCGAACACGACTTCGGCAAGGATGTGCTGCCAAAGGCGCTGAAACAGGGCTACGACATCTACGCCTACGACTTCGCGCGGAACCCGATCCCCGGCCAAGAGACGCCCAACACCTACTGGCGGGACGTGGGCACCCTCGACTCGTATCACGAGGCGAGCATGGACCTGGTGGCGGTACAGCCGGAGTTCGACCTGTACAACGAGGAGTGGCCGCTGCGGACATCGACGGAGTTTTCTCCGCCTGCCAAGTTCGTGCACGAGGTCGACGGACGCCGCGGCCAGGCGTTCAACAGCCTGCTGGCCGGCGCCGTGATCATCTCCGGGGGTACCGTACGGCAGTCGCTCCTGTCCAGGCGGGTGCGCGTCAACTCCTACTCTCTCGTCGAACGGTCGGTCATCATGGATAACAGTGTCATCGCCCGCAATTGCGAAATCCGCAACGCCATCATCGACAAGAACGTCATCGTTCCAGAGGGAACGCGCATTGGCGTCGATCCGGAGGAGGACCGCGCCCGCGGGTTCACCGTCACCGAGAAGGGTGTCGTGGTAGTACCGAAGAGCTACCGCTTCGGGTAGCCGGCGCACTTTTCCGGTCGGGCCCCGAGTTGCGGGGCGCTGCCAGATGCGGACTGTCAGGTGAACAGGAACGATCCGGTCAAAACCCGTCCCGTGGCTTACAGGAGCCTTTCATGGCGGGGTGATACCCTTACGAAATCAGGAGGCGGGCCCGTGCGTGATTCCACACCGACGCGCCGGTCCGGTATATCAGGGAGGCACTGTTGAAACGCACTTTCAACCCCTGGCTGCTCGTGATGCTGATCATACTCGGCATCTTCGTCTTTAACCAGTTCAACGCGGGCAGTACAAGCAGGGACATCAATTTCTCCACGTTCACCGAACTGGTGGACGAGGGGCGAGTCGCGTCGGTGGTCGTTGAGCGCAACAATGGCGTGATCGAAGGCCAGCTGCGCAGCGAGACTCAGGTCACCATCGGTGGCGAACCACAGACAATCCGTTCATTCACGACGACGGCGATAATCACCGACTCCCTGCTGCAGCGGCTCGAGGAGCAGGTGCCCGAGGTCACCATCCGCAACCCGCCGCAATGGATCGGCTTCGCCATCTCCATCATCCCCATAGTCCTGCTCATCGGTTTCTTCTGGTTCATCTTCATGCGCGCCCAGGGCGGCCCGAACCAGGTGATGCAGTTTGGCCAGTCGAAGGCCAAGACCTACGGTCGCGAGAACAAGGTCAAGACGATGTTCGAGGACGTCGCCGGCCACCAGGAGGCCAAGCAGGAGCTGCGCGAGGTCGTCGACTTCCTCAAGAATCCGCAGAAGTACCTG
>Ga0209487_1004440_pt1 | contig 10768 bp, 9 predicted proteins | sample Poulit2012_FD_187524 | JGI IMG/M metagenome (GOLD analysis project Ga0209487, IMG submission 187524) | Agricultural soil microbial communities from Georgia to study Nitrogen management - Poultry litter 2012 (SPAdes) (version 2) | ecosystem: Environmental > Terrestrial > Soil > Agricultural land... | reverse complement strand
CTGAGCGGGGCTTTGGATACCCAGCCGGTGTTGTTGACCTTCGCCGCTATCGTGCTTGTATCCTGTTACTTTCTGTTTGTTACCAGCCCGTCGGAGCTGGAACCGCCGGAAGATCAGGGTTTTGTCTTTGCTATGGGTGAAGCCGACAGTTTCGCCACGCTGGACTATACCGAGCGCAACAGTGACGAATTTGTCCGGTTGATGGAGAACATTCCTGAAATATCCAACCTATTCGTAATTAATGGGTTTAACGGCACCAATACGGCCGGAACCGGAATCGTGCTGGCGCCCTGGGATGCCCGCGAGCGCAGCACCCAGGAAATCCTGGACAATGACATTGAGCCGTTTTTGAGCAAAATTCCCGGCCTGAACATATTCTCACTGGTGCCGCCATCACTACCGACACCGGGCGGCGGTGCGCCTGTTGAGTTTGTAATTGGCTCAACCCAATCCTACGAAGCGCTTCAGGAAGTGGCGTCTTCGGTGATTGAGCAGGCCATGGACACCGGTCGCTTTATCTTTATGGACTCCGATCTGAAGATCGATCGCCCTCGTCAAACGGTGCACATCGATCGCGACAAAGCGGCGTTGATGGGCGTAAACATGGCACAAGCGGCGGCGGACCTGGGCAGCATGACCGGTGGCGGCTATGTGAGTCGTTTCTCGCTGGATAACCGTTCTTACCGGGTTATCCCGCAAGTCGAACGCAGCGAGCGCCTGAATCCCGAGCAGTTAAACAACTACTACACTCGCAACCGCGACGGGGAGCTGGTCCCCATGTCAGCCCTGATTACTCTGGAAGAATCGGTACAGCCGCGCCGGCTCAGCGGCTTCCAGCAGCTAAACTCGGTCACCATCACCGGGGTTCCCCGGCCTGGTGTACAGCTGGGCGAAGCCTTGGGGATTATGGATGACATCGCCGCTCGCACACTGCCTGCGGGCTTTTCCGTGGATTACGCAGGCCAGTCCCGCCAGTTCAAGGCGGAAGGGCAGCAAATGGTGGTCACCTTCTTCTTTGCACTGGTGATTATTTTCTTGGTATTGGCAGCGCAATTTGAATCCTTCCGCAACTCGATCATTATCATGATGACTGTGCCACTGAGTATCTGTGGTGGATTGATTTTTATTAGCGTCGGTGTCACCAGCTTGAACATTTACACCCAGGTAGGTCTGTTGACACTTATTGGCCTGATCGCCAAGCACGGTATTTTGATTGTGGAATTTGCCAACCAACTGCAAGAGGAGGGGCGCACGAAGCGCGAAGCAATTGAAGAGGCAACGTCCTTACGTCTGCGGCCGATCCTTATGACCACCGCGGCTACGGTACTGAGTGTGCTGCCTTTGTTGATCGCCACGGGTGCCGGCGCCGCATCGCGTTTCGCGATGGGCGTGGTGATCGCCGGTGGTATGACGATCGGTACGGCCTTCACTCTGTTTGTCGTACCTTCGGTTTATCTCTTTCTGGCCCGGGACCTGTCCAAAGGTGGCGCTCATAAAGAGAGTGCACACCCAGTGTAACGCTGTTGGTGTGTCGCGCATATTACCCGACCTTACGGTCGGGTTTTTTTGCTCGGTATCCGGCGGTGCCGTATAGCTTTCGGTGCCCCCGGAAAACTCGTTTTGCTGGAAAGGTTTCTCCTCTGTCATACTCTAGCCTGAGCAACGAAGGAGCGGATTATGGCCTGGGTATTGGCGGTACTCACTCTTCCGGCGGCGGCCTATGCGCACTACCGTTTGGCCGAATATACGTCGGGCGCAGCAGCACGATGGTTCACACGAATATTCCTTCTCGTACTCGGGCTCGGCTTTGGCTGGGCCGTCAGTCAGTGCTATTACCCAACAGCCGGAGCATGGAATCAGCTGGGAGTATTCTTATCCGCTTTCGGCGTCGCTCATGTGCCAGCGGCGTGCATTTTATTGATTAAGCACATTCGTCGTCATTCCTAAGGCGCCACCGGGGCCGATTGGCCTTGCGTTTTTTTGTCTTTTCACTTTTGCTAGACTGCGGGGCTTGTTGCGTAGCGCCGCATTGCGCCATCGCCACTGGAGTTCGACTTGGAGATGTACAATGAAACGCGTTTTACCGGCATGCACTTTAGCGTTTGTCGCGTTTATTTCGTTTACTTTTGCGCCCATGGGTCAGGCTTTAACTCCAGGTGAAGCCGCGCCCGCATTTCGCGCCACAGATGCCACTGGAAAATCGCACACACTGAGCGAGCACATAGGCAACTGGATTGTTCTGGAATGGTTTAATCCCCACTGTGCCCAGGTACAAACCTATTACCGCGATGGCGTACTGCCCGAGTTACAGCGCCACTACCAGAACCTCGACGTCGTCTGGTTAACCATCAGCTCCGAGGGGCGTAATGGCGAAGATTATCTGGAAACCGATGAGGCGCTGGCTGTGGCCGACGCGATGGGTTTGCAAGCCAGTGCCCCGATATTGCTTGACGCCGCCGGGGTGATGGGTCGAGCTTACCGGGCACAGAACACTCCCCACATGTACGTTATTAACCCCCAGGGTATGCTGATTTACACCGGCGCACTAAGGGATTCGGAATCGTCCGAAGGCGAGAATTATTTGAGCCAAGCGTTGGACGCGGCAATGGCCGGAGAAGAAGTGGAGCGGCCGGTGACGGCGGCCCAAGGGTGCGCAATTAATTATTGATCGCCGTTATGGCGCGCGTCCGAGCTGGACGCGCGGGTCGATCAGCTGTCCGGGGGCTCCTGTTCCCACCCAGGATCTGGAGCGAAGCGGTCGCCGTGCAGCTGAGTTAACGATTGCAAACTGGCTTTGATATCCATGTAACCGCGGCTACGTGCGTAGTTCATGGGGCCTCCGCGAAACGGCGCAAAGCCGGTGCCGAAGATCATGGCGCCGTCAAGCAACTCTGCGTCCGCCACCACACCTTCGCGCAGGCAGGCCATGCACGCATTCAGCATGGGTAAAATGAGTCGATCGAGACTGTCTTCTGGGGCTGTGACAATATCTTTTCCCTTATCGGGTTTATCGTTTTTCCAGCGGTACAAACCCTCGCCGGTTTTTCGTCCCAAATGACCGTCTGAAACTTTCTTGCGCAGCCAGGCCGGTGGCTCAGGCAGATTTTCATCCAAGCGTTCGCGCAACATATCCGCCACGCCTAGGCACACGTCCAGTCCCACCTGATCCGCGAGCTCGATGGGGCCCATGGGCATGCCGAAGTCCAAGGCCACTTGATCAATGCTCTCGGCGGCCAGCCCTTCATCAAGCATCAACAAGGCTTCAGCAATATACGGCGTCAGGGCACGGTTTACCAAAAAGCCCGGCGCGCTGGAAACTGGAGCGGGCAGGCGAGAAAGTTGTCCCACGAAGTGCCGTGCGCGGGCAAGGCTTTGCGCGCTGGCGTTAGGGTGGGCCACCACTTCCACCAGCTGCATGGAAGCGACGGGGTTAAAAAAGTGTATGCCGACCAAGCGGCTCGGTTCTTTCAAACCTTCCTGTAGTTTTTCCAGGGGAATGCTGGAGGTATTGGTGGCCAGCAGCGCACCGGCCTTCATGTGCGGTTCGGCGTGTGCAAACACCTGGTGCTTAATCTCAATATTCTCGGGAACGGCTTCCAGTACCAGGTCGGCCTGATGCACACCCGCGTTATTAAAATCTGGGATTAGACGGTCCAGTACGTCCCGTGTTGTCCCTTCGGAAAGGCGTCGTTTCTTACACAAATCCGCAGCCTTGCCAATGGCTTTCGCAATGGCTTCCGGCTGTTGATCGAACAGCGTGACTTGGAGTCCTTGCAAAGCGCACCAGGCGGCAATATCCCCGCCCATAGCGCCGGCACCGATCACGTGTACATGATTCACCGGATCGACTGGCGGCTCGTCGGTGCCTTTGTTGCTAATCAGCGCCTTCATTTTCTCACGCAGAAAGAAAATGCGTACCAGATTACGTGAGGTGTCGGTCATCATCAGGTGTGCGAAGGAGGAAATTTCCTCCTGCAGCCAGGTGCGTGCGCTGCCACCTTGATTTTCCCATAGTTCGATCAACGCTTCAGGCGCCGGGTAATGTTGGGGCGGGGCCTTTTTAGCGGCCTGGGCACGCATTCTGTTTGCCGCCAGTGAGCGTACCCAGCGTATATCGAATAGCTTGGCCCGCAGGCCTTGTTGGCGTTGTTTGATCTTGCCCGCGATTGCGGCCCGAATCGCGCTATCCAGATGTCGCTCCTGCACCAACTGGTCCACTAGCCCCAGAGCCTTGGCTTGTTTATCCCGGCTGTTCTTTCCCGTGAGCATCAATGTCATGGCCGCCACAGGGTCGATCAGTTGGCACAGCCTCAAGGTGCCTCCCAGCCCCGGGTGTAAACCGAGCAAGATTTCCGGGACGCCTAATGTGGCGCCGGGCACAGCCAGCCGATAATCACAGCACAGCGCCAACTCAAGGCCGCCCCCCAAAGCCTGACCGTGAATAACGGCCACGGTCGGGCAGGGCAGATCCACCAACTTTTGCACCACGGCGTGGGCGGCGCCCAGTTGACTGGCAACTTCTTCGGCGCTGCTCAGATGGCGAAATTCATTGATGTCTGCGCCCACACAAAAGCTGCCTGGTTTAGCCGAACGCAGCACTAACCCTTTCGGCATATCGTGGTACAAACTGTCGAGCACTTCATCCAACTCGGTAAGCACGTCGGTTGATAGGACGTTGACGCTGGAGTTGTGCTTATCCATTAACAGCCAGGCCACGCCCTGATCATCCCGGGCGAGTTGCCAATTTTGCCAATGGCCGGTGGTTGCTGGTGCACTGTTGAAAGGCCCCAATTCAACGCTCCGAGCCGTAAAAGTGGAGTACAAAATGCCGGTCATACCGCGTTTTCTCCTAAACCGTTTCGATCAGCATGGCACCCGCAAGGCCACCACCAATACATTGGGTCGCGATACCACGCGTGAGGCCTTGGCGCTGCATGGCATTGACCAGGTGCAGCACGATCCGATTACCGCTGGTGCCCACTGGGTGGCCAAGGCTGACAGCGCCACCGTCGATATTAAGCCGGTCGCGGTCGATGCGCCCGAAAGGTGTCTCACGGCCGAAGGCCAGGCGGTTAAAATCCGCATCGTCGAACGCCGCAAGACAAGCCAGCACCTGGGCCGCAAAAGCCTCGTTCAGCTCCCAAAGATCGATATCTTGCAGCTCCAATTCCCGACGTTTGAGTAACTCACCGGCGGCAAGTACTGGGGCCAAACCCATGATCTGAGGATCCAGCGCGGACCAATGACTGTCGACAATGACCGCACGAGGCGTCAGCTGATATTTTTTAACCGCCGCTTCTGAGGCTACAATGACCCAGGAAGCTCCATCGGTGATCTGCGAGCTGTTGCCTGCGGTTACTTTCCCGTAAGGTCGTTCGAATACCGGCTTAAGGGTGGCTAAATGTTCGACAGAGCTGTTGGGGCGCACGCCGTCATCGGCGCTATACAAGGTTCCATCCCGGCCGACTAAGGGCACCACTTCCTGTTCCAGCCAACCCTCTGTTTGTGCTCGTGCCAGCCGCTGGTGGCTGGATACGGCGTATTCATCCGCCTGGGCTCGGGTAATGTGAAACATCTGCCCAATCACTTCGGCCGTCTGACCCATATTCAATTCGGCAATGGCGTCGGTCAATCCACGCTCTAATCCAATGACCGGTTTAAAGTCCCAGGGACGAAAGCGCATAATGCTCTTTAAACGTTGCCCCAAACTTTTGGCTCTTTGAAAATCCGCCAGCCAGTGAACGGCGTTTTGTTGCAACAGTAAGGGCGAGTGGCTTAGCGCCTCGGCTCCACCGGCTAGGATCAGGTCGGCCGAGCCATCTCGAATGTACTTATAGGCCGTATCAATGGACTGCATACCCGAGCCGCAGTTAATCTGTACCGTGAAGGCCGGCATGGCTTCGCCCATTCCCAAGCGTAACGCGGCTACCCGCGCGGGATTCATCTCTTCGGAAATAACGTTGACGCAACCCAATATCACCTGATCGAAAGCGCTCGGTGGCAGATTATTTCGCATCAAAAGCGGTCGGCCGCATTGCACAGCCATATCAACGGGGGTAAACGGGCCGGGCCGGCCGCGCGCTTTTAAAAACGGCGTCCGGGCACCATCAATGATATAAACCGGCGGTGACGCCGGGGCTATAGAACGTGTTTGACTTGCCATGCATTAGCCTCGGTTGCCAAATGGCCAAGAAAGCGACGAGCCTGTTACACTGTACTCAACAGCGTGTGTCCTTACAGCATAAGGCTTATGCGCGATCCTGCCAACTGCACATAGACGTCTGTGCCTATGGGCACAGCCCCAAGTAACTGCAACTTTTTATATCTTTGCATGCCACAGTACTGTAGTCCGATCACGACGCGCAGGCACTCACCGATTAAAAGGAGAAGAGCTATGCAAGTGAAAGAGCTGATGACGGAAAAACCTGAGTTCATTGATGCGAATTGCAGTATCCGCGAAGCGGCCCAGCGCATGGCGGAACAGGGCCACGGATTTGCGCCCGTCGCCGATGGCGAACGCTTGGTCGGCGTCGTAACCGATCGTGACATCGCAACTCGCGCCATGGTGAATGGTCGGACTCCCGAGGATAAAGTTACCACGGTGATGACGGCCCAAGTATTGTTTTGTTATGAAGATGAAAAGATCCAGGACATACTGAGAAATATGCATGAGCAACATGTTCAGCGGCTGGTGGTGTTGAACGACGAAGAGAATAAGGATTTCGTGGGTATCGTGAGTCTCAGTGATATCGCCGAGCGATGCGGCGCAAAAGATTTTGATACCATGCGCGGAATTACCGACTGCTGCCGCGAGTATCACTAACGGTTTCGACGGCGTCTTTGCACTGGGCGGCGCTTTAGGTTGGCGCCGCCCGTTATAAAAAAAAGGAAGGCGTTTCATGAGCCAATACATTCTCACCGTGGACCAGGGCACCACTTCCAGCCGCGCCATCATTTACACCCCTGATTTACAAGTCATCGCCAGCGGCCAGGAAGAATTCAAGCAACATTACCCAAATAATGGCTGGGTAGAGCACGAGCCGGATGATATCTGGCAAACGGTGTTGCGCAGCTGTCGAAAGGCCATGGTGAAGGCGGGCGCAAGCGCCAGCGATGTGCAAGGCATCGGCATTACCAATCAACGGGAAACCACTCTGGTGTGGGATAAATACACTGGCGAGCCGGTCTGCCGGGCTATTGTCTGGCAAGACCGCCGGACTGCGGATATTTGCCGGTCGTTGGAAACGCAAGGCTTTGCATCCGTGTTTCATCAAAGTACCGGCTTGCGGCTCGACCCGTACTTCTCAGGTACCAAACTCAAGTGGATTCTGGACAATGTTGAAGGCGCTCGCGAACGCGCCAAAAATGGCGATCTATTATTCGGAACCGTGGATACATTTCTGCTGTGGCGCTTCAGCAAAGGCCAAGTACACGCCACCGACGCCACCAACGCGGCACGCACGTTGATGTTTAACATCCACTCACAAGAGTGGGATCAGAAGCTGCTGGATATTCTTGGTGTACCGGCGTGCATGTTGCCGGAAGTAAAAGACAACGCCGCCGATTTTGGTCAATGTGACGCCGAGTGGTTGGGCCGGGATATTCCTATTTGTAGCATGATTGGCGATCAGCATTCGGCCCTGGTAGGGCAGGCTTGCTTCCAACCCGGAATGATTAAAAGCACTTATGGCACGGGCTGTTTCGCGGTATTGAATACCGGTGATCAGATTCGGGTTAGCGACCATAATTTGCTGACCACTGTGGGGTATCGTCTGCAGGGCAAAACTACCTACGCGCTCGAAGGCAGCATTTTTATGGCGGGCGCCATTATTCAGTGGCTGCGCGACGGTTTGGGCTTGATTGAGCGGGCCTCTGACGTGGAACAGTTAACCGAATCGGTGCCTTACGATCAGTCGGAAATTATGGTGCCGGCCTTCACGGGGCTGGGCGCCCCTTATTGGGACCCGGATGCGCGAGCGGCCATTTTTGGTATGACCCGTGACACTGGTGCTAAACAGCTGGTGGCCGCAGCCATTCATAGCGTTGCGTTACAAAGCGCCGATTTACTGCGGGCTATGGAACGCGATGGGGTGGAGGTAAACACGCTGCGTGTAGACGGCGGGATGGTGAAAAATCGTGGGTTTTTGCAAGCGCTGGCGTCCATTACTGGCGTGGAAACGGTGACCAGCAACACCGCCGAAGCCACTGCACAAGGCGCAACTATGCTGGCGGCAATGCAGCTAGGGCATTACGACAGCCTCGATGCTTTGGCGCAATTGTGGCAGGCGAAAGAGCACTATGAACCCCGACTAAAGGCGAAGGAGCGCGATGCGCTTTACCAACGCTGGCAGCGCGCCGTCGCGAAAGTACGTTCCGAGGCCTCCGGTTAGCGATTTTTTGCCTTATCGCTCAACAAGATACCCAGCCATTGGGTTTGTGAACTGGATTCCAGCGCCAGCTTGACGATCATCGTCAGCAGAATAGACAGCAGCATACCCACCGGCCCGAAAACCCAACCCCATACCAACAGCGAGATCAACACAACCACTGGTGACAGGCCCAGGGTTTGACCCATAAAGCGCGGTTCCAAAATACTGCCAATTATAATGTTGGGGATCAGGTAGATGATCATAACTAACACCGTATCGCCAAAGCTCATGCTCAGCAAAGCGATCAATACGGCCGGCACAGCGGCGATGATCGAGCCGACGGTGGGCACAAAATTGAGCAAACCCGCCAGAATGCCCCACAAAATCGCAAAATCCAGACCGAGAATCGATAGACCGATACCAACAAAGAGACCGGTGACAATACTGGAAGCGGTTTTAACCGCCAGATACCGATTGATCGAGCGTAAAAAGCGGCGCATGCGGACCTGCGCCCGGCGCTTTGTAGGGAAAGCCGCTTTGAGTTTGCCAGGGAAGGTGCGGGCCTCCCAAAGGATAAACATGAGGGCCAATAGGACAAAGAACAGATACGTTGTAAATTGCCCCACACCTCGTGCCAGCATGCGGGCCACTTCAGTGATGGTAGCTGTATCGATCATTAGCTCCTGAGGTATTAACTCTTTAGGCACGCCTCTGTCCTCAGCCAGTGCCTGGAAGTTGGCCACCAAGGCACTTAGCCGCTCTTGATAAAGTGGCGCTTGTAACGCTAGCTCATCCACGGCGTTGCGAATCGCCATAAACAAGAGAAAAAAGCTCAGGCCGACCCCAACGAAAAGCACCAATGGCGCCACCACAGCGGGCAGGCCTTTTTGGCGCATCCACGTGAGAGGTGGAATACAGATAACTGCCAAAAACGCAGCCAGAAGAAAAGGCGTAATAATGTGGCTGATGGAGCGCAAACCCGCCAGGATAATGACTATCGCAGCGGCGCCGAACAGCCACAGCCACGCATTGCTTTGTTGCATGAAGAACCTTCCTGAGTAAAGACGCCCGGCAGCGCCGAAAGCGCAGAAGTGTAGCAAAAATGCTCTTGGCTGTAGATGTCAAATAGCACAAATTCCATCCTGGGAACCCAGACGGCATCCGGCGGGTCGCAAGGAAATCAGCGGCGGGGAACGATTCCGTGCAGGTCCGTGCAGGAGGGAAACACCATGGCTCGATCACCAGGTCACCAAAAGTGGCCGCAACACAAAGTCAGAGAACAGCCCGTATCCGATTCGGTGCAGGTTAGGGCGTCTGAGGAATCGATTGCGACGTCAAGGGAGGCCATTCAAGTGAGCGAAGATGGCCATCCCGATCGGTATTATCTGCCCCGGGAGGACGTGCGCATGGCGATGCTGCAACCGTCCGACACCCGGACAGAGTGTCCATTTAAGGGCAGGGCGAGCTACTTCAACATTGCTTTGGAGGATCGTGTTTTAGAGGATGCCGCCTGGAGCTATGAGACACCCTACGATGAGCATGCGGCGCTAAAAGATCGCATTGCGTTCGGGGATGATAAGCCGGAGCTGTCAATTAAGGTTAACGGAGCGCCGCCGTAGACGGCGCCTTGATTCGGGGCCCAAAATACAGTGCTTAGGACTCAATGGAATCCAGGCGCACCAGGCTCATTTTATTACCGCTCAGGGGCCACTCAATCTCTTGCCCAACGGACAGGCCGAGCAGGGCGCTACCTACGGGAGTCAGTACCGACAAGGTGTTTTCTTCGGTCGCTTCGTGGGGGTACACCAGCTTATAGGTAAACGTCCGGTTAGTGGAGACAACGGTAAAGGTGACTTTGGAGTGCATGGCCACCACGTTGGGCGGTAACTCCTGTTTCTCTACCACCACGGCGCGCTCAAGCTCATCCATGAGCTGGTCGGCCGTTTCACTATCGGGCATGGACTCCAAGAGTGAATAGAGCCGTGCATAATCATCGGATGATACGGTGAGTTCGGGTTTTGCCAACATTCTGACTTCCTCATTTTCCAAAATTTATTAATTAAAGCCACACTGGCGTTAAAAGTGGTTTACCGGTCGGTCACAGGCTACGCATGGTTTGGACCACTCAGCCGTTTACCGATTCTGGCCGATGCAGTGCTCAATCGCTGATTTCGTACGGGGCCGGAACGGAGTTACTGCTGAGATACCGGGGCGATTAAGAATTAACGCTTAATCGCCCCTAAAAAAGAAAGGCGTAAGCGACGAGCGGGCTGGGGCCGCTCGCCAGAGTCAAAGAATGAATTTTACGAATAAACTCGTTCATGGCTATTTTATAGCACGAACCCTACAGGGGGGGCCAGCGCCTTTTGCAGGTGTCGTGGCAAGCCTTGGTTTCATTG
>Ga0209487_1004439_pt1 | contig 10773 bp, 7 predicted proteins | sample Poulit2012_FD_187524 | JGI IMG/M metagenome (GOLD analysis project Ga0209487, IMG submission 187524) | Agricultural soil microbial communities from Georgia to study Nitrogen management - Poultry litter 2012 (SPAdes) (version 2) | ecosystem: Environmental > Terrestrial > Soil > Agricultural land... | reverse complement strand
AAATCTTGGGCACCTTTCGATTCTTTCTTACCAAGTTTACCTTGATCATACTTATGCTTCAGCTTATAAACTACAAACATTCCGATTACTCCGACTATTATAATGGGCAGTATAATACGCAAAATCTCCATGACTAACCTCATGTTAAATTCTCTCCCACTTTTTACTATGATCATACTACTAAATCAATTTCTAGCACTTTTCCCCGTGGGATTGCGGTTATAACTTTGTTTTCCGATCTAAAAAGAGTAACACGCTAAGCTTTCTTATCACCTTTTTTAGCCGCAAGCAAAACCCAAAAAATACTACCCACACCAATCCCAAAAATGAGACTAGATGCTACATTATCAAATACTGAAAAGGCAACGACCTACATCATCATCAAACAAGAAAATAAATACCATTTCACTTTTCCCAGTTGACTTCCCTCCAACCTTCAACAATCTGCCCGTTTGCACAAGACTATTCTTATCGAAATTCAATCGAATTTGTACAGCAAGTATACCATTTATTTACACAAATACGATGAACTTTTAACTTTTTTATTCCGGAAGATATGAGGTGGTAAAAAGCATGTCAATGTTGCTGTATTCTTATGTCCGTATGTATTGGATAATTAACTGCAATTCTTATTTGGGATTTATAAAAGTAGCTAAAATGTTTCCTTTCGTATATATGAGCAGCTCCGTTTGTTTTACTTCGCTTAAATTGAGTAGAATAGCAAAAGTCTGGATAGTTTAACTACTCAGCCTGAGTCAAGGCGCTATTCAAAATGGATACTATAATTTGCAAAAAAAATAACCTCCTAAACTCTGATTAGAGTATTATGGCGGTTATTTCTCCCTTTTTGTTAGTAAATGGCAGTAACGGTAATACAAATACGCTAATAATCACCATTGTCTAGCCCTCTAGTAAAGGGTTAGACAACTCCATGAGTACTCATTTATCTTATATTATTGTACCAGATTACCCCATAAATTATAGACTTTATTTTATTTCTAAATGGAAATAGTAACGAAGCTACTGAGATAAAATAACCTCTGCATATTCTCTTTCATTTAAATAAGGGACTACAAACAAATATGCTTATGGTGAAAAGTGGTACATTATTTTCCGTTTAATTAATAATCTCATCGAAATATTTAACCGTCTTCATTTCAGCACCTATTTCACGTAAATTCCATGTTGTTTCAATATATATTTCAGCTATCATTTCGTATTTACTTCCATGTTTTTCGGCTATTTCTAAACCTATTATCCCTTCATAAACATATATCATCTCTTCAGCTATCCGTTTCGATTCAAATGTTTGCCTATCATAATCTAGCTCTTTAAACGTGTGCAAATTTGATGTAACTTTGACAAATTCCTTTTCTACAATTGTTTTTAAGTCTGTTGTTGGTAGTTTATCTAGACGCCTCTGCATATCCTTAATATAGAGTAAATGTGTATCGAAACGACTAATTAAACGCACAACTTCTAAACCGAGAATATTCTCTGTTCCTTCCCAAACTGTTAACACTTGAGCATCGCGAAGTAGACGTGGTGTCACGAAATCTTCAATATAGCCATTTCCCCCGTGTAATTCAATTGATTCATGTGCAAATTCAATCGATTTTTCGGCTGTCTCTTTCTTAATCAGCGCAATGTACAAGCGATGGAGAAGATTATCTTCTTTAGTTGATTTCCCATCTGTCACAAGATCATATAAATCAATCAAATCAAATGTTGTCGCCACTTCAACTGTTAATTTAGCTGTTAATTTAGCTAATGTATCTTTAATCATAGGATACTCAACAAGACGTCTACCAAAAGCATCTCGTTTTTTCGTATAAGCTTTCGCTTCATTAAGCGCACGTTTCATAATCCCCAGTGATGCGACCGCATTGTTAATACGCGACAAGTTCAATGCTTCGAGCATGTAATACAATCCCCTCTCAGGATCGCCTACAATATATGCTGCGGAACCATGAAACTCTACTTCACCTGACGGAACAGCTTTAACACCTAATTTATCTTTCAAACGACGTATCTGAATCTGATTTAGATTACCATCATCATCACGCCAAGGAACAGCAAAGAGTGTTAAACCACGCGAACCAGATTGCGCGCCGTCTCGTCGTGCTAACACCATCACGACACCCGCTTGACCTGCGTTAGAGGCGAAGTATTTTTCGCCATAAAGACGGTACATGCCATTCTCTTCAATTGCTTCAACAACATTAGCTCCAACATCAGAGCCGCCTTGCCGTTCTGTTAAAAATGTGGCTCCTTCATACAGTTCTACTTCTCCCGTTGATAGAACATGAGGTAAGAATTTCTCACGTACCTTTCCTTCAGCATAATGATCTAGCAAATAAGCTGTTGCCATTGTCAAAGTAACTGGACACTGAAACCCAGGTTCAGCTTGAGCTAACAAATAATTTTGGGCAAAACTATAAACATAGTTACCCTTTTGTTTAATTTCTGAAATTTCTTTATGAATATAACCAACAATGCCAGTTTGATATGTTTCTATTACTGTTTTTTTATAACCTTCATTTACCCATACTTTGGAAATGTCATTTCCATAAGCATCATATTTAATTAATTTGGGTTCACCTTCACGATCAGTATGACGAGCCCGTTCATCGATTTCATTCGCGCATAACTTTCCAAAACGAAATAATTCACGATCTGCATAAGCAAAGAACACAGGATTTAATCTGTTTTTCAATAGTTTCTGTAATAAGTCATCACCTTCATAAAAGTTATTTACTTCTTTCTTCGTATCATTATTCGCTAAAACTGGTAAACGATTAATCTTTCTTTTTGTTTGTTTAGTTGTCATCTTAACCTAACTCCTTTCTTAATTTATACTTTAATACTTTTCCAGTTGCATTACGTGGTAGACTCTCAATCCGTTTATAAATTTTCGGGATTTTATATGACGCTAATTTCCTTTTTAAAAATGCATTTAATTTAGATGCATCAATTTCTTTTTCTGCTACATACGCAGCTATTATAGTTTCACCCCATTCTTTATTTGCTAATCCTACAACTGCGACTTCCTGAATGTCTGTGTAATTTACAAGAATATTTTCAATTTCTAGAGGATAGACGTTCACACCACCTGATATAATCATATCTTTTGCACGATCAACAATCCAAATGTATCCATCTTCATCAAAGCGAGCAAGGTCGCCTGTCTTTAACCAGCCATCAACAAAAACTTCTTTCGTGGATGCTTCATCACGATAGTAGCCCACCATATTTCCTGGACCTTTAATCAATATTTCACCAACTTCATCTGTAGCAACATCATTATTTTCCCGATTTATAATGCGTAACTCAGCGTGTAGCGGGGCCCGTTTTCCGATACTTCCCGTTTTTTCATCATGCTCTTCCGATAATAAAAGAGAACCATTTGGTCCAGCTTCTGTTAAGCCATAGACGCATACTAAATTATCAGTTTGAAACTGTTGCTTAATAAATTGAACCTCTTCACCACTAATCGGTGCGCCGCCATAGACCCACCAAATCATCGATGATAAGTCAGCCTTTTTTTCTTGCAATAATTTCGCTGTTAATAGGTAAGCAACTGGTGCACCAAAGAAATGTGTAGTCCTTTCTCCTTCAACAGCATCTATTAAGGATTGTGGGGTGAAACCTGTACGAAGGACCAACGTTGCGCCAACTACTATTCCGGACATCATGAATAAATGAAGTGGCGCTGAATGGCTTAAGGGCATCATAAGAAGTATTTTACTCTCGGGTTTAAATTCCATTTCAATACAAATCATTTGCGCAACCGTTAATATATTTCGATAGTTAAATAAAACACCTTTAGGATTACCAGTTGTCCCAGATGTATAAAGCAATGTTGAGAGGTCATCTTCCTTTAAGTCACACTCAATTACATCTGCTGAAGATTCCTCTATTAGATTAGAAAAGCTTTCCCATTCTCCAATTTGTTTTCCGGTTTTAATCTTCACAATATCCGAATCTATGTTTTGGGCGGTAGCAAATAATGTTTCACAACAGATGATAGCGCTTGCATTCGAGTGATCTAAAATGAACGTGATTTCTGGCATTGTTAATTTAGCATTTATTGGTGTTACTAAAGCACCAATCCGTTGAACTGCAAAATAACTAATTATAAACTCGGCAATATTTGGCATATAAATAATAACTTTATCACCATATTTAATGCCTTTATTTAAAAGTACTTGGCTGAATCGATTTACTTGTTCATCGAGTTCGGCGTATGTCATATTTTTCGTTTCTGATTTCACTGCGTAGTGTTGCGGATATTTATGCGCGTTTCTTGCTAGTATCTGAGAGCTATTCACATTCATTCCTCCTTATTTTTTCCATCCTTTTTGTGAAATCGTGTTGAAGTAACTTCATTTCGTGTCTAATTGTTTGTAATTCCTCAATTCGTTCATCAATCTCTTTTAATTTTGGTTTACTATACTCTATCGTTCGTTCAAGCTGTTTTATTCCTGAACGATCACGATCAAATAAAAGTACCATCTCTTTTATTTCAACTAAAGTAAAACCATAGCGTTTACCACGTGATATTAGTTTTAATTTTGTTAATTCTTTTTTGGAATACAATCTTTGGCGTGTATCTGTTCGTTCTGGTGATAACAAACCGAGTTCTTCATAGTACCTAAGAGTGCGTGATGTTAAGTTAGATAGTTTTACAACTTCCTGAATTGTTTTAATTATCACCACCTCCTTCAACATTAAGTTTACTATAGCATTTACGTTGACGTAACTATCAAGCTAAGAAAACATTAATTTAATTGGCTATTTTAATAAAATTTATAATCACTATTTATAGCTATATCACTCCAACATGTAGTTGGTTACGGTAATTATGTAATTCATTCAGTTTTATAATCAACTTAGGATAATGTCCTTATTATTGTGTAATAGTATAGGCAATATGATTGTCCTTAAGATGGATTCGTCGACGCGAAAGAATCATTCGTATCTTTCCAAACATCGCATTAGCCAATTGAATGATTGGTGCTGTTCTCAAAGATATTCATGAAGAATGGATGAGTTCTTCCCGTAATTATATTCAGCTTTAAAATCCATTAGAAATTTAATCGAGATAAGAAATGGTTATCCACTTCTTATCTCGATTAAATTTGCTTCGATATTGTATTTGTAATTTTACACAGAACTATGGACTTGACTGGTATAATTTCCATATATTGAACATATTACCCTTTAATAATCATAGGATGGTTAATGCCCCAGTAAAGGTTCATTTTGCGCCTGCCTAATAATGATTGGTTATTGCTACTGAGAATAACCCATCCCTTCTGTTGTCAAATCTAAGACAGTTTGTAATATGACATTAACACCTTTTTCACAGTCTTCCCATGACGTTAATTCATCTTCCGCATGACTTTTACCATTCACACTAGGAACAAAGATCATTGCTGCCGGAATATATGTTGCAATAAATTGTGCATCATGTCCTGCCCCACTGACCATCCGTTTATAAGGATAACCTATCGTTTTAACAGACTGCTCAAGCGAATGAACGAGTTTTTCATCAAACCATACCGTGTCCCGATCCCACAGTTTTGTCGCTTTCACCTCACACTTTCCCTTCTCAGAAGATTTTGGCAGAGATTGAATAATTTCTTCTACCTGTTTAATGGTTTCCGCATCTTGATGCCGGGCCTCTAAGCTAAAAACAACTTTATTTGGTATAACCGTGTGAATATTTGGGCTGACATTCATTCGGCCAATTGTATAAACAAGACGGTCATCCAATTTATCCATTTTATGACGGACTTCTGAAATTAAATCATTTGTCGCAAATAACGCATCTTTTCGCAGTGACATCGGTGTTGTACCCGCATGATCAGAGTCCCCTATAACTTCTATTTCATAGCAAACCATGCCGACCACACAGTCCACAATACCAATCTGAAGTGATTCAGTTTCCAGGACAGGTCCCTGTTCAATGTGTAACTCTAAAAAGGCTGAAGCTTCTTTTAACCGATTATCTTTTTTTCCTTCATATCCGCTGTTCTTAAGTGCTTCTCCAAATGTAACACCGTTTTCGTCTATTGACTTTAACATATTAGATTTGTCAAAACGTCCGGAAATGACACCAGATGCCATCAGCGAAGGTTCAAATCTTGCGCCTTCTTCATTCGTTATATTCGCAACCACTACCGGCACCTGGGGTTTAACACCATTTTCGACCATTGTTCTAACAACCTCAAGGCCAGTCAGTACCCCGAGTACCCCGTCAAACCGCCCTCCTTTTTCTACTGAATCCAAATGAGAGCCGATGACAACTGGTGGTCTATCATTTGCTATCCCCTCAAGGGTCGCATACATATTTCCCATATCATCCCAAGTAACCGTCATTCCTAGCTCTTCACAAAGGGAACGGAAATACCTTCTTACTTTAATATCCTCATCTGACAATGCCAGACGTGTAACCCCATTGTTTTTTGTCCTTCCGAAATCAGCGAACGATTCAATGGTATTCTTTAAACGTTCACCATGAATCATGATTTTTTGTTTTTTCACTGTTTATTCCCTCCACTTCATCAGCTGATTTGTATAGACTCTTTAATTCTGGTTTTCTTGCTTCATGGATAGGATTGTGAGATATTTTCGACTGTCTGGATTTGTTAAAAGGATCGTTTTTTTCTTAGACATTTTCGCTTTATTTCCAAATTCCACAACATCCCCATCCAGTGTTCCTTGTGTACCGGTAATCATATAACCATTTTTGACCAAATCATCTATTTGAAGTTTTTCTGTCAGAAAAGCATCGTAGTTTGACAATGAATCCACTCCTTTTATTCCGTTACTTCTTTATCTCCCAAATCCTCATCAAGATACCAATCACGTCCGACGGTAATCCCGAGATATTTCTCGTCATTCGGATCCGTTATTTCTGCTTGCGGATATTTATTAAAGTACCAATATTTCGCCAGTATATAGTAGACCGTACCAGCTATAATGAAGCCTACGATAAACGAATATTCTATAATAAAAATAGCCCCCAGACCACCTATCGCCCAAGCGATAAAGCCTACAATATTCACACCGCTATTATATCTGTATTGCCCATTATTTTTGTACAGATCCTTCACGTTCACTCTGCGCTTTCTTAATAAATAATAATCCACAAACAGAATGCCACTCACTGATGACAATATTGCACCAATGATTAACAAGAGCTGTGTTAATACTTCATAAACATTCCACGGCTGAATAATAGTCCCGACAATTCCAACAATAAATACCGCAACCACATTGGACACCCTAGGACCAAGTAAATTTGAAAAAATGGCAGCAGCGGGAATGACATTCGCAGCAGTGTTGGTCGACCATTGTGTCAGTACAATCATTAACAGGAGCATTGCCAACATCCAACCTGAGGATGTCTCCTGCAGTGCTATCACCGGATTGGAGGTACCCGCTACCATAAATGCAGCCGCACCAATCATAATCATAAATGTTTCCGTAAGCGGTAGTGCAATCAGGCTGCCAATCAATGTCGTTTTGTTTCGTTTAAACCAATTCCTTTCATATTTCGGGGCTTTAAAAAATCGAGAAATGGTAGGGATATCGCAACCTAACGTTGCCCAGAATCCCATATTGGCAAAAATCACAATAATAAACGCTGTAAATGCATCTCCACCTGTGATAGGACTTTCAACCCAAGCCCAGACGTCTTTTCCTTGCTGCGCGATATCTGCTGTTAGCGTTTGGTAAATAATTAACGAAAGAATAATGATGATTGGTGCTGCGAAGTCCGCAAATCGCTCGACCCATTTAATACCTGAGGCAGTATTTATCAGCTGAACAAGGGCAAAAACTAAATAACATAAAAGCCAGTTGTTAAATCCAGGGTATATCGTATTTAGTATGGAGTTGATGGCAGTAGCGCCGAAATACGTATTGATTCCAAACCAAAAGGAAGCCGTAACTGCCCGGGTTATCGAAGGAATATGTGTACCAATTGTACCAAATGGTGCTCTCATATAGACTGGAAAAGACAAGCCGTGTTCAACCCCGATGTCTCCTATCAAAGAGATAAAGATACCTATTGCGATACAACCTATCAGCGTTGCTAGTACGACCCACGGTAAGGAAATACCCTGTATGCTAGAAGCACCAATATCAAAGGTCGCTAAAAGTATCGCCATTCCGACCCACATGGCAAAAAAGCCCATAACCCCTATCTTCCGCTGCCCATGACCTACAGGAAGTAAATCCGGTGACTTCAGGTACGTGTTTTTATCGGGATTTTTCATCGTCCATACCCATCCCCTTTTTCATGAATAAAGGTACAAGCTGCCTGATGTTGATCAAACAGCCTATACCACCATGTGAATTATTTAACCAAATCCCCTGCCTTTTTAACCGCTGCTTGCGCATGTGCATCAAATTTATCACGTTTTAGAAACTTGCCCATTCCAGGTTTACCAATGAGTTGTTTATCTTTAATCACATATTCACCGCGGGAAAGTACTGTAACAGGTTCGCCTATAACTTTCATCCCCTCCAGTGCACTGTAATCCACATTCATATGGTGTGTATCGACAGAGATGGTGCGTTCTTTATTTGGATCAAATAGAACAATATCAGCATCACTTCCCGGAGAAATTGTTCCTTTTTTTGGAAATAACCCAAACAGCTTTGCAGACTGTGTAGATGTAATATCGACAAACTTATTTAAGGAGATCCTTCCTTTTCTAACCCCTTCGGAAAATAAAACACTAAATCGGTCTTCAACAAACGGGCCTCCATTCGGAATCTTTGAGAAATCATCTTTCCCAAGATCCTTCTGGCCCTTGAAGTCAAAGGGACAATGATCAGAGCCAATCGTCTGTAGCTGTCCGCTTTCCAGTGCATTCCATAAAACCTCTTGGTTGGTATGATCGCGTAACGGCGGGGACCAGACATATTTAGCCCCTTCAAAATCCGATTTTTCCAAATAAGATTGGTCAAGAACAAGGTATTGCGGACAAGTTTCACCGTAGACACGGAATCCTTTACTTCGTGCTTCCGCAATCTGTTCAACTGCTTCTTCACATGTAACGTGAACTACATATAGCTGCGAATCTGCAAGCGCAGAAAGCTTTACAGCGCGTCCTGTCGCTTCTCCCTCAAGTTCTGACGGGCGGGTTAACGCATGGTTAATCGGCTCCGTATTTCCCTCTTCCAGTGCTTTTTCTGTCAAATAGTTGATCACATCCCCGTTTTCCGCATGAACCATCACCAGACCACCGTGTTCTCTCGCCGTGATCAACGTCTGAAAAAGTGTTTCATCATCAGCCTGTAAAACGTCTTTATACGCCATAAATACTTTAAAAGAAGTGACTCCTTCTTCTGCAATCACTTTTGGCATCTCTTGAAATATATGTTCATTCGCTTCAGCAATTTGCAAATGAAACCCATAATCAATAACAGCTTCCCCTTCAGACTTGGCGTGCCATTTATCAAGTGCGCTCTTTAAAGTACTTCCTTTTTCACTCAAACAGAAGTCAATAATTGTCGTCGTTCCACCATGTGCCGCAGCTATGGTCCCGCTTTCAAATCCGTCTTTTGTAAAAGTTCCCCCGAATGGCATTTCCATATGTGTGTGGGGATCTATTCCTCCCGGCATTACATAATATCCGGATGCATCAATAACCTCGGCGTAAATATCGTTTAGGTTTCGACCAATTGCTTGCACTTTTTCACCTTCAATCAATACGTCTGCGATATAGGTATCTGTTGAGGTAACGACTGTTCCATTTTTTATTATCTTTTTCATGAATGAATCCTCCTTGTTTACGTAACAAAACGTTATTACAAACTATCATTGATTCCTATTCAGCATTTGAATTGCAGATTGACGGTTATTCCATGACATTGGTGGTTCTGTCGGTATAAGGTCCACCATGTCAATTGCCCCGTCAACTGGACAAACAATGGCACAAAGATTACATCCGACACAATCATCTTCCCTGACTTTTAAATATTCATTGCCTTGTTTATCTGTCAGCATATCAATACACTGATGTGACGTATCTTCACAGGCAATGTGGCACTTATTGCAATTAATACAAACATCATTATTAATGCGGGCAACTAGCCTATGATTTAAATCCAAATTGCTCCAGTCCGTATATTTTTCTACGGAGGCACCGATGATTTCGCTTAAGGATGAGATTCCTTTGTTATCTAAATAATTGCTCAATCCTTCAGTCAGATCATCAATAATACTGAACCCGTGATGCATAGCCGCTGTACAGATCTGTACGCCTCCTGCCCCCATCAACATGAACTCGACCGTATCCTGCCAGGTTGAAACGCCCCCGATTCCCGAGATTGGGATATTGATATCCTGTTGGCGTGCACATTCTCCAATCATATTCAAAGCAATTGGTTTAACGGCTGGCCCAGAATAACCGCCATGTGCCCCCTTACCGTTCACATTAGGGATCGTATTCCATGTATCCAAGTCCACACCTATTAAACTATTTATCGTATTGATCATACTAATCGCATCGGCACCACCGCGTTCGGCAGCCCGTGCTGTTACAGTAATATCTGTAATATTCGGTGTTAGCTTTGTTATTACCGGAACTTCTGCAGCTTCTTTCGCATAGAGTGTCGTCTTTTCTACTAAATCCGGATGCTGTCCAATCGCTGCTCCCATTCCTCTTTCAGACATACCATGCGGACAGCCAAGGTTCAATTCAATACCATCCACCCCTACATCTTGAACACGTTTGACAATTTCATGCCATT
>Ga0209487_1004438_pt1 | contig 10773 bp, 5 predicted proteins | sample Poulit2012_FD_187524 | JGI IMG/M metagenome (GOLD analysis project Ga0209487, IMG submission 187524) | Agricultural soil microbial communities from Georgia to study Nitrogen management - Poultry litter 2012 (SPAdes) (version 2) | ecosystem: Environmental > Terrestrial > Soil > Agricultural land... | reverse complement strand
TACTGGAATCGTTCATCCTAACAACATAAATAAAAATATCGGAGCAGAACCTGGTGACATGCTCGTTTTAACGAAACCACTCGGTGTCGGTATTATGACGACCGCTTTAAAAAGAGGCGAAATAACGAAAGAACAGGAAACAAATGTTACGGACGTCATGCGAACATTAAACAAACGAGCAGCAGAAGTACTAACTTCTTTTAAGCCGCATGCTGTCACTGATGTAACAGGGTTCGGTTTATTAGGCCATGCCTTTGAAATGGCTCATGGCAGTGATGTCAGTTTTATACTAAAAAGTGAACAAATTCCGTTATTACAAGGTACAGTCGATTTAGCAGAACGACAATTTATACCGGGTGGTTCAAAAGCAAATTACAGATGGTTGCAAAAAAACGTATCTTTCGCTAGTAGCATCACTGAAAGTGAACGATATATTTTAAGTGACGCGATTACTTCCGGCGGATTACTTATTAGTCTACCGAAAGAAGATGCAAGTGAATATGTTGCACGTTTAACGGAACAATATCGATTAGATGTGGCGATCATCGGTGAAGTAGTTGAACGTAAAGAACGAACGTTGTACGTGTCGTGACGAAACAGTATTCCAACCGTTGTTCAACCTTAAATGTTGACGCGAGTAAGTTAACATTTTATAATACTTATAGGGTTATGGGTATATACAAGTAAGGCGAGGTGCTACGTATGGAAGAAAACAAGCATACAAATTGCACGACAAATCGTTGAAATAGTCCGTATAAAAATACCCGGAAATTTCGGTCACCGATATGACCCGGTGTTTATATGTGGCTCCTGGTAGGAGTTCTCTTTATTCTTTCAAAGTTGTTCTTTTCATAACGAAACAATTGCTAATTTTACGAACCGGAGGTGCTAACATGATTAACGTAACGGATGAGGCACTCGAGCAAATAAATACAGAATTAAACAACATGAAAATCGATCTCGACAATCCGTACATTCGTTTACAAATGATCGTCGGTTGAGGTGGTGCGAGATTACAACTGGCTCTGGAAGAGTCAGCAAATGAAAGTGATATCGTCGTTGACGAAGGCGGTAGAACATTTCTCATCGCTGATCATCAAAAACGATATTTTGAGAACGTAACGATCGATTATCGTAAAGGATCGTTCGGCATGGGCGAATATTTCGTCCGTTTCAATTAAATGAATGAGTGAAACCCAAGGCAATTTACGTTGCACTTGGGTTTTTACTTTTCTAACTCTATTTTTCCCCAGTCGAATAAGGAGCCTGGGTCTGTTTTTCGATCAGGTGCATATTCATCGTGACCGATAATATGATTGCGCGTTTTTTCTAACTGTGGATGACGCGTGACGAGTACATCGATAAGTGCATCGAGTGCATCGTATTGTTCGTCCGTATAACCGAGATGTTCTTCCGCTATTTTATCGTACGTTTCTTCATCAATCATCGAAGCCATTTCTTCTTTCGTTCCGATTGCTAGTAATTCGATACCAATCGAATAATGATTCAAACGATCTGTATATTGTGGTTCATTCGGAATTCTTCCTTTGCCTGCATGGTATGCGACCCGATCATTTGAAACGAGTTCATAAATGGTCCCATCACGATCAATGATGTAATGACTCGATACACCGTAATCAATAAATATTTGTCGTACTGCATGCACATCGTGTGGGTCCGAATGATCTATTCCTGCATTACTCGAAAAATGAAGGACGATATGCGTAATCGGCTCCGTACGTTCTTCGGAAACGTCAGCTGGTAGGAAAAGAGATTCAACTTCTAGCTCTTTTTCCATACGTTCGGACGTTTCACCGTCTTTACTATCGAGACTAAATAAAGTAATGATGAGAAGTAGAAAAATAACACCTATATATGTCCATCGCTTCATATAATATTTTTTTCCTTTCGTTCTTGTATGTATAGGGATATCGTACTACAATAAATCGTTTCTTGGAAATTTTTTTCGAAACTCATAAAGATTACGCATTTATTTACATACGTATATAGTACTTTTTAATCGTTTATTGTACAATAATGGTAACAACATGATTTTTATAGACTACTTTTGTAAGCCCTTTCACTTTTCTGCTTTTTCTACTACTTATTGATGGGAGGGAAAATGGATGAAGTTATCGTTGAAGGAAAAGTTGCTCATTATGTTTTTAACGTTACTGATCCTGCCAGGTATTGCTACGAGCACTTTCGACTATTTTTTCGCGAAAAAAAGTTTAGATGAATTAACGGAGAAAGGATTACGGAACAACGTTTTGTTAGCTATTGAATTAATCGAATCTCAAAATGAACTCGTCGATGCCGGCGTTATTACGTTAGAGGAAGCACAGGAAGAAGTGAAAGAACGTTTAATCGGACGTCAAAAAAGTGATGGAACGAGAGAAATAACGGCTGAATTTGAACTAGGTGAAAATGGATACTTCGTCGTTTTCGATGAGAATGGTAACACAATTGCCCACCCGACGATTGAAGGGGAAAATGTTTGGGATGAACAATATAACGGTATTTATTTCATTCAAGAAATGATCGCTGCCGCTCAAGATGGAGATGGCTTTACGTATTACAACTTCCCAATGCCGAATGATCCTAATGATGTACAAGAGAAGATTGCGTATTCGGAAAAAGCACCTCATTGGGGTTGGATTATAGGCGTCAACGCATATACACACGAATATAATAGCAATTTAAACAGTTTAATCATTAATGCGATCATTACGTTAGTTATTGTAATCTTAATCGGAGCTTTCTTCGGTAATTTCTTCGCAAATTATATATCCCGTCCGATTAACATCATAATGGAACACGTACGTGCTATTGCAAAAGGAGACCTTTCTCAACGAGCACTATCTATAAAAAACAACGACGAACTTGGGACGTTAGCTACTCACTTTAACGAAATGTCGTGTAACTTAAAAAATACGATTCGACAAACAGCAACGACGTCACAGCAAGTTGCAAGTACGGCAGCAGAACTTTCCGTCGGTAGTGACCAGACGAGTGAAGCGATGGAACAAATTAGTACGTCTATTCAAGATGTAGCAACAGACGCAGAGCGACAAGCGACGCATGCGAAAGAGGCTGTCGATGCCGTCGCACAAATGGGGGAGGCGATCAATCATATAACGGAACAAGTAATGCAAGTTCATGAAACGTCGAACGAAACGATCGAAACAGCGAACAGTGGAAACGAGATCGTCGATCAAGCAGGCGAGCAAATGCATGTCATCGGTGAAGGAACGGAATCGTTAAATAATGCCATTCATGGGTTACATGAGCGGTCGCATCAAATTGAACATATTATTTCACTCATTTCAAACATATCCGAACAAACAAATCTACTTGCACTAAATGCATCGATCGAAGCAGCACGTGCTGGTGAACACGGGATGGGTTTTTCTGTCGTCGCTGATGAAGTACGACAATTAGCTGAGCAATCTGCCGAAGCGACGGGGGATGTCAGTTCGTTAATTACGGAAATCCAACAGGAAATTGACCATGCAGTAAAAACGATGAGCGAAAATGAACCAGTTATTCGTGAGGGAATCGCGTTAACGAATGAGGCAGGGAACTCTTTCCGTAATATTTCTAGTGCAGTCGTAAAAATGACGGAACAAATTGAGCAAGTCGCGCATGACGTACGAGCGATGAATGAAGATGCATCACGACTAACGACGATCGCATCAGAAACTGAAGAACTATCGGAAGCAACTGTACGCAATGCAGAAACAGTCGCTGCCGCGACCGAAGAGCATACAGCAACGATGGAGGAAATAAATAGTGCGACACAAAACTTAGCAACGATGGCTGAAAGTTTACAGGATTCAGTTGACACCTTTATGTTAGAACGAGAAGGTGAAGCTGAAAGGGGCTGAAATAATATAAATAAAAAGTTGCTCCTTTATAATGATGGAGCAACTTTTTATAAGTTTAACAATTCCCGGATCTCCTCTTCCGATAAACGATCAATCATCGTAGCACCTGGTTGAATCACTTTATCGATTAACTGACGCTTTTTCCGCTGTAATTCGTATATTTTTTCTTCAATCGTTCCCTCTGTAATATAACGAATGACGTGAACGACATTTTTTTGTCCGTATCGATGCGCGCGGTCTGCAGCTTGATCTTCAACTGCCGGATTCCACCATAAATCGTACAAAATAACTGTATCAGCACCTGTTAAGTTTAAACCGGTTCCTCCAGCCTTTAACGATATAAGAAAAACATCTTTTTCTCCATTATTGAACGCCTCTGCCATCGCTAAACGCTCTTTTGCATTCGTTTGCCCGTGCAAATAAAAGGACGGAATGTGTAGCGCCTCGAGTCGTTGCATAATAATTTCATGCATACTCGTAAACTGTGAAAAAATTAATATGCGACGCCCTTGTTTAAGCATCGTTTGTACCGACTCGATTAATTCCTCTAGTTTTTGTGACGTACCTTGGTAGTTTTCAATAAATAAGGACGGGTGGCAACATATTTGCCGTAATCGAGTAAGCCCGGCGAGTATTTTCATCCGGTTTTTTTGGAATGCATTTGCTTTAAACGTCGCTTCTGCCTCTGTTTTTAACTGGTGTAAATAACCGACATATAACTCTTTTTGTTCATGCGACAGCTCAGAAATATGCACGGATTCAATTTTCTCCGGTAATTCTTGTAACACATCGCGCTTTAGGCGTCGTAAAATAAATGGACGAGTTATTTGAGCAATTCGAGCGACATCGAAATGTTTAAATTGTTTTTCTGATGGTAAAAAGCCAGGTAAAATAACTTGAAAAATCGCCCATAGTTCATGAAGTGAGTTTTCAATCGGTGTACCACTTAGAGCAAAACGTCTTTGCGCTTGTATTTGACGAACGACACGTGACGTTTTCGTTGCGTAATTTTTTACATATTGCGCTTCATCTAAAATAAATGTATGGAATGTGTAGTCTGCGTATACCGCCTCATCTTGACGCAACGTCCCGTATGACGTAATCCAAACGTCCGCATCTTCTGATTCTTTCATACGTTCTACCCGCTCTTCTTTCGTCCCAGCGATCACAGCGACACGGAACGATGGAGCAAACTTATTAAATTCGTTATGCCAATTGTAAACGACAGATGATGGGGCAACGACTAAATGCGGCTTCTCACTTCGCTCCGAAAGTAAAAAGGTGATCGTTTGAATCGTTTTCCCGAGTCCCATATCGTCCGCTAATATTCCTCCTAATCCGTACGCACTTAACGACTTGAACCATTGAAAACCGACCTTTTGGTAATCTCGTAATGTCGCATGCAATTGTTCAGGAATTGCATATCGTTGCTTTTCCGGTTCTTTCATCCGCTTTATTAATTGACGAAACGTCGCGCTATATTGTAAGGAAAGGTCCTCATATTCATCTAATTGTGCGGAACGATACGCCGGAACGATGACCGAATCTTGCACTAAATCACGTTCATCCAAAGCAAGATCGATTAAAAACTGCCGCGTCGCCTCATACTCCTCTCCCTCTAGTGATAGTAACCCACCTGTGCGTAAACGGTAATACTGCTTCTTTAACACGATCGCTTGTAGTAGCTCCGTTACTTCCGCTTCGTCGACACCTGAAATTTCAAAACCAATTTCTAATAAATTCGTATCAGTTTGTACATCGACCGATACAGTAGGTTTCGGTTGCTCCGTTACGATCATTTGTTGAATTTCCTTTTCTGCATAAATTGTCACATATTTCTCCAATTCAGGTACTATCGTATGAAGAAATTCATAGAGAATCGCATCTTCACTTACATCGATATAAAGCTCTTCACCGTTAAAGTGGAAGTTTGCCTGTTCGATAATATTCATAATTTGTTTTTCTTTTTGTACGTCACGAATGACGACTTCATGTAAATCTTCGTCACGGTAAAAAGGATTCAATTCGACCGAGCCATATCGATAAAGGAGTTTACCTGTAATAACTGTATTTTTCCATTGCAAATATAATTTTGCTTCTAACGGCTTGTCGATAAACGATGCTGTTAACGTTTCATCGACTTCAACGGTCGTAATTTGCTTTAACGTCGGTACGACTTCGGAAAAAAACGGCATCGCCTGTTCTTTCGTAATTGGTACGTTAGTCTCCGTTGGAAGAGCACTTATTTGTTCGTAAAACTGTAACTGTGCGTTTTCCGGAAAGTAAAATGTTCCATGTGCAAAAATGACTTTGTACGCCTGTAAATAACGTTCATCTTCTCGTTTCGTAATCGATAGCGTATACGCTGTTTCATCTGTCTCCTGAACAGCAAGCTCTGTCGGTAATTCCTTGTCGACAATGTGAATAGACGAGTACGCCTCACTTTCTGTTTCGACCGTTACATGACGTGTCTTAATTTTACGTAATAAGTTTTTAAAAAGCACCGGCGGAATGAGCACTTCTCGGCGATCATATGCATTTGCAGCATCGTAATAACGATCGGTAAACATATCACCCGTCGTTATAATATCATGTATAAGTGTAAAAACTTCCATATCCTCTTGTGAGAAAAAGTGCTTTTCCGGATCATACGTAAATTTTTTCGTAAAATAATACGCTTCTTCCGCTAATATGTCATCTAAAAATTCGCGCATTCGATGAATAACGTATCGATGTGATACACCTGTTTTACATTGCAACCAAACTTTGTCTCGTTGATCAAGTCGAAGAATATATTCGACTTGCATCGGCATTTTTTCAAAGATAGGAGTCGTCGTTGGAACGTGTACATGTTGTACGACGTCTCGCAAAAAGCGTTCTGTCCATTCTGGTGATAACGCTTCGTTCTGTTCCCGATCCGCTACCGCTAACAAAACAGCGACGAGATGTTTACACGTACGGTACGTATGATAAGCCGGACATTCACAATATAATCGAACCTTGCTCTCGGCTAACTTTTTCATCCCGACTTCCACGTAGTATGGCTCACTGCCATGTACTTCCGCAAACCAAGCGCGTTCATGTTTATGGAAACTAAGTCCGTGAACACGTTCCTCTTTATAATATGTACGTCCACGTTCGAATACATCTCGTGGAAACATTTGTTCAATTTGTTCATGCGTAATTCGCTCCATCATTTTCCCCCTCCGTGCACGCGAAAAGAGACGTGGCACGTAATGCTAAACTTTTTTTAAGTACTTTGTCGAGCTTTTCGCCCTTCGCGTCGACCGGTAACAATTAAAATAAAGTAATAAATAAGTGCGAAAAAAACGAACAGTGCTGCTACGAGATAAATAACCGCATAGTTGTACATATACGCTAACTGTCCGAACAATATGGCGCCAACACCTACACCTAAATCAAAAAAGGAAAAAAACGTCGCATTCGCCATTCCTTTTCGGTTTTCCGGTGCTTTATCGACTGCCCACGCTTGTAATGCCGGTTGTACAGCCCCAAAACCAAAGCCGAACAATGCCCCAGCAATAATCATCGTTATCGTATTCGGTAACCATGATAGTAAGAGCATGGCGATAAACGTAAGTAATATTCCTGGTGGGACGACGTATAAATCACCTTTTTCATCATAAATTTTTCCGGCAAACACTCGAGATAACATTAAAAATAAAGCGAAAGAAATGAAATATAATTGGATTCCTGCGATTTGTTTCTCCGCTGTATACAACGGTAGAAACGATGTAATTCCACCGAAAGTCGACGTAATGAAAAATAATATAATCGCAGGATGCAGGGCACTTTTTTCAAATACGTCAAATCGAGCAGGCTTCGTTTTATGAGGTGAATCGTCTACTTTTTTATATTGAATATTTAAAGCAAGTATAAGGGCAATAAAGCCTAACGCCGCGCAAACGAGAAAGAGGACTGTAAAATTAATCGTATGCGCTAACGTTAACCCTAATGCAGGACCGACAGCTAGCGCAAAGTTACCAGATAAACCGAAATAACCCATCCCCTCCCCACGTCGGTTCGGTGGGATTAAATCCGTCGCAATTGTTCCCGATGCTGTCGTGGAATAACCCCAACCGACACCTTGGACAATTCGCATCATAATAAGCATCCATATGATTGAAATAAACCCAAAGGATCCAACGGATAAAACGAACAAAAAGAGACCGAAAATGTAGACATACCCACGGCCTTTCGACTCTAAAGCATGACCTACATACGGTCGTATAATTAATGCGGAAAATGTAAATACACCGACGACGATTCCAATTAGTTGATCACTACCACCGAGATCATTAATAAAAACTGGAATCGTCGGTAACGTCATTTGAAAACCTAAAAAGACAAAAAAGTTCGCAAACCATATGAGGGCGAAATCTTTTGAGAAAATTTTTTCATCATGTATACGGTCAACTGCTGTACGCATTTATTTATCTATCCTTTCTTCTATTAGCTAGTATACATGATTAAAATAACGTTTTACATTATGACGTTCTATTTTTACAAACAATTTCGTTTTAATTTTCCCCACTATAAATAACACCACAAACGATACGATCACCTGCGTCTCCTGCCGGTTGACTCACATAATCGTCTGCACGCTCATGGATAATAAGTGTCGTTCCCTCATCCGAAAATAACGAGTTCTTTTCTCCTTTCTTCAATGTCACAAGATGGTTAACGACCGTCGTCTCAATTGTCCCATCATCGTTTACCCGAATGTTTTGCAAATCACCAGCATGTGGACCATTCGGATGATCAAAGCCGTGCTTTTTATGAAATGGGTTAAAATGACCACCTGCAGAAGTAAAGTCAGGCGTTTCACAAGCCCCTTTTTCATGAATATGAAAACCATGTAATCCTGGCTGTAAGTGGTGAGCGACTACCGTTATATGAACACCATCACTTTTCTCTGTAATCGTTGCGATGCCTACATCGACACCGGCTGTATCGATCATTTCAATTTCTAGTACTTGTTCCTCGTCGGTATCTTTCGTAACCTCGGTTACTTCTTCCACACTATTTTCCATTGTCTGATGAAGTTCTGGTTCTTTTTCCTTTCCATTACAACCGATTAAAAATATTGATAGTACCATAAACAACATGATTAGACGACATGTATTCATCGTTGTTTCGTCTCCTTTCATACGTCATACATTTTTAGCATTGTCATTATTTCTATAAATAAACCATATTAGGTGACATATTCCTATATGAAGATGCGGCGGAAGTTTGTAAATTAGTCTTTTGTACTATTTTTAAAAATGCAGTTGACTTTCAAGTCCATAACATATACAGTTAGTTACATGAGTAGCTAACCAATTACCTAAGGAAAGGAAGAGCGTATTGTTACAGTTTTTATTAAAACGAAAAATAGTCGTCGGTCTATTCGTTTTTTTAACGTTTGGACTCGGTCTATACAGCTTTACAAAGTTAGATAGGGAGCTATTACCTTCGATCACGTTTAATCAAGCGCTCGTCGTTGTGTCGACAAAAGAAATGCCTACGGAAGATGTAGAAGAAGCTGTTACAAAGCCAATTGAACAGATGTTAGAATCTATGGACGGTGTCGATGAATATATGTCGACGACGACGATGAATGATAGTACCATTTTTGTCACACTTGATGGAGACGACTCAAGCCAGCTCGTTACAGAGATAGAAAGTAAAGTGAGTAATGTAACGAATCAATTGCCAATAGTTGAAGATATGTTCGTCATGCAAGCAGCAATGAGTGGACAATATGAATTTGTTTTAGATATTTCTGGGGAAAGTATGAAAGAGATGTCGACTTTTGCTAATGATGTCGTGAAACCTCGCCTAGAGTCTTTAAAAGAGGTAAACGAAGTACTCGTCGTAGGTGCAACAGAAAAAGAAATAATCGTAACACTTGATGAAGAAAAACTTACGCGATACGACGTCACGAAAGAAGATATCGTTCAACAAGTGGAACAAATGAATACGAATCACTCAATTGGTACATTGGAAAAAGAGTCGGGTAAACCTACACTTCGTTGGACGGAATCATTACAATCGAAAAAAGATATCGAAAATATTCCGCTCATGACAAATGAGGGCGTTAAGAAATTAAAAACAGTTGCTACCGTGAAAGAAAAAGAAATTGAAGATACAAATGTTGCTTGGAAAAATGGCAATCCGGACTTTTTACTCGTGCAAATTGCACGTACTAGCGATGTAACAGCGATCGATATGACTAAATCCGTACGTGAGGAAATAAAGGCCATTAATAAAGAATACGACAATGGAGTAACGATATCTGAAGTCGCTGCTCAAGCTGATTATGTAGAAAATGCAATCGATGGGGTAAAAGATAACATCATTGCCGGGGGAATTATTGCGATTATCGTCCTCTTGCTCTTTTTACGCAATATACGAGCAACGTTTATCATTAGTTTATCTATCCCTGCTTCTATCTTGTTAACGATCATTACGATGACACTGCTAGACTATAGCTTTAATTTGTTATCACTAATCGGTCTTGGACTTGGAATTGGTATGTTAGTCGATGCAGCGATTGTCGTCTTAGAATCTATCTTTAAGAAAAAGGAACTCGGTTATGCTAACAAACGAGCGGTCATCGATGGAACGAAAGAAGTAATTGGTGCTGTCATTGCATCGATGTTAACGACGATCGTCGTCTTCATTCCATTCGTTTTACTTGATGAGGAAGTCGGAAAAATCGTTATCATTTTAACGGTTGTCATTTCTGTAACATTAATAAGTTCTGTACTCGTCGCCTTTACACTTATTCCTGTTTTAGCGGAAAATTTCTTGAAAGTAAAGAAGCGTAAACGAGGAAAACTACAATTAATTGAACGTTACGGGTCGATCGTCTCATGGA
>Ga0209487_1004436_pt1 | contig 10780 bp, 10 predicted proteins | sample Poulit2012_FD_187524 | JGI IMG/M metagenome (GOLD analysis project Ga0209487, IMG submission 187524) | Agricultural soil microbial communities from Georgia to study Nitrogen management - Poultry litter 2012 (SPAdes) (version 2) | ecosystem: Environmental > Terrestrial > Soil > Agricultural land... | reverse complement strand
ATGTCGCTTTAAAAAACCCCGATGGAACGATAAAAGATGTTCTTTATCCTGTGGTTAAAGAACAGACATTCAAAGATTTGGTCAAAGAGTTTAAGCATACAGGATCAGCCTATCAAGAAAAAATCCTTACTGTGATTCGATCTTCTTACAGTAGTCATTATCGGCGTATGATTCCCGAAATTCTCGATATTCTGGAGTTCCGTTCTAACAACGATAATCATCGTCCTGTTATCAATGCCTTATCCATCATTCAAGCCTATGCCGGAACCGGACAGCATTATTTTGCACTAACAGATGACACTCCCATTGAGGGTGTTATTCGCCCAAAATGGCGTGAGTTGATGATTGAACAAGATGACCATGGCAATAAACGTGTAAACCGAATCAATTACGAAATTAATGCCCTTCAAGCCCTACGGGAAAAGCTACGATGTAAGGAAATCTGGATCGTTGGAGCAGATCGCTATCGTAACCCTGATGAAGATCTCCCGCAGGATTTTGAAGAACGGCGACAAGAAAATTATGAGGCTCTTAAACAATCTTTGGATCCGGAAGTTACAATCGAAAAATTGAAACAGGACATGAAACAAGCCCTGGAAAAGTTGGACAAGGGATTGCCTAAAAATCCAAATGTGCGTGTCACAACTAAAGGCAACGGGTGGATTTCTTTATCCCCATTGGAACCTCAACAAGAACCTGCCCATTTGTCACGACTAAAGGCGGAAGTCATGCGTCGTTGGCCGATGACAAACCTGCTTGATATATTAAAAGAAGCTGACTTACGTGTGAATTTTACCGATCACTTTCAAACGACTGCTGTGCGTGAAACATTAGACCGTTCAACCATTCAGAAACGTCTTATTCTATCCTTGTATGGTCTCGGAACCAATACTGGATTAAAGCGAGTCTCATCCGGAAATTATGGAGAGAGCTTTAAAAACTTATTATACATCCGTAGAAAGTTTATTCATAAAGATAATTTACAAAAAGCCATAGCTGAAGTGGTGAATGCCATTTTAAACAACCGAATACAAGAAATTTGGGGAGAAGGAACAACGTCATGTGCTTCAGATGCGAAAAAATTTGGTGCTTGGGATCAAAACTTGATGACAGAATGGCACATTCGTTACCGCGGGCGTGGCGTTATGATTTATTGGCACGTGGAGAAAAATTCGACCTGTATCTATTCGCAATTAAAATCCTGTTCATCATCAGAGGTTGCTGCCATGATTGAAGGTGTCCTTCGTCATTGTACAAACATGGATGTCGAGAAAAACTATGTGGATACGCATGGGCAAAGTGAGATAGGTTTTGCCTTTTGTCATCTACTGGGTTTTCGGCTTATGCCTCGACTAAAATCAATCCATAGACAAAAATTATACCGCCCTGAACCCGGCATGAAGGAAGCATGTCCAAATCTCCAACCGATTTTGACCCGATCTATCAATTGGGATTTGATTCGACAACAGTACGATCAAATGATTAAATATGCGACGGCTCTCCGATTAGGAACTGCTGATACGGAAGCCATCTTAAAACGTTTTACGCGAAATAATCTCAAACACCCTACCTATCAAGCCTTAGCTGAATTAGGAAAGGTGATTAAAACCATTTTTCTTTGTGAATATTTAAATTCAGAACAGATTCGTCGAGAAATTCATGAAGGTTTGAATGTCGTCGAGAACTGGAATTCAGCCAACAGCTTTATTTTTTATGGAAAAGGCGGTGAAATTTCTACAAATCGGTTGGAGGATCAAGAGATCGGTGTTTTATCCCTTCATTTGTTGCAAAATTGTTTGGTTTATATTAACACCCTAATGATTCAAGAGGTATTATCGGAACAAAAGTGGTTTGATATGATGGAGACGGAAGATTTACGTGCACTAACTCCACTGGTTTACAGTCATGTCAATCCATATGGAACCTTCGAGTTAAACATGGATGAGAGACTTCATATTTAGGGGGACATCAATATGACAGAAACAAGAACACCTGCAAAAAAGAAAGCAAAACAATTAGCGAAATATCTTCGCGGTGAACGACCAGATTATGATTATTTGAAACGTGTATTTCAATACTTAAGGGAAGATTTAGAAGTAGAGGTAACTAAGAAACCCAAAAAGCTTCCATATGTACCAACTGAAGAGGAATTAAAGCAATATTATAATTTAGTTTGGAATGGGAAGAATTTTCGCCATATTATAATCATCAAAACCTTTCTTTACACTGGTGTTCGTGTAAGTGAGCTAATTAATATTGAACTTACAGATGTTGATTTATCGAGTTGTCAAATTCGCATAAATAAAGGAAAAGGTGACAAGGATCGAATTGTCCCTTTCCCGCAGTCATTCAGAGAATTGCTTGCCATGCATATGGAAACCATGCGAAAAGAAAACGCACGTTATCTTTTTGAATCTAATTGGAAGAAAAAATATACTGACCGTGGCGTACGAAAAATTTTAGCCAAATATTCGGAGGAGGCAGGGTTGTCGCAATCTTTGTCTCCTCACAGGCTACGCCATTTTTTATTAACTTGGTTAAAAAAACAAGGGATTGGTGATGCTTTCATTCAACCATATAGTGGTCATGAAAGCCGAAAGTCTCTTGAATTATATTCAAGGTTAGCATTATCAGAGGCTCAAGATAAATATAATGAGGTCATTGACAAATTCCCATTATAATTCGTCTACTTTGCACCTGGTGACAGCTTCGCTGGTACTACCCCATGTAAGCAAAAGGACTTCCTAAAGAAAGTCCCTCCGCATTGATTTCAATATTCAAATACCCCGTCTCAAGCTTCTTTCTGTTGCTTTTCATTGTTCTCACTTGCTGATTCGCAGCAACTTTCATTTTCCGTTGATTTGACTTCCTCAATTTCAATACTGCAGCAATCGGGTTTAGAGAACAACTTTTTAAATCCAGATTTTTTCTCTGTCATGAATGTCACCCCCTTTAAAGGATAATGCCACTAAAATATGGCATTAATGATAAGACCGGCTCCCGTAGCTACAATTAAAACAGTTGCAATGAATGCCACCAAAAATTTCTTTTTAAATAATTTGGATAACATAACAACTTCCGGAATACTTGCGCCTGCACCACCGATAACCAATGCAATAACCGTTCCCATTGACATTCCTTTTGATATAAGAGCTTCTGCAATAGGTAACATCGTTTCAGGGCGAATATACATGGGAATACCAATAACAGCTGCAATTATTACGGAGAATAATCCATCACCACTGGCGTATTCTGTGATAAAATCGGCAGGAATAAATCCGTAAATAAATGCGCCAAAAAACACCCCTATAAATAAGTAGGGAAGCATTGGATAAAGGAATGCCCATGCATCATTGAGGGCTTGCTTCATTTTAGACCCTTGGTTATTACTGAAGAAGCCATCTCCTTTAACCATCACACCTTTATAGGTTTCTGCCAAATGAAATTTTGAAAATACAAGCCCTGCTACAATACTGAAAATACTAAGAACGATAAAATACACAAGTGCAATTTTCCATCCCAAGAGTACCCAAAGCATGAAAATCATAACCGGGTTCATTAATGGCGAAGCAATGAGGAAACTCATTGAAGGGCCAAATGGTACCTTTGAATTCAACAATCCCGCGAGTATAGGAATTGTTGAGCAGGAACAAAAGGGTGTAACGGCACCAAAGAATGTTCCAAGTATATAATTCACGGCTTTGTTTGGCCGGTTTAAGAATCGTTTAATTTTTTCCTCTGATACCACCTGTTGAATGAAACTCACAATGAAACTAACGACAATAAATAAAGCGAGCAATTCAGCAGATAGCATAAGAAATGTTTTTATAAATTCTATAATGGAATCTGCCATTAGTATAACTCCTTCCCCCATAATTAATCAACTTTTTTTGATAAATTAATCAGTTTTTTTTGATTTAATAAGCATAGTAGATACCTGTTAAAAAATCTTACAACAAGTATCTTTAGATAAAACAACCTGTATTTGTTCTTCATTAATTCGATAGTAATTCCAAGTGCCATGTTTTTCAGGTATAAGTATATTGGCATCAACTAATTTCTTCAGGTGATAAGAAAGCTTAGATTGTTGTAATTCTAATTTTTCTTCCAAATCACAGACACATAAATTCATATTTGGACTTTTACTGATTTCATTCATAATTTTAAGGCGAATTTTATCCGCTAAGGCACTGAACATCTTTTCATAAAAATCGAGTGCTGCATCTTCATTTAATCCATTTACATTTTTTATAAGTTCCATTCTTTACCTCCGATTAATATATCAATTTTTTTTGATTAATTATCAGTATATTACCTGTCAAAAGAAAGTGCAACCTTAATGATCAAAAAAATGGATTATTACACAATAAATCAAGATGACTTACTCCGGGAATATAGTGAACTGATTCAATTCCTGAATAATAGACTCCATGTTGACCGATTCGTGGAGTTTATTAAATTCGTAATGGCCATATAAATTGATGTGTTGCCATGCCACGGGCGAAATTTGCTTTAATACATCTGAATCTTGCCCCTGGTTTTCTCTGTAAGTCAATATATTGGATAAAATGCTGGCATTGTAATAGATGATGCAATTAGCGATGAGACGGCTACATTCATTCCAAATTTGTTGTTCTTGTTCGGTTTTGAAACGCAGTTTACCAAAATTAGCATGCGATACAGCCCGGCGTAATTTATGGTAACTCTCACCCCGGTTTAAGGTTCGTTGCACATTCCGGCGTAAGGGTGGCGAATCAATGTAATCCAAAAAATATAGGCTTTTGATGATGTTATCGTACTCCCATAATGCACGCTTAGTTTTGTTTTTACGGGCATAAGCACTTAATTTCCCAACGATGATGCTCTGCGTTGTGGTTTTAAGAGCCAAAGATAAAACGATTCGCTGGATATTCTCCCATTCCTCGATAATCAGATCCGTATTGATTTTTCGAACGGGCTTGATTAATATATCGCCGTATTGACTTGGATGTTGGAAACCGTATAATGATCTGCTTACGGTGCCATAAATATCCTTATAACGAGGGGCAAATTGATAACCGAAAAAATGAAGAATGGAAAAATTAACTTCATTGGTTCCATGAGTGTCGGTAGAATGCATTTTAGGCTGGATATCAGTTGTGTTGTTATATAGAATATCAAATACGTAATGACTTTCATGCTCATTCGCTCCGATAATCCGGGCATTAACGGGAATGTGGTTAGCAACCATAGTGTAAGAAACAATCCCTTTTTTCAAGCCGAAATATTTAGGTGAATGACGCGAATTCATGGTATTAATTTGCGTCTCGAATTTTTGGCCATCACTGCTGGAATGAATGGTATCGTCGATATCGTAATGGTGAAAGATAGGCAGCTCTGTTATGGCATTACTGATTCGGTCATTGGCTTCTTTTAACGTCTCTAAGCGAATAAAGTTATCCGATGTAGCCGAAAGAGAAGGATAACGAATATCAGAGATTTCTCCCATTCTTCCCAATCCCATGTTTGTACCCCAGGCAATCAGACAAGCAACTAAAACATGATCCTCTCTTGGCTGTTTGGCATAACGACCTAAAATGTGATCAAACGCTTCCATAAAGGAACAGTGTTGATTGGCGTAGTGCAAAACACTTCCAATATCAATCGGCCTTAGTGCATCAAAAAAGGTATGATTAATGGATTCCGTATCTCGCGTATTGGAAAGCGTCCATCGGCCATAGCGTCCCCGCTTTTTATGGACATGTTCATTTTCGCCAGACGCAATTCGTTGGTTCACCTCTGTTAAGCGTCTTTCAAGCTGTTGCCTTAATTCGGCTAAATGCTCATGGATAGGCTGATGGAAAGTTGTTAAACCAGCATCAGCCAATAACTTATCTTTCTGTTGCCACTTTTCATCATCAATTAGATCATCCTCAAAACTGCGAAATCGGATGCTTTCACGACAAAAAACATCTCCTGCTTCCAGTCGATGACGTAAAAGCCGATAAATGAGAAACTCATAGCGATCTACCTTGATGTTCTTTTCCCCATTAGGTTCCTGCTCATAAATGTAACGCTTTATATTATCCGATATAAAGCGCTGAGGTAAACTGTCCGCATTGTATTGTCCTAACGCTTTATTTTGATGAAAAGCCCATTTTATAAAATCAATGGCCTCCATGAGTGGATCATTTTTGGAGGGGGATGCAAAATTAACCATAAGCAGTAAAGGGCGTAAATGACGTTTAAATTGACGAGCTAATTGGTCAATGTGTTCCCATTGGAAAGTTGTTTCATCCCACTTTGCATTCGTGGCAATTTGATCGGCAAGATTAGTAAGTTTTTGCCGTTCCAAGATAGAAAAGGCTCTCGCTTGAATATCGCCAAAAGGGGTGTCAGCCCCAATGCTATCGTCAGTGAGTAATTGAAGCACTTCGCCAGCCTTTTTCATGTTTTGCCGATTTTCCGTATAGTGCTGATATATTTGATCTTTAGCCGTTGACTTGGATTCATCGATGTATCGCCGAACATTGTAAATCAAGGTATTGATCAGATTGTCATTCATGCGCTGATAGCGATAATACACAAAGCATAATAAATAAACGTACACCAACCACTCATCCAACCTTTTGAGTTTGTAAACAGAGTAATAATTGACCAATGAAGCAAAGTATTTAATGCTTTCATTCGAAACGCCTAACTTGGGCAAAAGGGTGTGAGCAAGTTGGTATAAAGACTGGATTTGCTTCCCTCGGTCAATCTCGCGTTTGATTTCTTTCAGGCTAAAATCCTTAGGTTCACGTTTTAGCAGTGTGATTTCATATAACCCTTGAGCATCTTCGAGTAATGCCTTCAATGTCTGGATATCAGGCTGTTTTAGATGGCTCTGCATGATGACTGTTAATCGATTTTGTTCAAAGGTGATCGCTTGACTCTCTGTTTCTTGAATAAAACTGTATCCTGGCACAACAATACGTTGTTCATTTAAATAATTCATGATTTCACGGAAGATAAAAATCGGTTTACCGGAAATTGTTACAGCATGATAGGCCTTTCTTTCAATTTGTTTTCTTTCCTCAGAACCACAGCTGCGGTAATCGAATCGTTCAAGGATCAATTGCTGCTGTTTGAAACGAGTTAATTTATGAATGGTACTCCAATCAACCATTTTTCTATCATTAAAGTGTTGTTTTAGCACATATTGAAGATCTTCCTCCACTTCATGGAGTTCAAATGTAAAAAATAAGTGCTTGGCTTTGAAATAACCAAGTTGTAGCACAAAATAAACTTTAGATTTAAAGGAATGCAGGTTTTGTAATAACTCTTTCTCGGGTTGAGAAAGGGAAAAATAATAACAACGATCTTCATATGTAAAACGTGGCCTTCCAAAGAGTACTTTGTATTCATCTTCCCCTAAAATGCTTATCCTTTTTTGTTGGGTTCCGGTGGTTCTAACAGTCATCGTTTCCCCTCTCTTTCCCTGTTTCAAAAAGTAAACCTTTTGAAAGAGTCCTTTTATCGTTGTTTTATATGTCATAAGTATAACATAAATCATTTTGAAACATGTCTATAAACTTGTAGATATTTTGAAACAAATCTATAATAGTTATATAAGTTTTTCTATATATCATCCGAGAAATCAATTATTCATTTTGGGAAGGTGTGAGAGATCGTGAGATCTTTTTTCTATGCACGAGTCAGCAGTAAAGATCAATCATTAGAAAGACAACTTGAGGCTGCCAAAGACATTGGTATTCCAGAGGAATATATTTTTGTAGACAAAGCGAGTGGTAAAGATTTTAAGAGACCTGAATACCAATTGATGAAACGAATGTTTCGAGAAGGAGACGCTTTATATATCAAATCGTTGGATCGACTGGGACGTAATAAACAAATGATTTTGGACGAATGGCAAGACTTAGTCAAAACCAAACAAATTGATATTGCCGTGCTAGATATGCCTTTGCTTAACACAATGAAATATAAAGACTTGGATGGTCTTGAAACCTTGATCTCCGATTTAATCCTGCAATTATTGAGTTACATGGCTGAGGACGAACGCAAACGAACAAGAGAAAGACAAGAGGAAGGCATTCGAATTGCTAAGCAAAATGGTGTAAAGTTCGGGAGGAAAAAACATAAGATCGATGATACCTTTAAGGCTGTTTATCCCGAATGGAAACACAATAAAATCACGGCAGTCGAAGCCATGAAACGCGTGGGCATGAAAAGCAACACGTTTTATAGAAGGGTCAAAGAATACGAAGCGAATCTCTAATGACTGAATGTATTAGGGGCTATATTTTTGTATTATTCTGAAATAGACCTTTTCGAGGGGTCGGGCAAAAACACCCATCATCGTATTATTTTGCAACTCCGGCGCCTCCGACCATTCAATGAAAATTTGTGGCTGCTGAACATCCAAATCATATCCCTTTACCCATGCCTTACACTTTACAACATGCCCAAACTCTTCTATCCTAGCTTCACTCGTTAAGTTATCAATTCCAACAATCACTTCGCCATCCACACAATAAAACAAGCCTTTTGTATGTTCTTTTTCCATATGATGAATAATATAATCCATTGCTTCTTGATTAACTTCTACGAGTTCTGATGTGCCTTTCCCATCTTGAATAGTTTGCAAGAATGCGTCTTTTCCGTTTGCCAAACTCTTCGCTTGATCCTTCATCAATTCAGGTTCCATTATTTCAATAAATTCAACGGATGCCGAGCGAACTTCTTCCAATGGATTCCCAATCGTTACATCCAGATTGCTTCCCACCTCTTGCATAGCCCCTAGCATCGCTTGATAGTTTGTAACGTTACCTTCCATCCATTTGTTTGGAAAGATGTCCGGTAGATCACTTGCTTTTGCATTCGTTTGCGATATATCAAACACACTTCCTTTGCCAAGTACATCTTTCCTTCTTTCTTCTCCAACTCCCCCGATTTCATACGCTCCTTTTCTTGGGCGGTGGCATATTTAATCCCCTTCCATTTCCCATTATCATCTTTAAATTTAGGCTGTGTCTTATTTGGTACTAAAATTTGAATTGCATTCTCACCCTTTTGCACTTGAAAGCCTTTTTCTTGCCAGAACTTATAACTGCCAACTGCCTGTGCACCACTAAATTGATTTTGAATAAGTGCTGTATTACGTAACGAATAGTGATAAAACTGCATCATAAACTCCAGATGTTCTGCCATTTGTTCAGGTGTTTCAAAATATGATGCGATTGATTCATTCATTGTTTCGGTTAACTCTTTAACTTCCTTACGTTTTTGTTCATATGTTTTCCTCTTCATGAAATCATCCTCTCCAAATAAATAAAAGTCCTCCCTTCATTGGGATGCCTACATTTCCAATTCATTGCTATTATTTTTATCTCGTGAATATTTTTCTTTATCGATAGTTAACACTTGGTTTTCCTTTCCAAATGCTTGCAAGTCCAATGTTGCTTTATTGGAATGATTTACTTTCATCATCGTTTCTGCATCTTTTTCCAAAACCTTTAAAAAGCGCTGCTCTTCTTCTTTTGTTTGTGGCACTTCAGTTATCCCATTATAAAATTTCACATTAACTAGCTCGTCACTTTTTGTCACCATTAAACAATGTGTATCTTTCAAATAGGTAATTTCTACTTCATTAAATTCCTTTTCTTTTATATCATACGTCCACTTTTCACCATGAAACTTCTCCCATTCCCTTACATTTTGTGGAGTGGGATTTACTAGTTGATAGTCATACACATTTTCAATAAAGTGAATTTTGTCTTCAAGGGAATACTGTTCAAATTCATGCCTGGCATATCGCAAATCATCTTGGTCTACCTTAGGTATTTGACTCAGGGCATTTACTTTACAAGCCTTAAACATGCTCTCTACATCGGTATGAATAGAATACCCATTCGATAATTTATCCAAAATAACGTATTTTCTATTCTGGTCATCCTTTTCTTTCATGCTCATATCAAACCCATCCGCATAAGCCACTTCACCTGTTTCTGGGACATACACAATCATATCTTCGTTCGCTTCGACATATCCTTCCGAACTTCTTGTCGGCTGGATTGCATTTTCTTGAATATAGTTTTCTAACTCTACAGTTGCTTCTAACCTTTCTTCAGGTGAAATATAATCAAATTCAGCATCTAGCTCCAATCCATCAATCAAATAAACTTCATCTTGTCCTACATATATCGGAAATCTTTCTAAATCATTACTCAATTTTATCCATCCTTTCTGAAATACAAAAAAAAGCTCCCAACTGGGAACTCAATAATTGTATTTCCATATTTATAACGTTTTTCAACTGTTTGAATTCACTTTTCCGCGCTCTGCATCCAATGGAATCAACGCTTCGTCATCTTTCCGAAAGATTACTTCCAACGCATCTTTTGTTATAGCATCAACTTCGATTTCTACCTCTCCAGCATCAACAATGAAAATAACGCTATCAGTTTTTATTTCTTTTATATAGCCCAAATCATGCATTGGTCGTCACCTTCTTCTGTAATTCAAATTTTACTTTTTGACCTTCTGCATCATACTGCAAAAAGGCATCAAACTTTTTCCCTTTCTTACTTTTAAATCCCTTGATGAAATTTGTCCTTTCACCGTTCAATAACTTCTTGATGTTAGATTGACTAATTGTTTTACCAAGGACTTTCTTAGATAATGTAAATGTACATCCGCTCTGATAATTCGTACACCCATAAAACTTCCCTTTATCTTGAATCATGCCATTTTTACAAGATGGGCATTTTCCAACATAGGACTGCTCCTCTACTTGTTGCAC
>Ga0209487_1004435_pt1 | contig 10781 bp, 16 predicted proteins | sample Poulit2012_FD_187524 | JGI IMG/M metagenome (GOLD analysis project Ga0209487, IMG submission 187524) | Agricultural soil microbial communities from Georgia to study Nitrogen management - Poultry litter 2012 (SPAdes) (version 2) | ecosystem: Environmental > Terrestrial > Soil > Agricultural land... | reverse complement strand
GATGCCTCTGCAGAAACGGTCTCCTCAAGAACCAGGGAAATCTGGGACATTGGAGCGTTGTCGCCGGAACGGTTGTCCAGCTTAACGGTGCGGGTGTAGCCACCTGCACGGTTTTCAAACTGTGGCGCCAAGTCGTCGAAGAGGTGTGCAACTACATCCTTGTGTGGGATGAGCTTCAGCACTGCACGACGGTCAGCCAGGGTTCCACCCTTAGCCTTGGTGATGATCTTTTCAGCGTATGGACGAAGGATCTTCGCCTTCGCATCGGTGGTCTTGATTGCGCCGTGCTCGAACAAGCTAGCAGCCAAGTTGCTCAGCAGGTGAGCCTGCTGCTTAGCGGAGCCGCCGAGACGGGCACCCTTCTTAGGGGTAGGCATTTAAGTACTCCTCGTGTGCGGATTAGGTAGAGCGCGCAACCGAGTATTTTCTCGGTCTAGCACAATTGCTATTTACTCGGATTCAGCCGGATCCTTGAAGTCACCGGTTTCAGCGTCGTAGCCTTCCAGCTGGGTTGGATCGAAGTCCTCAGGGGTGTCCTTGAGAGCCAGATTCAGGTTAGCCAGCTTAATCTTCACTTCGTTGATGGACTTCTGTCCAAAGTTGCGGATATCCAGCAGGTCCGATTCGGTGCACTCTGCGAGCTCACCGACGGTGTGGATTTCCTGACGCTTCAGGCAGTTGTACGAACGTACGGAGAAGTTCAGATCCTCAATTGGCATGCTGTAAGCCGCGATGTATTCGGACTCCTGTGGGGATGGTCCGATCTCGATGCCTTCAGCTGCAGTGTTCAGCTCGCGAGCCAGGCCGAAGAGTTCGACCAGGGTGCCACCGGCAGAAGCCAGGGCGTCACGAGCAGAAATTGAGTTCTTGGTTTCCACGTCGATGATCAGCTTGTCAAAGTCGGTGCGCTGCTCAACACGAGTAGCTTCAACCTTGTAAGAGACCTTCAGCACTGGGGAGTAAATCTGGTCGATCGGAATGCGTCCGATGTCACCAGAAGTTGGTGCTGCAGGAACGTAGCCACGGCCACGCTCAACGACGAGTTCCATGTCCAGCTTCGCAGTGTCATTCAGAGTTGCGATGTGCAGGTCTGGGTTGTGGATTTCCACACCAGCTGGCGGCTGAATGTCGCCAGCCGTGACTGCGCCAGGGCCTTCCTTGCTCAGGTACATAACTACTGGCTCATCAGAGTCAGAAGAAAGCACCAGGCTCTTAACATTCAAGATGATTTCGGAAACGTCTTCCTTCACACCGTTGACGGTGGTGAACTCGTGGAGAACACCTTCGATCTTGATGGAAGTTACTGCTGCACCAGGGATGGAAGACAGCAGGGTACGACGCATGGAGTTACCGATGGTGTAGCCGAAACCTGGCTCCAGTGGTTCGAAGACGAACCGGGAGCGGGAGGAATCGATGAACTCCTCGGTAACCTGTGGGCGCTGTGAAATAAGCATGGAAATTCTCCTTGTCGACGACCGCTATTTGACGCCGGTAGAGGGTGAAAATTGTGGAAGGAATCCGATTGATTCCTGTGCAAACCGGACCGCGCCAAGCTTGGCACCGTACGGTTAAACAGTTTACTTCGAGTAAAGCTCGACGATGAGCTGCTCCTGCAGCGGCACGTCGATCTGAGCGCGCTCGGGCAGCTGGTGCACGAGGATGCGCAGGGATTCAGGAACAACCTGCAGCCAAGCTGGTACAACAGCTTCGCCGAGACGATCCTGAGCCTCTTCGAACCATTCCATCTTCTGGGAACGCTCGCGGATATCGATGATGTCGTACTGCGATACGCGGTAAGAAGGAACATTGGTCTTCTTGCCGTTCACGGTGAAGTGACCGTGGGAGACAAGCTGACGTGCCTGACGACGGGTACGTGCCAGACCTGCGCGGTAGATGACGTTGTCAAGACGGCTTTCCAGCAGGACAACCAAGTTGTCGCCGGTCTTACCTGGCTGACGGTTTGCCTCTACGTAGTAGCGACGGAACTGACGCTCAAGCACACCGTAGGTGTACTTTGCCTTCTGCTTCTCCTGGAGCTGCAGCAGGTACTCAGATTCCTTGATGCGGTTTCGGCCAGCCTGTCCCGGTGGGTATGGGCGGCGTTCGAAAGCCATGTCGCCGCCGACCAAGTCGACGCGAAGACGGCGGGATACACGAGTAGCGGGGCCGGTATAACGAGCCATAGTTTAGTTTCTCTTCCTTCCCTTAAACGTGGCGACGCTTCGGTGGTCGGCAGCCATTGTGTGGCTGAGGAGTTACGTCAGAGATGGACGAAACTTCCAAGCCGGCGGCCTGTAGTGAGCGGATTGCGGTTTCGCGGCCCGAACCTGGGCCCTTAACGAATACGTCAACCTTCTTCATGCCGTGCTCCATCGCCTTGCGTGCTGCAGACTCTGCTGCCATCTGCGCTGCGAATGGAGTGGACTTACGGGATCCCTTGAAACCAACCTGTCCGGAAGAGGACCAAGAGATAACAGCACCGGATGGGTCCGTGATGGACACGATGGTGTTGTTGAAGTTTGACTTAATGTAAGCGTGGCCCTGGGCCACGTTCTTCTTGACTACACGACGGCCGGAACGGCGCGACGTGGACTGAGTCTTCTGAGCCATTTATTACTTCTTCTTTCCTGCGATCGTCTTCTTAGGACCCTTACGCGTACGCGCATTGGTCTTGGTACGCTGACCACGGACTGGCAGGCCACGACGGTGGCGCAGACCCTGGTAGCAACCGATTTCAATCTTGCGACGAATGTCAGCCTGAACCTGACGGCGGAGGTCACCCTCTACCTTCCAGGAAGCTTCAATTGCGTCACGCAGTGCCGACAACTGGTCATCATCCAGGTTATCGGTACGCAGGTCAGGAGAAATGCCGGTCTTTTCCAGCAGCTCCTTGGAACGGCTTGGGCCGATTCCGTAAATGTAAGTGAGCGCGATCTCCATGCGCTTGTTGCGTGGAAGATCAACACCAGCTAGACGTGCCATGTGGCTTGTCCTTTCGGGTTGTTACGGTGGTTTTCTCCTTAACCGCCCCGCACCATGTCACACTTCGCCCGGTCCGACCGGGTCTATGGGCGACATTGTGGTGCAGGCTCTGGCCACCGTGGCCTGAGGTATGAATAGGGCGCCCGACCTTGCGGGCACCCCTGATTAAGGAGGCTTTCGGTTTTTACTTGTAGCGGTAGACGATGCGTCCGCGGGTCAGGTCATAAGGAGACAACTCCACCACTACGCGGTCCTCTGGGAGAATACGGATGTAGTGCTGACGCATCTTGCCGGAAATGTGAGCAAGAACCTTGTGCCCATTATCGAGCTCGACACGGAACATTGCGTTTGGCAGCGGCTCGACAATGCGACCCTCTACCTCAATTGCGCCTTCCTTAGCCATAACCTCTACTTTTCTGGCAGCCGTTTTAAGCCGGCTACCTGCATTTTTATATGTCTACTACCTGATGCAGCCAACACGCGATTGCACGTGCGCATACACCATCGTCATAGCTTACGCGTTAAGCAGCGGTTTTCCAAATATGCAAATCTATCTTTCTCGCTGGTGAACTGCTGCCACCGGTACTGCCAGCAAAACAAAACGCGGACTTCCCAATTTTAGGAGGCCCGCGCGAATAAAGCTGTGCGGTATCGAGATGAAGAGCTCTTAGTAGATGAAGACCTTATCGCCGATTTGCAGGTTGTCCCAGTAGCGCATGGCGGCCTGCTGTGGGAGACGAACACAACCCGCTGAGTCATACGCTGGGTCGCCCATGTGGAAGGCGTGTCCGTTGTTGGTGAAGTAGATTGCGTATGGCATCGGTGCGTTGTTGAACTCGTAAGAGATCTCGTCTTTTACCTTGCGGTTGACGTAGAAGGTGCCGCGTGGGGTATCTTGACCGCGCTTGCCAGGAGCCATGGACGGTGCAACGTAGCTAACCTTGCCGTTGTTTTGCAGCCAAGTACGGCGGCCATCGATGTCGACGCACACGTCCGCGTCAGCTGGACAAGGACCAACGTTGAAGGAGCGGGCCTTGCGAGCGGCCTCAGCCTTGCGTGCTGCCTGTTCAGCGCGTGCTTTTTCAGCAGCTACCTCTGCAGCACGTGCCTTACGGATAGCAGCCAAGCGCTGCTTTTCTTCACGTTCTTTCTGAGCACGCAGTCCAGGGAAGGTGATATCCAGAGCGTTATCAATTACCGGCTTGATTTGACGAGCGGCGTTGGGGTCAAACTCGCTCACCTGCTTCAAGAAAGCGTTACGTGAAGCCCACGCATTTTCGCGTGGTTGCTTGAGCACTTCATCGAAGGTGATATCGGTGGAACTTTGAGCAAAATCGGGAACCTGCGGAAGCGCGGACTGGGCCTGCGCAGCCGGAGATGCTCCCAAGAGCGCGACCGCGGTGGCTGCCGAAGCAGCAAGCGCTACGACCGAGCGACGGATACCTGCAAAGCTGGTTTTCAACATGGCAAGAAGTATAAACCTTCCTGCCAAGTTTCGCATAGTTATTTAATAGCGCGGCGTCAAAATTCGCGGACCATTAGCCGTCGCAGCAACGGTGTGCTCCCAGTGTGCAGCCCACGAACCATCTTCCGTGTAGACGGTCCACTCATCATCAGCATCAACGAAGTTATCTTCAGTGCCAAGAGTAATCAGCGGCTCAATCGCCAAAACGGAACCTTCTTGAATCAAAGGGCCACGGTTGGCTTTGCCTTCATTGGGCAAGAAAGGATCTTCATGCATAGTGCGGCCAATACCATGGCCCCCGAAGCCATCAACAATGAAAAGCTCCACGTCCCACTTATCTTCAGCTTCATAAGTCGCTAATTCAATAGCATGGGAAACATCCGTCAGGCGATTGCCCGGCTGCATAGCTTGGATACCTTGTTCTAAGATCCACGCGGTGGCATCGTTAAGCTTTTGCGCATTTGGCGCAAGCTCGCCGATACCGAAAGTCCACGCGGAGTCCCCCACCCATCCATCAAGGGTCGCGCCACAGTCGATGGAGACTAAGTCGCCCTCTTTCAAGATGTGTTCTTCATTCGGAATACCGTGCACGATGACGTCATTGACCGACGTGCAAATACTGCCGGTAAAGCCCCCATATCCCAAAAAGGTAGGGATAGCACCTGCTTCACGAATGGTTTGTTCCGCCAGGAGGTCTAGGTCCATGGTCGAAACACCAGGCTTGGCAGCCGCTTTAACGGCCTGCAGAGTCCTACCAACAATCTCACCGGCGGCTTGCATGGCGTCGAGCTCACCTGCGGTACGCGCAGGAATGAGGTTTTTACGGCTGCGTCGTCCCATTTACTTGCCGATAGCTTTCATCGCAGAGTCGTTAATTTCTTCGATGGTGCCCTCCGCGGTGATGTCGATGATCTTCTCACCGTAGTAATCAATCAGTGGCATGGTCTCATCGCGATAGACCGACATGCGGGTACGAATGGTCTCTTCGTTGTCATCTGCACGGCCGCGGGCAAGCATGCGCTCAACGACGACGTCATCAGATACCTGGAAGTTCAATACACCATCGAGAACCTGGTCCTTCTTAGCAAGCAAGTCCTTGAGAATCTCTGCCTGCTCAACGGTGCGTGGGAAGCCATCGAGCAAAAAGCCGTTTGCGGCATCGTCCTGCGACAGGCGGTCTTCAACCATGCGTGCGGTGACGTCGGTAGGTACGAGCTTGCCAGCATCCATGTAGCTCTTAGCCTCAACACCTAGTGGGGTGCCTTCGCCGATGTTGGCGCGGAACAGGTCGCCGGTAGAGATGTGTGGGATGTTGAGCTTTTCGCTCAGGATTGCTGCCTGGGTGCCTTTGCCAGCGCCGGGAGGGCCGAGGAGTACGAGTCGCATTACTTTAGAAGTCCTTCGTAGTTGGATTGGAGTAGTTGGGATTCAATTTGCTTGACCGTTGTCAATGCTACAGACACAAGAATCAGAATAGCGGTACCGCCGAAGGCAGACATGCCGCCACCCGAGCCTTGTCCGCCAACGCCCATATCAAGCAGGACATTTGGCATCACGGCAATCAGGGCCAAGTAGATAGCACCGACGAATAGCAGGCGGTTCATGACGAAGCCTAAGTATTCAGCGGTTGGGCGGCCCGGGCGGATGCCTGGGATAAAGCCGCCGTAGCGCTTCATATTATCGGCCTGCTCTGCTGGATCGTACTGAACAGAGACGTAGAAGTACGAGAAGAAGATCGTCAGCACGAAGTACATCAAAATGTACTGCCAGGATGATGGTGCCTGCAGCCATGCGATGACGTTGCGCTGCCACCAGTTATCCGGCGGAGTTGCTTGTGAAGAGTTGACGATCTGAGTAATCAGCACCGGCATGTAAATCAGCGACGATGCGAAGATGACTGGAATAACACCAGCCTGGTTAACCTTCAGTGGCAGGTAGGTCGAAGAACCTCCATACTGACGACGGCCAACCATACGCTTGGCGTACTGCACTGGGATGCGGCGCTGGCCCTGCTCGATGAAGGTAATACCAACAACAAGGATGATGATGCCCACAACGACCATCGCAAAGACAAGGCCACCGTTATTCTGCAGAATCTGCACACCATCGGTTGGAAGACGAGTAGCAATACCGGCGAAGATCAAAAGCGACATACCGTTGCCGATACCCTTTTCGGTGATCAGCTCGCCCATCCACATCACCAGCACAGCACCAGAAGTCATCACGATGACCATGACAATGAGCGTAAACAGGTTGCGGTTTGGATCCAGCACTTCTACCCCTTGGCCGAGAAGCTGCTGACGATCCGCTAAAGCCACGATGCCTGCGGACTGCAAAAGTGCCAGTGCCAGAGTCAGATAACGCGTGTACTGCGTCATCTTGGACTGGCCGGACTGACCTTCCTTCTTCAATTGCTCGAAGTGCGGAATAACAACCGTGAGGAGCTGGACTATGATCGACGCCGTAATGTACGGCATGATGCCGATGGCGAAGATAGACAGCTGCAGCAGTGCGCCACCGGAGAACAGGTTAATGACCGAGTAAAGGTCGCCCGATTCTTGGGTGAGCTGCCTAAGCTGCGCTGAAATACTTGCGTAATCCACTCCCGGGGTCGGGATTTGGGCACCGATCCGGTAAGCAATGATCATTATGAGGGTGAAAATGATCTTCTTCCGGAGATCGGCGTCCTTAAATGCCTGAATAATGGCGGACACAGATGCCTCCTGAGACTTCCCTACCGGGCCAAGGTCTGGCAGGAGGAAAGCACACTAAGTTTAGTTTCGCTATCAATTGTTGCTCATAATGAGCACAACTTACACAACAGTCAAACAGTACCAGCCTTTAATAGTTAGGTGGTACTTAGGTACTGTTTAATGCTCGCTCAACTTTACCTGCTTGCAGCGACAAGTTCTCGTCGATGTGACGTATTCCTTTCTCAAAGCCCCTATGCCAGGAAAGGGATGAGAACAGCGAAAGGGCCTTATGAGAACATTGCGCTCTCATAAGGCCCTCTAGTGGGTCTTAAATTGACCTACTACTTGGTTGCGGTGGTCGAGCCACCAGCAGCCTCGATCTTTTCTACTGCAGACTTGGAGAACTTGTCTGCGGTGACGTTCAGCTTGACGCTGATTTCGCCTTCGCCCAGAACCTTGACCGGCTGCTTAGCACGGACCAGGCCAGCCGCAACGATGTCAGCTACTGCGACGTCGCCACCCTGTGGGAATGCTTCTGCCAAATCCGCAACGTTGACTACCTGGTAGGTAATCTTGTTTGGGTTCTTGAAGCCCTTAAGCTTCGGCAGACGCATGTGAATTGGCATCTGACCACCTTCGAAAGCAGCCGAAACTTGCTTACGAGCGTGGGTACCCTTGGTACCACGACCAGCGGTCTTACCCTTTGAAGCCTCACCGCGGCCAACGCGGGTCTTTGGCGTGTTTGCACCCTTGGTTGGGCGCAGATCATGCAGCTTGATGATATCAGCCATGGTTTATCTACTCCCCTGCCACTTCTTCGACGGTGACCAGGTGACGTACCTTGTTGGCCATACCACGGATGATCGGGGTGTCCTTCTGAATAACAGAATGGCCGATGCGCTTAAGACCCAAAGCCTCAATGTTTGCGCGGTGGTTTGGCTTGGTACCTACCAGGCCCTTTACCTGTGTAATCTTCAGAGCCATTGGATTATGCCTCCTGTCCTGCGCGCTGGCGCAGCATACGGGCTGGAGCGACCTCTTCCAAGGACTTGCCACGACGTGCGGCAACCTCTTCAGGGCGGACCAGCTGCTTTAGGCCATCCACGGTTGCGCGGACGACGTTGAGGGCATTATCGGAGCCGAGAGACTTCGACAGGATGTCCTGGATACCAGCACACTCAAGAACTGGACGAGCAGCGCCACCAGCGATAACACCGGTACCAGGAGCTGCAGGCTTCATCATAACGATGCCGGCTGCGTCGCGACCCTGGACTGGGTGGGTGATGGTGCCGCCAACCATTGGAACGCGGAAGAAGTTCTTGCGAGCCTCTTCTGCACCCTTCTGGATTGCAGCAGGTACTTCCTTAGCCTTGCCGTAGCCAACGCCAACCATGCCCTGGCCGTCGCCAACGATGACCAGTGCGGTGAACGACATGTTGCGTCCACCCTTCACGGTCTTGGAGACGCGGTTGATGGTTACAACGCGCTCGATGTACTTATCGCGCTCGTTGTCCTGCTGGTTACGACGATCGTCGCGACGGCCGCGGCCGCCACGGTTGTTGTTGTTTTCGGCGGAGCGTCCGCCGTCACGCTGTTCACGGTCCGACATTAGGCGTTCCTTCCGTTGATGTTTCCGTTGACCATTAGAACTTCAAACCACCTTCGCGAGCGGCGTCTGCAAGAGCTGCGACGCGACCGTGGTACTTGTAGCCTGCGCGGTCGAAGACGACGGCTTCGATGCCGGCTTCCTTGGCACGAGCAGCAACGAGTGCGCCGACCTTAGATGCCTTAGCCTTCTTGTCGCCTTCCAGTGCGCGCACATCAGCTTCCATGGAGGAAGCTGCAGCCAAGGTGTGGCCAGCCAAGTCGTCGATGACCTGGACGTGCATGTGGCGGGAGGAGCGGTGGACAACCAAGCGTGGAGCCTCTGGGGTACCACGCAGGGTCTTGCGGACGCGGAAGTGGCGACGAGCACGTGCTTCGCGACGTCGGGTGGAGATGTCCTTACCGACTGGGGTGCGCTTTGCGGTTTCAGTGTTTGCCATTGCTTACTTACCCGTCTTTCCGACCTTGCGACGGACCTGCTCGCCAGCGTAACGGATACCCTTGCCCTTGTAAGGATCATCCTTACGCAGACGACGAATGTTCGCAGCGATCTGTCCGACGATTTGCTTGTCAATACCGGAGATGGACAACTTGGTGGTGCCATCGGTAGCGAAGGTAATTCCCTCTGGAGCCTCAATGAGGATCGGGTGGGAGTAACCCAGAGCAAACTCCAGGTCCTTACCCTTTTGTGCTACACGGTAACCAACACCGAAGATTTCCATCTTGATGGTGTAGCCCTCGGTGACACCAACGACTGCGTTGTTGATGAGGGAACGCGACAGGCCGTGCAGTGCACGGTTCTCGCGGTGGTCATCTGGACGGACAACGCGAATTTCGTTGTCCTCAACGACAGCGGTGATAGGAGCAGGGATCTCAACGTTGAGGGTTCCCTTAGGGCCCTTGACCTCAATGGCCTGGCCATTGATGGTGGTTTCTACGCCATTCGCCAAAGCGATGGGTGCCTTACCAATTCGTGACATTGTGCATACCTCCCTATTACCAGACGTAGGCGAGAACTTCTCCGCCTACGCCCTTCTCGGTAGCCTGACGGTCGGTCAGCAAGCCGTTGGACGTGGAGATGATAGCCACGCCGAGGCCGCCTAGAACCTTTGGCAAGTTAGTGGACTTTGCGTACACACGCAGACCTGGCTTAGACACGCGGCGAAGGCCCGACAGGGCGCGCTCACGGTTGTTGTACTTAAGCTCCAAGGACAGGTTGTGTCCTTCGACGGAGTAGTCAGCGATGTAGCCTTCCTGCTTCAAGATCTCAGCAATGTTTGCCTTGATCTTGGAGGTCGGCATGGACACGGTGTCGTGCTGCGCATGGTTTGCGTTACGCACGCGTGACAGCATGTCCGCGATTGGATCTGTCATGGTCATAGTTAGGTGACCGTTTGCCTTTCTTGTCGCGGTTCCCGTAACTCACCTGCGTTTTCCGTGTGATTTCGGGCGACTTACGCTCCCATCGGTCAGTACCGGTGGGCGCTCGCTACCCTTTGATGCATACACGGGCCGCTTAATTTGGCGAGGGGCCTACAACAAAGTAGATGTATTAAAATCGTGCTCGGAGTAGCTAGTCAAGGCCGCTTTTCGCAGGTGAACCGCGTCAGCGCCTTCATTGTGCTAGTCCGAGGTGCTACATTACCGTTTTAGCTGGCGTTTTCCAAAACACTTGCGGTGAATTTCACATGTTTTGATTTTCTCTAGAAGTACTACAGTGTGGGTATGAGTAAGTCCTCTGATGACCAAGCGGTGCAGACCGCGCATGAATGGCTCGTGGAAGCATCCACCGCACTCGGTCTTGCGCCTGACGATGTCACCCCACACATTCGCGCATTGCTAGCACTAACCCGGGATGTCGCGCACAATCGCTCGCGTCCGGCGGCGCCTTTAACCTCCTTCTTGGTTGGTTTAGCCTCGCAGACTCCACAGGAGGTCGAGGAGAACATCGAAAAGCTAAGCGCGTTGATTAATGCGACGCATAGTGAGCAACAGGAAATTTAAGGAGAACACATGGCAGGGCGATTGAACCAAAA
>Ga0209487_1004434_pt1 | contig 10781 bp, 13 predicted proteins | sample Poulit2012_FD_187524 | JGI IMG/M metagenome (GOLD analysis project Ga0209487, IMG submission 187524) | Agricultural soil microbial communities from Georgia to study Nitrogen management - Poultry litter 2012 (SPAdes) (version 2) | ecosystem: Environmental > Terrestrial > Soil > Agricultural land... | reverse complement strand
TGGCTTGATCCTCCTCGCTCGCTTCGCGAACTGCGGGGTCTCAAGGCTCATGCTCTTCCCGCAGGAGTCAGTCGTCTTTCGTTCCAGTCAACTAGACAGGTTTTAAATGACGAATGATTACTGATTTTCTTCTTCCATCGTTCGTGTTTTTGCATATAATTTGCATTTATGAAATTGATTCGCTTGAGTTAATTTCATCATTCACCATGCATTGTTCATTTTTTCATCGAGATACCTGCTTATAAAATTACTTCATTACTTTATCGCTAGTAATATTCATAATAAAATATCAATGATAAATAAAATGATCATAACAAATTGGATAAGCCCTTTTGCAACAGCACCGCTCAAAAATCCGGCCAGTACACCTGCTGCAGCGATCAACGATTCTTTCGCTGTTTTTTGGTACGTTAATTCAATGAAAAAAACGACTATAAATGGAACAATCACTATCCCAATAGGTGGATAGATAAACATACCAGCTACAACTCCTGCTATCGCTCCCCATTGACTTGCATTCGATCCACCTGATATCCGAACAAAATAATGATTCGTAACAAAATCGGCTACAAAAATGACGAGTGTAAAAAGGAACATGGCTATCCAAAACCATAAAGATAACCCTTCGGCATCAAGTGTAAAATGATATAATAAAAAACCACCCCAAAGAACAAGTACGCCAGGGATCACTGGAACGACTAATCCTACAAAACTAGCTATAAACAACAAAATGATACAAATCCAAATGATTACTTCCAATACCTCACACACCTAATAACATCAACTAACTTCTCTTCTGAACATCGTAGAGATTTTCATCTCTTCTTTATTTGTAATTCGTTTAAAGTTTTCAATATGTCTTAACAGGAAAAGCATCAAAAAAAGTAACGCAATCAATAATGGCGCTCGACCAAATTGGGATGCTGTATAAAAAACAAATGCTATATAAGCCATAAATGTACCAAAAACGAAGTATTTCGTAATTAGTGCTACCATTAAAAAAAGTGCAAATGCGACAACAGTAAATTTCCAGTCTAAACAAAGTAAAAAACCTAAAAAGGATGCTGTTCCCTTGCCCCCTTTAAAATTCATCGTTAATGGAAAGTTATGTCCAATTACAACGAAAAGGGCATTTATATAAAGAAGTATTATTTGAATCTCAAACGCAACATTATATTTATGAAGGATAACTGCAATGAATAAAAATGAAATAATTGCTTTAAAAACATCAACAAAGGCAACAAAAAAGCCGTATTTCCAACCTAATAATAGCACTGTATTTGTGGCTCCAGCATTTTTAGAACCATTTTTCTTAAAATTGATTTGTTTTAATTTCCCAACAATTTGTGACCCATGTAAACAGCCAAACAAATAACCGATGATAATCGTCAAAAGTACATACATCTTCTCACCCCTTTATTTAATTTTACTATAGTAAACACTACAAATCACTCTATTTTAGAAATGTTTTATCTTTGAGCAATCAATATATATCATAATCATGTTGTTATAAGTTATATTTCATATGCGCCTACATCGTTGAAAAAACCTAAACAGTTTAGTTTAGGTTTTATATTCATCTACATTTATTTACTATCACTCTACTCTTGTTCATCTTCTTTTGGATCTACTGTATGCTTATAACCATACCCTTTTGATATGGTTAATAAAGTTAAGGCTAAAACTGCAACTGTAAAGACAATACTGATAACTATGACAGACCCAATCACATACAACACCAACCTTCTATGAAAACTTTGTTACATTATAATGGCTCATTTTCACCTATTATACGCACTTCACGTTCTAAATCAATATTAAAGCGTTCTTTTACTGTTTTTTGGACATGACGGATTAATGCGATATATTCATCTGCTGTTGCATTATCTTTATTAATAATAAATCCAGCATGTTTTAAAGACACTTGTGCTCCTCCGATTTGTTGTCCTTGCAACCCACTATCTTGAATAAGCTTACCTGCGAAATGTCCCTGTGGACGTTTAAACACACTACCGCATGTCGGATATTCTAATGGCTGTTTCGACTCTCTTTTGAAAGTTAGCACATCCATTTGCGCTTTGATTTCTCCATATTTACCTTTTTTTAAGGCGAATTCCGCATCTAAAACAATATAATTATTTGTTTGAAACGTACTCGTTCGATATGCTAAGCCCAAATCTTCTGCAGCAATTGTTTGGATATTTCCAGCTTCATCCACCACAGTTGCTTGAACAAGGATATCTTTAATTTCGCCTCCATACGCACCTGCATTCATAAATAATGCACCACCTACAGAACCGGGAATGCCACAGGCAAATTCTAGGCCTGTTAAATGGCTAGCTAATGCTTGTTTTGACACATCAGCGATTAATGCACCACTTTCAGCGATAATACTTTCACTTTTAACAGTAATACTTTTTAATTTACCTAAGTACATGACGATGCCTCGAATGCCACCATCTTTTATAATTAAATTCGAACCATTGCCTAATAATGTAAACGGCACGTTATTTAATTTCGCTAATTTTACTACTGCCCCTACTTGTTCATACGTAATTGGCGTAATAAAATAGTCTGCATTTCCACCTAATCTTGTATAGGTATGACTTTTTAGCGGTTTATTTAATGTGACATTGTCTTTTGACACAATGTGCACTAATTCATTATACAAATTCACTTACATCATTCCTTCTAAATCAAACGTATTTATATATTATATTAGAAAATACTGTTTTTGTCTTTATCTATCTTATATAAATTTGTTGATTGCGTGAAAAGTCGGTTCTCTATTTGTAAATGATGCAAGATATGGGAACCCAAGTTGCTGGATTTGCTGAATTATTTCCGGAAAACGGTGTGCTACATGATCAGGTTCATGAGCATCTGAACCTATTGTAATAATTTCTCCACCACACTCTTTATATAATTTTAAAATATCGGCACTCGGCATAGCTGTACCTAAATTGTAAGCAAATCCAGAAGCATTCACTTCAATTCCTTTTCCTTTTGGAATAATCTCATGGAAAATTTCTCGAATAATTTCATGGAAATTTTCATCTGAATCTAATGCTTTATACCGTTTTATTAAGTCTAAATGTCCTAAAATGTTGTATTCATCGAAATGCTTCACACAATACAATAATTCTTCATAAAAATATTGGTAAGCTTCTTTAGGCGTCCTCCCAACGAAAAAGTCACCATTATGCAAGTCTTTTTTATCTGCTACATGTAACGAGCAAATGACAAAATCAAAGTCCTCCTGTTGAATAAGCTGTTTATTTTCATCTAATACATGTGGTTGGATACCTATCTCGATTCCTTTTTTAATTGTGATGTCATCCGCATATTTAATTTGTAATTCTTTTATTCTTTTACTATACGCGTCTACATCTAATTCAAAAGTGAAGTCTGGATCTGGATAATCATAATCCATATGTTCGGTAAAGCAGATTTCGGTTAATCCCTTTTGAATAGCTGCTTCAATTGTTTTTTCCATTGGTGTGTAACAATCTTCTGAAAAGTCACTATGCATATGATAATCGAATAACATTATTACTCCCCCAGTTTATTATTGACTTTTTGCTCTATAATGATTAAACTTAGTATTTAACAGACACTTTACCCTAGTGCAGTGATAAAGAAGTGAATTGAAAGGAGCTTTTCCTCTAAATGTATTTATATCATAACACAGAAAATGATCTAGTCATTAATGTCGAACAAATTCATTTTCGTCAACAAATCATCCAAACGTTTAAACAACGTTTTTCAACATACGGTTACCATGAAATCTATACACCGACATTTGAAGCGTATGATTTATATGCACATTTGAATGGAACAGTAAATCAACATGAAATGATTAAAACAATCGATAATACTGGTAAAGTTCTCGTCCTAAGACCAGATATAACGATTCCCATTACTAAATTAATTGCTAACAGTAATCAACAGTTACACGAAGATTTAAGATACTTCTATATTCAAAATGTATTTCGTCAAACGGCGGAACATAAAGAGTATCGTGAAAAAACGCAAGCTGGTGTGGAATACTTCGGCAATAACACACCAGAAGCTGATGCAGAAATTATTGCCTTAGCTATTGGTTTAATGAAAGATTTACAAATTGATAACTTTAAAATTGAATTAGGGCATGCTGCGTTTTTCGAACAGACTATTCAGCATATGCAGTTAAATAAAGATGATTTGCAATCATTACAACAAGCGATTCAAGCAAAAAACATTACTGAACTTGAGGAGATTTTATCTAGACTCGCTGTCGCTTCAGATATTAAGGAAGTCGTAACATCATTACCTTTCTTATATGGTGATCCTGACCATGTCATAGAAAGAGCTAAACGATTACCTTTAAATCAAGCACAAAGAGAAACTTTAGATAATATTCGCCAAATATACGATATGTTAAAAGCATACGGTGTCGCCCAACATATTGTGGTTGATTTAAGTTTAATTAACCATATGGATTATTATTCTGATATGATTTTTCAAGGATTTATTGGTAAGGTTGGTAAACCAATATTAATGGGTGGGCGATACAATACATTGGCTAAGCAATTTAAAGCAGATATTCCTGCGATTGGCTTTGCCTTTGACCTTGACTTATTATTAGATGGCGTAAACGAAACACTAAACTTTGAGTTAGAAAGATTAGACGCTATTATTCTATTTGATAAAAGACAAGAAACAAAGGCATTAACATTAGCAAATGAACTACGTTTGAATGATATTCGCCTTGTCACGTATCGTCAGGATACGACTAAGAAGCAAATGCCAACAGCGATGTTTGAAATTCATATAACAGAAGAACAAATTATAATGAAAAAAGGTACAGAATCGATTATATATGAAAATATAACTGATATTTTACCTGCATTAATTGAACGGAGGTAGAAAACTTAAGTGGCACAACTTACAATAGCCGTAGCTAAAGGAAGAACTGCAAAAGACACTTTAGCATTACTTAAAAAAGCAAATATTACATTCCCCGACTTTCATAAAGATAGTCGTAAGCTCGTTTTTTATAACGAAGATCAATCTATTAAAATGATATACGTCAAAGCAATTGATGTGACCACATATGTTGAACAAGGTGCAGCAGATATCGGCATTGTCGGTCGTGATAACATTTTAGAAGCAAATGCAGATATTTATGAATTACTTGATTTAAAGTTTGGTAAGTGCCGTTTCGTAATTGCTAGTTTAAAAGAGCTTGTTTTATCTAAAGGAAGTACGATCAAAGTTGCATCCAAATATCCGAGAGTTACGGAAGCTTTCTTTAGAAGGAAAGGAATGAATGCTGAGACGATTAAGTTAAATGGATCTGTAGAATTAGCACCTATCATCGATATGGCCGATTGCATTATGGACATCGTTGAAACAGGAAGCACTATTAAAGAGAATGGACTGTCAATTGTAGAAGATGTCGAAACAATTAGCACGCGTCTTGTTGTGAACAAAGCGAGCTTTGCTACAAAAACAACAGACGTCCAACAGTTTGTTGAGCAATTACAAAAGGTTTTGGAGTGAATACAATGAAAATAATGACAAGTAATCAATTCCAACAGCAAGAAAAACAAAGTGAAGTAGATCGTAATGAAGCGATAGATGCAACTGTCTTATCGGTCATTCAACAAGTTCGCAATAATAAAGATGAAGCTCTTTATGAATTTTCTAAAAAGTTTGATGATGTTGCATTAGAGCAATTCACCGTTACCAAGCAAGAAATGACCGAAGCTCGCAGCAAAGTAAGTAATTCATTTATTGAAGCGATTCAAGTTGCCAAGGAAAACATTACTACTTTTCATGAAGCACAATTAGAAAAGTCATGGTTCTTCCATAAACCAAACGGCGTCATGCTTGGACAACAAGTGACTCCAATCGATCGTATTGGTATTTATGTACCTGGAGGGAAAGCTGCTTACCCTTCCACTGTGTTAATGAATGCCATTCCTGCAGTGATAGCTGGTGTTTCATCTATTGCAATAGCTACACCACCCCAAAAAGATGGCACCATCAACCCACACGTACTTGTAGCAGCTGAAGAAGCTGGTGTCAAAACGATTTATAAAGTTGGTGGAGCACAAGCCATTGCTGCCTTTGCATATGGAACGGAAACCATTCAAAAAGTAGATAAAATTGTCGGTCCTGGAAATGATTATGTGGCTCGTGCAAAAAAATGGGTGTATGGCGATGTTGCCATTGACATGATTGCTGGTCCTAGTGAGATTTGTGTTGTCGCTGATGATAGCGCTCGTGCTGATTTTGTTGCTGCTGACTTACTTTCCCAAGCCGAACATGATGAAGCTGCAACCGCTATTTGTATTACACTCAATGAAACAAAGGCAAGCGAAATACAAACAGAAGTGATGAGTCAATTAGCAGAGCTAGAGCGAAAAGATGTGGCAAAAGCGTCACTAGAGGCTAATGGAAAAATCATTATCGCCGATTCTTTAGACGAAGCCTTTACCCTTGTGAATGACATCGCACCTGAACATTTACAACTTATGATTCGTGATGCGACAAGTCATTTAGCAAATGTGAAACATGCGGGTGCAATATTTTTAGGACATTATTCTCCTGAACCTTTAGGGGATTATATCGCCGGCCCAAATCATACACTGCCGACAAGTGGTACAGCAAAGTTTGCTTCACCATTAGGTGTGTATGATTTTATGAAAAAATCGAGTATTATTCATTATTCTGAAACAGCCTTATTACAAGAAGCTAACCATATTGAAACGATTGCGAATATGGAAGGATTAGAAGCACACGCTAAATCGATAGCGATACGGAGAAAATAACGTAACAAATATTGCTATATTTGATGAAAGGATGAAAAACTTGAGAAAACATACCATTTCACGCGATACAGCGGAAACAAAAATTAATCTAACTTATACAGTAGATGGAACTGGTGAAGGAGAAATTGATACAGGGGTAGGCTTTTTAGACCATATGCTTGTACTATTTAAAGGACATGGCTTGTTTGATTTAGACGTATCATGTGATGGGGATACGGTCGTAGATGATCATCATACAACAGAAGATATCGGTATTGCTTTGGGGCAAGCATTTAACAAAGCGATGGGAGACAAAGTTGGAATTACACGCTATGCATCGATATCCATTCCCATGGATGAAGCACTAGCAACAGTTCATATCGATATTAGTGGTAGGTCTCACCTTGTTTACCGTGTCGAAGGGTTAAAAGATAAAGTAGGACAGTTTGATACAGAATTAGTACAAGAATTTTTTCAAGGTTTCGTAAATCATGCAGGTGTAACTTTACATATTCAATTGGAATATGGCACAAATACACACCATATGATTGAAGCTATTTTTAAAGCATTTGCTCGTACATTAGATAAAGCAAGTAGCATTAATCCACGAGTGAAAGGGATCCCATCAACTAAAGGAGTACTTTAATATCTTAAAATAAAATGAAGGAGTGCCAACATGATTATTTTTCCAGCAATTGATATTTTAAATGGGCAATGTGTGCGCCTTATTCAAGGCGATTATAATCAAGAGAAAGTGTATAGTGATTCACCAGTAAACATGGCAAAGAAATGGGAAGAAAAAGGTGCAGCATATATTCATATCGTTGACTTAGACGGAGCCAAAACGGGTGATTCGATTAATAAATCTATCATTCAAGATATTGCAAAGTCAGTAAATATTCCCATACAAGTCGGTGGTGGCATTCGTTCATTAGACATCATCTCTACTTATTTAGACAATGGAGTAAGCAGGGTTATTATTGGAACGGCCGCCATTTCCGATCCTGATTTTTTAAAAGCTGCTGTTAAGAAATATGGAGACAAAATTGCTGTATCACTTGATGCAAGAAACGGCTTTGTTGCAACAGATGGATGGACAGATACGAGCGAAGTAAAAGCACTCGATTTAGTAAAAAATTTAGAAAAAATTGGTGTTAAAACAATCGTGTATACAGATATTGCTAAAGACGGCATGTTACAAGGTCCAAATTTAGAGGAACAACAAACCATTAATGAAGCAACAGCCATGAATGTGATTGCTTCTGGTGGTGTAACGACAAAAGAGGACGTAGAAAATTTACAGGCATTGAATATGTATGGCACGATTATTGGAAAGGCATTATATGATGGCAAACTAGACTTTGAAGATGTCGTGGAGGCGAAATAAACATGAGAAAACGAATCATCCCATGTTTAGATATACGTGATGGACGTGTAGTAAAAGGGAAAAAGTTTCAAAATGTGCAAGACGTTGCAAATCCTATCGATTTAGCAAAGCAATATGAAAATGACCAAGCTGATGGTTTATTTTTACTAGATATTAGTGGAAAAGATAGGATGAAATTTTTACAAGTTGTTAAAGATATTGCAGACCATACGACTTTTCCATTATATGTTGGAGGTGGAATTCGTAGTATAGAAGATATTAGGGAAGTGATTGACAGCGGTGCAAAAAAAACATCGATAACAAGCGCCGCTATTGACCAGCCATACTTGTTAAAAGAAGCTGTGGATATCTTTGGAGGCAAACATATTATTTTATCCATCGATGCAAAACAAATTGCTCCTAATACATGGCATGCTTTTACAAAAGGTGGAAGACAAGACTCCGGACTTGATGCTATTGAATGGGCGAAGCAAGGAGAATCATTGGGAGTAAGCGAAATCTTACTTAATTCCATCGATGCAGATGGCGTCAAAACAGGCTATGATCTCGCTTTAAATAAAGCTGTCTCAAGCGCAGTCAACATCCCTGTCATTGCCAGCGGGGGTGCTGGGGAATTTCACCATTTCCGTGATGTACTAAATGAAGGGAAGGCAAGTGCTGCTTTAGCCGCTTCTGTATTCCACTATAATGAAATCCAAATAACGGATTTAAAAGAGTATTTACTGAATTTCGATATTACTGTAGAGGAGATTTAATCATGTTAGACAAAATAAACTATGATGAAAATGGGCTAATTCCCGCCATCGTACAAGATGATACATCCGGCAAAGTATTGATGCTAGCTTACATGAATGAAGAAGCATTAAAAAAGACGATTGAAACAAAAGAAACATGGTTTTATAGTCGTTCTCGTCAAGAACTTTGGCATAAAGGTGCAACATCTGGTAACACACAACAGGTTAAACATATTGCTTTAGATTGTGATCAAGATACGATTTTATTAACTGTTGTACCAAATGGACCTGCTTGCCATACTGGAGCAACTTCTTGTTTTTACAATACGTTAGATGAAAGTACAAAAACGAAACATGATGTCATTCACCGCATCGTAGAAGTCATTGAAGATCGTCGCAACAATCCTGTAGAAGGCGCTTATACGACATATTTATTTAACGAAGGAATCGATAAAGTTTTAAAGAAAGTCGGAGAAGAGACGAGTGAAGTCATTATCGGCGCAAAAAACAATGACAAAGAGGAAATAAAATGGGAAGTTGCTGACCTTGTGTACCATACACTTGTCTTATTAAATATGACAGACGTCTCGATTGATGATATTAAAGAAGTGCTTTATGAGCGTCATATGAAAAAAAGGAACGATATAGATGACTAAATTTTGGAGTGAGATGGCAAAACGTGCAGAACCATATGTACCAGGCGAACAAATTAATAAGGAAAACATTATCAAGTTAAATACGAATGAAAATCCATATCCGCCATCTCCTCATGTAATCACATCAATTACAAACGAGGTTGGAAATAATTTACGCTTATATCCTTCTCCAACAATGGAGGGACTCCGAACAACGATTGCGGCTTATTATAATGTCACAAAAGAGAATGTATTTGTTGGAAATGGATCAGATGAAGTATTAGCTTTTTCCTTTATGGGCTTTTTCGATCCAGGTAAAACCATTCTTTTTCCTGACATTACATACAGCTTTTACCCTGTGTATGCACAAGTATTTGATATAGCTTACAAAATCATTCCATTGCAAGCTGATTTTACAATGGATGTGGAGGCCTTTTTTAACTCAGAAGGTGGCGTCATTTTTCCAAATCCAAACGCACCAACTAGTCTCTATTTAGGATTAGACGATATAGAAGCAATCGTTGAGCACAATGAAGACAACATTGTCGTTGTGGATGAGGCGTATATTGATTTTGCAACAGAATCTGCCGTTAGTCTAACAAAAAAATATGACAATTTACTCGTTATTCAAACGATGTCCAAATCAAGAGCGCTAGCAGGGTTACGAATTGGTTTTGCGATTGGTAATGAGGAGTTAATTGCCGCACTAATTCGTATGAAAGATTCTTTCAACTCTTACCCGGTTGATCGGCTTGCCTTGGCAGGCGCGACTACTGCCATCCAAGATGACGATTATTTTCAGTGGACAACGCAAAAAATCATCACAACCCGAGAGCGAACAAGGCAAACTTTAACTTCTCTTGGATTTCACGTTCTACCGTCAGCAGCGAACTTTGTTTTTGCAACGCATGAAACAATGCCTGCTAAAGCTTTATATGAACAGTTGCGCGAGCGTGATATATTAATTCGCTATTTTGGTACAGAACCTATTGAAAATTATGTACGCATATCGATTGGAACAGATGAGGAAATGGACATGTTCATTGAAGCAGTTACAGAAATTATAGAGCGTTAAGTACAATGTCACATAAGTTGAGGGCGCATAAACCGGTCTGAGAGCGCATATAATCAGTTCAGCGCGTATAATTCGGTCTGAGGACGCATAAATCTAGTTCAACGCGCATAACCCGATCTGAGAGCGCATAAATCTAGTTCAGCGCGCATAAAC
>Ga0209487_1004433_pt1 | contig 10782 bp, 4 predicted proteins | sample Poulit2012_FD_187524 | JGI IMG/M metagenome (GOLD analysis project Ga0209487, IMG submission 187524) | Agricultural soil microbial communities from Georgia to study Nitrogen management - Poultry litter 2012 (SPAdes) (version 2) | ecosystem: Environmental > Terrestrial > Soil > Agricultural land... | reverse complement strand
GGCATGCTTCCCCCCGGCTTCGACATGAGCAAGTTCGGCCTTTGATGCGTACGGACCGGCCCGTCCGTTTACTCCCTTCCAACCCTCAGCGCCACCTCTCGGCGCGTCCACCGATGCGTTTCCGGGGCAACCCGGGCTGTGTGCATGCACCTTTCGTCTGAATCTGTTGAGATCCTCGTCGAGCAGTTTACGAAGCTCCCGACGATCGGCCGCAAGACGGCTCGCCGGCTCGCAGCCTATGTGCTCAAGATGTCCAAAGAAGATGTTGTTGCGCTTGCCGAGGCACTTGTAGCCGTCAAGGAGCGCGTGCAGCATTGTTCGATCTGCTTCAACGTTACCGACACCGATCCGTGCGGACTCTGTCGGTCGCCGCGGCGCGATCGGTCGGTCATTTGCGTGGTTGAGGAGCCGAACGATGTGCAGGCACTCGAGCGGACGAATGATTACCGCGGCCTTTATCATGTGCTGGGCGGTGCGATTTCGCCACTCGACGGCATTGGGCCGGAGGAACTGAAGATTCGCGAACTTGTGAGTCGGATCGTTCCGGCTGAGCCGTCGGAGGATCATATCGAGGGGGATGGCGCGGGCGACGTGCCCGCTGCGGTGCGCGAGGTGATCCTTGCGATGAACCCCAACGTGGAAGGCGACACGACGGCGTATTATATCTCCCAGCTCTTGAAGCCGTTTGATGTCCGCGTCACCCGTATTGCCCGCGGTCTTCCGATCGGAAGCCACCTCGAGTATGCCGACGAAGCCACGCTGGCGCGGGCGCTCGAGGGAAGGAGCGCGGTGTAACACGCGCCTTCGCTGCCACAGCGTCCGGGAGTTTCGGCGAAAAGGTGCTCGCGTGGCGGGGCAGCCTCCATTTGTTGCTCGCGCAGTGGTAATTTGAGCGGATGCCGCAAAGAGCAAGCGGCGCGCACTCTTGCATTCTATACCTACTTGTCGAGATGAAGATAACCGTCATCGGAGCCGGCGCGATTGGTTCTGCCATCACGAGAGATCTTTGTAGCCGCGACGATGTCGAGCAGGTTCAAGTCTGTGATGCGCGGGCGCGAGCATTGCAGCACCTCCATGAGACGGCGGATAACAAGAAGCTTCGCAGTTTTCAGGTTGATGTACGGGACCAGAACGTTCTCGAGCCAATCCTGGCCGGTAGCGACTGCGTTATTGGTGCCGCCACGCCCGAGTTGAACACGTCGATCGCCGAGACCTGCGTTTCGATCGGCGCTCATTTCTGCGGCCTCGGTGGCAACGACGATCTGGTCCGAAAGCAGCTCGATCTGAATGATCGGGCGGCCGCCCGGGGCGTCTGGGTTATACCCAACTGTGGTCTCGCACCGGGGCTGGTCAATATCCTCTGCATGCATGGCGTGGAGCAGTTTGACCACGTCGAGATCGCGAAACTCCGCGTGGGCGATGTGCCTCTGCGCCCGGAGCCGCCGTTTAACTTCCGCATCTCCTGGGCAGCGGAGAAGGTCATCGACGATTACACGCATCCGGTTGTGCTCATCCGCGACGGCAAGATCGTCGAGAAGGAGCCGCTTACCGGACTTGAGACCATCCGCTTTCGCGAGCCGTTTCAGGCGATGGAGGCATTCCGTACCGCCGGCGGCCTGTCAACCCTCGCGGCCGACCTCGAAGGCAAGATCGACCGCCTCGATCACAAGTCGATTCGCTGGCCCGGCCATGCCGCACAGATGGCCTTTCTGCTCGGCCTCGGTCTCGGCGACGATCGCAGCGTGGACGTCCTGACGCATCTCACTTTCAGGGATATCCTCGCGCGGCAGCTACGGAAGCGGCTCGGTGGGAAATACGCGGATGCGGTGTTACTGCGTGTATTGATCCGAGGCACCGTCGGCGGCGAGAAGAAGACGCTCGTGTATGAGATGACGGATCTCTACGACGACGAGCTTGAGATGACGGCCATGCGACGCTGCGTGAGTATCGCAACTACGGCGATCGCCGTGATGGTGGCCTCGGGCGACGTTGATGGCGGTGGCGCCGCGCCGCCGGAGCGCATCATCCCAAGGCAGGATTTCATCGACGCCGTCATCGACCGCGGCCTCGACATCAAGTCGAAATGGTTTGACGGGCATATCGGCCTTAACCAGCTTCCTGAAGCACCGGCTGCCTCCACGGCCTAAGGTGTCCGATCATCCGTAGGCCCGGATGACGCTGCCGCCGAGCGCGTCGGTGTCGTTAACACACAAGTGCGCGCAGACGGATACCAGGAAATCCGCCGTAACGCCCTTCCCTTGGCCGTCGTAGTTGATAAAGGATGGCGCCACCGCGTAGGCGCGTATTCCCTGGCCGCTCAGCTCAGCGTCCACAGATTCGACGAGCCGAACCACGGCGCCTTTCGCTGCCGAGTAGGCGCTCTGTCCGGCCGTGCCCCGGTCAGCGCCTTGCTGAGAAGCGAACGCGATGAGCCGTCCACCACGATTCATCCTCTCCGCTGCTGCGCGAAAAGCGAGATAGGTCGACTTCAGGTTGATGTCGATAACACGCCACCAGTCATCTACAGATGCGGTCAGAAGCGGCGTTTCCGCCCACGTGCCGACGGTGTGGACAAGGGCATCGATCGGGCCATGACGTTCTTCAATCGAGGCGAAGGCGCGGTCGGCCAAAGCGGCGTCGATGAGATCTGCTTCGAACACCTGATCGTCGTCGAGTTCGAGGTCCGCGGACGCACGCTCCCTGACGATCGCACTCACCTTTGCCCTGGAGGCGGCAAATGCTTCGGTCAGCCGACGTCCGAGCCGCCCCGACGCACCGGTGATCACGATATGACGTCCATCCAGATCGTATTTCGAAGACATAGAGATAAGTGGTTGTTATATTTTTATTTGGCACCCATATTGATGATGGATACGTTGCAAGCCGTTGAGGATGAAGCGCGTCAAAAATGCCCGCGGCCTGCCTTGATGCCCACGAGGCAAGATAGTAGTTTGAGCCACAATCACATGCTGCGCCACCAATGATCCAGGTGCGGCAACGTACAGGACTGAACCGACTGAGTACGCCTATCCCGACGACCCGCTACAATTTCCTTTCCTTCTCTAAATGACGCCTGTTGAGGCGCACCGGTAGCAGAGGGAGTCTTCGGTTCAGCAGTCCGCATCTTAGTGCGACCTCCATCACTCTCAGGAGCATCCCCATCCGTCGGGCGGCTGCGCCCGTTACAGCAGTTTTTCTTGCTGTCGGGGGTGGCGTTTGTCCTGACGGCGCTGACCGTTGCGTCGGCAGGCGTCTCGGGCGCCGCGCCGGGCGTGCCCCGGTACGCGCTGGTGCCGGACACGCTGGATACCGATTCGATTGCGCTTCCCCACGATACGCTTGTCGCGGATTCACTCGAGGCGGGAGTCGATTCGGTCGTTGTTCGAGATACGATTCCTTACCGGGCGTTGCGATATATGCCGTCGTCTCGGGACCGGTCGCTACTCGCGTCACCGCGTCCGCGGCGGCATCGACCGCTGTCGCTGGGGCTCGGGAATTACTGGCGGCACGAAATCGAAGTCGACACCGCCAATGCTCGCTACGTCGCTCGTGAGTACGTGGGCGAGCAGGAAGTGCGTATCCCGCGTTCGATGGATAGCGATGACTACCGACGGCTTCGCCTGCGTCAATCCCTCGATCAGAACTGGGCCTCGCTGGTTCAGCAGCGCGAACGGCAGCGCAGCGGGCAGCGGCGCGGCGGACTCGGCTTTAACATCGTGGTGCCCGGTGGTCAGCAGAGCGCCTTCACGACGATCTTTGGACGGCCGGAAGTCGATCTTCGCGTCCGGGGCCAGGCGGTGGTGAACGCCGGCCTCGATTATCGGAAGCGTGAGCAGGCCGACGCCACGGGCCGTACCTCGCAGATGGACCCCCAGTTTAAGCAGGACCTCAGGCTCGGTGTCACCGGCAGCATCGGCGACAAAATGCAGGTCGACGTCGACTGGGATACCAACAACCAGTTCGACTATCAGAACCAGCTCAGACTGCGTTACACCGGCTACGAAGACGAGATCATCCGCAGTATCGAAGCCGGTAACGTGATGTTGCAGACGCCGTCGCGCCTGATCCGCGGCGGGCAGAGTCTGTTTGGGATCAAGAGCGAGTTCCAGGTCGGGAATCTCTTTCTGACGACGGTAGCCAGTCAGCAGGAGGGTCAGTCGAACTCGCTGTCGATCGATGGCGGCGCTCAGACAACGGAGTTCAGTCTTCAGGCGACCGACTACGACGACTCGCGCCACTTCTTCCTCGGCTTCTTCTTCCGCAATCATTTCGAACAGTCGCTGTCCGATCCGCCGGACATCCGTGCCTTTATCCAGAACATCGAATCGATTGAGGTCTGGAGGATGGAGGGCCAGCTCAATCCGGAAGACGAAGACGCCCGCCAGGTGGTGGCGCTGGTTGATCTCGGCGAGCGCCCGTCGGTGCTCACCGGCGCAGACGGCCGGGACGAGGCGCTGATCCATCCTCGTAACGAGATCGACCAGTATCGCAACCTGGAGACCCAGCTCCGCCGCGGCACGAACCTGTCGAACTACCTGCAGACATCGGGCGATCTTGAGGTCAACCCGCGTTCGTCCGACTTCCAGACCGGTACGTTCAAGCGGCTGGTGCCCAACCGTGACTACACGTACGACCGGTTCCTCGGTTATCTGTCCCTGCAGACATCGCTGAGGGAAAACGAGGCGATTGCCGTGGCTTTTCGCTACAACGTGGGCGGCTCGGTGTACACCGTCGGCGAGTTTTCCACGGAGACCGGTGGTGGCGGGGCGGGCCAGACATCCGACCGCCTCATTCTGAAGCTGCTGCGCCCGTCGGATCTGCAGCAGCCCGCGGCCGATGGCTCGCTCGACCCGGCAGCATGGTATCTCGAGCTTCGCAACATCTACCGTTTGCCGGGGCGCGGCATCACGGCCGACAACTTTGAGCTCGACCTATTCCATCGTCCCCCCGGTAGTGCGCCCACTACGACGATTGCCGGACTGGGCAACCAGACGCTCCTGCGCCACCTCGGCCTCGACCGCCTCAACCAGGACGGTGCACCGTCGCCCGACAACCAGTTCGACTTTCTGCCCGGCCTCACGGTCGATCCCGCAGGCGGACGCCTCATCTTCCCATACCTCGAGCCGTTCGGCGGGCGCATGCTTGACGTCATCAACCAGCATGCATCGTCGGATCAACGCGATCAACTGATCCAGCAGCTCGTCTTCACCGACCTTTACACGCGCAAGAAGTCGACAGCCAGCCGCAACAATCAGCAGAACGTATACGTGATCGAAGGCTCGTATCGCGGGGCGGTGCAGGACTTCTACGATCTGCAGGCGTGGGCGGGGCTCGTGCAAGGATCGGTCCGCGTGACGGCCGGTGGCGTACCGCTTCAAGAAGGCTCAGACTTCCAGGTCGATTACGCCGGCGGTACCGTCACCATCACGAACCCCGCCTTCCTCTCTTCGGGGCGGAACGTGGAAATCAGCTACGAGCAGAACTCCCTCTTCAATCTCCAGAAGAAGACCCTGCTGGGCGTCCGCGCCGACTATGTTGTCGACGAGAACATCTCCTTCGGGTCGACGCTGATGAGGCTCAGCCAGCGCTCGCCTGTTGACAAGTACCGCATCGGCGAAGAGCCTATCTCAAACATGATTTACGGCTTCGACGGCATGATGCTGTTTGAGCCGGACTGGCTTACGCGCGCCGTAGACAGGTTGCCGCTTGTGCAGACGCGCGCGCCGAGCCGGATTCAGCTCTCGGGTGAGTTCGCGCAGCTCCGGCCGGGTGCCACGCATACGACGGCGTTCGAACAGACGCGCCGTGACCTCCGCTCTGAAGGCATGGACTTTAGTGCAGACGAGCTGAGCGGCGTGTCTTTCATTGATGATTTTGAGGGATTTGCGCAGACGCTCTCGCTCAAGACGCCGGCGCAGTGGCGTCTGCCCTCTGCGCCGCTATCCGTCCCTGCCGTCGGAAAGGAGATGACGGGGTCCACCGCCGACTCGCTGCGCACCAACTGGCGGGCAACGTTTGGATGGTACACGATCACGGAGCACATCGCCCGGCAGCTCGGCGCCTCGGGGCCGGTGACGGGCGTAGTCGAAACGCAAGAGCTGTATCAACGCGAAGACACCCCGGTGGGCGAACGCGTTACGCAAACGCTCGACGTCTACTTCGACCCAAATGAGCGCGGCCCATATAACTACACGCGAGACCTGGAAGGCTTCCTGGCGCGCCCCGAGGATGCGTGGGGTGGAATGATCCAGCGCATACCCGAAGGCTACGTCGACTTCAGCGATAAGAACATCGAGTTTATCGAGTTCATCTTCCGGCCGCACCCGGATTATGAGGATATCGGCACCGATGCCGAGCTCATCATCGACCTCGGCCAAATCTCAGAGGACGTCATCCCCAATGGCCGCCTCAATTCTGAGGACGGCCTGCCCATCTCGGCGTCGAGCCAGGTTACCACCGATGCCTGGGGCCGCATCCCGACGCTTCAGCCGAACAACGCGCTCGACATCGACGAGCAAACGCAGCGTACGGAAGACCTGGGGCTCGACGGGCTCGCCTCGTACTCGACCGAAAACTATCCGGAGGAGCTCACGGAGCAGTATCATTTCCGCGACTTCCTCTCCTCGATTATGGCCGGAAGCGGTGGTCGGCGCTACGAGATCGAGGTGAACAAGGCTCTCCACGATCCGTCGGCAGATGACTATCGGCACTACGAGGAGAGCTACTTCGACGATCCGCAATTCTACCCGGAGGGCGCCACCATTCAGCAGCGGTTCTCGCGCTACTTCGCGGGTCATGAGCTGAACGGACTCGAAAGCCAGCGCCTTGCCGAGGAGGCCAGCCGTCGCGGTGTGGCCCGCGTGCCCGACACCGAAGACCTTAACATGAATGGTTCGCTCGATACCGAAAACAGCTATTACGAGTATCGGTTGCCCCTGAGCCGCCAGCGGCTGGACGACCTGGCGACATCGGATCGCGAGCCGGGAGGGTTTGTCGTCGAGAAAATGGGCACGAACCGAGACTGGTACCTCGTGCGCATCCCGGTGGCGTCATATACGGACCGCGTCGGCGACATCCAGGACTTCAACCTTATCCGTGCGATTCGCCTCTGGACCACCGGTCATCCCGCGCCCATTACGATGCGCTTCGCCAAGATGGATCTCGTAGGAAGCCAGTGGCAGAAGAGCGAAGAACTTCTATACGAGTCGGATACGGCCACGACTCCGGATGAGAATACTCGCTTCTCCATCGAGAGCATCAACGACGAAGAGAATCCGGATACCTACGTCAAACCACTCGGCACCATCGTCAGTCGAACACGCGACGTCTCAGGCGGAACGCCGATCGACCAGCGTGAACAGGCCATGCTGCTGCGGGTGGAGGGGCTACATCCCGGGGATCAGCGCGCCGTGTTCAAACCGTACCGCCAGGAGGGTCTGGACTTGCTGAAGTACTCGAACCTGCGGATGTTCGCGCACTTGCATGGGCGCACCATCGGGGGTGAGATGCGCGAGCGCGGTCAGCTGCTGCTTTTCGTCCGGCTCGGCTCGAATGAGACCAGCGACTACTACGAATACGAACAGCCCCTCACGCCAACGCCGGACGGGGTCCGCGATGCCAACGCGTTGTGGCAAACGAACCAGCTCGTTAATGGGCGCCTCGTCGACCTGAACTCGGTAAACATCGTTCTGGCGGCATTGAACCAGCTCAAGGTTGCCCGCGATCAGTCGGGGCATACACCGCTCGACGTTTACTGGAACGACGTCAACTCGGTCGATCTGAGTCCCCGCGTTGAGGACTTCGCCCCTCCCGGCACGCGGCTGGGCATCAAGGGTAACCCGTCGCTGGGGCGGGTCAATACGATTATGATCGGTGTCCGCAATCCCGAAACCGGTGAGATGATCGAGTCGGCTGAGGTCTGGGTCAACGAGCTGCGGGTGTCGGGTTATGATGAAACGAACGGCTGGAGCGCGCTCGCCAACGCGGATTTACGATTCGCCGACCTTGCCACGGTGCGCGGCAGCTTCCAGCATCAGACCGACGGCTTCGGGGCACTCTCGAGCACGCTTGATGAACGTGATCAACGGTCGCTGAGCAACTGGAGCGTCAACACCGAATTCAATGCGCACAAGTTGCTCCCCGAGCGGTACGGGTGGAGCATTCCGCTGTCGGTGCAGCTCCGTTCCGAAACCAGCACGCCACGGTTCTCACCCCTCCGCGGCGACATCCGAGTTCAAGAGCTGCTCGACCAGGCCCGCAGCCGAGAAGACCTGTCGGCCGACGAACGAGACGCCGCGGTCCGCAACATCACCGAGAGCGCACAAGATCACAACAGTGCGCGGTCGTTCAGCGCGTCGCTCCAGAAGAACGGGTCAGATAGCTGGCTGCTGCGCAACACGCTCGACGCCGTCAATTTCTCTTACACGTACTCCGATCGGGATCGGCGGACGCCTTCGCTGCAGACCGATGAGCAGTGGCAGTGGGCGACCACCGTCGGCTACCGCGTTACGTCGCGCCGCGCACGAACCGTCCGGCCGCTCTGGTTCCTCGACGAGGCGCCTCTGCTCGGTTTCCTCGGTGATCTCCGGTTTGCGTACCTGCCGCAGTCGGTCTCCTTTTCCACGTCGGCACGTCGCTCATTCAGCGAATCCCAGAATAGGTCGCGCGACCTCACGCCCGATACGACGGGCATCCCCGAACTGGTCCGCTTCCCCATCCGACAACAACATCAGTTCTCGCACACTCGGAGCGGCAGCATCCAGTTCAATCCATTCGACTTCCTCAACATCAGCTACGACGCCGACACCCGGCAGAGCCTGAACCAGCTCGGCGTCGATACCGTCTTCACCGTTCACGATCCGGGCTTCAACGATAATCTGACGCCGGAGGAGCTCACCACGGCGTCGCTACGTGTCAGACCGTTCGATAGCGTGTTCATGCAGATGCTGAAGGGCAATGAGCTGCTGCGGGCCGATGCGTACGGACAGCGCGTGACGGCAACGCTGCGACCCACCTTCCTTCGGCGCAGCTTCCTCGATTTCCTCACATTTCAGGATATTGTCTACAGCGCTCGCTATTCGTGGCAAAACGGTCCGCTGGGCAATAACCGCGGCGCGTCGGTGACGAATAACCTGGAGATCCAGACGGGCGTCACGATCAGGCCGCAAGAGCTGTGGCGCAAGTTCGGATTCTACCGGGAGCTTGAAGAACAACAGCAGCGTGCGGAGCGAGCTCGCCGCCAGACGTCTGCCCAGGACACGACGGGCGGCGGCTCGCTGATCGATTTCGGCGCACTGGCCCGCCGCACCGTCCTCGCGGTGACAAGCATTCGCGACTTTAACATCCGTTATCGTGCTACGCAGGGCTCGCAAGCAACGAACGTCGGCGTGGGTACCTTCGACGAGTTCGGGAATCTGCAAAACGTGGACGTCAACTACAGCCTATGGCAGGCGCTTCTCGGCAACGGGCCGTCGCTTGGGTACCGGCTGGGCCTCGAGCGGACGATCCCGCTGGAGCAGCGCGTGTTCGATCCGCGGGTCCAAGTCGGCGATGTCATCCGCAACAGTCATCGCCTCAACGCCCAGACGTCGCTTGCACCCACCAGCCGCCTCCAGATCAATTTGAACTGGACGGCCGAGTGGGAGGACAGCGAAAACCGCACATTCAGCACCTCCCAGATCGACCGCCTCACCACGATGTCATCGGTCGAAACCGGGCAGAACCGGTCTTCGATCTGGGTTTTTGGAACGGACTACGTGGGCCTCGTCCGAAAGCAGGTTGAGACGTACCGTCGAGATCTGGCGGCGCATAGCGGAGGCGGCAACACGATCGGAGACACCGACGGAGACGGCCGTGTCGTGCTGAGCAATAAGTCGGTAGTCGAAGATTTCCAGGCCTCCTTCCTTCAGGATTTCGGCACCGTGGACGGACGTGGCTTCCTGCCGTTACCCGTGCCCGGATGGACGGTCAACTACTCCGGTCTCGGAGAATGGCCCATCATCCGCAGTCTTGTTCAGAATGCATCACTGCGGCACAGTTACGCCGCAGAGTACGCGACAGATTATCGCACCAACAGCCAGGAAGGTGAGTTTGCATCGTTCCAGTTTGTGGCCGGCCAGCGCGTCGAGTACGAAGTACCGCGCTATGAAGTCGGCGGCATTCGGATCACCGAACGCTATCAGCCGCTGGTCGGGCTCACGCTGGGTTTCCGTAACCGGATGAATGTGGAAGTGGGATGGAGCAAGCGAAACTCGTACTCGCTCAGCACCTCAAGCCGGACGATTACGGAGGGGAAGACGGATGAATTGACTCTTTCGCTCAATTACTCCGCGCAAGGGATGCGCCTGCCGTTCTTTGGGGGGCGGAGGCTCAACAACAGGCTGACGTTTACGATGCAGATGTCGCGTGCCCACACCGACGATCAGCGGTATCGCCTCGAAGACGCCGTCCGCGCTGCAGCATTGGATCCGGATTTCGACTTCGACCGTGCACTGACCGAAGACGCCTTCGTCACGCCGATCAACGCATCCACCCGCACGACGGTCACACCACAGATCTCGTATCAGTTCAGCAACCGCCTCACGGCCAACTTCAATCTGACGTACGAGCACTTCGACAACCGGCACTCGGGTCCGCCCGATCATACCAACATCAGCGGCGGCTTCAACATCCGCGTCAACATCGCGAACTGAGCGGCCGGCGCCACGAGGGGCAACACCTGTCGGAAACGGGAGTACGGGAGCGCGTGGCCAAACGAACTCTGCGCCAAACGAACTCTGCGCC
>Ga0209487_1004432_pt1 | contig 10785 bp, 8 predicted proteins | sample Poulit2012_FD_187524 | JGI IMG/M metagenome (GOLD analysis project Ga0209487, IMG submission 187524) | Agricultural soil microbial communities from Georgia to study Nitrogen management - Poultry litter 2012 (SPAdes) (version 2) | ecosystem: Environmental > Terrestrial > Soil > Agricultural land... | reverse complement strand
AGGTCGCTTGGATCGACCTTTAGAACCTTGGTGGTCGGGTTCCAACCCGCCTTGAGCTCACCGTCGATCTCGCATGGTTTGCCGGGATCGGGCGTCGTTTCACAGCGGTCGTCGGGCTCGTCGCCGCCGTCGTTCGAATCACCGTTAGTGTCCTTGCCTGACTCGTCTTCGTCGGCGGAGTCGGCACCGGTGTCTGCTTCGGCATCGGACCCGGAGGCATTGGAACCGTCGGCGGCGCTGGTTGCATCAGCGGAATCGGCTCCGCCAGATCCGCCGGCCGCTTCGGTGTCCGCCTGTCCGGCACTAGCAGTCTCAGTGGGGCTCGGCTGCCCGAGAGCAGGAGGCGCATCGATTGTGCCGGTGATCGGCAGTGCTACCAGAGCAAGCGCAGTGCCGATGGCGGCGATTCTGCGGTTGAACTGGTGTGAAGCTGGCACTGCGTTCCTTCGCGGTGGGGATTCCGGCACAATTGGGTCAAGGGGACATGACGTACAGGCACATCGGTCCCATCCTAATGTCTCGACCAGATGTGTTAAAGCCTGGGGTGCCTGGCCGTGGCTGGCGAGAATCAGCGATCGTGGGAGTCGGACTTCTTCGGATAGGCCCGAACAGTGGAGTCATCTCCCAGCACGAGGGCCTCCTCGCCGTCATTGACGACTGCGAGGAGATCGGTGTCGGTCTTGAACGCGTGCTTGCCGGCCAGCAGGCACGAGGTGTTCGTGTCCATGGTGCAGGGGACGATGTTCCCACGCGGCTCCGAGAGGTGGACGTCGCGGCTGGAGACGTCCGTGAGCAGCAGACCGGAACGCAGATCGAAGAGATAGGGGCCGATGTAGGCGCGCTCGCCCGCCTGGCCGCGCACCCAGGACTTCTCGCCGACGATGTCGGTGGTGGTGGTCACGGTGGACAGGATCGACCCGTCATCGAGGGAATGGACGACCAGCTGGATCCGATGCCCCGAGTTCGTCGAGGCGCCCTGTTCGCCCCAGAGAGTGATGGCCTTCCCATGCCCGGCCGAGATCCAGTCGATGATCTGCAGCTCATCGGCGGGGCGCTCGAGTTCAATGCTGCGCTCCTCGCCGGTCTTGACGTTCTTCGCCTTGACCGGACCGTTCCAATCGGAGCTGTAGAGCTCGTCGTTCTCGATCGCCATCGGGGTCGAACCCGCCTTCGGGGTCGGCACGTTCTCCAGCCCGTCGGTGGAGAAGGTCGAGAGCTGGTTGCCGGATTTGATGAGCACGGACTTGCCCGCCGAGGTGATGCGCGCATCCTGCGGAAGCTGATAGGACTTCGGTTCCTTCTCCCCGTCGAAGAGCGCCTCGGCGGTGTCCCCTGACTGCCACAGCAGGGCCGGCTGGCCGTCGATGACGGTGTCGACGGCGAAGGTCGGGGCCTCATCGATCGTGGTCTTGTAGCGGGTCTTGCCGGTGTCGGCGTCGAGGACCTCGAGTCGGTTCTTGTAGACGAGGAGCACGCCGCGATCCGAGGCGGTCACTGAGGCCCGCTTGGGCACTTCGGTCTCCCAGGTGGGGGAGTTGTCGAAACCCGGCACAACATCGTCGGTATCGTCGACGGAGAGTTCCGAAGCCGGGTTGAGCTGCTGCTCGGAACCGATCGTCTGCGGAGTCTCTGAGCTGTCGACAGGGACGATGTTGGGAACGACGAACGCGCCGATCATGAGGATCGCCAGGCCGATGAGCACGAGACCCGGAACCGTGATCTTCTTCAGCCTCTGCGGACGATTGCGCGGGGAGCGCTTGGAGTGCTTGCGCACCCGGGTCTTCTTCACCTTCGGCGCGGCCGGGGCGGCAGGGCCCGAGAACGGGGTGCCGAGGGGATAGCCCTCACCGCCGTCGGCTGTGGCTTCAGCCGAACCGTCTGCCGCCTCGGCGGCACCAGCGGCATCGCCCGAGGATTCGCTGCCGTCCGAAGACTCGGCAGGAGTCGGCTGTTCGGTGCTCTCTGAGGGATCGGCGGTCTGCGATGATCCGGAAGCCGCCGATGGCTGCGTCCCCGCCGCGGATGCGGTCGCCTCGGCGTCGGTGCGCTGGTCTGCCCGGTCTGCGGAATCCGTTGCCTCAGCGTCTGATTCCGCACTGGCGCCGCTGCCTGCCCGTGCCGAGGAAGAGGCGAGTTTCCCGTTCTCGTCGATGGAGACCTCGGTCTTCTTCGCACCGTCGTCGATCGTCACGCTCAGCGCAGTTGCGGTCTCGCGTGCATAGTCACCGAGGTAGGCGATGGCCTGTCCGGTGTCGGAATAGCGACTCGTCGCCCCGTTGAGGGAGATGTAGGTGAACCCGTCGTCGGAGACGGAGATCAACGCACGAGTCATGTACGGGGTTCCTTGAACGATGTCGGGGGCGGGGCCGAACCAATCCTAATGAATATCGGGAGCCGCTCCTACCGGTTTTCTGAAACCGTTATAGATCGCTACTGAATCGTTGCATGTGAGGAGATCTGTGTCTCATTGTGGACGGTGAGCGGTTCTGGTTTGCCCGCCTCCGGAGTGTGAGGTTAAGATGTATCTTGCTGTCTGCGCCTCAGGCGCAGCAGATGTGGTGGGTATAGCTCAGCTGGTAGAGCGCCGCGTTGTGGTCGCGGATGTCGCGGGTTCAAGTCCCGTTACTCACCCCGATCGGAAGGCCCCGTGAACCGTTGGACACAACGCACGGGGCCTTCGTCATGCCGACTCACCGATTCTGGTCTCGGCCATTGCCGGGTCCACGCACGATAATGGTGGTTATGACCATCGACTGCGCACTCACGGTCGTCGGCAGCATCAACGCCGACATCACCGCCAGCACCGAGCGTCTGCCGGCACCCGGTGAGACCGTCGGCGGCGGACGACTGTCGCGATCGCCCGGCGGCAAGGGCGCGAACCAGGCTGCTGCGGCCGCGCGCCTCGGCGCCCGCACCCGGATGGTCGGTGCCGTCGGCCCCGATGCCGAGGGCCGGGCGATGAAGCAGGCCCTGCAGGAGGCCGGAGTCATCGTCGATGACATCGCCGAGGCGACGGTCGAGACCGGGACCGCGCTGATCATGGTCGATGCCGCCGGCCAGAACCAGATCGCCGTGTGCGAGGGCGCGAACGCCGCTGTCGGCCTCGACGAGGTGACCTTCGCCGACGATGAGACCGTGCTCACTCAGCTCGAGATCTCCATGGATGTCATCAGCGAGCTCGCCGCCCGTGTGCCCGGGTATCTCGTCATCAACGCCGCCCCGGCCCTGCCTCTGCCGGCCGAGGTCGTCGACCGGGCCGATCTCATCATCGTCAACGAGACCGAATACCGCCTCCTGCCGCAGCTGGAATCAGCGAAGCTGGTGGCCGTGACCTATGGCGAACACGGTTCGGCCCTGCTGTCCCACGGTCGGCAGGTGGCCTTCGCCGAGGCGCTGCCGCGGACCCCGGTGAGCACCGTCGGCGCCGGTGATGCCTTCTGTGCGGCCCTGACCATCGGGCTGCGGTCGGGACTGACCGGCGAGGCGGCCCTGCGCGCAGCCAACCGAGTCGGGGCCGCAGCCGTGATGGACCCCTCCGCGCGGCCGGACTTCCGTCGCTTCGACCACTACCTCGATGCCTCGACCACCACCTCGAAGGAGCAGCGATGACCGCAGACAACGATGACGCCCTGTTCACCGGCCTCAGCGCCTTCCCGCTGACTCCGCTGCACGGTGAGGACCTCGACGAGGAGGCCTACATCGGCCTCATCGAACGCCTCGTCCTTGCCGGCGTCGATTCGATCACGGCGCTGGGATCCACCGGCTCCTATGTCTATCTCGATCCCGAGGAACGTGCCCGTGTGGCGCAGCTGAGCGTCGATTCCGCCCTCGATATCCCCGTCTTCGTCGGCATCGGGGCGCTGCGGACACGGGATGTGCTGGCCAATGCCCGCACCGCCGAGGCGGCCGGTGCGAAGGGACTCCTGCTCGCTCCCGTCAGCTATCAGCCCCTGACCGATGACGAGGTGTTCGCTCTCTTCCGCACGGTCGCCGAGGAGACATCACTGCCGATCGCGGTCTACGACAATCCGGGCACCACGCACTTCACCTTCAGCACTGAGCTCTATGCCCGACTGGCCGAACTCGAGGCCGTGGCCTCGATCAAGATTCCGGGCGCTGCGCTGTCACCGACCGGTTGGGACGAGCGCATCGGTGCGATCCGAGACGCCGTCGGCCACGAGGTGACGATCGGCATCTCCGGCGACGCCTTCGGGGCCGAGGGACTCATCGCCGGCTGCGACGCCTGGTACACGGCCGTCGGCGGCACCCTGCCCGAACCTGTGCTCGCGATCACCCGAGCCGCCGAACTGGGCAATGCCGAGCAGGCGCGTGAACTCTCGGCCGAGCTCCAGCCGCTGTGGGACCTGTTCGCCGAATACGGCGGCAGCCTGCGGGTGACCGCGGCCATCGCCGAACACCTCGGGCTCGTCGGTGACCACAGCCTGCCGCTGCCGATCCACGGACTCGACGAGGCGGCGAGGGCCGAGGTCGCGAAGGTCATCGAGCAGCTCGGCCTCGTCTGACTCGCCTCAGCGCTCAGCCGTGCGCCGAGGCGAGCCAGCCGGGCTGGTCAGCCGGTGGGCCGTTCAGTCGATTGAACCGATGGGCTCGCGCTTCTCGGCCTGGAACTGGTCCTCGGCGCGGCCGCGGGCCCAATACGCCGAGATCGACAGTGCCTCTCTGGGCACCTCGCGCTCCTTGAGGATCTTCCTGATCGTCTTGATCGTCTCGCGCTCGCCGTGGGCGAAGACCTGCGGTGTGCCCGGCAACCAGTCGAGATCGCGGACGGAGCTGATGAGCTCCTCGTCCGAATCCACCCATGCGACTTCGATGCCGGCCGGGACGGCGGGCAGCACACGGTCGGCCTCGGCGACGTGGGCCAGGACGACACCGCGAGCGTCCTCGGGCATCGCCTCCAGAGCGGAGCTGACTGCCGGGAGGGCGGAGTGGTCGGCGATGAACAGGTGCCAGTCGGATTCGGCCGAAGGAGCGTATTTGCCTCCGGCCCCGGACAGGACGAGCGTGTCACCGGGCTGGGCGGCCTTCGCCCAGGGCCCGGCGATGCCGTCATCGTCGTGGATGACGAAGTCGATGCTCAGCCACTTGTCGTCCTCATCGATCTCGCGGATCGTGTAGGTGCGCCTGCTCGGCAGCTTCTCCGGGGACTGCTCCCGCAGCTCGGTCAGATCATAGGGCGGGACGAGTCCGTGGGCGGGGTCGGCGAAGAGGAGCTTGACGTACTTGTCGGTCGCATCGTTCGACACGATGTTGTCGAAGGTGTCCCCGCCGAGGCGGATCCGGACGAGGCGCGGGGAGACCTCGGTGACGTCGAGGACGGTGAGGATGGCCTGCTGGCGGGCCGGACGTGCACTGCGGGCGGGAGTGTTCTGTGTGGTGGTCATGTACGACCTTTCTGCAAGGGGTCCTTCCGCTCCGGGGGCCCGCGTCGTGGGACGGGTGGGCCGCCTCGGCGCAGAATTTCGGTGAGCCTCACCTTATCAGTCCCGGCAGCGGAAAGCCCGGGTGCCTCACGAGCGTTCGGCCATCTCCCGGCGTCGGTCGTCGCGGATGCGTTTGAGACCCTTGACGGATTTGAGCGAGTCGAGGATCGTCACTCCCGGCAGCGCCGAGTTCGGTCCCTTGCACTGCATCATGTCGTCGGGGTCCATGAGCACCACGCGGATGCCGTCGTCCTCGAGGCGGGACAGCGCCTCGGTGAGCATGGTCCTGGCCACCGAGTTGATCTCATTGACCCGCCGCAGGTCGAGGACGAAGGTGTTCGTGCTCGCACCCGGCTCGTCCATGGCCCTGATGACGTTCTCCGAACCGCTCCACTGGATGAGCCCCTGCAGGCTGCAGATGCGGACCATCTTGCCCTGCCCGTCGACGAAGCGGCGGTCGCGGCGGATGATCGAACGGGCCGGCTCCGGAGCGTCCATGATGTGCAGGCTCATCCGGTTCGACAGATCTTGGAAGATCTTCGCTCCGCGCACGCTCGTGCCGTGCTTGTCCAGGCGCGGTGAGAAGGTCGCCACTCCGACCTGACCGGGCATGACGCCGAAGACGCCGCCGGAGACTCCGCTCTTGGCCGGGATCCCGATCTCCGTCATCCAGTCACCGGCGGCATCGTACATTCCGCAGGTCATCATCACTGCCAGCACCTGTCGGTTGACTCGGGGTGAGAGCACGTGCTCGCCGGTGACGGGATTGATGCCGCCGCCGGCCAGGGTCGCTGCCATGATCGCCAGGTCCTTGACGGTGACGAGGATCGAGCACTGTTCGATATAGCCGCGGACGACCTCGTCGGGATCGTCGTAGAAGATGTCGTAGGACCGGAGCATGTTCGCGATCGCGACATTGCGGTAGGCCTCGCGCCATTCGCCGTCGGCGACGTCCTCGTCGATCGTCAGCTCCCGACCGGCGAACCGGGACAGCCCGGCCCGGACGATCTCGGTGCGCTCGGCCAGACCGGCCCCGGGCTCGCCGAGGATCGAGTGGATGGTCATGGCCCCGGCGTTGATCATCGGGTTGAGCGGTTTGCCCGACATCTTGTCCAGCGACGGTTCGTTGAACTTCTCACCGCTGGGTTCGACGCCGACGAGGTCGAGGACGCCGGCCAGTCCCTCCTGCTCGAGGGCGAGGCCGTAGATGAAGGGCTTCGACATCGACTGGATGGAGAACAGGTGATCGCCATCGCCGGCGGAGTACTCGACGCCATCGAGGGTGGAGATGCAGATCGCGAGCTTCTCCGGGTCGGCCGAGGCCAGATCCGGAATGTAGTCCGCGTTCTCCCCGGATCGATCGGGTCGGAAACGGTCGAGCGTCTCATCGAGGAAATCCGGGATGGGCGATCGCATAGCACCTCCTGTGTGAACGCTGCGTGCGGCTGACGGTCATCGGCCGATTCGGCCGACTGCCATTGTCACACATCGCCTGCTCGGCGGCGCTCGTCCAGAGCCGACCCCTGCCGTCCGGGGCGACCGTCCCTGCCGCTGACCACGCCGACCCGAGCCTTCGCGGCGATGTCCTCCTCGCTCAGTGACCGCTCTAGCCCAACCCGCCCGAGAGCCGCGCATGGATCGCCTCGGTGTAGGCGTTCATGCCGTGCAGCTCCACCGTCGTGCCCAGATTCTCGTACTTGGTCATGATCGCGTCGAGGGCGGCCACGCTCGAGGCGTCCCAGACATGTGAGTCGGACATATCGATGATGACCCGATTCGGATCGTGGGTGTAGTGGAACTGAGTGGTCAGGTCGTTCGAGGAGGCGAAGAAGAGCTCGCCGCGAACGGCGTAGTGGGCGCTCGCCTCGGTGACGGTGCGCTCCACGGTCACGAAGTGCGCGACACGGCGGACGAAGAGGACACTGGCCACGAAGACGCCGACGACGACTCCGATCGCGAGGTTGCCCGTGGCGACGACGACCGCGACGGTGGCGACCATGACGAAGGTCTCCGACTTCGGCAGCGTCCGCAGGGTCGAGATCCGGATCGAGTGCCAGTCGAAGGTGTCGACGCAGACCATCATCATGATCGCGGCGAGCGCGACCATGGGAATCATGCCGACGACATCGCCGAGGACGACGACGAGCAGCAGCAGGAACGCGCCGGCCATGAACGTCGAGATGCGGGTGCGGGCTCCGGAGGCGCGGACGTTGATCATCGTCTGTCCGATCATGGCGCAGCCGCCCATCCCGCCGAAGAGCCCGGAGAGCAGATTCGCCGCTCCCTGACCCCAGGACTCGCGGGTCTTGTTCGAGTGGGTGTCGGTGATCTCGTCGACGAGCTTGGCCGTCATCAGCGACTCCATGAGCCCGACCAGGGCCATGGCCAGAGAGTACGGAGCGATCGTGGACAGGGTCTGCCAGGTCAGCGGCACGTGGGGGATGAACAGCTCGGGCAGGCTCGACGGCAGTTCGCCCTGATCGCCGACGGTGGGAACGTCGAGGGCGAAGACGACGGCGATGCCGGTGATGAGCACGATCGTGATCAGGGGAGCGGGGACGACCTTCGTCAGCTTCGGCATGAGAACGAGCACGACGATGCCCAGGACCAGAAGCGGGTAGACCATCCAGGGCACCCCGATGACATGCGGCACCTGAGCGGCGAAGACGAGGATGGACAGGGCGTTGACGAAGCCGACCATGACGCTGCGGGGAATGAAGCGGATGAGTTTGGCGACGCCTGCCACCGCCAGCAGGATCTGGAACACCCCGGCGAGCATGACCGTGGCGATGAACATGTCCATCCCGTGCTCGCGTGCGACAGGGGCGATGACCAGCGCCACCGCCCCGGTCGCGGCGGAGATCATGGCCGGCCGGCCCCCGAGGAAGGCGATCGAGGTGGCCATGATGAACGCGGAGAACAGGCCGACCTTGGGATCGACTCCGGCGATGATCGAGAACGCGATCGCCTCGGGGATGAGGGCCAGGCCCACGACGAGTCCGGCCAGGACCTCACGGGTGAGCAGCCTCGGCGAGGACAGTGCGGACAGGACGGAGGGCTCGGGCCGGCAGCGGCGGGAATCGTCAGTCTCTCGGGCAGCAATCGGTGTCGTCACCAGCGGAACACTACCCGATGGCCCGCGCGTGCTGACCGCCGGGCCGCGTACCGGCACCTGTGTCGGTCCGCGCGCCTCAGTCCAGGCTGACTCCGGACCCGTGCAGGCGGAGCGACAGGCCCGCGTCCGTGGCCTCGATGTCGGTGAGCTCGAGACCGGCGGGCAGGAAGTCGAGGTCGATGACGATATCGGAGATCGCCGAGGTCAGGAAGCTCGGCAGGGATGCCACGTCGACCTCCGCCGAGCCCAGTCGGATCGTTGTCGCGTCCACCGCGGCGCGTCTGCCCTCGGCCTTCGGTTCGATGCCCACGAGCAGGTCCTGGCCCAGCAGCGAGCCCTTGAGGGCGAGCTGACCGTCAACGGTGGTGAACGTCATCGACTCCGGCAGCGAGGAGTGTTCGGCCGCGAGCGAATCGAGTGTGGAGTGGGACAGCACCGCGGTGGCATCGACGGTGCCGATCGGCCGCGAGGTGTCGGTCGGGACGCCGTAGAGGTCCGCCTCGACGTCGGTGAAGTCGACACCCTCGTACTGCGCCCGATCGGCCGTGATGGCCACCGAGTCGAGTTCGCCTCCGGCCAGTTGGGTGAGCACGGGGAAGCCCTCGACGGAGACATCGGCCTCACCGTAGTCCTCCAGGCTCTCGGCGATGCGCTGCTCGGTGGTGTAGTCGACGATGCGATCGGCGGCGACGACACCGATGATGAGGGTGCCGATGATGACGATGGCGGAGATGATGAGGGTGCGGCGGCGACGCTGTGGCCGGCGGTTCGGCTGATGCGGGTATTCGCGGGTTCTGGCCGTGGTCATGGACTCCATTGTCCCAGTCCGCCGCGGCCGCGGCGGCAGCGACCCATTTACCAGCGAGGACGCCGACCTTAGGATGATTCCATGGATCCCCAGCGCACGAAGAGCATCAGAGCGGTCTCGGCCCGCCTCAACTCCATCCACGCGGCGATGTACTTCTCGCCGACTGTCGGTGCCGAATACGCGAAGTACGGCCTCGAACCGGGAGTCGAGGGCAATCTGGCCGCCCGCTGCGCCCCGCTGGGCCGGGTGAGCCCCGGAGTCGTCAGCGCCTGCTACTACAACTACTCACCGAAGTTCATCGCCGATGCGCTGCCCGGCGTGTGGGAGCGGGTGAGCCCCGAACAGATGGTCCGGGCCCGCTTCGACGCCGTAGCCGCGTACATGGACGAACTCTTCGGCGACCGCGATGACATCGCCCTGCTCACCGAGGCGGCCACGCAGTTGAGCGAGGGACTCGAGCCGGTGCTGGCGGCCATGGACTTCGCCGGCCGCCCCCTGGCCTCGGCCACCGCGGACACGATCGGCCGGCACCGAGCGAACACCGTGTTCGAGAAGCTGTGGGATGCGGCGACGATCGCGCGGGAGTTCCGCGGAGACGGTCACGTCGCCTCCCTGGTCACCGCCGGAGTGCCCGGAATCGACGCCCTCATGCTCGAGGTCGCGACCGGGGCGGGTTTCCGCCCGCGAGCGGCGCAGAAGACCCGCGGGTACACCGATGAGGAATGGCAGACCGCGCAGGCCAGGCTCGCCGAGGCGGGTCTGATCACCATCGGCGAGGACGACCGCGGCTACGATCTGCCGACCATCACCGAGACCGGACGAGACCTGAGGGAACAGGTCGAACAGCTCACCGACGGCACCGTGGCCGCTGCGTGGTCGGTTCTCGACGACGACCGGATCTCCGCCCTGGCCTCTGCCAGCCGCACCCTCGTCAAGGTCATCGCACAGTCCGGTGCGTTCCCCACGAACGTGTTCGCCCAGCCGGTGAGGAAGGCCGGCTGAACCCCGTCAGCCTCGTCCGGCCCGCTCCACATGCGAACGGGCATGGGTCAGAGCCGTGGGCAGATCGTCGAACAGGTGGCTGTGGTGGCGCAGGGCGCCGAGGACGCCGACATGGAGGAACAGGCCGGTGTGGCCCTCCCTGACCCCCTTGATGAGCACGGTGATTCCGCGACGCTCGAAGGCGCGGACCATGTCGCTGAGGATATGGGCGCCGGTGGCGTCGACGAGTTCGAGCTGCGACATGCGCAGGACGACGACCGTGACCCCCTGCAGACGCATCACCTCGTCGAAGATCCGGTCCGCGGAGGCGAAGAACAGCGGCCCTCCGAAGTGGACGATCGCGATCGATTCGTCTCCCGGCCCCGCATCCGGTCGGTCGGACAGGTGCTCGATGCGCACATCGGTGGTCGACGAGCGCT
>Ga0209487_1004431_pt1 | contig 10788 bp, 10 predicted proteins | sample Poulit2012_FD_187524 | JGI IMG/M metagenome (GOLD analysis project Ga0209487, IMG submission 187524) | Agricultural soil microbial communities from Georgia to study Nitrogen management - Poultry litter 2012 (SPAdes) (version 2) | ecosystem: Environmental > Terrestrial > Soil > Agricultural land... | reverse complement strand
CACCACTCTCACCTTTTTATGTTAGGAGGGGAAAGCTATAGGCTTAAAGCAAAAATGAAAGATATTTAACATTAGGGTGGGTCAAAATTAATGACCGCTAGTGGGTCAATGTTATTGGCCATTGACAACGAGAAAAAGGAGGAGACTTGTTTCTCATTGGTTGTGGGGCAGGTTTTTCTGGGGATCGTACCGATGCAGCCATCCCTGTTGTCCAAGCGCCCAGTCATGTTGGGGGCAGTGACGTATGTCATTCCATTTTTATTCATTTTGTACCCCAATATGCTGAACCCCGGGATTAATGCTGGGTATATAGAGGCAGCCATCAGTGGCATTATTTTTGTTCTGGCGTTTGCACATCTATTTGGGGGGGCTAGGATTACTGGGCGTAAATATGTTGATATTGCCTTGTGGGTGCTGGTTTCAGTGCTCGCGACCATCCCCAGCTTGATCACCCTAGGGATTGCAGCAGTCGCGATGTTCATCACCCAAAGACTGGCTAAACGTCACACTGCAGCGCTTGCTCTCTGAGCCGCTGCAGTGCTGCGGTTGGCATTCCTCTTCTCGTACCTCTAGAGAGATTATTTATATTGCTGTATGAGTAGACGCAGGGTGTTATTGTTAGTTTTTTCTAATTTTTCTTTGGGACACCAACTTTTGTAGTGCTCTAGTTTTGTTAGATCGTGCTTTAAATACTTTTTAATTTCTCTTTTGCATTGTTCAGTGGTTGAGGGTATTGCTTGGTCTATAAGACATAAAAATACTGCTTCGATGCAAGGCGTGCTACCGATAATGGTGATCCCGTTTCTTTTGGCGGTTTGTTCGAAGTCGGTGTCCCAGGGAATATCGGTGTCAAGCAAAATAATAGTTTGATCGTATTGTGCTTGTTTTTGATGAGCTAAGGCAGTGTCTAATACGTGCTTAGGGCCCTTCCCACGAGCGTTTTTCACATTTACTTTCGGGCCCTCGGCATTTTTACTGCTGCCGGTGCAGTAAATACTTCTTAGGTATTTTAAAAACGCTATCTCTGTATGTCCCTCTCCAACGGCAAGGAGAGTTTTTCTAACTCTTCTTTTTTTCCTTCTGGTCATATTTATAGCTCCGGAACTGCACCATAGGCTCCTGCCATGTATTTGGCGTAAAAGTTTTCATCGGCGCGTACGCCATCTACTTCACTGAGTCGATAAGCATCGGTATTGAGCATATCATCTTTTTCTACTAGTAGGATTTGCTCTTTGAGCAGGGTGTTTATGAGCTCATGACTATGGGTGGAAAATATCAATTGCGCTTGGTGCGGATTGGTTTCGGGCGAGACAAATAAATCGATCAGCTCATTTAGCATATGTGGGTGCAGATCGGATTCTATTTCATCAATAACAGCTAGGCCGCCCTCTCTTAGGATGGGGAGTATTTTACTCAAAAGAGCAAAAGCGGATTGTGTGCCACTGGACTCATTAAACATGATCAATTCAAATTTTTGGCCATCTATCTCGTGGCAGCCCCAAGGAATAAAAAAGGTTCGGCTTTCGCCATGATCGTTGGTGCGCTTTTCTTTTCTTATGGTGACGTCTGACAAGCCCAAGTCCCAGCGACGCAACAATTCTTGCATTTTTTTCTGGGCGTTGCGATTAGTAAAAAATAGCTCGGCTGCATTTAATACCTGATCAAAAGCACCTAGACCGTATCTGCCAATACCTGTGAGGTTGCTGGCCATGTTTATTTGTGTCAACTTGACAGCAAGCGACTGATTGTGTTGAGCTGCAGCAGAAATCAAGGAGCAATTCTGGCGCGTTTTTTTAGCTTGCGTGATTGAAAAATCAAATTCATCTTTAAGGCGGATGGCATAATTTTGTTCCTGTTCTTGCCAATCGCGTTTGAAAACATACACAAACCGAATATTTTGGCGATATAGGGCCTCGTGTAAGATACGCTCACTGGTAACAACTAAATCATAGCGCCATGTGTGGCCTAGGTATTCAAATTCGACATGAAATTCAGAAGGCTCATTGCGACCGAGGAAGTGGCTCGCAACGGGTATTGGATCCTCTGGCTCTAATCTGCTGAAGGAGTGTCCGACAAACCATTGTAAAAACGCTAGAGATTTCAAGATATTTGTTTTGCCGCTGCCATTAGCGCCAACTAAGGCCACTAATTTTGAGGCAGCCTTATCATCTAGAGTTTTTATTGTTCGATAATCTCCACATGAATGAGCGCTGTGCATTAAAGAAATCTCTAGGGGCTCATAAATAGAATAAAAGTTCTTAATGCGTAATTTTCTTAACATGATGTGAGCTCCAAGAGTTTATATGGGTGCTTTTCCTCTCAACAAGTCTGATTATAAACAAAAAAACTGCAATAAACACAGTTATCAGCATTTTTTCATGCTTATAGGATGGCTTTCACTTATCACGCTCAAACGCCACGCTGCAGCGCTCGCTCTCTGAGCCGCTGCAGTGCAATGATTTTTTCCCAGACGCACTGTTATGGCGTTGTTGCGGTAAAGCCGCCGTCCACCACGATCTCGGTACCGTTGATGTAGTGTGCCTCGTCCGAGGCTAAAAAGGCCACGGCATGGGCCACATCCCAGGCCGAGCCCATTTTGCCGGTGGGGATTTGGTTATCGCGGTGTTCGATAAAGCCCTGGGTGTCGCCTTGGGCGTATTTATCTGCCAGTCGATCAATCAATGCGGTGTGCATCAGGCCGGGTAGGACGCAATTGACACGGATGCCTTTGCGGGCATGGATGACAGCGGTGGTTTTGGACATCTGCATGAGTGCAGCCTTGCTGGCTGAGTAGGCCACTTGGGGTTTGCCGATGTAGCGGATGCCTGCCACAGACGAGATGTTAATGATGCTGCCTTGGCCTTGTTCGATCATCGTGGGCAGGGCTTCTTTGATGGTTAAAAAAGCTGATTTAACATTAAGGTCAAATTGCTGTTGCCACACTTCTGCACTCATGGTGAGGGGATCGCCAGGTAATGACTCGCCAACATTGTTGACCAGAATATCCAGCCGGCCAGCCTGAGCGATGCAGTCCTGCATAACAGTACTTATTTCCTCAGGTCGGGTGACATCGCAGGCCTGCACATAGCAGGTGCCTCCTTCTGCTGCTATCAAAGCCCGAGTTTTCTCTGCTGATTCCAGATTGCGATCCAGGCCAAAAACTGTCGCCCCTTGTCTGGCGAGCGCGATAGAAATCGCCCTGCCGTTACTTAGGCTGTTCCCAATGGAACCGCAGCCCGTCACTAGCGCAACCTTGCCGTCTAATTTAAACATGGACCCTCCTTTGTTGATCGTCGTTTGTGTTTTTATGCAGGGAATATTGTTGTATCAATCGATAAATATACTCCCTGCAAACGATTAGGGCTAATGAGTGGCAGTGCGCATATGTGCTGATCGGCTCTAGGGAAAACCATAGGTTGCGGCTTAAAAGCTTTAAATCTAAGATTGTTTGCATACAAGAATGTATACAAGATTGTATACGTGATTGCATGCAATGATGCATGCGCTTTTATATGTAGCGAAATGTGCCGTGCGGTATGCGGTTACACGTCAATCTGGTCATTCAGCTAGGAGCGCATAGGTGACCCAAACGAGCTGTTCAAACTATATCATTGCCCAGGCCCATTTCCCCGGACGGGATATCAATTTCTTGATCTATCGTCCTTCGGATGCATGGGTGTTTTTAGAGCAGTTGCGTTCTGTGGTCTCAGTGACCGTGGTTAGCAGCCCTTTGGAAGAGGTCGCAGAGTCGATCGAGGGCGCGGTGGGTTGGCATATTCCGACGTCTATTTTGCAGCAATTAACGGCGTTGCGCTGGATACAAACCACTTCATCAGGCACAGACCATTTGGCTGAATTCATGAATCAGGCGGGTACAGACATCGCGCTTTCCACTGTTCGGGGGATGAATGCTGCGGTAGTGGCTGAGTTTGCACTGATGGCGGTGTTGGCGCACAAATGGCATTTATTTACTTTGCGTCAACAACAAGGACAGCACTTATGGCAACAAATCCCGACTATTGCGTCAGAAAACTTAACGGCTTTAGTGGTTGGGTTAGGTGCCATAGGTACTTTGGTGGCGGGTCATTTACAGCATTTAGGCATGCGGGTTTTAGGTGTACGTCGCAACTCAGAGCCGCACCCAGCCGTTGATGGGGTGTTTGCAATGACTCGATTAGAAGACGCTTTGCGCGAGGCTGATTTTGTAGTGCTGACCGTGGCTCTGAGCGAGCAAACTCGTTCCCTCATTGATGCATCGGCTTTGTCTGCTATGAAACGCAGTGCATATGTGATCAATGTTTCCCGAGGAGAGGTGGTGGACGAGGATGCATTACACGGGGCTTTATGCGCTGGGGATATTGCGGGGGCCACACTGGATGTGACGACACAGGAACCCTATCCCCAAGACGGGCCCCTGTGGTCAACCCCTAATTTATTTCTGACCCCTCATAATGCTGGGCAACGCGCTGACTATGCGCAGCAGGCCGCCAAAATTTGGGCAGAAAATGTGCAGCGTTATGCGCGCGGACTGCCTCCGTTGCCTGCTGCTTAGCGTGTATTCAAATTAATTTTTACTGGAACCAAAAAGGAGTTTTCATGATTGACAATCCAGTGCAATGGCCTAATGGCGCTAGGTGCGCAGTAGCCATCACTTTTGATATCGATTCCGATACGTTGACGCATTATGCCCATCCGGGGCGTGCTGACACCATGGTGGGGACCAACTCCTGGTTGCGTTATGACCGTGTCGCGGTTCCCAGGATTCTCAAGGTTTTTGCCAAACACAATATCAAGCAAACCTTTTTTGTGCCCGGGTGGACCGCTGAAACCTATCCAAAAATGATTCAACAAATCCTCCAAGAGGGCCATGAGGTCGGTTTGCATGGTTATTTGCATGAGCGTTTAAATAACCTGTCTGCAGAGATGGAGGACTACTGGTTTATGCGCGGTTTGGACGCCTTGGCCGATGTCACAGGTGAGCGTCCCAGAGGGTTTCGTGCGCCTAGTTATAGATTTTCTAAAAACACCCTGAATTATTTAGGTCGCGAAGGGTTTAAATACGACTCTTCGTTGATGGGTGACGATGTTCCCTATGTGATTGAAGGCGATCGCGGCAGTGTGATCGAGTTACCGACAGACTGGGCAATGGATGATTGGCCCCAATTTACGGTTAATTCAGATTTGGGCTATCACATGCAAGTAAATTCCCCGGAAAGAGCCATGGATGTGTTCATGGCAGAGTTCGAGGCGGCGTGGAAATACGGCGGCCTGTGGATTTCTGTTTGGCACCCCTTTGTGATGGGTCGCCTGGCACGGTGTGACCGGATGGATCAGATGATTGCGTATATGAAGAATAAAGGAAATGTCTGGTTCGCAACCTTGGAAGAGATCGCCGCACATGTGCAAACAGAGATCGATGCGGGTCGCTATGAGCCGTATCGCGAGCGTATTCCTTTTCATAATGCTCAAGCGGATGCTTGGAGCAAAGAGCGGTAGTCGTTTGTTTTTAGTTTTATTTTACCCATATAACCATAGGAGGGGGAAATGGGAATTTCTACTCGTTTTTTAACAACCGTTGGTGCAGCGCTAGTCAGTGCTGCTTTCGCTTCTCAGGCTTTAGCAGCCGAAGAGAAAAAACATGATGAAACACTGATCGTTGTGCTTTCTGGTCCGCTAAAGCCTTATAACTACATGGATGAAGATGAGAAGTGGAAGGGCCTGCAGGCAGAGGTACTGGGGTATGCCGCTGATAAAGCGGGCTACAACCTCGAGTATCGCGAGATGGCCTTTGAGAATGAGATACCGGCCTTGATTCAAGGGCGCGTGGATATTGGCTCGGGGATTTATGTCACCAATGAGCGCTTTGAGCACTTGGATTTCATCCCGTTGGTTGAATCTTATTTTGGCATCATCTCGAGCAAAGAGTTCGCTGAGAGCGTGTCGGATTGGTCCAGCTTTTGCGGCAAGAAAATTGGCATGCATTTCTCGGCACCGACAGAACGTGCCGTCAAAGAGATGAATGAACAGTACTGCGATGATGATAATGGCGCCATACCTACGCCCAGTAGTGGGGGCATTATGGATCGTTTAAACAGCGTCCAAAATGACCGAGTCGCAGGGGCCATTGATGATGTCAACATGTGGTGGGCAGCGACTCAAAGTATCCCTCATTTAGAGGTGGCTATTGACCAAGTGGGAGCACCTTTGTACTGGCCTATTGCCTTTAAAAAGGATTCAGAGCTACGCGAAGAGCTTTTGCCTTATATGGTCGAGTTTTTTGAGTCCCCCATGGCTGAAGAGGTTTCTCTTAAATACGGCATGGATAGAAACGTCTTCATCAAAAAACATCCTGATGAGGTCGTTCAAGACATCCTAGAAAGCAGAAGGAAGTAATTTTTATTTATAGCGCCTAAGTGGCGTCCCCCAGTCTCTCTATATAGATAGGGGGGCGCCCAATGCATTTAACGAGTAAGAGGTTTTAAGTGCTATCTGAAATTTTAGGTTATTTGACGCTTCCGTACCTGCTTGAAGGTGCTGTAATTGCTATCAAAATGTGGGTGTATTCCTTTATTTTGTCCTTTGTTTTTGGGCTAACTTTAGCCCTTATTCGGACCGCTAAAGGATTATATGTTTTACGCGCCATTGTCAGTTTTTATATCTGGGTCTTGCGCGGCACGCCAATCATTTTGCAGCTTGTCATTTGGTACAACATGTTGCCGCTATTGGGTTATGACATAACCGAGTTCTGGACAGCTGTAATTGCGTTAACAGTGTGTTTTTCAGCTTATTTATGTGAAGTATTCCGTGGTGGTTTGCTGGCCGTTGCCGAGGGTCAGGTTGAGGCCGCAAAATCATTGGGCTTTGGGCCTTTCGGCACAATTTTCTTATTTATTATTCCTCAGGCGTTACGGGTTGCTTTTCCTTCGTTAATCAACTTTGCCATCTTGTTGATGAAGGATACATCCATCACATCAGTAATTGCCGTCAATGAACTGACGCTACGTAGTAATACGATTGTTGCTCGCAACTTTGAATACGTGCCTGTTTTCGGGGCGGCGCTGATCATTTATTTGGCACTGACCACCTTGCTCTCTCTTTTTCAGCGCTATGCCGAAAAGAGAATGGACTTCCAGCATAAAGAAAAACGTCTGAGCAAGAGAAAGGACAGCATTAAACCAGCCAATAAAAAACTGGGGGATTACCTCACAGCTACTGGTAACGATAAAGATACGGCATCGGTGGTTTTTACCAATGTTACGAAGTCGTTTGGTAGCAATGTGGTTTTAGATAATTTGTCGATGGCTTTCGCCAATGGGAAAACCACTTGCATTATGGGGCCCAGTGGTGCGGGTAAAAGTACTTTACTCAGGACCATCAATGCGCTCGAAGAAATCGATAGCGGCACCATAACGGTCAACGGTGTGGAAGTCAGCAAGGGTAGCAAGAAAGGCTTGTTGAGAAGACGGCCTTCTGAGTTTAGGCTGACCAAAGCACGTCGTAACTCTGGTACGGCGATGGTGTTTCAACAGTTCCATCTATTTCAAAACTACTCGGTTTTGCAAAATATGACACTCGCGCCGCATTTTGTAGGCCAGCGCCCGACTCGGGATAGTGTGGCTGATGGAGCCAATCTATTGCATTTGTTTGGGTTGAGCCATCTGATTAACCGCATGCCTCAAAGGCTGTCAGGGGGTGAGCAGCAGCGCATCGGGATCTTACGTGCTCTGGCAACTTACCCCAAAACCCTGCTTTTTGATGAACCGACTTCGGCCCTGGATCCAGAACGTGTAGGCGAGGTGTTAGAGGTTATGGAAGAGTTGTCCAATGCAGGTGGGACGATGGTGGTTGTAACCCACGAAGTAGATTTTGCACGACGTTGTGCTGATTGGGTAATTTTTATGGAACATGGGCGCGTTGTTGAAGAGGGTCGTCCTGAGGATATTTTGGACAACCCCAAAACAGAACGCATGCAAACCTTTTTAGCAGGCATTACCAAATAGTAATTTTGCAGTCATATAGAGGAGAGACGACTCATGAAGGTATTAATTTGTGGCGGTGGGATAGGCGGATTGTCAGCCGCTATCGGGATGGCCAAGCTAGGTCATGAGGTCCGCGTATTTGAAAGAGCGCCCGAGCTGCGTTCCACTGGTGCAGGGTTAAATTTATGGCCAAATTCAGGGCGAGCAATCTATGGCCTGGGTTTAAAAGAGCGATATGACGCTATTTGCGTCAAACTTGATCGCTACTTGAATTACAACCAGGACGGCGAGCTTTTATATGAGACTGACTGCAGTGACTGGCCCGAAAAATATGGTGCGCCTGCAATAGGGGTTTATCGTCATAATCTGAATAAAATGCTCGCTGAAGCCGTGGGCTATGAAAATATCAGTTTTGGCTACCAGGTCACTTCGGTAGAAAATACAGATAGCGGTGTGGTTTGCCATTTTGAAAATGGCGAGAGTGCCGAGGGCGATGTCTTGATCGGTGCTGATGGCATTTATTCGACCATTCGCGATCAGTTGGCCGGAGGTGTGACCTTTAGACGTAATGATCATCATGCATTCCGTTGGCGCGCTATTTTTGATATAGAAAAGGCAAACATCGATAGAGCCGCACAAACCGGATTTTATTCCGAAGGAGGTTGGCTAGCGACCATACCTATCGGCGATGGTCTGGCTTATTGGTTTGGTTCGGTATCCGGAGCGAAAAATGTGGATGAGTTTCTGGCCTATTTCCAAAACTGGACCAATACTCACATACCTAGCACATTGGCGTTAACACCCAAAGATAAAATCATCGAAAGCCCCCTTTATGATGTGGACGGCGTGCCTTATCAGTGGACACATGGGCGCATTACTTTGTTGGGTGATGCTGCACACCCCATGGTGCCCGATTTGGCTCAGGGTGCCAGTCAGACTTTTATCGATGCCTATGCCCTGTATCAGGCTTTTGAAAATAACACCGATATAGAAGCTGCCTTGGCTGAGTACGAATCCGTTCGTCGCCCTGCTTCTGAGTACGTGGTCAAGCGTTCTCAGTACGGCAGTTTCATGGGGCGTAACTCGGTTGATCCGATCCCGGTCCGCTACCAGAAAGAAATTGAACCCGAGTCCTCGCACTAAAAAAACCTGTACTAAATCCCTCATATTTAAGGAGACAAAATGGCATCCCCAATACCCTCACAGGAGCTCCAAGAGCTGGCCCAGAACTTGGTCGACGCCGAATCGCCCAACCCACCCGGTGACGTGCGCCTGCCCTTGGAGGTCGCAGCCAAATACTTTGATAAACATGAGATTCCTTATGCGCGAGTTTCCATCGACAGGGAAAACAAAAAAGTGAATTTGGTGGCCCGGGTCATCGGCGCACACGAGGGCCCACATCTGGTACTTAACGCTCACTTAGACGTGTTCCCAGACTCTGCCGGTCAGGAGAAATCAGCGCAACAAACCAGCGCTGGGGCATCGACCGCAACAGCTACTGAAACACCAGCAGCATCTCAAAAGAGCGATCATGTCGTTGGCCGTGGTGCCGTTGATATGAAAAGCGGTGCGGCTGTATTCATGGTCGTGATGCGTTTACTCAATGAGCAGGCGCACTTGATCCATGGACAAATCAGTCTTTGCCTTGTATGTGACGAAGAAACCTTTGGCCCTTATGGCAGCATCGCTTTATTAAAACTATTCCCGGATCTTAAAGGCGACGCCTTGCTCAGTACAGAGCCCTCTTCACTCTCGGTGGTCCGCCGCGGAGAACGTGGTTTCATGTGGGGGACCGTCACCATCCAAGGAGCCGGCGGTCACGGAGCCTACCCCAGCGGGGGACAATCCCCCATAGAAAAAGCTGCAGCATTTATTAAAGCGCTGCGCGCGGAAATCCCGGAAAATTGGCAAATAGAAGATAACGCGGATGAGAACAAACAATCATTGTCCCATGACCTACTCGCACCTAAAGGGCAATCATTCGTTGACTTTCGTTCATTAAATTTTGGTGTAATTTCCGGCGGATTAAAAGTGAATATGCAGCCTGATAACTGCCAAATAGAGCTGGATATTCGCCTGCCTCTAGGGCAAACAGTCAAAGAAGCGCGCGCAATTGTCGACCGAGTAGCCGCACGATTTGATGCCCAATTTGAGGTAGATAATTGTGGGGAACCCAACGCCAGTGACCCGCAAGCAGAAATCTTTGACATTATCCAATCTAAAGTCGAGCAAGTCACCGGCAAAAAGCCCGAGCTGGCTATCGGACTAGGCTGTACAGACGCGAGGTTGTGGCGATACCTGGATGTGCCTGCCGCTGTTTACGGACCCGACCCAAGCACCATGGCCAGAGGTGACGAAATGATTTCAGTAAAAGATCTCACTAAAATTGCCACTGTTCACTTGGAAACTGCCCGTTCTTATCTAAAGGTCAACAATTAAAAGTAACGAAGTCGGGTCACGGACGTAACAATTAAAGCACGGTATAATTAGCGCTGACCCCCAGCGAGTCGCTTTACACGCGCTAATTACCGTGCTCCTTTAGTTACTTTTTAGAACATTTATACATACCCTTAAAGCTAGGCAGTGCCTGAACAAAATGAGTGAAAATCCCCTCGGAAAAACCTTCTTGCGTAAAAAGAGATCTGAAAACATCAAGCTGGCTGACCAAATCTATACCTATCTAAGAAAAGGCATCCTTGATGGAGAAATCCTGTCTCGAACACGCCTGATAGAGAGTGAAGTCGCCGCCGCCTTGAATGCAAGCCGGACACCCGTGCGTGAGGCAATCTCGCGTTTAATCCAAGACCGC
>Ga0209487_1004430_pt1 | contig 10791 bp, 7 predicted proteins | sample Poulit2012_FD_187524 | JGI IMG/M metagenome (GOLD analysis project Ga0209487, IMG submission 187524) | Agricultural soil microbial communities from Georgia to study Nitrogen management - Poultry litter 2012 (SPAdes) (version 2) | ecosystem: Environmental > Terrestrial > Soil > Agricultural land... | reverse complement strand
TGTGAGGTGATGTAGTACTTGGTGATCATGTTGGGCACCTCCCAGTCGGGCAGTTTGCCACTTGCCAGATAGCCGAAGTAGTCCTGCGCCACCTTCCCGAAATGGGCTTCGTGGCCCTTGTAGAACTCATTGGGGATCTCGAGCTTCCATCCGTTGTCCACACCATCAATCTCGATGCCCGGGTAGTCCTTCCGGAGTTCGTTGATCGTAGTGACCAGCGCCTTTTCAACGTTGGATCTGTTTGCACCTTCAACCAGCTCCACGTAGAGGGTCGGCTTGTAGTTCTGCTCCTCGCCCTGACGGATCACAAGGTCGACCTGGGTGCCGCGCATCATGGAGAAGTGGGTGTCGTTACCACCTTCCGGCGCTTTGTAATCCCAGATCACCGAGATGCGTGAGTGGTAGCCGTTGATGGTGAACACCATATCACCGTTGCAGTAGTAGGGCAGCTCGCCATCGACCAGCTGATCCTTGAGAAACCCGGGGAAGTCCGATTCACCCGTTACTTCCTTGAACTGCTCTTTAGACATGACGGTCGGCCAGCGGGACGCCTTCAGCATCTCGACATCCTTCTCATGGTCGATCACGCGGTCGGGAAACGCACCCCACATCGTCAGATCGACCAGGTGGGTCGTCACGTCGACAACGCCCTCACCCTGTTGCGACACGTCGAAGTACCATGCGGGTCGTCTCAGCGGAGTTCCTGCCACAGATTTAAAGAGGTGGTGGACACTCTCCTTGACGATCGAGGGGTCTTCAGGCGACCCCTTCTTAAGCTCACCGAACAGCTCTGGCGTATGCGCAAGGTGCCGCTGGATCATGGAGGTGATCTCGTTGCGCTCGGTCATGATATCATAGAGCAGAACTCCGTTCTTCTCGGCAGATTCAAACGCTTCGACCAGCAGCTCCCACCCCTCTTTGTCGATCACCATCGGTTTGTCGGACAGCACGTTGATGCCGTTGTCCACCGCTTTTTTGATATACTCGGTCTTGTCGCGGTTGTTACCGGCGGTCACCATGACGTTGCCCGACTTCTCGCGGATCATCCGCTCCAGGTAGTCATCCCCTCTGTAGACGACCATTTTCCAGTCAGTCGGACTCTCCTCACGGCTGTTGAACCCTTCAATCCGTTCGATGTGCTGCTCCAGGTCCGGACCGTCGGGACCGTAGATATAGACGGTCGGATCGACCTGCTCAAGCATATTCTTCTGAACCAGGGCGGCGTGGAAATGGCCGGGGTTCAGAGTCATGATCCGTACTTCATTGGGCTTGCCGCTGAAATTTCTGTTTCCAGAATCCTTTTGACTCATAAAATCAGTGGGTTAGATTTGTGTTTGCGGTGACGCATCAGTATTGTAATTGTAAACATTGACCGGTGTTCCGTAACTGTAACCCTGCCAGGTGTTCAGTTGTGGGACCCAACGACTTCCGGCGACCTGTACTCCGGCTGATGCAGTGGCCGCAGATTGAGGTTCATGTACCGAAGCAGATCGGCTCTCAGTAGCAGAATCAGCAGACGTTTCACTCTTCTGATCGATGGATTTGCCGTTGCAGTGTTGTCGTTATTTCGGTCGGGAATTGCTTATCAAAACCAAACAGGAACTTAACCGGTTCAGCCACCAAACAAAAGGGATATTGTGATGAATATCAACAGACGAGGGTTCATCAAAACATCAGCAATCGCCGGAGCAGGCCTCACGTTGACGGGAGGTCTTGCACGCGCATCCGGCCGCACCGCCCCTTCTGACCAGATCGTGGTCGGGGTGATGGGCGTCAACAATCGTGGCAATGCCGTGGGCAGAACGTTTGCCACGCGTGAGGGGTGTGAGGTGGCCTACCTCTGCGATGTGGACAGCCGGGCGCCGGTGAAGGCGGCACAGTCGATCCAGGAGGCGCTGGCACTTCGAGACCGGGACGGGGCGAGGGTGCCGGAGGCGGTGTCGGATTTCCGGCGGATGCTGGAGGATCCGAATGTGGATGCCGTGGTCATTGCCGCCAGCGATCACTGGCATACGCCGGCCACGATCCTGGCGCTTCAGGCCGGCAAGCATGTCTATGTGGAGAAGCCGGCGAGCCACAATGCCCAGGAAGCTGAGATGATCGTCGATGCAGCCCGGCACTATGACAAACATGTCCAGATGGGAAATCAGCAACGCTCTGATCCCAGATCGATCCAGGTGATCAACGACATTCACAACGGTCTGATCGGGCGCGCCTACTACGCACACACCTGGTATGCCAACAACCGCAACTCGATCGGCAGGGGCCAGCAGACAACCGTGCCCGACTGGCTCGACTATGAGCTCTGGCAGGGGCCGGCTCCGCGCAGGCCGTATCAGGACAACCTGATCCACTACAACTGGCACTGGTTCTGGAACTGGGGAACGGGCGAGATCTGCAACAACGGGGCTCATGAGCTGGACGTCGCCCGCTGGGCGCTGGGTGTGGACCGGCCGGTTCGCGCCTCTTCATCCGGCGGCCGCTACCACTTCAATGACGACTGGGAGACGTTCGATACCCAGGTCGCCACTTTCGATTTCGAGGATGGCAAGAGCATCACCTGGCACGGGCGGAGCTGCAACGGATTTCCGCTGCACAACCGGAGCCGGGGCACGACCATTCATGGAGAGAGAGGGACGGTTCTGCTCGACCGGTCCGGCTATACACTCTTTAACGAGAACAACGAGGTGGTCCGGTGGATGAAGCCGGGAGATGTCGGGGAGCCGATCGATGCGCACCGCCTCGATGATGCCACCACGCGCCATGTGGAGAACTTCCTGAACACCATTCGCGGACTTGACGAGCTCAACTCTCCGATCGAAACCGGTCAGCGCTCGGTGATGCTCTGCCACCTCGGCAACATCGCACAGCGGACGGGCCGGAGCCTGACGATCGATCCGGTTTCCGGACGGATCCAGGGTGACGATGAGGCGATGGCGCTCTGGAGACGTGAGTACGAGCCGGGGTGGGAGCCTTCCGTCTGAACCAACCCGAAGTGACTGGCAGGAAGAACGTTGACCCTATCCGCAGGACCCTGTACCTTTGGGCGGCACTGAGAAAGACCTGCAAAAAAGCGTATATTCAGGCCGTCTTGAGGAGATAGCTTCCTCAAAAAACTTTCTGACCGGGAGCCCGTCTCTGCCTGATTCTGTGCTGTTTCAAGGCAGGAGCAGGCCGGACGTCTGTTTTCACAGGCTCCCCAACTTTCACACCTATCACAACCAGATCAGACTGACATCATGAAAAAAATTGTGTTGGACACCAAAGAGGAACTCGGCGAAAAGTCAGGCAGTGACGCCGCTGAGCTCATCAGGGAGACGATCCGAGAGAAGGGCCAGGCCAACATCATCCTCGCCACCGGCGCCAGCCAGTTCGGCACGCTGCAGACGATCATCAATGCACCGGATATCGACTGGTCAAAAGTGGTGATGTTTCACCTCGACGAGTATGTCGGCATGCCGGTGACACATAACGCCAGCTTCCGCAAGTACCTGAAGGAGCGTTTTGTTGACAAGGTCCCCGAAATGAAAGCAGTTCACTACATCGAGGGTGACAGCGACGACATCCAGGGTGAGTGTGAGCGGCTGAACCGTCTCATCAAGGACCACCCGATCGACGTAGCCATGGTTGGTATCGGTGAGAATGGCCACCTGGCGTTCAATGACCCCCCCGCTGATTTCGATACTGAAGATCCCTACATCGTGGTCGAGCTGGACATGGCGTGCCGCCGTCAGCAGATGGGCGAAGGGTGGTTTGAGACCGTTGACGATGTCCCCGGCCGGGCGATCAGCATGTCTATCAACCAGATCATGAAATCGAAGACGATCGTCTGCTCGGTTCCTGACAAGCGGAAAGCTGAAGCGGTCAAAAACTGTCTCGAAGGTGAGGTGACCAACCTCCATCCTGCCTCTATCCTGCAGAAGCACAGTGACTGCACGATCTACCTCGACAAGGACTCCGCGTCACTGCTGACGAAGTAACACCGGACAGATCCTTTCGACAGATCCTTTCATTGAACAGCATCCTCCCGACAGCTCCGAGATTCCGGGCCTTTATTTTGGCCGGTCGTACCGGAGCTTCGGGGTGAGCTGTCTTTGATATCTGTACAGCTTATGACATCGATACAGCTCGTCTGTACCAGACGTAACCGCCTATTTCGTCTGAACCAGGTGTCACTTGTCTGAACCACAGTTTGTCAGAACGAGGCACCCGACATCTGAATCACCCGACGTAGCTGCGCCTGATCCCAATATACTCCAGAAATTGACGATATGACCCCTTCTGACCGTCAGAACCCTCTATCCATCCCCGGCTTTGTTGACCTGCAGGTCAATGGCTATCTGGGAGTCGACTTTTCAAGTCCCGAACTCACCCCTGAATCGTTCACCGAAGTCTCCCGAAAGCTGATCAACCACGGGACATCGATGTTTCTCCCGACGATCATCACCTCTTCGGAAGAGATCTTCGAACGGAACCTGAAGATCATCTCCGACTGCATGGAGCAGGATGAGTTCAGAGATCACCTGCCGGGGATCCATGTGGAGGGACCATTTCTCTCACCGGAGGATGGCGCACGGGGCGCACATAACCGGGACTGGGTCAGAGAGCCCGATACGGACTATCTCGACCGCCTCTATGAGTGGTCAGCCGGCAAGCTGAAACTGCTGACCATTGCGGCGGAACCTGAAGGGGCTGACGATCTGTGTCGTCACGCTACAAAGCTGGGGATTACGGTCTCTCTCGGTCATCATCTGGCCGGCGACAAGGAGATCAGCAGACTGGCCGAAGCCGGTGCCAGGGCACTGACGCACCTCGGAAATGGCCTCCCTTCGATGATTTCGCGCCACGACAACCCGCTCTGGGGCGGACTGGCGCAGGATGCGCTCACCATCATGTTCATTTCGGATGGTCACCACCTTCCCGACACACTGATCCGAGTCTATCTCAGGGCGCGGCCCCTCTCCAAACTGGTCGTGGTCAGCGATGCCTCACCGATCGCCGGATACAAGCCCGGGCGTTACAACACCTTGGGCAACGACGTCATTCTTGAGGAGAACGGACGGTTGTGGAACCCATCCACGGGTTACCTGGTCGGCTCCTCCTTCACCATGCTTGAGTGCATGAACTACCTTGGAGGGCTGAACCTGCTGACGCTCGATGAGATGCTGAAGGTGGGTTACGAAAACCCGCTGAGACTGATCGGTATCGATCCGGAAGAGGTCCCCGGCACACTTCCGAAGCAGCTGACTGCGTCGGAGAGTGACCAGGGTGTGGAGTTCAACCTTCTTTCCGAGTCCTGAGTTTTTAAACCTTCGGGAGACGCGTCAACCTCTTTAGCAGGCTGTCTGCATCTCTCAGTTTTTCCTCAGGCCCGTTTTTTCTTCCGGCTCGTTTACCAAAAGACCAGTTTTCCTCGGTTCCGCTTTCTTCAGGCCGTTTCCTCAGGCACCCGCTTCAGAGAGTACTTCAGCCAGAGTCACAGGAGCACCGTTGCGGCGCTTGCTCTCATCAGCGGCCTCCATGAAGGCGTAGATCTCGAGCATCTCATCGACAGCAACCGGAGAGACACCGCTGCGGAAATACTCCAGAACTTTGACGATCATCGGACCATACCCTTCAAAGGTGGTCATATGCATGATCCCGTCTGTGCCGTAGGCGATGCCACCGTAGCCCGACCTGCCGGCTCTGGTTCCCCGGAACGTTCCGATCCGGTCATCCTCCCAGGTTCCGACCACCAGCTCTGTCCCCTCCGTCTGGGTCCGCGTTACCGAATGGCAGCCTGTTTCCATCACGGTGAACAGCGTCTCGACGCCGTGGATACCGTACCAGAAGAGGTCAGGATGGCTCGGCTCAAGTGATGCCGGACTGAATGCATCCGCTCCGGTCACATCACCGATAGCATTGTTGTGGCGGACCTGCTGCGCCTCCTTCATATAGCGGAGTGAGGAGCAGGTGTAAACAGGGGCTCCCAACCGCTCGGCCACCTTGACGATCTCGACCGCATCCTTGAGCGAACCTGCAACAGGCTTGTCCATATACATGATCTTGCCCGCCTCCATCACCTCGATCGCCTGCTCCAGTCTCGGTTTCCCGTCGTTGGTCTCCAGCAGTACGAAATCAACCTGGGAGACCAGATCCTGGATGGAGTCCACAATCTCCACACCCATCCCCTTCACCTGCTCTGTATAGCGGGGAATGTTGTTGTAGACACTCTCAATAGTCCGGCTTCCGTATGGATAGGCCGCAGTCACCCTGAAACCCGTTGAAGCTCCGTTGTCATCCCGGTTGATCAGCCGTGTAAAGGCGGGGCTGTGGGAGGTGTCCAGGCCGATGATACCGACTCGTGCGGGTTCACCAATCGGAGAGACTCTTGCTGATTGACCCGCTTCGCTGACTCCGGCATAGGCGTATCCTGAAGCCAGTGTCATACCGGCACCCGCGCCGGCTACCGATTTAAGAAAGTGCTTTCTGTTGATAGGTTCGCTCATAGGTGCTCGTCGTTTTGAGTTTGAAGTTGCAAGAAGATTGCTTTTTATCGGACCAGACCGGAGTAGGCCGCATAGGCGGCTTCCAGATCCTCACGGCTGAGCTCATCACCTTTAGCCACAAGGAATCGGTACCGGAGCCGAAGCGGGTTCTGTTCATCTATAACAGCCGGAATGAACTCACCAAAACGGCCGTAGAGACGCTCCGACATCTCCCCGCCGGAAGGGTTTGAGGGGTGGCTCAGATAGCCAACTGTAAAGGGTTCACCCTCCACCCTGAATTGGAACGCGTTCCACGGGAGATCCACATAGTCATCCCTCTCCATCTCATCGTCACCGGGAAAATCAGCCCAGGCAGCCGGACGCAGAAAAGAGGACTCCCCATGATCATTCACATACTGATTGGCCCTGAACTGGACACCGGCGTGGTGGTGGTCTCCCGTCAGCTCGATCTCTCCGACCAGCGACCGCAGCTCAAACTCCATATCCAGAAGGGTTCGGCCGTCAGACAGATTGAACATTCTCAGCGACCGCGCCTCTTCGGCGAAGGTGTCACCCTCACGGTCTTTCCATGCGATGGCCAGCTGATGCCCGCCGTATACAGGTCCGGTCCACTCCCTCAGCGTGCGCTGATGCTCGGCACGCTCGCCACTGTTGGAGGACCAGATATTGATCTCCTCTCCGTTGAACCGGACTTTGCTGTATCCAAAGAAGATCCCTTTATGATGGGGATACCGCCCACCAAAACCTTTGGTAATGTGGAGGTCTGAACCGGGACCAAACAGGTGATGAAACGGTTTGTGCGTGTTGCCGACATCATCTTCATCGTAGCGGGGATGGATGTAATCGACCAGTGGCTGATTACCGGCCATCAGCCGGACTTGATCAGAGGCGATGACTTCCCAGCTGTAAGCGTTCTGGCTGCAGCCGGACTGCTCCGACATCTGGTAGTCACGGCTCCCACCAGAGGGGACATCGGCCAGGAACCAGATCAGTTGCTCGCCATTATCTCCATTCTCAAGCTGCACGGGGATAAGCTGCCCCTCACTCTCCAGGCATCCGGGAGCCTCTCCCGACCAGCTCACTGCGACAGGCATGGCATCGAGAGCAGCAATACGTGAGTGGATACGTATGGTATCCCCGGCTCTCGATACCTCGATGCCGTCATCCATGTCAGGCAGGAGGGTCACTCTCTCTTCGCCGCCACCACAACCGGCCAGGATGGTTAACAGCATTAGCAGCAGAGGGGTGGGGATAGCGGGGATCTGTAAGTTCATGCGCGTTTCGGTCTGGTTTATGTTACGTTTCAGCGAGAATCATCTCGAAATCCGGATCGTCTGCCGTTCTCCGGTGGCAGGACACCGGCTGGGAGACGGATCGTCTGAGGTTCAAACTCCTCATCATCCCCCGCCTCGATCTCCTTCAGCAGCTGCTCGACCGCAACCTTACCCAGCTCCACCGTCGGCTGATCGATGCAGATAAACGGCGATGGCAGATAGCGGTTGAAATCACTCTTTCCGAAGGCGAGAATCGGCATCTCTGCCGGATCCATATCGTGATCGCGCATGTACTCCAGAACGCCAAGGCCTACCGGGTAGGTGACGGTGAAGAGCGCTTCGGGTTTGCCGTGGGCCTCCATCAGCTTCTGAAAACCGCGGTAGCCATCCTCCTCACTGAATCCGCCATGAACGACTGCCGTGTCGGCCACCTCCAGGCCCGCCGCCGCCATCGCCTGGCGATACCCCTTCTCACGATTTCGGCCGATATCGATCGTCTCGAATCCGGCCAGGTGCGCAATGTTGCGGTGACCGAGCTCGATCAGATGGCGCGTCCCTTTGGCGGCACTCTCCAGATCCTCGACCTTCACCACGCTGATGCCGACGTTCTCAAAGACACGGTCGAAGAACAGCAGATGGATTCCCATGTCACGGGCCACATCAAATGTCTTCACATCCTCCGTCTCCTCGGTCACCGAGACCAGCAGGCCATCCACACGCATCTTGAGAATCGACTCCAGATGCTTGCGCTCCAGCTCCCGGTCCTCCATCGATACGCCCAGAATCACCTCATAGTTATTCTCGGCAGCAGCATTATAAATACCCTCGATCACATAGGAAAAGAAAAAGTGCGCGATCTTCGGAACGATGACACCGATGGTCCGCGTCCGTCGGGAGGTGAGCGAACGGGCCACCTGGTTGGGGAAGTACCCCATCTCATCTGCAAGTTTCTTCACCTTCTTGCGGGTCTCAAGAGAGATGTCCGGATGATCACGGAGGGCCTTCGAAATACTCACTTTGGTCAGGTTCAGCCGCTTGGCAATATCCTCCAGCCGAACATTCTTCTTCATCATAAATCAATCCTGCTACTTAATGTCGTCGGGTGTTATTGTGGCATAGGTGTTTTGAGACCATATAACGTCTTAAAGACACTGCATCGTCAGACCTCCGTCGTCACCGTTAAACCGAGGAGACGTATGCCTGCATCCACACCAAACTCATCATCGTTAAAACCTGATAGGGTTCATCCATCCATTATAGACGCTGCATCGTCAGGCCACCGTCCACCATAAACACATCACCGGTCGAGTAGGGGAAGCTTCCGGCAGCCAGGGCCGATACCGCTTCAGCCACATCCTCCGGTGTTCCCCACCGCTGCTGGACCGTCAGCCCTTCGGAGATCAGCCGGTCATACTTCTCGGTCACTCCGGAGGTCATGTCGGTGCGGGTGATTCCCGGCCTCACCTCATAGGCGGGAATGCCGAACTCTGCCAGACGCGCCGCCCAGAGCCGATTGGCCATGGCAACTCCCGCTTTAGAGAGGCAGTACTCGCCCCGGTTGGTGGAGACCACCGTTGCGGAGATCGATCCGATCGTGACCAGGCATCCGGAATATTCGCTGTCTTCCTCCTTCTGCTGAACCATCCAGTTGGCCACCGACTGCGTCAGAAACCAGGGGCCTTTCAGGTTGATACCCATCACCCAGTCGAACTCCTCCTCGTCTGCGATCAGAATATCATTCCGCACCCTCGGGCCCACTCCGGCGTTGTTGACCAACAGGTTCAGGCGTCCCCACTCAGAGCGCACCTTCTCCAGAATCGATTCATGATCTTCCCGGCTCGAGATGTCCCCCCGGCAGTAGATACCGCCCGGTCCGGCCGCGTTGATCTTCTCCATCAGATCACCGGTCTGATCCACGGATCGGGTGCCGTTCACCGCGACGTGGTATCCTTTTTCGGAGAGTTTGATAGCGATGGCGCGACCGATACCTCTCGATCCGCCGGTAACCAGAGCAACAGGATTCATGGCTGACATTTAAATTCCGTTAAAGAAAGCATAATAGGGTTTTTCTTCAAGTACCCGGGTGAGATAGAGTCCCAGCTCACGCATATGATAATCACCCCACATGCTCGACTCTCCGCACGGGATCTTCTTCCCTTCGGGGATGTAGTCCCACCCGTTCGGCCGGTGATAGACCGAATGGAGAAGCAGTCCCTGATGATTTTCGCCGGTACTCAGGTAAGGTTCATCCAGAAGCGTACGCGCCACCGACAGACCTGCCTGCCAATAGCGTTCGCCATCCTCAGTCTCCCCTTTTTCAGTGAGGTAGTGACCGAGTCTCAGCAGCCCCTGGGCACCAATGGCCGCGGCGGAGCTGTCTACCGGTTCGTGAGGATTCTCGGGGTCAGCCTCTTGCCCGGTGTAGTCACCCAATTCAACGATTCCCGGAGCGCCGGTATCCCAGTAGGGGATTCCATCCAGCGAGGTGTTGCTGATATAGAAGTCACAGACTGCACGCGCCGCCTTCACCATGAAATCGACGATCGCCTGACGTCCGCCAAACGGCTCCAGTTCGCTGTCTTCCAGCGTATCCAGAAATTCGAGCTGCTCGGCATAGCCGCACATCGCCCAGGCCAGGCCGCGTGTCCAGGTGGAGAAGGCGGAGTAGCCCTGCTGGGTGCTCGGGCAGCGGAACACGCCGTTGTTGACGTTGAAGATCGCTTCATGGACGGTCCGTCCACGCACATCGTAGTGATCCCGTCCCTCGCCATAGTAGATGTTGTAGTCGGCTGTTGCCTTTGCATGCTGGATCACCCGATCCAGCAGTGAAATCTTTTCATCGCCCTCATCCATCAGGTGGTGACCGAGGCGGTAGGCCAGCGCCGGTGCGCGCAGGGTCCGAATCGTGTCGACAAACAGGGACTGGGGACCATTGAACGAGTAGATGTAACCACCCCCTTCCGCGGTCGGGCTCCAGCGCATCACCTGCACCGCACCGCTGCTCTTCAGAGCCATTTCGTAGAGGCCTG
>Ga0209487_1004429_pt1 | contig 10795 bp, 9 predicted proteins | sample Poulit2012_FD_187524 | JGI IMG/M metagenome (GOLD analysis project Ga0209487, IMG submission 187524) | Agricultural soil microbial communities from Georgia to study Nitrogen management - Poultry litter 2012 (SPAdes) (version 2) | ecosystem: Environmental > Terrestrial > Soil > Agricultural land... | reverse complement strand
GCACCGAGAGCGCGGGCTGGAGGGCCTGAATCTCGCCGTCACGCCGCTGTAGGAGCCTGCGCCGCTAGAAACCCTACGTCGCCTCGTCGTCGAAGGGCACCGGCAGGTCGGCCTGCCCGGGCTCCGGCGGCATCGACACGGCCGCGGGCGGCGGCGCGGGCCGGGAGGCGGGCACGACGTCCTCCACGAGCGCCTCGCGCACGATGCGGCGCGGGTCGTACTGCCGCGGGTCGAACTTCGCCAACTCGGCATAGTCGTCGCCGAGTTCCTCCTTCAGGGAGGTCTTCGCCCCCGCCATCATCTCCCGAAGGGTTCTCACCAGCCGCGCGAGCTGCTCCGCGTACTGGGGAAGCCGCTCCGGCCCGATGAGCACGAGAGCGACGAAGACGAGGATCAAGAACTCCTCGCCGGAGATGTTCAGCATGGTCCCAGCTTAACCGGCCCCGCACCTGCCCGCCGGGCACCTTCCCACACTGGGGAGGAGAAACGCGGCATTTCACCGCGCGCCGGCGAAATCTGGTTATACGATCAAGGAGAGAGGATTCCGCGTGGTTTGGGAGGCTGACATCGCTGCTGACAGGATCCAGAGTTGGGTCTATACCGAAGAGTTCGCGCTCGCTTCCGATCCCGCGCTCGAGTTCGCCACCGCCCGCGCCCAGGAGCTCGGCCTCGAGCCGCTGTCCCCGGCCACGGGGTCGGCGCTGCGGATGATCGCCGCCCTGCTCGGGGCCCGCGCGGTCGTCGAGGTGAACACCGGCACCGGCGTGAGCGGCTGGTGGCTCCTGCAGGGCATGCACCCCGAGGGGATCCTCACGACGATCGACGACGAGGTGGAACACCACCGGCTCGCGAAGAAGACGTTCGCGACCGCCGAGGTGGCCCCCGCCCGCACGCGGACGATCTCGGGCCGGGCCTATGAGGTCCTCCCCCGCCTCGCCGACCGGGCCTACGACCTGGTCTTCATCGACGCGATGCCCACGCAGGCGGCGGATTACGCCGAGCACGCGCTGCCGTTGCTGCGCAGCGGCGGGGCGCTCGTCATCGCGAGCACGCTGTGGCACGGGCGGGTCGCCGATCCGGCCCGGCGCGATGAGCAGACCGTCGCGATGCGCGAACTCAGCAAGCACCTGCGCGAGGAGTTCACCACGAGCCTGCTCCCCGTCGGGGACGGGCTCACGGTCGCGGTGACGCCCTAACCCTCCTCGAGCGCGGCGAGCGGTTCGTTGAGCAGGTAGTGCAGCAGGAGCCGGGCGGAGAAGCCCGTGGCCCCTTCAGTCACGAGGGTGTCGGTCTTCGCCGCGCGGGCCGGCCCGGCGATGTCGAGGTGCACCCAGGGGGTGTCGCCGGCGAAGTGCTGCAGGAACAGCGCGGCGGTGATCGAACCGGCCCCCACCCCGGGCCCGGAGATGTGGGAGAGGTCGGCGACGGGGGAGTCGAGCGAGGCGCGGTACTCCTCCACCAGCGGCATCCGCCACACCGGTTCGCCCGTGGCCGCGCCGGCCTCGAGGAACGCCCCGGCCAGCGGCGTCGTCGTCGCGTATAACGCGCCGTGGATCTTGCCCAGGCCGAGCGTGGCCGCCCCGGTGAGGGTGGCGACGTCGATGAGCAGTTTCGGGGAGTATTCCTCCCGCGCCCAGGCCATGGCGTCGGCGAGCACCATCCGCCCCTCGGCGTCGGTGTTGCCGATCTCCACGGTCGTGCCGTCGAACATCGTCACGACGTCCGAGGGCCGGTAGGAGGAGCCGGAGACGGCGTTCTCCGCCAGCGGCAGGACGGCGACGATGGAGTTCTCCGCGCGGGCCTTCGCCGCGCCGATGACGGCGGCAAGGGTGACGGCGGCGCCGGTCATGTCCGTCTTCATCGGCATCATCGCCTCACGCGGTTTGATGTCGAGGCCGCCGGTGTCGTAGGTGATGCCCTTGCCGACGACGACGATCTCCCCCGGCGATCGGCCTTTGGGGGTGTGTTCGACGACGACGAACCGCGGTGGGGAGGCCGATCCGCCGCCGACGGCGGCGAGCCCGCCCATCCCCTGGGCCGCGATCCACTTCTCGTCGTACACGCGCACCGCCGCCCGCGCGTCCTTGCCCTCCCGGCGGGCCTCGCCCGCGAGCCATTCGGGGTTCTTCGTGTTCGAGGGGGTGGCCGCCCAGGTGCGGGCGGCGACGGTCGCGTGCGCGCGGGCCGCGGCTGCCGTCACCGATTCCTCGCTCGCGCCCACGAGGCGCACCGACCGGGGCGGTTCGGGCCGCTCGAGGGTCCCGGTGGCGGGGTGGCGGTAGGCGGCGAGGTGGATGCCTTCACCGAAGGCGGTCGCGACCTGCTCGCCGCGGTTGTCGAAACCGGCGACGGCCGCGGCAACCCCGGGGCGAAGGGCCCGCGCGAACGCCCCTCCGGCGCGGCGGGCCCGGGCGCTCGCGGATTCCTCCGCGGGCGATTCCTCTGGGCTCCCGAGGCCGACGAACATGAGGGTTGCGGGCAGGTGTGCCCACCGGTCATCCCCGGCGAGGGGTGGCAGCGCCATCGTGCGGATCTGCCCCGTCTCGCCGGTGATGTCGAGTTGCCGGACGGTCGCGGGAAGATCGACGCCGTAGGCGGCGATGAGGTCTGCGGCCGCTCCGTCGGTGAGGATCTTACCGCCGCCTTCGGTCGTGGTGAGGAAGGCGAGGGTCTGGACGTTCTCGAGGGCACCGAATGCGTCGGCGGCGCTTAAGCGCGGGAGCTCAAGTTTCATTCAACAACAGTGCTGAGTGCTTTGGACAGCGCGGTCGCTTCGTCGGAGTTCAATTCGATTACGAGTCTGCCTCCACCTTCAGCGGGAATGCGCATAATGAGGCCGCGGCCTTCCTTCGTCACCTCTAGGGGTCCGTCACCGGTCCGTGGCTTCATAGCCGCCATGTGTCATCCCTGTCTTTCACGTCGGTCGTGGCGGGCGCCCACTGTCGAATGCCAGTGGTTCGAGCTCGGGTGAGCTCTGCCGGATCGCCACGGTGTCCTAAGGACATTCTACGTCACGAGGGGATTCGGGTTGAAGATTTTCTTCTTCCCCCTCGCTGCGCGGGGGCAGGACGGTGGGCGCGGGCAGCCGGGTTTCGGCGCTCACTGGTCCTCGCGGGCGTTCTCCTCCGAACGCCGCGCGGCGGCTTCAGTGGCGGCGAGTTCCTCGTGCTTCTTCATCACGTGTTGGGCGGTGACGATGTACTCCACCGCTTCCTGGGGGTCGTCGGTCAGGTGCATGAGGTCGACGTCGGTCGGGCCGATGGTTCCCTCCGCGGCGAGTACCTCGCGGAGCCACTGGAGCATCCCACCCCAGAATTTCGTGCCGATGAGCACGATCGGGAACCGGCGCACCTTCCCGGTCTGCACGAGGGTGAGGGCCTCGAAGAGTTCGTCGAGGGTGCCGTAACCGCCGGGCAGGACGATGAACCCCTGGGCGTACTTGACGAACATCGTCTTGCGCACGAAGAAGTATCGGAAGTTGACCCCGAGGTCGACGTAGGCGTTCATCCCCTGTTCGAAGGGCAATTCGATGCCGAGGCCGACCGAGGTGCCCTCGGCGTCCTTCGCGCCGCGGTTGGCCGCCTCCATCACGCCCGGTCCCCCGCCGGTGATGACGGCGTAGCCGGCCGCCACGAGTTCGCGGGCGACCTGGGCGCCGAGTTCGTACTCGGTGGTTCCCTCGGCCATCCGGGCGGAGCCGAACACGCTCACCGCCGGGCCGAGCTCCGACAACGCCCCGAAGCCTTCGACGAACTCGGACTGGATGCGCATGATCCGCCACGGATCGCTGTGGAGCCAGTTCGGCCCGAGGTCACGCTCGAGGAGCTTCTCATCGCTGGTCTTTTCCGGGAGCATCTTGTCAGAGAAGCGCAAGGGACCTCGTTGATGAAACAGCTCTAGTCGATTCACGGCTCTCACTTGGTTTCCTTTCGTGCACTACCCAACCGTACCCGCCCGCGGGCGCATTCCCAGAATCGGCGAACCCGCGCGGGGGACGGTGTTATCCCCGGGCGTCGTGGAGCATCCGCGCGGCCTCCGCGATCGACCCCGAGAGCGAGGGGTAGACGGTGAAGGCGGACGACACCTGATCGACGGTGAGCCGGTTGGTCACCGCCATCGTGATGGGGAAGATCAGCTCCGAGGCGCGGGGGGCGACGACCACCCCGCCGAGCACGAGCCCCGAGGCGCGGTGGGAGAAGAGTTTGATGAACCCTTCGTGGATCCCGAGCATCTTCGCCCGCGGGTTGCGGGCGAGGGGCACCATGGAGACCGCCCCGCGCACCTTCTTGGAGGTGATGTCCGCTTCGGAGATCCCCACGGTCGCGATCTCGGGGGCGGTGAAGATGTTCGCGCTCACCTGGCTGAGGTCGAGCGGGGCGACGGCGTCGCCCAGCGCGTGCCACATCGCGATCCGGCCCTGCATCGCCGCGACGGAGGCGAGGGCGTGCACGCCGGTGCAGTCCCCGGCGGCGTAGATGCCCCGGACCGAGGTGCGTGAGACCCGGTCGACGTCGATGTGTCCCCACTCGGTGGTGGCCACGCCCACCTCCTTCAGCCCGAGCTCTTCGGTGTTCGGCACCGAACCGACGGCGAGCAGGCAGTGCGAGCCGGTGATGACCCGGCCGTCGGTGAGTTCCACCTCGACCGAATCGCCGTTGCGGCGCACGCTCGCGGCCCGGGACCTGGACAGCACGGTCATCCCGCGGGAGCGGAAGACCTGTTCGATCACCTCGGCGGCGTCGGCGTCCTCCCCGGGCAGCACCCGGTCGCGGGAGGAGACGAGGGTGACCTCCACCCCCAGGCCGTGGTAGGCGCCGGCGAATTCCGCGCCGGTGACCCCGGAGCCGACGACGATGAGTTGCTCGGGCAGTTCGGTGAGCCCGTACACCTGGGTCCAGGTGAGGATGCGTTCCCCATCGGGCTGCGCCGTCGGCAGCACCCGGGGGCGGGCGCCGGTGGCGAGGAGGACGACGTCGGCCCCGATGGTCTCCTGCCCGTTCTCCCCCTGCACGGCAACCGTGCCCGGGCCGCTGAGGCGGGCGCTGGCGTCGATGATCTGCACGCCTTCGCGTTCCAGGCGCGCCCGGACGTCCTGGGATTGGGCGGCGGCGAGGGAGAGCACCCGGGTGTCCACCTTCGCGATATCCACCTCGAGGTCCACCCCGTGCCCGCACGCCGAGCGCAGCCCGAGTTCGGTGATGTTCTCCGTCAAGGTCGCCTGCTCGGCGGTCGCGATGAGGGATTTGGAGGGGACGACGTCGGTGAGCACCGCCGAGCCGCCGATCCCCTGCCGTTCGATCAGGGTGACGTGGGCGCCGAGCTGGGTGGCCACGAGCGCCGCTTCGTACCCGCCGGGCCCGCCGCCGATGATGACGACCCGGGTGCCTTCCCGCGCGTCGTGGAGCGCCGCGGGCAGGTGGGGCGCGGCGGGCGAGGGCGCGCCCGTCGCAGCGTGCCCGGCCGCATCGGATGAGGAAACATTGGAATCGGGGGAAGCTACAGAATCGGTCACGCCTGCTATTCTGCCTGGCTCAGGCTATCTTCGCATTGTGAGCAACGTGAACATCAACTTATCTGACCCGAGAACCGACCCCGCCGAGGTGGCTGGGCGGGCCGCGGACGCCGTCCTCACCGCCGCGGGCGTCGGCGCCGTCGACATCGCGCTCGTGCTCGGCTCCGGGTGGTCCGGGGCCGCCGACCTCCTCGGGGAGACCATCGCCGAACTGCCCGCGGGTGAGGTGCCCGGGTTCGCCGCCTCGGGGGTGCCCGGGCATTCGGGCACGCTCCGGGTCATCCGGTACGACGACGGCCAGGTGCGCCACGCGCTCGTGCTCGGCGCCCGTACGCACTACTACGAGGGCCGGGGCGTGCGCGCGGTCGCGCACGGGATGCGCACCGCCGGCGCCGCGGGGGCGAAGATCGCGGTGCTCACCAACGGCTGCGGCGGCCTGCGCGCCGAGTGGGCCCCGGGCACGCCGGTGCTCATCTCCGACCACCTCAACCTCACCGCGGATTCCCCGCTGGAGGGGGCGACCTTCGTCGACCTCACCGACCTGTACTCCCCGCGCCTGCGCGACCTCGCCCGCAGCATCGACCCCTCCCTCGCGGAGGGGGTGTACGCGCAGTTCCGCGGCCCGCACTATGAGACCCCCGCCGAGGTGCAGATGGCGAAGGTGCTCGGCGCCGACCTCGTGGGGATGTCCACCGCGCTCGAGGCGATCGCCGCCCGGGAGGCCGGGCTGGAGGTGTTCGGGATCTCGCTGGTGACCAACCTCGCCGCCGGGATCTCCCCGATCCCGCTCGCCCACGAAGACGTCGTCGCCGCGGGGAAGGCCGCCGAGGCGCGGCTGGCACGACTGTTGAGCTCGATCGTGACGAAGGCGGTGGCGCGGTGACCGGTTCCCTGTACCCGAACGTACGCGCGTGGATCGAGGACGACCCCGACCCCCGCACCGCGGCCGAACTCACGAGCCTGCTCACGAGCGCCGAAGCCGGGGACGAGGGCGCGGCGGCGGAACTCACCGACCGGTTCTCCGGGCTGCTGCAGTTCGGCACCGCCGGGCTGCGCGGGGCACTCGGCGGCGGACCGGCCCGGATGAACCGCGCCGTCGTCGCCCGCGCCGCGGCGGGCCTGGCCGCCTTCCTCACCGAGTCGATCGGCGGGGCGGGTGCGAAGGTCATCATCGGGTTCGACGCCCGCTACGGTTCCCGGGAGTTCGCCGAGGATTCCGCCCGGATCATCGCCGGTGCGGGCGGGCAGGTGCACCTGTTCGACCAGCACTGCCCGACCCCGGTGCTCGCCTACGCCGTCCGCGCGCTCGACGCTGACGCCGGGGTAATGGTGACCGCCTCCCACAACCCGCCGGAAGACAACGGGTACAAGGTGTACTTGGGCGGGCGGGTCGTCACCGGGGACGGCCGGGGCGCCCAGCTCGTGGCCCCGATGGACGAGCAGATCGCGGCGAAGATCGCCGCCGTCGACGCCGTCACCGACCTGCCCCGCTCGGAAGACTTCACGCGGCTCGGCGACGAGCTCATCGAACGCTACGTCGATTCGGTGCTCACCCTCGCCGGCACCAACCCGCTGCCGGGCCTGAAGATCGTCTACACCCCGATGCACGGGGTGGGCGGGGAGATCCTCACCCGGGTCCTCACCGGCGCGGGGTTCACCGACCTCACCGCCGTTCACGAGCAGGCGAGCCCCGATCCGGACTTCCCCACCGTCCCCTTCCCCAACCCCGAGGAAGCCGGGGCGCTCGACCTCGCCTACACCGCCGCCGAACGCGTCGGAGCCGATCTCATCATCGCCAACGATCCGGACGCCGACCGGGTCTCGATCGCGGTGCCCACCGAGGACGGGTGGCGCCAGCTCACCGGCGACGAGGCGGGGGCGCTGCTCGGGGAACAGATCGCCCGAGGCAGCCCCGACCCGGCCCGCGCCGCGTTCGCGAACTCCATCGTCTCCTCCCGTCTCCTGGGCGCGATCGCCGCGCACCACGGGATCGCCCACCACGAGACCCTCACCGGGTTCAAGTGGATCTCCCGGGCCCCCGGCCTCACCTACGGGTACGAGGAAGCGATCGGCTACTGCGTGCACCCCGAGGCGGTGCGCGATAAGGACGGCCTCTCCGCCGCCCTCCTGCTCGCCCTCCTCACCGCGGAGGCGAACGCGGGGGGCCGCTCACTGCCCGACCTCCTCGACGACCTCGCCCTGCGCCACGGCCTGTACGCGACCGGGGCGCTCTCGGCGCGGGTCGCGGACCTCGCGGCGATCCCGGCGGCGATGGCCCGCCTGCGCGCCGCGCCCCCGCGCGAACTCGCCGGCTCCCCCGTCCTCGAGAGGGCCGACCTGTCCACCCCCACCGGGGAGCTGCCCGCCACGGACGCGCTCGTGTACACCACGGCCGCCGATGACCGGGTGATCGTGCGCCCCTCGGGCACCGAACCGAAGGTGAAGTGCTACCTCGAGGTGATCATCGACGTCGGCACGCGTGAGGAGTTACCGGCGGCGAAGCGGCGCGCGGCGGACCGGCTCGCCGCCCTCAAGTCCGATATCGCTGCCGCGGCGGGGCTGCCCGCCCCGTGATCGAGGGGCGCGGCCCGGCGCTAAACTAGGTGGAATGCCTCCCCAGACGAAACCCGCCGCCGCCCAGGTGAGCGCAGCCGCGATCCGGGAAGCGACCCAGCGGCTGCAAGGGGTCGTGGAACGCACGCCCCTGCAGCCGTGGCAGCGGATGAGTGAACTCACCGGTGCCCGGGTGCTCATCAAGCGCGAGGACATGCAGCCGGTGCGCTCCTACAAGCTCCGCGGGGCGCTCAACCTCATGATCTCGCTCACCCCCGCCGAACGGGAGCGGGGCGTCGTGGCCGCGAGCGCGGGTAACCACGCCCAAGGCGTGGCCAAGGGCTGCCACGATTTGAAGATCCGGGGGCGGATCGTCGTCCCCCAATCCACCCCGCGGCAGAAGATGGCGCGGATCCGCGCCATCGGCGGGGAGTACGTCGAGCTCGTCGCGCACGGCAACTCCTATGACGAGGCGTACGCGGAAACGGTGCGCTACGCCCGCCAGAGCGGGGCGATCCCGGTGCACCCCTTCGACGATCCGCGCACGATCATCGGCCAGGGCACCGTGGCCCGGGAGATCCACGACCAGTTGGGCACGGCCCCGGACGTCGTCGTCGTGCCGATCGGCGGGGGCGGGATCTCCTCGGGGATCGCGGCCTACCTCGCCGAGGCGAGCCCGACCACGCGGGTGATCGGGGTGGAACCGGCGGGGGCGGCCTCGATGTCCGCCGCGCTCGCCGCCGGAGAACTCCTCACCCTGGAGGAGATCGACAACTTCGTTGACGGAGCCGCGGTGCGCCGCGTGGGGGCGGTGCCCTTCGAGATCCTCAGGCGGCTCGACGTGCCCGTGCGCCCCGTGCCCGAGGGGCGGATCTGTTCGCAGATGCTCGACCTGTACCAGATCGAGGGGATCATCACCGAACCGGCCGGGGCGCTCGCCTTCGCCGCGCTCGGCCCCCTCGGTTCCGGGGCGCCGGTGGAGATCGCGGCGGGGTCGACCGTCGTCGTGGTGCTCACCGGCAGCAACAACGACGTCTCCCGGTATTCGGAAGTGATGGAACGCTCCCTCGTGTACGAGGGGCTGCGGCACTACTTCATCGTCGACTTCCCCCAGCGGCCCGGGGCGCTGCGCAGTTTCCTCGACGACGTGCTCGGCCCGAACGACGACATCTCGCTGTTCGAGTACATGAAGCGTTCGAATCGGGAGACCGGCCCGGCCTTCGTCGGCCTCACCCTCGGCTGCGCGGAGGAGTACGAACCGCTGCTGCAACGGATGCGCGATACCGGGATCACGTTCCGGGTGATCGAACCCGATAGCCCGCTGTTCCACCTGTTCACGTAGCCGCCCCGCGCGCTCCCGGCCCATCGCGGGGAACCCATCCCGCAACAATTACCGTGTTCGGCGCCCAGGACCGAGCCGACCCCCAAAGCGGGGAACCCATCCCGCAACAATTACCGCGTTCGGCGCCCAGCACCGAACCGACCCCCAAAGCGGGGAATGTCCGCCGGTTCTCATGCGGCAAACGAGCCCCACGTCCGCCCCGGGAACGCCCCCGCGAAGGACACGTTGGCCTAGACTCCTACCATGACTCGTTCCTCCGCTGTGGCCGCCGCCCCCTGGGATCGTTCGGCTACCCACGTTGAACAGACTGCTCAGGAGATCATCGGCTCCGCCGCGCTTTCCTCCGCCGCGCTCGCCCGCTACCTGCACGGGTTGCCGGGCGTGGACGAGGTGGGCGCGAAGGGCCGGGCCGCGATGCTCTCGACCCGGTCGATCAAGACGACGTCGAAGGCGTGGGCGCTGGACATGACGATCAGGATGATGGATCTCACCACGCTGGAGGGGGCGGACACGCCCGGGAAGGTCCGCGGCCTCGTCGCCAAAGCGCGCACGCCCGAGCCGGGGGATCCGGATTGCCCGAGCCCCGCGGCCGTGTGCGTGTACAACGACTTGGTCCCCACCGCGCTCGCCGCGGCGGAAGGAACCGGGATCAAGGTCGCCGCGGTCTCCACCGCGTTCCCCTCGGGGCGGGCCTCCCGCGAGGTGCGCCTCGCCGACACCAAGGACGCCGTCGACGCGGGTGCGCACGAGATCGACATGGTCATCGACCGGGGCGCGTTCCTCGCCGGGGATTATGCCCGGGTGTATGAAGACATCGCGCTCGTGCGGGAGGTGTGCCAGTCCCGCCGCGGCCCGGGCGGCGAACCCGACCCCGCGCACCTGAAGGTCATCCTCGAGACCGGGGAACTCGCGACCTACGACAACGTGCGCCGCGCATCCTGGCTCGCGATGCTCGCCGGGGCGGACTTCATCAAGACCTCCACCGGTAAGGTCTCCCCCGCGGCGACGCTACCGGTGACGATCCTCATGCTCGAGGCGGTCCGCGATTTCCTCGCCGCCGCGGGCGTGCAGGTCGGGGTGAAACCCGCCGGGGGGATCCGCACCTCCAAGGAAGCGATCCGGTACCTGGTCTCGGTGAACGAGGTAGCCGGCCCGGCCTGGCTCGACCCCGACTTCTTCCGCTTCGGCGCCTCCTCGTTGCTCAACGACGTGTTGCTGCAGCGCCAGAAACTCGCCACCGGGGTCTACTCCGGCGGCGACTACGTCACGATGGACTAAAGGTAGATTCATGGTTTTTGAGTACGCACCTGCCCCGGAGTCGCCGTCGGTGGTGAACTTCGCCTCCTCCTACGGGCTGTTCATCGACGGCGAGTTCGTCGAGGGCGCGG
>Ga0209487_1004426_pt1 | contig 10800 bp, 10 predicted proteins | sample Poulit2012_FD_187524 | JGI IMG/M metagenome (GOLD analysis project Ga0209487, IMG submission 187524) | Agricultural soil microbial communities from Georgia to study Nitrogen management - Poultry litter 2012 (SPAdes) (version 2) | ecosystem: Environmental > Terrestrial > Soil > Agricultural land... | reverse complement strand
AAACCCCGAAGCAGTTCAACACGAGCCTGCCGCTCACCTTGCCCGACCCAGTGACGACGGAGAACTACGTCTCCCTGTTCGGGGAGCGGTACAACTTCATCGTCCCCATCGCGGTGACGGTGCAGGCGGTACTCGTGTTGGTGATCGGGCAGATGGTCTCCTCCATCCTCGCCGCCTACGCCTTCGCCCGGTTGGAGTTCCGCGGCCGGGACACGATCTTCTGGCTGTACATCGCCACGTTGATGATCCCCGCGGTCGTGACGATCATCCCGCTGTTCTCGATGATGACCGCCTGGGACCTGAAGAACACGTTCTGGGGCCTGGTGCTGCCCTTCATGTTCGGTTCCCCATACGCGATCTTCCTCCTGCGCGAGAACTTCCGCTCCACGCCGTCGGAGATCCTCGACGCCGCCGAGATCGATGGCGCGGGCATCCTGCGGCGGCTGTGGCAGATCATGGTGCCGATGAACCGGCCCATCCTCGCGACCCTGCTGCTCATCACCGTGGTGACCCAGTGGAACAACTTCATGTGGCCGCTCATCATCGCCCCGAAGGCGGAGTGGAACGTCATCACGGTGGCGACCGCCTCGCTGCAGTCGCAGTACACCGGCAACTGGACCCTGGTGATGGCGGCGACGACGATCGCGCTCGCCCCGCTCGTCACCCTGTTCCTCATCTTCCAAAAACAGATCACATCCAGCCTCGGGGTCACGGGGATGCGATGAGGCGGAGTTGGTGTGACGGGCTCGGCATCGTTGACGAGCACCGTCGTCTCAACACCATACAGAGAAAGCTGTGAAGCGAAACACTTGAAATGTCACATTTTGATACCAAAGCTGCGCGGTGGAATGCGTGCACCGGAAGCAGGTTTACTTTTGGAGAGGATCGAAGGAGAGGTCTATGAGTAATGTTCTACTGCGCCGGGGCATCCCGGTGGCGGCGATATCGGCGCTCGCGCTCGCGGCATGCTCCCCGGGCTCAGGCGGGTCCGGCGGGGCAGGGGGCTCCGGCGACGGCGATGGCGAGCAGACCGTGGTGACGTTCCGGCTGTGGGATGACAACGCGGCGGCCGCCTACGAGGAGTCTTTCGAAGCCTTCACCGAGGAGAACCCCGATATCGAGGTCGAGATCGAACTCGTTCCCTGGGGGGACTACTGGACCCGGCTCCCGCAGGACATCGGCTCGGGCACGATGACCGACATCTTCTGGACGAACACCTCTAACTTCGGGATCTACGCCGACCAGGGCCGGCTCATCGACATCTCCGAGGCGATCGGGGAGGACCACGAGGAGTGGAACGAATCCGTCGTCGACCTCTACACCCGCGATGACGCGCTCTGGGGCGTGCCCCAGCTCAGCGATTCGATCGCGTTGTTCTACAACAAGGACGTCGTGGAGGAGGCGGGCATCGACGTCTCCTCCCTGCGCTGGTCACCGACGGAGGCGGATGACACGTTCCTGCCGGCGCTGAAGAAACTCACCGTCGACGGCGACGGCCACCACCCCGGCGATGAGGATTTCGATCCGGACAAGATTGATGTGTGGGGGTTCAACGCCCAGAACGACCTGCAAGCGATCTGGCGGGAATTCCTCGCCCAGAACGGCGGGGAGTTCCAGGACGGCGACGAGTACGCGTTCAACTCCCCCGAAGGGGTGGAGGCGTTCCAGTACCTCGTCGATCTCATCAACACCGAGCAGGTTGCGCCGCCGGCCGCAGACACGAACGCCGACGGCGACGCGAGCCGTGACCTGTTCGTGCAGGGCAAACTCGCGTTGTTCCAGTCGGGGCAGTACTCCCTGCCGGCGATCGACGAGATCGACTCCTTCGAGTGGGGCATCGCCCCGATGGTCGAAGGTCCCCAGGGGCGGATCGGGGTCGTGCACGGGGTCGCCGCGCTCGGCAACGCCGACACCGAGAACCTCGAGGAGACGACCCGGGTGCTCGAGTGGCTCGGCACCGCGGAGGGTCAGCGCCCGCTGGGCGAGACCGGCGCGGCCTTCCCCGCGGCGCTCGATGCGCAGGACGCCTTCACCGACTACTGGGCGGAGAAGGGCATCGACACCACCGAGTTCGCGAACGCGGCGGACGGCGAGACCACTCCGGCACCGGTGGGCCCGCGCTCGAACGCGGGGCTGGATGCGATCGGTACGGTGTTCCCCGAGATGTTCGAGGGCCGGATCCCGGTTGAACAGGCCTTGGAGCAGGCCGAGCAGGCGGCGAACGAGGCGATCGCGGACTAACGCAACGGGGCCTGCGCCGGTGCGCGCCCCGTTTCTTGCGCCGAGAACGGCTTTAGGGTGCTTCGCGCGGTTCGAGAACGGTCTTATGCCGGTTTCCAGGAGGAAATCGCAGCATAAGACCGTTCTCGGCGCTGCGGGGCGGGAAAATCCGCGGCTCCGCGGCTCCGGGGCGGGAATATAGCCCTCCAAGGGCCCTTTGCCAAGGGGCCCGAGCAAGCTCGTGGCAAAGCGAGGACCCGGTGTTAGTGTGTGAGCCTCTCGGATTTCGAGAATCTCCGCGACGAAAGGGTTCACCGTGGGAATGGCAGACAAAGCAAAGAACGCCGCTGAAGACGTCGCCGGCAAGGCCAAAGAGGCCACTGGCAAAGCGACGAAGAACGAAGATCTCGAAGGCGAAGGAAAGCTTGATCAAGCTAAGGCCTCGGTGAAGAAGGCCGGCGAGGACGTCAAGGACTCCTTCGACTGACCGACCGCGCTCGTAGGACGTACCGAAAGGAGTCCGCTATGTGGTTAACACTCATCATTGTGGGCGTGGTGCTTGCGATTCTGGGGGTCGCGATCGAGGCGGCACGGTTCCTCATTTGGCTCGGGGTCATCCTCGCGGTCATTTCTGTGATCATGTCGATCGTGCGCCGAGGAGCACGGGGCGTGTGACCCTCCCCGTCCCGCCGCGTGCGCACGCCGCGCTGCTCGCGCAGTACTGCACCGTCGAACCGGCTCCCACTGCGGTGGGGGCCGGTTCTTTGTCGTCGCTCAGCGCAGGAACCTCCTGCCGAGCAACCACCGATCCCGGCCCGGGAGCGCCTCGAAACACAGCCCGACCGGCAGCCCCTCGCCGGGGGCCGGGATCGACAGCGAGGGGCTCCCCACGACCGAGGCGAGCACCATGTTGCGGGTCCCGAGCGGGAAGATCGCGGCGTCGCGGCCGTTGTGGCGCGTGAGGAACTCATCGGTGAGCGGTGGGGCAACCATCGCGGTGGTGGGGAAGGCGATGAGGTCGACGCCCGCGGCGGCGAACATCCGCGCGTATTCGCCCCGCAGTCTCCCCTGGTGTTCCTTCGCGTGCGCGTACGCCTCCTTAGTCACCGGCTGCGCAGCGAGTTTCTGGAAGTACGCCGCGACGTCGGCCGACGCCACGTGCGCGAGCACCTGCGAGACCGCGACGCCGCTGCCACGCAGGTACCGCTCGATCTCACCGAGCGTTTCGTACTCCACGAGCGTTTGGGCCACCCCCGCCGCCTGCTCAAACAGACCATCAGCACCGATTTCGACGGCGCTGCCGCCGGTGAGTCGTTCCACCCGTTCCCGCGCGAGACGTTCAACGTGCGGGTCGAGATCTTGCCACAGCCACGTGGGGATTCCCACGCGGCCCTCCCACCCGCGCTGCGGGGTCGGCTCACCGCTGAGCTCGGCATCGACCGCCTCGAGGAGGGCGAGGTCGCGCGCGAGGATCCCCGCCGTGTCCCGGCTGTGGGAGAGCCCGAGGATACCGCGGGAGGGGTAGCGCCCGGTGCTCGGGCGGAACCCGGGCACGCCGCAGAATGCCGCGGGGATGCGCACCGACCCGCCGGTGTCGGTGCCGAGCGCGAAGTCGACCTCGCCGGTGGCGACCGCCGCGGCGCTGCCGCCGCTGGATCCCCCCGCGATCCGGCGCGGATCGGCGGGGTTCGGCACCGGCCCGGAGTGCGGGTTATTGCCCGTGATGCCCACCGAGAGTTCGTGCATGTTCGTCTTTCCCACCAGGTGCGCCCCGGCGGCTTTGAGCCGCGCGACCACCGGGGCGTCCTGATCAGGGCAGTGCGCCAGACCGGGAGTCCCGGCGGTGGTGGGAAAACCGGTCGCATCGATGTTGTCTTTGACCGCAAAGCGCAGCCCCGCCAGGGAACGTGCGATGAACATAACGCCAGCCTAATGTGACCTTTACCGCGCCGCGGGTGAGAATGGAGCCATGCCAGAGGCCAAGATTCGGATTCCCCCGCAGATCTGGGTTCTCGTGGGCGCCGCGTTCGTCATCGCGATCGGCTATGGGCTCGTCTCCCCGATCCTGCCCGCCTATGCGCGCTCCTTCGATGTCGGGGTGGCCGCGGCCTCCGTCATCGTGTCCGCGTTCGCGTTCTTCCGCCTCATCTTTGCCCCCGCGGGTGGAAAACTCGTGGGGCTGCTCGGGGAACGCCCCGTGTATATGCTCGGGCTCCTCATCGTCTCGGCTTCTTCCATCGCGACGGCGTTCGCCGGCTCCTACGCGCAACTCCTCATCTTCCGGGGGATGGGCGGGATCGGTTCGACGATGTTCACGATCTCCGCGATGTCGCTGCTCGTCCGCCTCGCCCCACCCGCGATCCGGGGGAAGGTCTCCAGCGCCTACGGGTCCGCCTTCCTCATCGGCGGGATGATCGGCCCCGTGCTCGGGGGTTTCCTCGCCGAGTTCGGCATGCGCGCCCCGTTCATCGTGTACGGCCTCGCGCTCATTATCGCAGCGACGGTCGTGGGCCTCGGGCTGCGGGGCGTGCATCTGCGCGAGGCCGGGGCCTCCGAACCCGAACGCGAGGTGATGACGATCGGTGAGGCGCTCCGGTCACCGGTGTACCGGGCCGCGCTCGCCGCGAGCGTGGCGAACGGGTGGACGAACTTCGGGGTGCGTACCGCCGTCCTGCCGCTCCTGGCCGCCGCGGTCCTCGACGAACCGTGGGTCGCCGGCGCGGTTCTCGCCGTCGGAGCGGTCGGCACCGCGGGCACGCTGCAGGTCTCAGGCCGGCTCGCGGATTCGATCGGCCGGCGCCCGCTGGTGATCTCCGGCCTGCTGATCATGGCGGTCGCGATGAGCCTGCTCGGGCTGTCCCATCACGCGAGTATCGGAGCGGGCCTCGCGCTGCTGTTCGGCCTGTCCTTCGTCGCCGGGATCGGCGCCGGATTCGTCGGCCCCGGCCAGCAAGCGGCGGTCGCCGACGTCATCGGCAACGACCGCAACGGCGGCACCGTGCTCTCCACGTTCCAGATGGTGCAAGACGGCGGGGCGATCCTCGGCCCGATCCTCATCGGCTTCGTCGCCGACCACTTCGGGTTCCAGCTCGCGTTCCTCGTCACCGGTCTCGTGTGCCTCCTGGGCCTGCTCGCCTGGATCCGCACCCCGGAGCCCCTCACACTCCAGCGAAGCCGAGCCCATTAGCCGCCCGTTCTTGCCCCGTTGACGGCGCAGATCCGCCCGCCGGTGATCTCCCGCAGTTGGCGGAAGGTCAAGCCGAAAATGGAATTCGGGGCCCCGCCGCCCATCCACACCGTGGGGTAGTTCTCCAGCGTCGGGTCGATGACGGTGGGTAGGGGGCGGGGGTGCCCGATCGGTGCGACGCCGCCGATCGGTTGACCGGTCGCCTCCCGGACCTGCGCGGCGTTCGCCCGCGCGAGCGTGGCGACGCCGAGCTCGCGGGCGAGGAAGGTCTCATCCACCCGGTGGGCGCCGCTGGTCATCACGAGCACCGGCTCACCGTCGGCGAGGAACACGAGGCTGTTGGCGATCGCGCCGATCTCGCAGCCGAGCTCCGCGGCGGCCGCCGCGGCCGTGCGGGTCTCCTTCGACAGCCCCTGGACCTGGCTATCTACCCCCGCGGCGTCGAGAAGCGCCTGAACACGTTGTGCATTTGCGTGAAGGTGGCTCATGGGAGGAATCCTAGAGGCTTCCCACCTGGCGTTCCCAATCCTCGACCCGCGGGCCCACCCGGGCGGGAGCCGGCCTCCCGCCCGGCGGGTCATTAGTGCGCTTCGCGCAGCGACCCGGGGTCCGATCCGAGCTTCGCCCGCCCGCCGAGCCGCCGCGGGCGGGCCGGCGTGGGGGCCGAGGCGGCGGGCATCGCCGTCGGCACCGCGGATGGGGCCGCGTAACTCACGTCGAGGATCTCGAACCGCAGGGCCTCGATGACCCGGCGATACTTCTGCGTCAACTCCTCGTCGTCGGCGGCGCCGACGAACACGGTCGCGAGCCGGTAGCTGTAGTTGTCCTGACCGTGCAGTTGCGAAAGGCGGTCCCCCGCGTGCGCGGTGATCTCGATACTCACGTCGGGGTGGGCCGCCTCGATCTCGGCGATCTCGGCGCGGCTGGGGTGGCGTTGGACGATGCCGTCGGTGAACCGGCGCAGGAACCACGTGGCCGCAACCTTCGAGGGGCCCGCCCCCGAGGGGAGTTCGGGCTTCTCGCCGTGGGCGAGGCGCAGGAGGATGTCGTGGTTCGTCGTCCCGTCGACGTACGCGAACAGGTCCGCGTGCGATTGGGAGTGGCGCGGGTTGATCTCGAGCAGCATCACCGCGTCGGTAGCGGGATCCCAGAAGTACTCGATGTTGAACGTCATCCCCTCGAGCCCGATCCTGCCTACGACCCGGTGGGAGAGCTCGATGAGGCGTTGTTGTACATGGCTCGGCAGGCCTGACGGGTACTGATAGCGCAGGAAGGAAGAGGTCCCCTCGTAGCGGAGGGAATCGACGACGCCGTAGGTGACGATCTCGCCGTCGTGGCGGAAACCCTCGACGGTCACCTGTTGGCCGGTGAGCGCTTCTTCGGCGATGCACATGTGCCCACCGACGTTCGCGATCTCGGGCGGAACTTCGACGTAATCGAGCAGCGCATCGAACGGGTCGCCGAGGCGGCCGATGCCGCCGCGGATCGTGCGCAGCGCTTCCTCGAACTCGCTCTGGTTGTCGGCCCTGATCGCGAGCATGGAGGCGAAGGATTTGACCGGCTTGATCCACATGGGAAAGGACATGCCCGCGGGCGGGAGTGCGTCGCGGTAGGGGTCGACGAGGCCGAACTTCGGGATCTCCTCGATCACCTGTTGCTGAATGAGCCGGCTCCAGTATTTATGCTCGCATTTGACGACGTCGGTGAGGTCGGTCGTGGGCAGCCCGTAGCGTTCGCGCAGGAGCGGCACGATGGAACTCACAGGGAAATCCCAGAACCCGATGATCGCATCGACGGGCCCGTCGAAGGCATCGATGATCATCTGGGCTTTGGTGAGGATCTCGGCAAGGGAGATCTCGGCGGCGTAGATCTCTTCGTAGGTGAGCACCCCGTGGAACCGGTACCGACTCGCGTCGCGGGTCGACTCGAGTACTTGACGGTTGTGATCGTCCAGGCCGAGCACGAAAACGTTGCGTTGTCGGGTCACGAAAATCACGCCTCCTAATGTCGATCGCAGCTCCGAGCACCCGCCCGGAACGATGCGTCAGCGCGGAATCAATGGAACGCACTGAGTGCGGAAAGTACGTCGGTGCAGGCGCGGACAGCGGCGTCTTCCCCCAGGGACCTGAGTACAGAGTTTCAGGTCATCCCAGACATTTTCGTCACTTACCTGCAGACGCAGTATACCTCGCCGAGGGCCCAAGCAGGGAGTCGGCGGCGAAAAAAAGGGGTCCCCTGACGCGGCTCCGACGCGCGGGACGGGGCGCCCAGCCGGGGCCCGCCCGGGAGATCAGCCGCGGACCCTGGGCCCGACCTCCTCCGGGTGCAGGATGAGGGCGCAACGACGCTCCGCTTCCATCGCCGCGGCGTACTCCTCCCAGTTCTCGTGCTCCCCGGAGGCGAGCCGGTAGTACTCGATCAGCAGATCCATCGCCTCGGGCAGGGAGACGATCTCGACCGCGCCGGTGATCTGAACCCACTCGCCGAAAAACTGCGGCGAGAACACGCAGATGGCTGCGCGGGGGCGCCGCCGCAGGTTGCGCACTTTCATGGCGGTTTCCCGGGTGCTGATGAGCACGCGCCCCTCGGTATCGGCGACGGCGAGCACGGGCGACTGCTGCACGTCCCCGCCGCGCCGGTGCGTGGCGAGCACCGCGTGGTGGTTGTTGCGCACGAATTCCAGAGCTGCATCCGCGTCCATCTCCCCTGTCTAGCACCTGCGGAGCAATAGCGGAAGGTCGCCCGCGCCCGCCGGAGGGCTGTGACCCACGGGACATCCACGCGGCTTTACGGCGAGGGTCGCCCCGCGCTAATGTGGAGGAGCGATACCCCCCTAGGGTATAAAAGAGACGTGATCGAAAGGAACCCCCATGAGCGTCACCACCACCTACAACGTCACCGGCATGACCTGCGGCCACTGCGAGAAGGCCGTCCGCGAGGAGGTCTCGGAGATCGCTGGCGTACAGAACGTCGACGTCTCGGCGGAAACCGGCAGGCTCACCATCACCTCCGCCGACCCGCTCCCCGCGGCCGACGTCATCGCCGCAGTCGACGAAGCGGGCTACGACGCCGAACTCGCCTAACCCGCCACGCACCAGGGAGGAAGGACCCATGACAACTGCTCGCATCGACCTGAACGTCGGGGGCATGACCTGCGCGTCGTGCGCCAACCGGGTCGAGAAGAAACTCAACCGGATGCCCGGGGTGGAGGCGTCGGTCAACTACGCGACGGAGAAGGCGACCATTTTCGCCGAGGATGGGATCGCCGTCGCCGATCTCATCGCCACCGTCGAGAAGACGGGCTACTCCGCGCAGGTTCCCGAGCAGCCCACGAGCGAACCCGCGGCCGAAGACACCGACCCCGCGGACCTCGAGCTCGCCTCCCTGCGCCAGCGGATGATCGGCTCGATCATCCTGTCCGTTCCGGTCATCCTCATCTCGATGGTCCCGGCGCTGCAGTTCCCGAACTGGCAGTGGCTCATGCTCACCCTGACCGCCCCCGTGGTCGTGTGGGCGGGGTGGCCCTTCCACAAGGCGGCGCTGGTCAACCTGCGGCACGGTTCGACGACGATGGACACCCTCGTCTCGCTCGGCACCAGCGCCGCGCTCGCGTGGAGCGTATACGCGCTGTTCTTCGGCACCGCCGGGGAACTCGGGCTCAAGCATCACTTCGAGTTCTCGATCGCCCCGAGTGACGGGGCGGCGAACATCTACCTCGAAGCGGCCGCCGGGGTGACGATGTTCATCCTCATCGGCCGCTACATCGAGCACCGCTCCAAGCGCCGCGCGGGTGAAGCGATCCGGGAACTGATGAATCTTGGGGCCAAGGACGTGGCGATCCTCGTGGGCGGTGCGGAGAAGCGCATCCCGATCGAGGAACTCGCCGTGGGTGATCGCTTCGTCGTGCGCCCGGGGGAGAAGATCGCCACCGACGGGGAGGTCGTCGAGGGGTCCTCGGCGATCGACGCCTCCCTCATCACGGGTGAATCCGTACCGGTGGAGGTCTCCCCCGGCGACGAGGTCACCGGGGCGACCGTGAACGCGGGCGGGCGGATCGTCGTCGAGGCCCGCCGGGTCGGCTCCGACACCCAGCTCGCGCAGATGGCGAGGATGGTGGAGCAGGCGCAGTCGGGCAAGGCCGAGGCCCAGCGGTTGGCCGATAAGATCTCCTCGATCTTCGTGCCGATCGTGCTCGTGCTCGCTGCCGGCACCCTCATCACCTGGCTCGCCCTGGGCAACGGCGCGGCCGCGGCCTTCACCGCCGCGGTTGCCGTCCTCATCATCGCCTGCCCGTGCGCTCTCGGGCTCGCGACCCCGACCGCGCTGCTCGTGGGCACGGGCCGCGGCGCCCGGATGGGCGTGCTCATCAAGGGCCCGGAGACCCTCGAGCAGGTGCGCACCATCGACACGATCGTGCTCGACAAGACGGGCACCGTCACCACCGGCGTCATGTCCGTCGCGGAGGTCATCGCCCTGCAGGGCACCGAGCACCGTGAGCTGTTGCGGCTCGCGGGCGCGGTGGAATACGCCTCCGAGCACCCGATCGCCCAAGCGATCGCCGCGCACGCGGCCGAGGAAATCGGCGAACTGTCCGGGGTCGAGGGCTTCGCGAACACCGCCGGGCTCGGGGTGAGCGGAACCGTCGACGGGCGCACCGTCCTCGCCGGCCGCCCGATGTTCCTCGAGGCGGAGGGCCTCTCGCTCAGCAGCGAGGCCGCCGCGGCACTCGCCGAGGCTCAAGACGCCGGACGCACGAGCATCACGGTCGGTTGGGACGGCGCGATCCGGGGGATCATCACCCTCTCCGACGGGCTCAAGGAGACCTCCACCGAGGCGGTCTCTGCCCTGAAGGGACTCGGGATCACGCCGGTGCTCCTCACCGGGGACGCCCAGCGCGTCGCCAGCGCGGTGGCCCAGGAGGTCGGGATCGACCAGGTGCACGCGGAGGTCATGCCCGAGGGCAAGGTTTCGGTGATCACCGAGCTGCAGGAACGGGGCAAGCACGTGGCGATGGTCGGCGACGGCGTCAATGACGCGGCCGCTCTCGCCCAGGCCGATCTCGGGCTCGCGATGGGAACGGGAACCGACGCGGCGATGGCCGCGGCCGACGTCACCCTCGTGCGCGGGGATCTCCTCGCTGCGGTGGACGCGATCCGGCTCTCCAAGCGCACGCTGGGGACGATCAAGGGAAACCTGTTCTGGGCGTTTGCGTACAATGTTGCTGCGATCCCGCTCGCCGCGCTCGGTCTGCTCAACCCGATGATCGCCGGTGCGGCCATGGCGTTCTCCTCGGTGTTCGTGGTGACGAACAGCCTGCGCCTTCGCGGATTCCGTTCAATCTCACCGGAGGTGAAGTAATGACCGCTACGAATGAGGCCGCTGAAACGGCCGAG
>Ga0209487_1004425_pt1 | contig 10802 bp, 12 predicted proteins | sample Poulit2012_FD_187524 | JGI IMG/M metagenome (GOLD analysis project Ga0209487, IMG submission 187524) | Agricultural soil microbial communities from Georgia to study Nitrogen management - Poultry litter 2012 (SPAdes) (version 2) | ecosystem: Environmental > Terrestrial > Soil > Agricultural land... | reverse complement strand
TTAAGAGCAGTGATCAATCAAAAAGAATCTCTTTCACCTGTCGCTTAAGCGACAGGTGAAAGAGATTCTAAATAACTAAATATTTGATCGGCTTTAATCAGCCACCAACACTATTTGACAAAGAGCCTTTTTTTATGTTTAATATGTTTTTTTGTAAGTGTTTAGGTTATCATTATAGTAGTATAATAAAGTATGGTGAACATGATATGGAAGAGTTCTCTTTAATTCAGGCACTTAAGCAATCCTATTATACAAATTCAACTTTAATTCGTGGCATAGGCGATGATGCAGCCGTTTTTCGCCAATCATCCGAAGATATTGTTACAGCAGTAGATACATTTGTTGAAAATATCCATTTTTCTAGAAAAACAATGTCTTCTTTCGATATTGGTTATCGCGCCCTAGCCGCAAACATAAGTGACATGGCAGCAATGGGGGCTTTACCGGCGTTTTATTTAACATCAATTGTTGTCCCAAAGACATGGGTAGAACATGAGATTTTAAGTATATTTGATGGTATGAAGTCGTTGGCTAGCGAATATGGTATGGACTTGATCGGTGGTGACACTGTATCGGGTACTGAATTCATGATTTCAATAACGATTATTGGCTATGTGGAAAAGGGGAAAGCGAGATATCGGCATTTGGCGCAACCAGATGATGTTGTTTTTGTGACGGGAACTGTAGGAGATTCCCAAGCTGGTTTGCATATATTAACACATGAAAATACATATAAAAATGAAGCGTATTTTATTCAACGACATCGTCAACCATTGCCACGTGTCCATTTTTCAAGAGGATTATTACCTATCGAACGATTGGCACTTAACGACGTGAGTGATGGGATTGCTAATGAAGCGGCAGAAATAGCTGAATTATCAAAAGTCAATATGACATTAATTGCAGATCGAATTCCAGTTAGTGATGCATTTAATCAATTTCCGAAAGAACTTCAACATCAGTGGACATATTTTGGTGGTGAGGATTTTGAGTTACTCGGTACCGTGTCTATTACTGATTGGCCAAAAGTGGAGCAATCTGCCAATCATGCTCAGATAAAAGCAACAAAAATCGGCTATGTTACCCAAAGCGATCAAGAATATGGTAAGGTTTATCTACAAGATAACAAGCAAACAACTCAAATTATGAAACATGGTTATACCCATCTAAAGTAGGTGACAATAATGCGTGATTATAAAATACATTCCAGTTCAGAGGAAGAAACCATTCGAATTGGTGAAAGGTTAGCGATTCTTTTACGACCAGGGTCTGTTGTTACGTTATCTGGTCAATTGGGAGCCGGTAAGACAACACTTGTCAAAGGTATCGCGGCCGGTCTGGGTGTTAAACAGATGGTTACAAGCCCAACCTTTACAATAATAAAAGAATATGAGGGTGAATTACCCCTTTATCATATGGATGCCTATCGTTTAGAACATTCCGAAGAAGACATCGGGTTTTCTGAGTATTTTTCGGGAGAGGGGATTTCGGTAGTAGAATGGGCTACATTTATTGAAGAGTATGTGCCTGATCAACATTTGAATATTGACATACGATATGAAGATGATCATAGGCGCATGCTTGTTTTCACACCGCATGGATTACATTATGAACGGGCAGTAAAGGGATTATATAGACAGTAACACAGACCAGTAAAAACATTTTTAAGGAGTACATTGATGAACACACTTGCAATAGATACATCTAATCAAATTATGGGTGTCGCCATCGTGAAAGACAACGAAATAAGTGGCGAGATGACAACACGCTTGGCCAAAAACCAAACAAGTCGTCTGATGCCTGCTATTCAGTATTTAATGGAGACGTTAGACATGCAACCGAGTGAACTTGATCAAATTGTGGTTGCTCATGGACCTGGATCATTCACAGGTGTAAGAATTGGGCTAACAACAGCCAAAACAATGGCTTGGTCCCTAGATATCCCGGTCATTGGCGTATCAAGCCTTGAAGCTTTGGCTTATCAAGGTTATTTTTCTAAAGGTTATATGTGTCCCTTTTTTGATGCTCGGCGTGGGAATGTTTATACAGCCATATATCGAACAAAAAACCATCAATTACAAACAGTGTATGAAGAACAGAACCTTTCGATGGAAAACTGGTTAGATAATGTATCTGAATTAGATGAGAAAATTGTATTTTTAAGTCCAAATCTAACCAGTTTTGAACAATTGATCATTGATAAGCTTGGTGATCAAGCGATCATACCAGAAGGTCCTTTTCATACGGTTCGGCCGTCACATTTAGTACGAGCAGCCATGAATAAGGAACCATTTAACACACATGCTTTAACCCCAAATTATTTACGTTTGGCCGAGGCTGAAACAAAATGGCTAAATGCACAAAAGGATAACAATAAAAATGACTCATAAATTAATCATTAGAAAAATGGATATGATTGATATAGACGGTGTTCTAAAAGTTGAAGAGGCATCATTTATAGAACCATGGCCAAAGGAAATATTTTATCAAGAAATTAAAAATAATGATTATGCTTATTATTTTGTTGCACAACTGGATAATGAAATCATCGGTTATGCGGGCATGTGGTTTGTTATTGATGATGCCCAAATAACCAATATTGCTATCTTGCCAGAATATAGAGGTCAAAAAATAGGCGAAAAATTATTTGAATATACATGCCAACAAGCGATGAGAATGGGTGTTAAACGTCTATCGTTAGAAGTACGAACGTCGAATGTTATTGCACAAAGTTTATACAAAAAGTTTGGCTTTGTCCCAGGTGGCATTCGAAAAAATTATTACACAGATAATCAAGAAGACGCAATCGTAATGTGGGTGAATTTATATTGACAAAAGATATCTATATATTAGGAATAGAAACGAGCTGTGATGAAACAGCAGTTGCCATTGTGAAAAATGGTACAACAATTATAACAAATATCGTGGCATCACAAATTAAAAGTCATCAACGGTTTGGCGGCGTCGTACCAGAAATCGCCTCTAGACATCATGTAGAACAGATTACAATTGTATTAGAAGAAGCCTTTGAAAAATCAGGCTTAACATGGATGGACATTGATGGGATAGCTGTCACAGAAGGACCAGGACTTGTTGGGGCATTACTGATCGGCGTCAATGCGGCCAAAGCCATTGCCTTCACGCAACAAAAACCATTGATCGGTGTCCACCATATCGCCGGACATATATACGCTAATCGATTAGAGCAGTCATTTGAATTCCCGCTCATTGCTTTAATCGTTTCGGGTGGGCATACAGAATTGATCTATATGAAAGAACACGGGCACTATGAGGTCATTGGTGAAACCCGTGATGATGCAGCAGGAGAAGCATTTGATAAGGTCGCACGAATGCTTGATCTCCCTTATCCTGGCGGGCCGCAAATCGATCGTTTAGCTGCTACTGGTCAACCAACAATAGATTTTCCAAGGGCGTGGTTGGAGCCGGACAGTTATGACTTTAGTTTTAGCGGGTTAAAGTCATCTGTTATAAACAAAATACACAATGCTGAACAACGCGGAGAAACATTAAAAAAAGAAGATATCGCAGCTAGTTTTCAAGCGAGTGTGATTGATGTGCTTGTTGAAAAAACATATCAAGCCGCGCAAAGTTACCACGCTAAACAAGTGATCATCGCTGGCGGTGTAGCAGCAAATAATGGCTTGCGACAAGCATTGGCGGAAAAGTTTCAAAACGAGATACCGATTCAAATCCCGTCACTTGGTTTGTGCACTGACAATGCAGCTATGATCGCAGCTGCAGGAACGGTTGCCTATGAGCAAGGAAGACGATCTGAGTGGGATTTAAATGCGAATCCTTCATTAAGAATCAAGTGAAGCACGATGCAGTTTGGGGGGATATCTCCCCTATTGTCTAGCTAAAAACATAGCTAGACAGTCACTAATGTAAGCGTGATCATAACTGAAATGATTAAATTTTCTCTAGACTTATGTCATATGTATGATTGTTATGCTACAGTCGATGCGGATGATCGTGTGGGCATGATCCTATATATCGAACCGCATGACAAATGATGGTTTTACAATTTTTCATTCGGCAATCGGTCCAATGCGTTACCGGCGATATGTTAAAATTAGAGAATGGAGGCATATAAATGAAAAAGTTTATTATTTTTGTATCTAGCTTTATACTTCTATTTTCGCTCCTTATTTTTTCGGCTAATCTTTTGTCTGGGATATTTTTAACGTCCGATTATGTTCCGAATGTAAATGAAGCGTGGAATTCAAGCGCAACCTTACCACAGAAAATTGAAATGTTCTCAGTCAACATTCCTTTTTCACTTCATTTGCTAATAGCCCTTTTATCAGCCACAGCTGCCTATTTTATATCACAGAAGTTTGCGAAGCACAGCCACAGCAAAGATGGATAAGTATGCCTTCAATAAGGGCGGTGAAGGCACAAACAAACAGATTGTCTGTCAGAAAAATACATGGAAATACGACCACATTCATTTTATAATTAGGGGAAATAGCTTGTTTACGCTCACACACTGCCCAATTCAAAAGAGGAGTTGAGATATATGTCTGTTTTTTTATTCATTTTAGGTAGTCTTACAATCGGTATTGGGGTTCTGGGGGCATTTTTAGCAACAGGCCTTACTGTGGGATTTTTATTAGCCGCACTCGGTGCAGTAACTGCAGGGATGGTCTTAATTGCGCTTGGCCAAATATTGGATAACCAAGAATCAAACACTCTCAAAATCGACCTTATCAATCAAAAAATTGAATACATGTTGCAAGCAGACCAACCAATCTATACGTGTTCAGAGTGTAAACGCACTTATAAAGGTGAACGGGAAAGATGTCCCCATTGTTACGTCAGTTTGAATGAAAAAACTAGGTGACCGAGTACCTAGTTTTTAATCGTTATGAAGTTCTTCCCATGTATTCATGAGTTGTTCCATTTCATCTTTGATATGTTTTGCTTCTGTAGACAGTTCAAGCGACTTTTCATGATCTTGAAAAACGTCGGGCTGTGTCATTTTTTCCTCTACATGCTCTAATTCTATTTCCAGTTCCGTTATTTGATTCTCTAATTGAATGATTTGACGTTGTTTTTTCCGTTGTTCCCGTTGAATGGCCTTTTCTTCATGGAAACTAAGTGTTTTCTCCTTTTTGTTTTCCTTCGTTTCAATATGATTTTCCGTTAGTTGTTTCCGTTCAGCCTGTTCCTGCTTCTTTTCAATAAAATAATCATAATCTCCCAAGTAGAGTGTCACACCATCTGACTGCATATCAACGACCTGATCGGTAATTTTATTAATAAAGTAACGATCATGAGAAACGAATATAATTGAACCGGGAAAGTTGCTCAGAGCAACTTCTAAAACTTCCTTACTATCAATATCTAGGTGGTTTGTTGGTTCGTCCAATATAAGCAAATTTGCCTTCTGCATCATTAATTTAGCAAGGGCTAAACGTGCTTTTTCACCACCACTTAATGTATGGATTGGTTTTAAAACGTCATCTCCAGAAAATAAGAAGTTCCCTAATACGGTGCGGATGTCTTTTTCATTTACTTCGGGGTAGTTATCCCAAAGCTCTTGTAGCACAGTATTCGATGTTGTTAAAGTTGCTTGCTCCTGATCATAGTAGCCGATTTGTACATTTGTACCAAGTTGGATATGCCCTGACGACTGCGTGATATGCCCGAGTAATATTTTCAAGAATGTCGATTTGCCAATACCATTGGGACCGATGAGTGCGATACGTTCTCCCCGATTTATATGCAAGTTGACACGTTTAAATAAAAGATGATCAGGATCATATCCAAAGGCAAGATCATGTACTTTTAACACATCGTGGCCACTTTTTTTCTGAATCTGAAAAGAAAACTGGGCTGAACTTTCTTCGCCTTGTGGTCGAGACAGACGATCCATTTTCTCCAATTGTTTACGACGACTTTGCGCCCGTTTTGTCGTAGACGCCCGGACTAAATTTCGTTGAATAAAGTCTTCCATTTTCTCAATTTCTTGTTGTTGATGTTCATATGCTTTAAGTTCTCGTTCATAATCCTTTTGTCTCTGCTCAAGATATTTGCTGTATGAACCGATATATTTTTTTGAGTGGTGACGTGAAATCTCATAAACAGTAGAGACAGTTTTATCTAAAAAGTATCGATCATGTGATACGATAACGATCGCACCTGGATAGGTTGCTAAATAATCTTCCAACCAGCTCATAGTATCAATATCCAGATGGTTAGTTGGTTCATCTAATATGAGTAAATCGGGCTTTTGTAAGAGTAATTTCCCAAGAGAAAGGCGTGTTTTTTGTCCACCACTCAGTGTGTGAATCGGTGTATTGTGCATACGCGATGGGAAATCCAATCCCGTTAGTACTGTTTTTATTTCTGTCTCGTACTGATAGCCTCCCTCTTGTTCAAACGTTTGTTGTAAACGATCATAGGTTTCTAGTATATGTACTTGTTCAGCTCCTGATTGTTCTGAAATATACTGTAACTTGGCTTCTATATCACGTAATTCTTTCTCTTTTATCATCAAATGCTGAAACACATCAAGCATTTCCCTCCAAATCGTTTGTGACGTTGTAATCGTCGGCTGTTGTTCCAAATAACCAACTGTTAAATCTTTCGGTTTGAAGAGATCACCGGTCGTATAATCGAGTTCATCGGCCATAATCTTAAGTAATGTTGATTTACCAGCGCCATTTCTGCCCACGATGGCAATGCGATCTTGACTTTTGATTTCTAAATTAATATTATGTAAAATTTCTTCAGCGCCAAAATGTTTTGTTATTTTATTAAGTTGCATCAAAATCATATGCTTTCACCCCATCTTACCCAGTGTAACCTATGTATAACTCATGGGGCAACACACATGTCATACTATTGTGAAACAAATCACGACTTATTCTACTATTTCTGCTAAAATAGAAGTAAGGTACTTTCTATGAACAGATAAATTGTTATCACACACAATTTTGAAATGGGTCAAAGGAGGATCATCATGGTACAAAAGAAAATACCACAGGCAACAGCCAAACGTTTACCACTTTACTATCGCTTTTTAACTAATTTAAATCATCAAGGTAAAACACGCGTATCCTCTCAAGAATTAAGTAAGGCAGTTAAAGTTGATTCTGCGACAATTAGACGCGACTTTTCCTATTTTGGAGCACTTGGTAAAAAGGGATATGGTTATAATGTGGAATATTTATTAGGTTTTTTTAGAAAAACACTGGATCAGGATGAGCTAACAGAGGTTGCTTTAATCGGTGTTGGTAATTTAGGGACAGCGTTTTTAAAATATAACTTTGTGCGAAATAACAATACAAAAATTGTTGTCGCATTTGATGCCGATCCAAACAAGATCGGTGAACATATCGGGGACGTACCAATTCGTGACATAGATGATTTAGAGGATGGACTAGGCGATGTCCAAGTTGCCATTTTGACTGTTCCCGTTTCTGAAGCACAAGATATAACGGATAAACTTGTGAAAAAGGGCATTTCTGGCATATTGAATTTCACACCAGCACGTATTACCGTGCCCAATCATATTCGTGTGCATCATATTGATTTAGCCATTGAACTGCAAGCATTGGCGTATTTCTTGAAACACTACCCATTAGATGAAGAGGAAAATGAGGAAGAAGCGGATTAAGGCAGTTCATAAAAAAACAGACCGTACCACCGACAATGGAAAAGGTCTGTTTTTTTGTTATTATTCATTTTTGTTTTTCATCCGTATGTTTAAACGGAGAAACTTAATCGCCATGCCAAAATCAAATGCTGCAATCGTGGCTGGTAACACCGTTTTGAACGTCCAAACGCCTTGGTCCCCATTATTAATTGCAATGTATGTAAATAAAGAGCCTAATAAGATATAAAATACGACCGAACCCATTCTCGTTAACCCCCAAAAAAGATAGTTTGCATTTGTTCCAATTGTTGTTCTAATTTCTCAATATACTCTGGTGTTAAGAACGATTGAATAAGGACAACGATACCATTCATCCCTGCGTGGGCAATAATAGGCACAATAATCCGTTTCGTTTTAACATATAAATAAGCGAAAACCAATCCCATGGCTGTGTAAATTAATAAATGTGTTGGATCTAGATGAATTAGTCCAAAAATCACAGCAGAGATGATACCTGCCAGAATGAAATTCATGCGTTTATATAAGGTACCAAAAATAATTTTACGAAATACGACTTCCTCTAAAATTGGCGCAATAATCACTGTAATAATACTAAATAAAGGTGCAATTTCAGTGATCTTCATGATGTTCTCGGTATTTTCCGAAGACGTCTCAATATGGAATATGTATACTTCTATATTGGCTGCGATCATTTGTCCAATAAAGGCCATAAAAATACCTAGAATAGACCAGATAATAGTTTGACCTACTGTAGCAACACCAGGTTCACGCTGGGCGCCCATTTCCGAACGTAAAAGCATTAATATGACAATCATACCGAGTGTAAATCCTAAAATATTACCGTAAATAGAAGCATGTAACTTATCGAGTGGCGTTAAGAAATTTAAAACCGGTGCAATAACAAGAATAGAATACTGTGTGATGGCATAAACAATTAAAATCCACCAATACCTTTTATTCAACAGTGAACGACTCCTTTTTAAAACTCTAGAATGTATTTTAGCACATTTCACCTGTGTTTGGTTACTAATACACATTGAGAACGGCATTGCTTCATTGACTTATATTGCCATTTTACATTATATGATATACTGTCCGCTTCATGAATAATCATTTCTATCAGCTTTTCGAAATCAAAGTTATATTACTTGCATTTTTATGTGACTTTATCTATTATAGAATTTGGATTAGCACTCAACAAGAACGAGTGCTAATAATAAAATACGATACGAATTGAGGAGGTTGTCTACATGATTAAACCATTAGGTGATCGTGTAATCATCGAGCTTGTTGAACAAGAAGAAAAGACTGCAAGCGGTATTGTACTTCCAGACTCTGCACAGGAAAAACCACAAGAAGGTAAAGTAGTGGCAGTTGGATCTGGCCGAGTCAACGATAAAGGTGAAAAGGTTGCTTTAGAAGTTTCTGAAGGAGAACGTATTATTTTCTCTAAATTTGCAGGAACAGAAGTGAAATATGAAGGTACTGAATACTTAATTCTACGAGAAGATGACATTTTAGCTATTATTGGCTAAAAATAAACATACTTAGGTGATATTTTAAGGAGGTTATTGTTAATTATGGCTAAAGAAATTAAATTTAGTGAAGACGCACGTCAGGCAATGCTCGACGGTGTGAATACATTAGCAAACGCTGTAAAAGTAACATTGGGACCAAAGGGTCGTAATGTTGTATTAGATAAGAGCTTTGGCTCACCACTCATTACAAATGATGGTGTGACAATTGCAAAAGACATTGAACTCGAAGACAAATTCGAAAACATGGGTGCGCAACTTGTTTCTGAAGTTGCTTCAAAAACAAATGAAGTTGCTGGTGACGGTACAACAACAGCTACAGTTTTAGCCCAAGCAATGATTCGTGAAGGTCTTAAAAACGTAACATCTGGTGCAAACCCTATGGGATTACGCCGTGGTATCGAACAAGCAGTAGAAGTTGCTGTTAAGAAATTGAAGGAAATTTCTAAACCTGTTGAAAGTAAAGAATCAATCGCACAAGTTGCAGCTATTTCAGGTGAAGATGATGAAGTTGGTCAACTTATTGCTGAAGCGATGGAACGTGTTGGCAACGATGGTGTGATCACTGTAGAAGAATCAAGAGGATTTAACACGGAACTACAAGTTGTTGAAGGTATGCAATTTGACCGTGGTTATGCATCACCATACATGGTAACAGACCAAGATTCTATGGAAGCTGTTTTAGAAGATCCATATATCTTAATTACAGATAAAAAAATCACAAACATCCAAGAAGTTTTACCAGTTCTGGAGAGTGTTGTTCAAGAAAGCAAACCAATCCTAATCATCGCAGAAGATGTTGAAGGTGAAGCACTTGCAACATTAGTTGTAAACAAACTACGCGGTACGTTTAACGCCGTTGCAGTTAAAGCCCCAGGATTCGGTGACCGTCGTAAGGAAATGCTCGAAGACATCGGCATCCTAACAAATGGTGAAGTTATTACAGAAGACCTTGGTTTAGATCTGAAAAGTACTGAAATCGGTCAACTTGGTCGTGCATCAAAAGTTGTTGTAACGAAAGAACATACAACAATTGTTGAAGGATCAGGAAACCCTGAAGCAATCGCATCCCGTGTTGCACAAATTCGTGCACAAGCAGAAGAAACAACATCCGACTTCGATAAAGAGAAATTACAAGAACGTCTTGCAAAATTAGCAGGCGGTGTTGCTGTAATCGAAGTGGGTGCAGCAACTGAAACTGAACTTAAAGAGCGTAAAGACCGTATCGAAGACGCACTCAGTTCAACGCGTGCAGCAGTTGAAGAAGGGATCGTTTCAGGTGGTGGAACGGCCCTCATCAATGTGTACAAGGAAGTAAGTGGATTGACACTTGAGGATGACGAAGCAACAGGTGCAAACATCGTATTACGTGCACTTGAAGAACCAGTTCGTCAAATCGCGGAAAATGCTGGCTTAGAAGGCTCAATTGTTGTTGAAAGACTTAAAGGCGAAGACCTTGGTACAGGTTTTGACGCTGCAACAAACGGTTGGGTAAATATGGTCGAAGCGGGTATCGTTGACCCAGCTAAAGTCACACGTTCAGCACTACAACATGCCGCTTCTGTTGCAGCTATGTTCTTAACAACAGAAGCCGTAATCGCTGACATCCCTGAAGAAGATGG
>Ga0209487_1004424_pt1 | contig 10802 bp, 11 predicted proteins | sample Poulit2012_FD_187524 | JGI IMG/M metagenome (GOLD analysis project Ga0209487, IMG submission 187524) | Agricultural soil microbial communities from Georgia to study Nitrogen management - Poultry litter 2012 (SPAdes) (version 2) | ecosystem: Environmental > Terrestrial > Soil > Agricultural land... | reverse complement strand
CGGATGCACCGCCTGCTCACTTGAACAACGCGTCGGCACAGCTGGTTAGCCACCCAGCGATGGGCGCCGCGCAGGGCGGCATCCCGCGGAGCTCCAGGCCTACGTGGCCACCGACCTGCGGCGCACCAGCAGGGTCGTAGGGATGTTCCGGTTGGCGCCCCTTCACCGGGCATTCTCTCGGGCGGGTCTTACGGAACGACCCTCGCCCGACACCCGTCCTGACCTGGGGCGTTGCAGTAAGGGGTTCCTCTTATGGGGCTGTGGCCAGCCCGGCGACGTGGGTGCCGGAGCGGCTGTACCGGCGCTGAAGGCCGGGCGGCTGCCGCGTTGTGGGCCGCGGGTCTCAGGCACAGCAAGACGTCGGCATTTGGTTGCGGAAGAGGCCGGCCACGATGCGCAGGCTCTCGGCCATGGTCAGGTACGGCGCCCAGGTGTCGGCCAGATCGTCAACGGTCATGCCGGACTTGATGGCGTAGGTGGCCGCCAGCATGATCTCCCCGGCGCCGTCGGCCAGGGCGTGCACGCCCAGGACCTTGCCGCTCTCGGCGTCGGCGACGAGTTTCACCGCGCCGCGGGTGTCGTGCTGGACCAGCGCCCGGGGGACGTCGGACAGGTTCAGGACGCGGCAGTCGCACGCGTACCCTCGGGCGAGGGCCTCGTCCTCGGTCAGTCCCGCCGAGGCCAGCTGGGGGCGGGTGAACACGACCGCTGGCAAGCCGGCGTAGTCGACTCGAGCTGCCGGCGGGTCCCCGTCATCGGTCAGGGCGTTGAGCGCAGCGGCCCGACCGCCAGCTGCGGCGACGTAGACGTATTGGGGAGCCCCCGAAACGTCACCGGCGGCGTAGACGCGGGGGTTGGAGGTGCGCTGGGCTTCGTCGACCACGACAAAGCCCCGCTCGTCCACGTCCACACCGGCAGCGGCCAGGTCCAGGCCGTCGATGCGGGGCAGGCGTCCGGTGGCCACCAGGACCCGCGCGCCGTGCAGCTGCTCGCCCGAGACGGTGGTCACCACCACCTCTCCTGTGGTGCCGGTCTCGTGGGCCACCGCACTAGCGTGCTCTTCCACCACGGTGATGCCGTCGTCGGCGAAGAGTTCCCGAAGGCCCTGGGCCAGCTCCGGCTCGGCGTGGGGCGCCAGACGCCCGACCACCGACACCCGGGCGCCGAGGTGGGCGAACAGCTGGGCCTGCTCCATCCCGACGTACCCGCCACCGATAACGACCAGGGACTCGGGCAGCTCGGTCAGCTGCATCGCCGTGGTGGACGTCAGCCAGTCCACGGAATCAAGGCCGGCCACGTCCGGGACAGCGGGGGTGGAGCCGGTAGCGACCAGATAGGCCCGGGCCCGCAGCACCTGGCCGTCGACGGCCAGGTGCTCCCTGTCCAGAAAGGTGGCCTGGCCCGGGCGGACCTCGAAGCCATAGGCGGCGGCCACGTCGGCGTACTTCGCATCGCGCAGGCGCTCGATCAGGGCGTCCTTCTGGGCCACCAGATCGCCGAGATTCACCGGCGCGACTGACGTTGGGGCGCCCTGGAAAGGGTTGGTGAGCGCGGCGTGCCGCGCTCCGGCGGCCGCCAGGAGTGTCTTGGACGGCACACAGCCGATGTTCACGCACGTACCGCCCAGGACGCCGCGCTCGATCAGCACGACGCTCTTACCGGCCTGGCTGGCCGCGATGGCGGCCGACATGGCCGCGCCTCCTGACCCGATCACGGCCAGATCGATGTCGTAGTCCTCACCCATTTCGCACCCTCCTTCGCGTTACACGTCTTCAGCGACCACACTGGACGTTCCAGTGCAGGGGAAGGTCAAGGTGAACATGGACAAGAGCAGAGCAATGGGTCACTGTGCGGATCGGTGAGCTGGCCGAGGCCAGTGGCACCACGACCAAGACGCTGCGCTTCTATGAGAAGGCCGGCCTCCTACCCCCGCCCGAGCGCACCCCCAACGGTTACCGCGACTACGCCCCTGAGACCCTGACGCGGCTGGACTTCATTCGCCGCAGCCGCACCGCTGGGCTCACTCTCGCCCAGATCCGTGAGGTGCTCGACATCCGCGACGCCGGAGTCGCGCCCTGCCAGCACGTGCAAGACCTGCTCGAGACCCGCCTGGGCGATCTGGACCGCCAGATCGCCGACCTGCAGGCACTGCGACACACCGTCGCCCACCTTCGCGACGGCGCCGCCATCATCGACCCCAGCAACTGCAAGGCCACGACCGTCTGCCACTATCTGTGAGCGCACGTGACCTGGCGCAGTGCCTACGCTCCAAATGCCGAAGAGTGTCCCGGTGAGCGATGCTGGCATGCGGAATGCGAGATCAGAGGCGCCTGACCGCCTCGGACCTCACTGAAAACGGTTCAGTCTCTGCTGTATAGTTCAGCGTGTGCTGACTATTGCTTCTCGCCTGGCCGTGATGAACCGGCTGGGCCGCGCACTGGCCGACCCGACCAGGTCCCGGATCATCCTGACGTTGCTCGACCGGCCGACCTACCCGGCAGAGCTGGCCCGCGATCTGGACCTGACACGCTCTAACGTGTCCAACCATCTGGCGTGCCTGCGCGACTGCGGGATCGTGGTCGCCGAACCCGAGGGCCGCAAGACGCGCTATGAAATCGCCGATCCGCACCTAGCGCGGGCGCTGAGCGCCCTGGTTGACGTCACCCTCGCGGTGGACGAGAACGCCCCGTGCATCGATCCCGCCTGCTCGGTGCCCGGATGCGACGACGCAGAGGCGGGCGCGTGATCCTGGCTACGGCCCTGCAGGCAATCGGTCTGTTCATCGCGACCAACATCGACGACATCATCGTGCTCTCCCTGTTCTTCGCCCGTGGCGCGGGCCAACGCGGGACGACCACCCGCATCCTGGTCGGCCAGTACCTGGGGTTCGCCGGCATCCTCGGGGCTGCTGTGTTGGTGACTATCGGGGCCGGAGCATTCCTGCCCTCAGCAGCTATCCCGTACTTCGGGCTCATTCCCCTAGCGCTCGGGTTCTGGGCCGCATGGCAAGCCTGGCGCGGAGGCGATGACGACGATGACGCCAAGGTCGCGGGCAAGAAGGTCAGCGCGTGGACTGTCGCAGGAGTCACCTTCGCCAACGGCGGAGACAACATCGGTGTCTATGTCCCCGTCTTCCTGAGCGTGGAGCCCCTCGCAGTGGTCGCTTACTGCCTCGTCTTCCTCGCGCTCGTCGCGGTCCTGGTCGTACTCGCCAGGTTCGTCGCCACCCGCCCGCCGATCGCCGAAGTCCTCGAACGCTGGGAACACATCCTGTTCCCCATCGTCCTGATCGGCCTGGGCATCTTCATCCTCATCAGCGGCGGAGCGTTTGGTCTCTGACGAAACCAGAACGACCGTGAGAGGTCACCAGGCTCGATGCTCAGTTCCGCAGGATCGGCTCCGAGGTGACCAGTCGTGGAATGGCCTTCACGTAGATCACCATGCCGAGGAGCTCGATCATGGTCTGGGTGACCACGACGAGCGGAACCAGAGCCAGGGGCGCCGGCAGTGCTAGTGCCAGTGGGAGTACCACCAGCGAGTTTCGAGTGGCGCCGCTGAAGATCACCGCTCTGGTGCTTCCTGCATCGAGCCGTGCGACTCGCGCGCACGCCATCCCGACGGGAACCATCACCACCAGAAAGGCCACGTAGAGAGGGGCGACCGCCAGCAGCGCACTGACTTCTTGTCCCACTGCGTGGATCTGCGATGCGATCACCACAGCCAGCGTCGCCATCATCAACGGAACCATCATCGCTTGCACAACGGCCGTGAATGCCTTGCCGGCTGCCTGCTTTCGGGACCACCACTGAGTTAAGGCCGCCAGGGTGAGGGGGACGATGATGAGCCCGATGAGCGCTTCGAGGAAGGGGCCGGGCTCGATGCCCGAGACGAGCTCCGGGCCGACGAAGAGGAGCAGGTAGAGGGGCAGTAACAGCATCTGGGCCAGCATGAGCAATGGCGCTGCAGCGAGCAGACGTTCACTGGAGCCGCCGGCCAGCCCGGCGAAGACGATCACGTAATCGATGCATGGCGTCAGCAGCACTAGCAGCACGCCCACGAGCAGGGCCGGGCTGTCGGCCACGAACCGCGACAGGGCAAAGACCACGGCGGGAACGATGACGAAGTTCAGGATCAGGATCGTGGCCATGAAGCGCGTATCGCGCACGGCCTGACCGATCGCCGAGAACGGGATCCCCAGGAACGTGGCGAACAGCAACAGCCCGAGCACGGGAGTGATGGCGTACTCAAGAGGTTCGGCAACATCGGGCAGCGACCAGCCAAGGACGACTCCACCAGCGATCGCCAGCAGATACAGAACGACCTGGTGGCGCTCTATCGCTCGGATCAAGGGCGGCAACGACACCGCGCCAGCATACGAAGGCCCTTCATCGCCGCCCGCGCCCGCCCCGGGTACCGAGCGCCGTGGTTTACAGCGCGATGGCTCCCTGTGGGGTCTGGGAGGCGGCGGTGGCGGGCTTGGCGGCCTGGCCGAGGGCGGCGAGGTGGCGCTCGGCGTCCAGTGCGGCGGCGCAGCCGGTCCCGGCGGCGGTGATGGCCTGGCGGTAGGTGTGGTCCACGGCGTCACCGCAGGCGAAGACGCCCGGCACGCTGGTGGCAGTCGAGGGCGAGGTGACGAGGATGTAGCCGTTCTCGTCCAGCGCGACTTGGCCGGCGAGCATCTCGGTGCGCGGCACGTGCCCGATGGCCACGAACACCCCGGTGGCGTCCAGCTCGCGCTCCTCACCGGTGACGGTGTCGCGCAGCGTCACGCCGGTGACCTTGTCGGTGCCGTGGATCGCGGCGACCTCGCTGTTCCAGGCGAAGTCGATCTTCGGGTCGGCCATGGCGCGCTCGGCCATGATCTTCGAGGCGCGCAGCTCCTCGCGGCGGTGCACGACGGTGACCTTGGACGCGAACTTGGTGAGGAAGGTGGCCTCCTCCATCGCGGAGTCCCCGCCGCCAACGACGATGATGTGCTGCTCGCGGAAGAAGAACCCGTCACAAGTCGCGCAGTAGGACACCCCGCGCCCGGTCATCTCGCTCTCGCCGTCCAGGCCCAGCTCCTTGTAGGCCGAGCCGTTGGCCAGGATCACCGCCCGGGCCAGGTAGACGTGACCCTCGGCGGTGGTCACGGTCTTGACCTCACCGGCCAGGTCGACCGAGGTGGCGTCGTCGTACAGGACGGTGGCGCCGAACTTCTCGGCCTGGGCCTGCATCTTGTCCATGAGCTCGGGGCCCATGACGCCTTCGGGGAAGCCGGGGAAGTTCTCCACCTCGGTGGTGTTCATCAGCGCCCCACCAGCGGTGACGGCGCCGGCGATGACCACCGGGGCCAGGTTCGCGCGCGCCGCGTAAATGGCGGCGGTGTAGCCGGCCGGGCCCGAGCCCACGATGAGGACCTCGTGCAGCTCGCCCGGGTCGGTCTGCGGCGTGGCAGTGGTGAGCGGTGTCAGCTCGATCATCGGGGCTCAGGCCTTCGCGGGGAGGAGCTCGGCCAGCAGGCCCTCGATCCGGCCGTGGATGTCGTCGCGGACCTGGCGGACGGTCTCGATGCCTTGGCCGGCGGGGTCGGTCAGCTCCCAGTCCTCGTAGCGCACACCCGGGAAGAAGGGGCAGACGTCCCCGCAGCCCATGGTGATGACGACGTCGGAGGCCTCCACGGCGTCGGGGGTGAGGATCTTGGGCTTGTTGGCGGTGATGTCGATGCCGACCTCGGCCATCGCCTCGACGGCGACGGGGTTGATCTGGTCGGCCGGGGCGGACCCGGCGGAGCGGACCTCGACCTGCCCCTGGGACAGGGCGGTCATGAAGCCGGCGGCCATCTGAGAACGGCCGGCGTTGTGGACGCAGACGAACATGACACTGGGACGCTGGGACACGGGGGTCTCCTTCAGTGGGTGGGGGTCAGGCGGGGGGCCAGGGTGGTGACCCGGCGGGTGAGGTCGGCCAGCGCCTCGTCGAAGGCCGCGGCGTCGCCGGCGGCGACGGGGTCGGGTACCGACCAGTGGATGTCGATCGGGGTGGTGAGCTCCTCGTGGGCGCGGTCGCACACGCTGATGACCAGGTCGCCCATGCTCAGCACTTCACTCACGTGCTGGGGTGCCACGCGGGGCAGGTCCAGGCGGTGGCGGCGGGCCACCTCGAGGGCGATGGGGTGGATCGCCTCGGCGGGGTGGGTGCCGGCCGAGGTAGCGGGCACCGCACTCGCGCGGCGCCACAGTGCCGCGGCCAGGTGGGAGCGGGCCGAGTTGCGGGTGCAGACGAACACCACGCGGGCTACCGCGCGCTGGTCGCGCGGGGTGATGTGGTCCAGGGCGCCGGGCACGAGCTGGACGTAGTTGCGCCGACGGTCCGCCTCGGACCGCTTGCGGCTCACGACGCCCTCGCGCTCGAGCACGCCCAGGTGGTGGGCCACCAGGTTCGACGGCGCGGTGAGGATCTCGGCGAGCTCGGAAGGGGACGCGTCCCCCAGGCTCAGTACGTCCACGATCTGCAGACGGGCGGGATCGGCCAGCGCGGCGTGCAAACGTGCCCGCCCCTCCACGTCACTCCAGTCAGCGTTCATTGACTCAATGATCACTGACTGGCCGATGGTTGTCTAGTCCTGGTCGGCTCAGGGGCCCAGGAGGGTGAGCCAGCCGGCCAGGGCGAGCAGCGTGATGGCCAGGACGGGGATGGTCAGGACGATGCCGACCTTGAAGTAGGTGCCCCAGCCGATGTGCATGCCCTTGCGGTCCAGGACCGAGAGCCACAGCAGGGTGGCCAGGGAGCCGATGGGGGTGATCTTGGGGCCCAGGTCGGCGCCGATGACGGCGGCGTAGGCCATCATCTGCTCGGTCAGCCCGCTGGTTCCGGCGGCCTCGATGCCCAGGGCGGCGATGAGGGTGGTGGGCATGTTGTTCATCACCGAGGACATCCCCGCCACCAGGAAGCCTGTCCCGGCCGCGGTCGCCAGGCCGCCGTGCTCGGCGATGCCCGCGAGGAGCTGGCCGAGGTAGTCGGTCAGGCCTTCGTTGCGCAGGCCGTAGACCACCAGGTACATCCCCAGGCTGAACAGCACGATCTGCCACGGCGCGGACCTGATCACCGACCACACCGCGATCGCCGGCTCGGCAGTGGTGATCGTGCCGGTCGGGGCGGACGTGACCCCGTCGCCAGGAGAGGAGGTGGCGCCGAACGAAGGCCGGCCACCACCGCTCAGCTGGACCGCCACCAGGTCGTCGTCCGTTGCGGCGGGACGAATCTGCGCACCAAGGCGCCGGAACAGTGCGCGTGGGCGGCGGGCGGCAACGAGCGCCAGAACGGCCGCGCACAGGGAGGCCACCACCGCGACCGGCACCCCGCTGGCGTCGGCGGCGAAGTAGCCGACCAGCAGCGCGACGAGAACGACGACGCCCGCGCGGAACGTCGTCGGGTCGACCACCGCCTCGGGCGGGCGGCGCAGCGCCGTGACGTCGTAGCGGCCCGGGATGGACTTGCCGAAGAAGAGCCGCAGCACTACCAGGCTCGCGCCCAACGACACCAGCGCCACGGGCACCATGACCAGCGCGTAACGGGCGAAGCCGATGCCGAAGAAGTCGGCGATGACGATGTTGACGAGGTTGGACACCACGAATGGCAGGCTGGTGGTGTCGGCGATGAAGCCGGTGGCGATAACCAGCCCGAAGGCAACCTTGGGCGAAAACCTCAGCGCCAGGATCATCTGGAACACGATCGGGGTCATTACCAGGGCCGCGCCATCGTTGGCGAAGAGCGCAGCGACCGCCGCGCCGAGCACGACGATGAGGTTGAACAGGGCGCTGCCGTTGCCGCGCGCCCAGCGCGCGACGTGCAGGGCCGCCCACTCGAAGAAGCCGGCCTCATCCAGGATCGAGCAGATGATGATGACCGCGACGAACGTCAGCGTCGCGTTCCACACGATGTCCCACACCACCGGGACGTCGCTCAGGTGCACCACCCCGGCGACCAGCGCGACCGCGGCACCGCCCAGCGCGCTCCACCCGATGCCCAGCCCCTTGGGCTGCCAGATCACCAGGACCAGGGTGGCGAGGAATATCCCCACGGCTAGCAGCACGGCGCACCGCCGACCGCGAAGGGGTAGGTCCCGAGCGGCTGGGCGCCGGGGGCCTCATGACGAGGGTCGAGTGCGGGTGTCACCGTCTGGTGTCCTTCCGTCGCGCGGCTGAGTCCTGTGCTCGCGGGTGAGGGCAGGGCTCAGCCTGGGGGTTGCGGTGGGTCAGAGGGCGGTGCGGCCGTGGGCGAAGCCGGTAGGGAACCCGATGAGCTGGGGCTCCGGCGCGGCGCAGCAGTCACTGGCCGCGTCCGGGGCGATGCTCAGGCTGCCGTCGGCCTCCACCACCGGGGTCGCGGTGGAGCACACCCCGGTCTCGGGCAACTCGAGCTCGAGCGTCGTCGCGGCGGCCGTGTCGCCGGCCAGCTGGGCGACGATCGAGCGGACTTGCTCATACCCGGTAGCCAGTAGGAACGTGGGGGCGCGGCCGTAGGACTTCATGCCGGCGATGTAGAAGTCGGGCTCCGGGTGGGCCAGCACGTCCGCGCCATGGGCGGGAACCGTCCCACAGGAGTGGAACTCCGGGTCGATGAGCGGGGCGAGGCGGCTGGGTGCCTCGACTCCCGGGTCGAGCTCCAGGCGCAGCTCGCGCAGCATCGCCAGGTCCGGCCGGAACCCCGTCGCGCCCGCGACCCCGTCCACCACCAGGCGGCGCTCACCCTCGGGCGTGGCGAGCGTCAGCTCCAGGCGGTCCCCGGCCGGGTGCATGGCGGTGATCGTGGCCGACGTCATGAGCTCGACCTCGCCCGCCTCCACCGCGCGCCGTAGCTGGGAGCCGAGCATGCCGCGGGCCGGCAGCCCATCGGCGTCACCGCCGCCGTAGGCCCGCTCGACCGAGGCGCCCCGCACCAACCAGGTCACCCGGGTGCCCGGCTCGGCGCGACGCAGCTGGGCCAGGGACAGCAGCGTGTTCGCCGCCGAGTGCCCGGCGCCCACGACCACGACGTGCTTGCCGGCCGCCCGCTCCCGGTCCCGCCCGAGCACGTCGGGTAGCGGGCCGAGGAGGAAGGCGGCGGCCTCGGCCTCGCCCGGTGCTGGCAGTCCGGCCGTGCCCAGCGGGTTGGTCTGGGACCAGGTGCCCGAGGCGTCGATCACGGCCCGGGCCCGGTAGTCCACCACCTCGCCGTCGACCGTGGCGCGCACCAGGAACGGGCGCTCGGCGCGGCCGCGGCCGTGGGTCTTGTCCATGCCGTCTCGGCTCACTGCCATCACCCGCGCCCCGGTCACGATCCGCCCCTGCAGGGCGGCCGTGCCGGCCAGCGGCTCGAGGTAGTCGCTGAGGAGCTCACCACCGGTCGGCAGGCGCTTGGCGCCCGGCTCCTGCCAGCCCTCCGCCTCCAGCAGGCGGCGCGCGGCGCCGTCGACGTTGAACTGCCACGGCGAGAACAGCCGAACATGGGCCCACTGCCGCACCGCCGCGCCCACCGAGTCCCCGGCCTCCAGCACGAGAGGCTCCAGGCCTCGCTCCACGAGGTGAGCAGCGGCCGCCAGGCCCACCGGGCCAGCGCCGATCACGATCACCGGCAACGACATCGTTGTAGCCGAGGACATAGCTGGTCCCTCCCCAGAGAGCACGACAGGCACTCTCACATTGATGGTTCTCGATGAGACCCGCGCAGCATGGCAGATCGTATCGACAGACGTCAATCTGTGGGGGATGATGGTGTCATGACGGCGATCCAGGACACTCCCGAGCTTGAGGCGGTCTGCTGCGCCCCGCTCATCCGCGAGCCCCTCGCGGACGGCCAGGCGCGCGACCTCGCAACGATGTTCAAGGCCCTGGCCGACCCCGCCCGCCTGCGCCTGCTCTCCATCATCGCCTCCCACCAAGGAGGGGAGGCATGCGTCTGCGACCTCACCGAGCCAGTTGACCTGTCCCAGCCCACCGTCTCCCACCACCTCAAGATCCTCACCGACGCCGGGCTGCTCACCCGAGACAAGCGCGGCAAGTGGGCCTACTACGCCGTCGTCCCCCAGGCCCTCGACACCCTCGGCGAGGTCCTCCGCGTCGAACACCAGGCCAGCGGCCCCGCCAGCTGCTGCTAGCGACGCCCAAAGCCGCCCGGACCACTGCATTGAGATCCAAGACATCTCGCCACAGATCTGTTGCGCAGGGTGTACCCCAACACGACGCTTGCTCCTCCGGTCTGCTGCCTGCCTCCATCCCGGTGAAGGATCCCGTCTCGGACGGTCTGGAGCTGCTGGTCAGGCGTGCCGGGCGTCGAGCTCTGCCAACATGTGCTGGTTTCGCTGCGTAATCAGCCGCCGGAGATACGGGACCAGGAGGAGCGGTTCGGTCAGACGCCCGAGGACGGGTGAGGCGATGGTGAACGTGTCGGTCATCACGGTCGAGCCGCCGTCCTCGAGGAAGTCGTGCTCATGAACGAATGACCGGAAGGGGCCGCTCACTTGCCGGTCGACAAACCGGCGCGGTCGGTCAAGCTCGACCACTTTCGCCGTCATCGTGAACCACACACCGAAGTGCCGCGCTCTCCACGTGACGGTCTCGCCTAAGTCGATCAGTCCACTGGTGGTGCCGGCAACGGCCTGCTCGTCGGAACCTGCCATAGACGCGAGGTGGGCGTCGATGCTGAGCGAAAGATCGAAGAGTTCCTCGGCCGGGTGCTGCGTGCGGGTCGTGATCGTGAAGGTGGTCGGCACGATCCGATCATCGCAGCCACGCCACAGTCGAGGCGACGAGCATTCGCGCACCTCGACTGTCTGCCTTAGC
>Ga0209487_1004423_pt1 | contig 10805 bp, 10 predicted proteins | sample Poulit2012_FD_187524 | JGI IMG/M metagenome (GOLD analysis project Ga0209487, IMG submission 187524) | Agricultural soil microbial communities from Georgia to study Nitrogen management - Poultry litter 2012 (SPAdes) (version 2) | ecosystem: Environmental > Terrestrial > Soil > Agricultural land... | reverse complement strand
CTCCCATAAGTAAAAAAGAAAACGTATAAATTTGTGCTTTTGCAATGGTGATGCCGTACGATTGGATAACGTAAAAGGCATAAAAATTAGCGATTGCACTTTGATACCACGAACGAGCGAATGAAAGTAGTAGTAAAATAATGATCGCATTAGCAATGACTTTTTTCGAGACAAGTCGTTTATATGTGATGATTCCATTTTTCTGTTCATGTTTTTTCTTTTCACTTTCCGTCTTCCGATACCAATGAGCGATGTAGAGCAACAAAATAACGGAAATTCCTGCGACAAACGTAAACCAGATCGCACCGAATTGACCGAGAGGAACGAGTACGAGAGCCGTTATTACGGGAGCAAGTGATTGACCAGCATTGCCACCGACTTGATAAATACTTTGGGCGAATCCTCGCCGTGTTCCTGCTGCCAAATAAGCGACGCGTGAGCCCTCTGGATGAAAGGTTGCTGAGCCAATTCCGATGAAAAAAACAGCAATTAAAATCGTTATGAAATTAGAGGCAAAGGCTAAGCCGAACATCCCGAGCATACTACTCGTAAGTCCAATTGGTAGTGCATACGGCATTGGTCGCTTGTCTGTGATTAACCCGACGACCGGTTGCATAACGGATGAAGTCATATTTAATGTAAATGCGATGAATCCGAGTTGTGTAAATGTTAGTCCTAATGATTGTTCTAAAATAGGAAACATTGCTGGAATGACAGCCTGAAGTGAATCGTTTAACAAATGACATATACTAATGATTAATAAAATGGAATAAACCGTGCGATATTCAGTTGTGTCTTTTTTGTGGATAGATGTAACAGAATCTTTCCCCATATACAGCCTTCTTTCATGACATATACATTGTAAAATAAGTTTAATTAAAATAAACTAATGATAAAAGAAATCGTAAAATATAAAGGTGAACACCTCTACTTATATCGTACTTAAGTCAATTAATCAATCATCTTATAAACGTCTGTATAGGCCAATCTTTTAAGCAGAGTACAAAATTTAATATACGTAAATATGTAGCAATTTACATTAACTAGCAAATTGTTACTATATTTTGTTCAATGGATCGTTTAACGTGCAAATAAATAGGCGTAATATGTCGAGACTTAATACCTGATCATTTGTGCCGATATTATAGAGTAGAATGACATTAACTATAGCATATTACTTTGGCAAATATTAGGGGGTACGAAATTGGATAGGACATCGATAATCGGTTTGTTTCTCGGGGTTGTAGCGGTAGGAATAGGAATGGTCATGAAAGGGGTTCCCGTAGCAGCGCTAGTAAACCCAGCGGCGATATTAATTATTCTCGTGGGAACAGCAGCATCTGTTTTAATTGCTTTCCCAACACGAGTTATTAAAAATGTTCCACAATTACTTCGTGTCATCTTTACTGACAAGGAAACAGTTAATATCGGTGAGTTAATTCGTTTATTTGAACAATGGTCGGAACAAACCCGCCGTGAAGGGTTACTTTCTTTAGAGGGGAAGTTAGATGAAGTAGATGATCCATTTTTAAAATCAGGTATACAGATGGCTGTTGACGGGCAAAACCCTGATTTTATCCGGGACGTATTATTGGAAAAAATAACAGCGATGGAAGATCGTCATGCAGAAGGTGCGCAAGTTTTTTCACAAGCTGGTACATATGCACCGACGTTAGGGGTACTAGGTGCTGTTGTCGGATTAATTGCAGCACTTGGAAATTTAGAAAATATAGACGTTCTCGGCCCAGCGATTTCCGCTGCGTTTATTGCGACGCTTCTCGGGATTTTTACCGGTTACGTTTTATGGCACCCATTTGCCAATAAATTGAAAGAAAAGTCGAAAGAAGAAGTACGCATTAAGGAAATTATGGTAGAAGGTATATTATCGATTACCGCGGGTGAATCGCCTGCAGTAATTCGTGATAAATTAAACTCGTATTTATCGACGCGTGAAATAGCACAAATGGAAAAAGAACCTGTTAGACAGGAGGAAGGTGCCGTTGCCGAAGAAGCAGAGGGATAAACGAAAAGAATCGAAAATTGATGACTCCTGGTTACTTCCTTATGCGGACATGCTTACGTTACTTTTAGCTTTATTCGTCATTTTATTTGCAATGAGTGAAATTGATATCAAAAAGTTCGAACAGTTAGCATATATTTTTCAGACGGAATTTACGAGTGGCGCTGGTGTGATCGATGACGGTGTTTCCATCGTGCCGGAAGAAAAGCCGGTACAACCGATCGATGATACGGATGAAGAAAATGAAAAAGAAGAGGAAAAAGAAGAAGATAAAAAAAGTGAAGCGGAACTTGATAAGCTAGGTTTAGAAGAATATGAAGAACTTTTGCACATGCAAGAAAATATTGAGGAATATATAACGACGAATAGTTTAACTGAAACGTTAGGAACGAAATTAACATCCGAAGGTTTACTCGTTACGGTGCGCACAGATATTACGTTCGATTCGGGAAGCGCACAAGTAAAAGAGGAAGGAATTGAAATTGCAAAAGAAATCGCCTCGTTTTTAGTTACGGATCCACCCCATGAAATCGTCGTAAACGGTCATACAGACAATGTTCCGATCCATAACGAAGAGTTCGCTTCTAATTGGGAACTAAGCACGATGCGGGCGATTCAATTTATGTATTTATTATTAGATGATTCGGAAATTGAACCGAAATGGTTTAGTGCACGCGGCTACGGTGAGTATCGTCCTGTAGTACAGAATACGAACGCCGAAAATCGAGCAATTAACCGTCGTGTTGAAGTGTTAATTTTACCGAATCATGATATTGAACAAGTTATAGAAGAAGTTGGAGAAGAGATCTGAACGAACATTTCCTTGTTCAGGTCTTTTTTGTTATGATAGGATAGACGAAAATACGATAAAAAAATGAGGTCTCTACATGAATCAATCTATATATAGTCTTACGTACGAACAGTTAGAAAACTGGCTCATTGATGCAGGTGAAAAAAGATTTCGCGCAGATCAAGTATGGCATTGGTTATATAAAAAGCGGATTACGAAGTTTAGCGATATGCATAATGTAAATAAACGAACGATCGAATTGTTACAAGATAACTTTACGATCCAAACGTTAAAGCGGGAAATAAAGCAACAGTCTGAGGATGGTACGATAAAGTTTTTATTTAAATTAATAGACGGAAATTTAATTGAAACGGTATTAATGAACCATGAATATGGCTATTCAATTTGTGTGACGACGCAAGTAGGTTGTAACATCGGTTGCTCTTTTTGCGCAAGTGGCTTATTAAAGAAAGACCGCGATTTAACAACGGGTGAAATCGTCGAACAAATCGTTCACGTGCAACAGTTTCTCGATACACGAAAGCGTAATGAACGAGTCAGTCATATCGTCGTGATGGGAATCGGTGAACCGTTAGACAACTTTGAAAATGTCGTAGACTTTCTTTATATCGTAAACGACCAAAAAGGATTGTCGATCGGTGCGCGTCATATTACCGTTTCAACGAGTGGATTAGCGCACAAAATATACGAGTTTGCTGATTTACCATTACAAGTAAACTTAGCCATCTCTCTTCATGCGCCAAACGATGAATTACGTACGCAAATTATGAAAATTAACCGCGCATTTCCGATTGACGAACTTATGGATGCTGTCGATTATTATTTACAAAAAAACAATCGCCGCATTACGTTCGAATACATTTTGTTAAAAAATATAAACGATACGAAACAACATGCTTTACAACTTGCGAAACTGTTACGTGATAAACGCCATTTATCGTACGTTAACTTAATTCCGTACAATCCGGTAAGCGAACATATTCATTATGAACGAAGTACGAATGAAGCAATTGACCAATTTGTTAAAACATTACAAGCTCGTGGCATACCATCTGGGGTACGTCAAGAACAAGGGACGGACATCGATGCTGCGTGTGGGCAACTTCGTAGTAAACAGATGAAGCAATAAGCCCGATACTTTTGTTACACAACGTTAGAAAGTAGTTTAATGATTGACTTCATCTTCAGCAGAGGAAAGTTCCTTTTTCCCGTACAAAGCGGGGTAAAGCTCGTCTTCTGCTGTTTCTTCTGCCATTTTTACATTCGATCGGTATGCCGCACGTAAGACGAGATGACCTGAAACTGGTGCAGTCATAAAAACGAACACAATCCCGAGTAATAAGCGTACGCTCATGTGTGATTCGCCAAGCCAAACGTATATAAAGACACCGAGTAAGGTAATGAGTACAGCAACAGTCGTCGTCTTCGTCGCAGCATGCGCTCGTGAATATATATCACGGAATCTAATAATACCGATTGCACTAATGACGCTCATAATACTACCTAATAAAATGAGTAACGCACCGATAAACTCATAAATCTCGCTTACGTTCAATGATCATCCCACCTTCAAGGAACTTCGAAAACGAAATCGTACTAATAAAAGCAATAATTCCGAGGACTAAAATGACGTCGAAAAATGCTTTTGTCTTATAAAGTAACGAAATAATCGCAATCGCCGAGATTAGATTGACGCCGACGACATCCATCGCGATCACACGATCGGGAAACGACGGCCCGATTAATATACGAATGAATGTAATGACAATTGCGATGCCGAACAAAATAAATGAAACCATTAACATGACATCAATCATCTCGACACCTCCATAATTGCTTTCTCGAACACTTTTAATGACCTTTCTAAATCCCCTTTATATCGTTTAATATCCATTGCATGAATGTAAAATGTGTCCCCTGTTTCATTTACTTCCATGACGACAGAGCCCGGAGTTAACGTTAGTAGGAGTGCAAGGGTCGTCACTTCCCAATCGCTCGTTAAAATAGTTTTATATGCAAAAATTCCTGGCTCAATATTAATTTTTGGGCTTAAAATATGTTTAATAACGACGACACTTGATTTTGCAATTTCAGAAATGAAAATAAGGATGAGTTGGACAATGGCGACGACTCGCCGTAAATAATAATGTCCACCGAAAAAACGGCGCATAAGCCAAACGATAAAGCTACCGATTATAAATCCTGTAGCAATCGTTTGTAAACGTAGAACGTCTTCATCTTTTAATAAAACCCATAAAGCCATAATGAATAAATTTAGTAAAAACTGTGCTGCCATGTGCATACCCTCCATGCACTCTATTTACTTAAGACGGCGTCGATATAAATATTAGGATGAAGGAGCGTTTCCGCTGCATCTGTCACGTACGGTGCTATTCCTTCGACTCCGATTCCGAGAATGAACGTAATAATGACGAGAACGATGCTCGGTGCAAGTATGCTTTTAGGTAAGGTAACTTCATCTTCCTCACTAATAATCGTCTCTCCCCAAAAACAGTTCATGAAAACACGAATTAACGTATAAAGAACGATTAAACTCGATAAAAAGCTAAGCGCTAGTAAAATATACGCTCGTTGTTCGATCGCATCAATACCAATTAGCACTTTTCCGATAAATCCACTTAATGGCGGAATACCTGCGAGTGATAAAATCGTAATAAAAAACATCCAACCAAGTACCGGATAGTTTCGAATGAGCCCACTTATTTCATCCATTTTGTCGGAACTCGTTACATAAATCATCGTTCCGGCAAGTAAAAATAGAAGGGCTTTTACGAACATATCGTGTACTAAATAATAAATGGCCCCTTCCATTGCATTAGTCGATAAAAGAGCTAAGCCGACTAACATAAAGCCGATCGCAATGACGACATTATAGGAAACTACTTGGCGAATGTTCGTATATGCAAGAGCACCCATACTTCCACCGACTAGCGTTACACCGGCCATCACACCGATAATGACGTGTGTTATTTGCTGTTCATGATAGAACAATAAAGAAAATGTACGAAAAAGCGCATAAACTCCAACTTTCGTTAATAGCGCACCAAATAGGGCGGCGATCGCTGTAGGTGGTGTACTGTAAGAACCGGGAAGCCATTGGTATAGTAGGAGCGCACTTTTTAAACTGAAAACAATTAAAAATACGATGCTTACGACTGTAATGAGTGGTGTCTGTCCAACTTCTTCAATTCGTACGGATAAATGAGCCATATTTAACGTACCGAGTAACCCGTACAAATAGGCGATTGCAATTAAAAAAAACGAGGACGAAACGACATTAATCGCAATATATTTGACCGACTCTTTCAATTGACGTTCGGAAGCACCTAGCGTAATTAATGCATAAGAAGCAAGAAGCATCACTTCAAATGTAACGAATAGGTTAAATATATCTCCTGTTAAAAACGATCCGTTCACACCGGCGAGTAAAAATTGTACAAGTGCATGAAAGTAAAGGCGCTCTCGCCGTTCACGTATCGTTCGAAATGCATATAACGTACACAACAATGTAACGATATTCGCTGTACAGACGAGTAGCAATGCGAACGAATCGGCTACGAACGATATACCGAATGGCGCTTCCCAACCACCGAAATGAAGCGTTTGAATACCGGCTGTTCGCACGATTTGCAACAAATAAAACGACAGTCCAATATTTATACTTAGCGCCAACGTAGAAACAATTCGTTGTAAACGTAAATGAGCTTGTAAAAAAACGAGTAGAACCCCGGTTATTAGCGGTATGACCATCGGAAAAACAACCGCATTATTCATGATGAATCCCTCGCATGTTATTTAAATCGTCCGTTTTCGTCCGGTTATATACTTTATAAGCAAGTACGAGAAAAAAAGCAGTGACAGCAAAGTTTATAACGATCGACGTTAAAATTAACGCTTGCGGTAACGCATCTACATACGTTTCACCGGGACGACGAATTATCGGGACTGCATTACCGGAAAAGCCACCCATTGCCATAATTAATAAATGAACAGCGTGCGTTAGGACTGCAGCACCGAGTATAATGCGCATTAAATTTTTCGTTAACAATAAATAAGTTGCTACCGTCACTAATACTCCAGATACGATAATCATTAACGTTTCCATCTGTTACACATCCTCACTAATGCTTAAAATGATTGTTACAACGACACCGACTACGGTCAGAGCAACACCAATTTCAAAAATCGTCACAGTCGTTAACTCTACCGTTCCGAACAAAGGTAAATGCATATGGAAAAACGCTTGTCGTAAAAACGGTTCACCGAAGAGAACAGCTCCTATTCCCGCGGCGATGACGATAAACGCCCCACAGGCACTCAGAATCGAAAAGTTGATCGGAATTCCTGCTCGTACTGTTTCTATATCGAAGGCTAATAATAATAAGACGAACGCAGAAGCGAGTACGAGACCACCGATAAATCCGCCACCAGGCGCATTATGGCCAGAAAAAAACAAATAAAGGGCTAACGTTAAAATGATGAATACGACAATTTTTGAAATCGATTGTAAAATGACTTCATTAATCTTCAAGTTTGTCCGCCCCTTTGTTCGTACTATATTTAATTAACGTCAAAACTCCGATTCCAGCGATAAAAAGAACAATTACTTCAAGCATCGTATCGAATGCACGAAAGTCAGCTAAAATCGTGTTAACGATATTTTCTCCACCCGTTAACTGTTTTGCATCTTCAAAGAAAGTTGAAATCGATGTAAAAAGCCGATTGTTGTGCACCGATAAAGCGACGAGTGTAAATGTCGTGCCGACGAGTATTGAAATAATGAGTGCCCGAATATCGAAAGCTCGTTTTAGTTTTGGCAATTCCCACTTCGGTAAAAAGTAAAAGCAAAGTAAAAATAATGCCGTTGTGACTGTTTCAACGATTAACTGTGTCAGAGCTAAATCAGGTGCACGAAAAATAACGAAAAACATCGCGATGGCAAAACCGATATACCCGTTAATCAAAATAGCCGTTAACCGAGTTCGTGCGATGACGATCGTAACTCCTGCAATGATGATCGAAATGGCGAGTAGCCAGTCGAAAACGGTAATTACTTTATTGCCACCTAATGTAACGTCTTGTGCCTGTAATGCAAAAAGAAGTGCACTAACGAGTAAGGCGAAAAAGAGAAATATATAGATAAAATAATGACGTAAATACCCTGTCATATAACGACTTGTGACGTTCCATGCAAGTTGATCGCTTTTCGCTATCATGACGTTATATACCGTGTTAAAAGACATATTTTCTGGAAACAAAATAAATATTTTATTCAATACGTTTCGAAAACGGTAAAGGATCGTTCCAATAATAACGATACCGATCGTCATCCATAGCTCTTTATTAAATCCATGCCAATGGGTAATACGTTCGATCATATCGAATGAGACATTTGGATAAACACTGGATACAGCAGGCTTCAATATGTAGTCGCCTAATACGTTTGGGAAAAAGAAAATTAAAACGACGAATGTCGCTAACGTAATTGGCGGTATGAGCATGCCTACTTTTGGCTCTTGTGCTTCCCCCGCTGTTTCTACGTCAACACGCTTTCCTGTAAACGCTTGCCAGACGATCATCATACTATAAACGAACGTAAATATACTAGCAATCCAAGCGACGATAGGAATGAATGTTGTAATCGCTTCGTATGAAAAAAGATCGAGTTCAGCAACGTGTAAAACTGCCGTAAAAAACATTTCCTTACTTAAAAAGCCGTTGAATGGTGGCAGTCCCGCCATGGAAAAACTGCCGATTAACGCAACGGTAAAAGAGATGGGCATTAGTGCAATAAGCCCACCGAGTCGTCGTAAGTCACGTGTTCCAAGTTGGTAGTCGATAATACCGATTACCATAAATAAACTACCTTTAAATGTCGAATGGTTCACTAAATGAAATAATGCAGCGAACACAGCATGTGTATAGATGAACGGTTCTAACTGGACGTTCGGATGGAGTGATAAGGAACCGATGCCAAATAGCGACATAATAAGTCCGAGCTGACTAACTGTCGAATAAGCTAACAATGCTTTTAAATCCGTTTGGCGGATTGCTGTGAATGATCCCCATAAGAGGGTCATCAGTCCAATCGCAGTAATTGCCCAAAACCAAACGAGACTGCCACCGAATACAGGTGTAAAGCGTGCGACTAAATAGATGCCGGCTTTTACCATCGTTGCTGAGTGCAAATATGCACTAATTGGCGTCGGTGCCTCCATCGCATCTGGCAACCATATATGAAATGGAAACTGTGCCGATTTCGTAAAAGCACCTAATAAAAGTAAAACGATCACAGGAATAAATAGTTCGTGTTCTTTTAAAAGATGTGCCGCTCCAATGACTTCTTGAATGTTAAACGTACCGGTGATCGTATAAATCATTAAAAAAGCAGCGAGCATCGCAAATCCACCAAAGACGGTAATGATAAGCGACTTTTTCGCACCATAACGTGATCCTTTTCGCTGATACCAATAAGCAATTAATAAAAAAGAGGAAATACTCGTCAATTCCCAAAAGACGTACAAAGTAAGCAAATGGTTCGAAAAGACGATGCCGAGCATACTCCCCATAAATAGGAGAATGTATATATAAAAATGTGTTAATGCTTGATCAGTCGATAAATAGTAGATGGAATATAAAATGACTAATATACCGATTCCAGTAATTAAAAGTGCAAAGAGCAAACTTAAACCATCTACATAAGTGAGTAACTGGATAGCGTATGTAGGGATCCACGTCCAAGTATAAGAAAATGTGGCACCACTTTTAACCGCGGCAACTTTACCACATAATAATATAAATAAGATGATCGGGACTGGTAGTATAAACCAACCGAGGTGACGTTTCATTTTACGTCGTTGTAAAAGGAGTAAAACGAGACTAGCGACGAGAAATGGAAGAAAAACGGCTACGTAAATAGAGAGCAAATTGTTTTCCTCCTTTTGAAAAGTTAGAGTAAAGTTTCTTTTTAATTATAGCTTAAAATAGTATGTAAATCACGTGAACGGATAAATTTATTTGAATTAAATGGCTTACATGTACACATTTTTTTCGAACGTTCATCCATATAAATCACCGTTTACGGACGATAAACGATATAAAAGCGATAAATTGATAGCGTCATTTACTATTGTTGCCTTTCATACACGAGCACATTCTGTCGTGTTTTGTGACAAATGAAAATGACACGTATTTATCGCTACATTCGTTATGTTTTCGCCCTTAGTGGACGATTTGTTGTAATTTATTCGTCAAATCGACGACTTGGTGCATCACTTGTTCGATTTCATGCGATGTTTCATTTTGCTTTTCAACTTGTTCTTCGATACTTCTATTCGTTTGTAAATTGTTATCGATCGCCTGAACTATTTGCTCCACATCGTTATATGTAGTCCGGGACATATCGTTACTTTCGTCAAAGTTTTTCGTTATAATTTGCAATGAATCGACTAACTGTTTCGTATACTCAGTCGAATATAAAATAAGTTCATTAATCGTTGAAATAGAGTTTTTCGTCTGATCGGCGAGTTTTCGTACTTCATCTGCAACGACTGCAAACCCTTTGCCGTATTCACCTGCTCGTGCAGCTTCAATTGCGGAGTTCAACACTAATAAGTTTGTTTTTTCTGCAATATCTTCGACGATGCGGATGACGTTCGTTATTTGTTCTGAAGAATGTTCGACTTGTTTAACGATTGTATTCATCTGTTCAATCTGTTCCGAGATGTCGATAATTTTTTGTAAAAATGTTTGTAATGTTTCTTTTCCTGTTTCTCCGGAATTTTTCGCTTCGACAGCTAGCTTATATCCAGACGATGAGATAGCCTCTACTTCTTTGCTACTGTCGACTAAGTTTTCAATTAAACGATACGTTTCTTCTGTCGAATGGGATAACGATTCGGAAATAGCGAGCACATTACGTTTAATTTCCTCACGACCGTCAGTAAAACTTTG
>Ga0209487_1004422_pt1 | contig 10805 bp, 9 predicted proteins | sample Poulit2012_FD_187524 | JGI IMG/M metagenome (GOLD analysis project Ga0209487, IMG submission 187524) | Agricultural soil microbial communities from Georgia to study Nitrogen management - Poultry litter 2012 (SPAdes) (version 2) | ecosystem: Environmental > Terrestrial > Soil > Agricultural land... | reverse complement strand
CAAACTCCCGCCGGCGACGATGCGCATCATTGAATCCGACGGTGAGTCATGCGAGCGCGTCTATTGGCAGCCCGACTATGCACGCAGCTCTGCGCATGCTGATTGGGATGAGCAGGACTGGCAGAAAGCGATCCTTGAAGGACTGCAACAGGCAGTGCAACGTCGTATTGCATCAGATGAACAAACCGGCGTGCTGTTATCCGGCGGGTTGGATTCGAGTCTTCTCGTGGCGCTCATGACAGAGGCCGGGCAGCAAGACATTCCAACGTTTAGTGTCGGTTTTGATTCGGCAGGACAACAGTCCGGCAATGAATTCGAATATTCCGATCGGATAGCCGAGGAGTTCGACACAGACCATCACACCCTACACATTGGTTCGGCAGAGTTTTCCGCAGCGGTGGGAGATGCGGTAGCGGCCATGATGGAACCGATGGCCAGCCACGATGTCCCCGCGTTTTACCTGCACTCCCAAGTGGTCGCAGAACAATGCAACGTGGTGCAGTCCGGCCAGGGCGCCGACGAGATCTTTGCCGGATACAACTACCACCGAGCGGCAGAATCGGTGCCGCGGGAGCAGGCGCTTGGTGTTTTCCGTGAGGCGTTTGTTGATCACACGCATCAAGAGTTAGCCGAGATTTTGAATCCAGCGTGGTTAGCGCCGACCGATGTGAGTCACGAGTTGCTTGTTGACCGTCTCAGCGCCCCGGGGGCTGAGACTGCCGTCGACGCCGTGCTTCGGCTCGAAACCCAACTTTTGATGGCGGATGACCCGGTCAAGCGGGTCAATAATATGTCGTCGATTGCCGGCTTGGAGGCCTGCGTGCCATTCCTTGACCATGAATTCGTCGAATTGGTGGTGGCATGCCCAATTGAGCTGAAAACCGCCCAGGGCGGTAAAGGCATCCTCAAAGATATCGGCCGAAGAGTATTACCGGCGGAAGTCATAGACCGCCCCAAAGGGTACTTCCCCGTTCCAGCACTACGTCACCTGCAGGATCCGATTCTCAGCGAAATTCGGGACGCGCTGCACGCCCCGGAAGCACGGGAGCGCGGGCTGTTTCGCAAGGACTACGTTGAGACGCTCTTGGCCAATCCCAACGAGTCCTACGTGCCGACAGGTGGGAATACGTTGTGGAAACTGGGACTGTTAGAACTGTGGCTACAACGCCATGGTGTCGGCCATTAAGTAAGCGAAGTACGTTGCAAAGGTGAAGGGACACGATAGTGCGGACATTTGGAGTTGAAGAAGAACTACTGTTGGTGGATGCGAGTTCCTTGGAGCCGCTACCAGCAGGTGAAATAACGGTAGCTCAGAAAGGAGAGGTCGCCCGCACCGGCCATAAAGTCACCACCGAATTTAAACAAGAACAGTTAGAAGCCGTCTCTCCACCGCAACATACTCTTGCCGAGCAGTTGGAAGCAATCCGTACCGGACGTCAGGAAGCAGAAGCCGCAGCCGCGGTCTTCGGCGGGCGAGTAGCAGCGATACCCACCGCTCCGGGAATCACCAACTCCCACAGGGTCCCAGGAACCCGCAACCACAGAATCGCACAGCGGTTTGGCATCACCGCCGCCGAACAACTCACCAACGGTTTCCATATCCACGTGGCGATTGATTCTTGGGACGAAGGAGTCATCGCACTGGACCGGATCCGGATCTGGCTCCATGTGTTGCTGGCACTCAGCAGCAATTCCCCATTTTGGAAGGGCGGCGAAACGGGTTTCGCATCCTACCGGTACCAAGCGTGGTCACGCTGGCCTACCTCTGGTCCCACGGAACTCTTCGAGACTGTTGAAGCATACGAGGCACAGCGCGAAGCACTGTTGGCCACCGAAGTGCCGTTCGATGCCGGAATGCTCTACTATGATGCCCGCCTCAGCGACCGCCAGCCAACACTGGAGATCCGAGTAGCCGATGTCTGCCTGTACGCGGACCAGGCAGCTGTTATCGCCGCGCTGGCCAGGGCGTTAGTGGAAACGGCCATCCGCAAGGGCGACGAGGAAGCACCGCGCGTGCCCACCACGCTGCTGCGTACGTGGGCTTGGCAGGCCAGCCGCTACGGGGTAGAAGCCCAACTGACCAACCCGTTCACGGGCAACCCAGTTGCCGCCAGTGATGCGGTAGCCCTGCTGCTGGACGAGACTGGACCTGTCCTCGCTGAGTACCACGAAGACGAGGCTGTCCAGACCGTCGTGGCAGAAATTTTACAAGGCGGCTCGGGAGCCCAAGTACAGCGGCAAGCCTATGTGCTCCATCGGAACCTCAAGGACGTGATGCATGCCGCGGTGGATGCTACCCACGCGCACCGGGACCCTCAATGGTTAAGCCCGGGATTGGTGTAAAGCAGACGTCTTGTGACCCACTCCATGGACTACCCCAGCAGCTTGATTCGTTGGAGTGATTTGCCAGTCGCGGTACTCTTGTAAACGACCTTTGTACCGCTGATTGCAGCGCATTAACCGAAGCATAGAGGCATTGGCGCAATGCCACGAGGAGTTCTTGGTGCCCAATAGTTCCATCATGACGACATACATCACCCCTTCACCCGGCCAAAAAGTCCAAGCTGACCTCGCCCGATCCTGGCTCCTGGTCAACGCCGTGCAACCTGAAGGGTTCCAGTCGGCCGAAGATTCTGCCGCTGATGTTGTGGTGTTCGACATTGAGGACGCTGTTGCACCAAAAGATAAAGAGCGGGCACTCAAAAACGTGACCGACTGGTTTGCAGCCGGCCACACCGGCTGGGTGCGCATCAACGGTTTTGCCACCCAGTGGTGGGAACAAGACGTCAACGAACTTGCGAAATTCATCACCCACCAGCTCGACGGCCCGCACCAAAATGGTGGGCTGCTTGGCGTCATGCTGGCGATGGTCGAATCGACCGACCACGTCAACGAGACCGCCGCGCGTCTGCCGGGTGTCCCGATCGTGGCGCTCGTCGAAACTGCCCGCGGACTGCAACGCATCAACTCGATCGCAGCAGCCCGCGGCACCTTCCGGCTGGCCTTTGGGGTCGGCGACTTCCGGCGCGACACCGGGTTCGGTGGCTCAGCCCGCGCTCTGGCCTACCCGCGCAGTCAGTTCACCATCGCTTCGAAGGCCGCCATGTTGCCATCACCGATCGATGGTCCAACCCAAGGCACCATCAGCAAGAACCTCATCCAGGGAGCTTCGGTTGCTTCCGAATTCGGGTTCACCGGCAAGCTGTGCCTCCTGCCCGAACAGACCGCTACCATTAACGCCGGGCTCAGCCCGTCGCAGGAAGAACTGACCTGGGCGCACGACTTCTTAGCAGAATTTGAAAAGGACGGCGGACAGATCCGCAACGGTTCCGATCTGCCCCGGTTGGCCCGGTCCAATAGCATTATTGAACTGGCCGAGGCGCTGGGCATCGAGTGGCGCCGCCCGGGTGATGCGGAAAACTATTCCTCCGACCCGAGCGGCGCGTTCTACTACTAATCCTGCCGAGCTACTGGTTCGCCCAGGCTTGTGCCTGTTGGCGCAGTGACTCGTGAGCGCCACCGTAGGCTTTCAGCGCTGCTTCGCCCAGCAGCTTCTTCGGTACTTTACACACCATGGTGTACACAGTGTCGACGACGTTGGCTGCAGGGCTCAGGCTCGTCTGGGACACGAGCTGATAGGCGTCCATCGTGCTGATCTCCAGCAGTTCGGACACCCAGTTGACCATCTCGACGTTGGCGATCCGGAATGCGTCTTCAAGCGGTTTCACGGAGCCTGTGGTCATCAAGTACTCGTCGCTTTCGATGCGTGGCCAGGCCGGACCATCGCCCTTGATCACTTCCAGAATGAATCTCGTGTTCATCGCCGTTTCGACCGCGACACCACACACTTCGCCCTCACCCTGGCGCGCGTGTCCATCGCCCAGGCTGAACAAGGCGCCGGGGACATTGACCCGGAAGTAGGCAGTGGTCTGGGCACGCATTTCCGGTGAGTCCATGTTGCCACCGAAATCCCCGGGAGCCAGCGCGGAGCGGGCCTCACCAGCCGCGGGGGCAACACCAACGGTGCCGTGCATCGGATCGAGCGGCAGCGGCAGTCGCAAATCGCTGTCATTTGCGGTGTACCAGACGGTGTTCTTTTCGATGTCGAAATCATAGAACCAGGCTTGTTCCGGCAGCGGATCGTTGAGTGTGGCTGTAGTCCCCGTGCCGGTCAGCGCCCCAAAGAAGGGCAGCATCATACTCACACCCCAGTCGAAGCGCGGTTCGATGCTCACGAAGTGCACCGCCAGGGTATCGCCCGGTTCAGCACCTTCGACATAAAACGGTCCGGTCTGCGGGTTGAGGTAGCGGAAGTCCAGCTGCTCGGAAGGGGTGCCTTGACCGTCTTTGGTCAGCTTGCCCGCAAAGCAGTCCAAGGTTGAAGTCGAGATCAGTGTGCCCGGTTTAACTTGGGCTTGTGGCTCCGCTCCGCCGAAGGTGTAAGTGAGCTTCGCAGGATCGATATCGGGAGCGACATCAAACTCAAACGTTTCCATCATGGTTACCTTTCTATGGTGCTGCCGAGGTTTTCTTCGCGCGACCACGTCGCACCCCGGCCCCGAATTCTACGGTGGGAAGAATGCCACCCGGTCTGAGCGCGAGCATGACGATCAGGGCCACGGCCAGCAAAATATCGGTCATGCCAACGGTTTTGAATGGCAGCGCCCCGCTCAGGGCGAGATTATTTTCTACGGTACGGAGTCCTTCAGACACGATCGTAATGATGATCACTCCAAGTGTCGCACCGGTAATGGTCTGGGGTCCACCAACGACCAGCATCATTAACACCAGAAAGGTCATGTTGAAATACAGCGCATCGGGCTGGAACGAGGTAATGAAGTGCGCCCATAGACCGCCTGCCAGTCCCGCAATGAAGGCCGATAACACGAAGGCGATCCAGCGGGATTGGACGATGTTGATTCCGATGGCTTCTGCCGCGTGCATGTTGTCACGGGTTGCACGCAGCTTCATACCCCGAGTGGACTCTTTGAATAGGAACGCGACCACGACTACGATGACCGCCCACGTGAAAGCGGTCCACAGGTCGGTGTAGCGCAAAATACCCGACAGTGTCCGGGGACCGTTCGTGACTTCATTCCACTGAGACAGCACGACGTTGATAATGACCAAGACCGCAAACGTGGAGATCGCTGCGGCAGTGTCTGACAGCCGCATGATCGCAAACCCGGTAATTGCCGCGAAAAGTGCTGCGGCTGTGGCACCAACCAGGATGGCGGGCAGAAATGCCAACTCAATGCCAACCAAAGGGTCGTAGAGGTTCGGCAATGATTGCCGCTTGTTGTCTGCCGGGATCGACATCAGCGCTGAGCCGTAGGCCCCAACTCCCATGAATCCCACGTGCGCAAACGATAAAATGCCCGAGTTTCCCATGAACATCTGCAGGCCTAACACCACGACCACGTAAATAAACATCACGGTGGTCACCCGGTTGATCACCGTGGAGCCAAACAGCGAGACCACCACTGCAATGACCGCGAGCACGCCGAGGGTGATGAGGATGGGTCGGATCTTGCGCGAGGTCGCTGCAGGTGCTGCGCGAAACATTTAGCCGATCCTTTCTGTTTGGAGTCGGGCTTTGACGATGCCCTCCGGTCGGAACACCAGCACCAGGATCACAACTCCGAAGATGAAGGCATCCATGAAGGCCAGCAGGTTCTGTGGCAAAAAGGTTTGCATAATGATGTGCAGTCCACCCATGAAAAAACCTCCGACGATGGCGCCTTTCAAGCTGTTCATCCCACCGACGACGATCGCGATGATCGCAATCAGCAGGGGTGTCATCCCGATGGTCGGCCAGACCATACCGATCCTGCTCACCCAGAGGACACCAGCGATCCCCGCTAACAGGCCACTGATGACAAAAGCCATCGCGATGACCTGATCGGCTCGGATGCCCAGCAGTTGCAGCATGCGGAAGTCGTCTGCGGCAGCGCGCAGCGTGATACCAAGCCGTGTCTTTTGCATGATGAGCATGAGCCCGAGCAAGGTCAACATACTGACCCCGAAGATGACCAAGTTCAACACCGAGATTTGTGCCGGACCAATGCTGACGTACGTGGTCAACCAGCTGGGAACATTGATCACGCTGGGTCTGGGGGAGATAAAGATCAGCGCCGAAGACTGCAATACCGTACTGACCGCAAATGAAGTAATGAGCATCGCGTTCATAGTGCCTGAGCGCAGCGGGCGAAAAGCAATACGTTCGGTGGCCACGCTGGTAAAGACCACAGCCGCGATCGCGACAACCATAATGAGGATCAAGGGGACCCAGCTGGGCTGCAAAACATACCAGGTATAGCCTGCGACCATAATGAGCTCACCGTAGGCAAAGTTCACTAGCTTCAGAATCCCAAAGACCATGACCAAGCCCAGCGCAAGCAGTGCATGGAGGCTGCCGAGACTAAGCGCGTTGATGATGACCTGCAGAATCTCACCCATGGTCACCCTCCAAACTGTTCGAGCCCGCTCCTCCGAGATAGGCCGTTTCGATGTCCACCGAATCACGGATCTGATCGGGGGTCCCATTCGCGGTCATCACACCGTTAGTCAGCACATACACGCGGTCCGCGAGGTCGAGCGCACGGGAGACGTTTTGTTCGACCAATAAGATGGTCACCCCTTCTGCATGGAGCTCTTGAATCACATCAAACATGCGGTCTACCAGCGTGGGCGATAGGCCCAGTGAGGGTTCATCCAGCATGAGTATCCGCGGTTTGGTCAGCAACGCACGGGCGATGGCCACCTGTTGTTGCTCTCCACCGGAAAGCGTGCCAGCACCTTGATCTGCCCGCTGTTGAAGAATCGGGAACCGTTCGAACATCTGTTGTCGCATACGGTGGACTTCTGCGTGATCCGACAGCAGATACGAGCCGAGCCGTAAGTTTTCTTCGACGGTCAGGCTCGGGAAGATCCCGCGATCTTCTGGCACAAGTGAGATGCCGCGGCGTGCAATGTCTGCGCTGCGTCTGCGCTGAATTTCGCGACCGTCCAGGGTAATCGTGCCCGCAGAAGCTCGATGTGCCCCGGCGATCGCTGCCAGAGTCGTGGTCTTTCCCGCGCCGTTTGCGCCGATCACCGCAACTAATTCGCCCTGATCCACGTGCAGATCGATGCCTTTGATCGCAGTGATGGCCCCGTATCTCACGTGGAGATCGGTCACTTCAAGAAGACTCAATATCTGCTCCGTTAACCTGTAGTGTCCTAGGGTTCATGGGTTTCTGCGGCCGCCTGGCTTCCCAAATACGCTTCCACGACGGTCGGGTTTGCCCGTACTTGTTCGGGGGCGCCCTCGGCGATCGTTTTGCCTTGGTTGAGCACGTGGAGTCGTTGACATAGCCGCATGATCAGATTCATATCGTGATCGATGATCAGCAGACCGCAACCAAATTGGTCTGGGATACCCGACAGCTGGCCGAGCAGCCGATCACTTTCTTCCTCGTTGAGCCCAGCTGCGGGTTCATCGAGCAGTAAGTAGTTGCAATCGGTGGCAATTGCTCGCAGAATCTCGACGATTCGTTTCTGACCGTACGACAGCGAGTCCGCTAGCACGTCTCGCAAGTGGTCGATGGTGAACAGCTCAAGCAGTTCATTGGCTCGTCGGGTTGCCTGTGACCGGCGGATACCAGTCCCCAGCGCACCAAGTTGCACGTTTTCGAACACACTCATCGTGCCGAAGAGTCGAACCGTCTGGAAGGTACGGACCAAACCTGCCCGCGAGATCTTCCGGGGAGCCAAGCCCGTGGTTTCGTTACCATCGATCGTGACTGTGCCCGCGGTTGGGGTCAGCGCCCCGGAGAGCACATTGACCAGCGTGGTTTTTCCGGACCCGTTTGGCCCAATGAGCCCAACGATTTCATCTCTGCCAAGTGAGAGGCTCACATCGTCGAGTGCGCGGAGACCTGCAAAGTCCATCACGACACCGCTGGCTGTGAGCCTTTCACTGTCGGTAATTACCGGCATTATGGTTCTGGGGTCCACTCGGGTTGGAACCATTTATCAAAGACCGGCTGGCCCTCATCGAGGTACACGATGGCCGTTTCCTTCTGTGGTTCGTGACCGTCTTCAGCAGAAGCCCAGCTGAGCTGTCCACTGAGCAGATCGAATTCCATGCTGGTCATCTGCTCTGCCAGGGCGTCCCCGTCGGTCGTGCCCACAGCTTCGATTGCCTCAAGGAGTGCGGTGGCGGTGTCATAGCCTAAGGCTTCAAGGATCGACAGCGGCTCGCTCCCTTGATGTTCCTCAAACGTCTCGATGAACTCCGGAATATTGGGGTTGGCTTCTTCACTGAGGAAGGCGTGGGTGACGTAGTAGATGTTGTTGCCGTGTTCTTCGCCAAGGCTTTCGCTGAGCTCAGGACCGTCATAGCCGTCGCCACCGAGGATCATCGTGTCGATGCCGGATGCTCGGATTTCGCGGATGAACTGGGCAAGGTCCGGGTTGTAGACCGAGATGTAGATGACATCCACGTTGTCGATTTCGTTGCGGAGTCGCTGCAGTTGTGCGCTGAAGTCACCGCCACCGCTGTATTTGTCTTCGGCCACGACGGTACCCCCGGCGTTTTCCCAGGACTCCATGAAGTAGCGGCTCAGCGATTCGGTGTAGTCCAGGCCGTCGTAGGTCACGACGTAGGCGTTCTCGAAGCCTTGTTCTTCGTAGGCCCACTCGGCTGCGGCAGCTCCCATCGCGGTGTTCCAGTAGCCGATCGTGAATTGTTTGTCGCCCAACACATCTGAGCCGTAGCTCGGTGAGGTTGCGCCCGGTGAGATGCCGACGAGACCGGCGTCTTGGGCTGCACGCGCTGCAGGGCTGCCATAGTCGAAGTCAGCCGGGGCGATGATCGCATCGGCACCGCGTTCGATGAGTACCTCGGCGTTATTTGCGATGGTCGTAGTGTCGCTCCCGCCGTTAAGGTTTTCCCACACGATCTCTTTGCCCAACACGCCGCCGTTTTCATTGGCTTCAGCGATGGCAACTTCAATCCCTTCGAGGATCAACGCATCGTAGGCGGATTGTTCGCCGTCGAGGTTCAGGGATCCGCCGATCAGGATGGTATCTGAATCGTCGCCGGTGCTGGCGTCTGCGGTCTCTTCCTCGGCTGTGGGGTCAGCTCCACAGGCGCTCAGCCCAAGTGCCAGGGCAGCAGCCAGTGCTACCCCTTTGAAAATTTTTTTCATGGTTCATCCCTTCAATGTCCAGCAGCCGCTGGAGAGTGCGAGTCATGAGAGTGTTGACGATCACATTGCCAGAGAGCTCGAGGGAAGTCAATATGTTGACATTGGGTTCTGAGAGGGCAAAATAACGTACGGGCGGCGAACGGAGCTTGTCGCACATCAGTCATATTGCGCTCTGACCTGTACAGTCTTTGCTGAAACCACAAGGAGGCTCGGCGACTATCGACCATCATCCAGCAACACAACGAGGCCACCTCGATAAGAAACTGATCGTGACCACGGCGCAAGAAATTATCCAGCGCGAAGGGCTCTCGGCGCTGACAATGCGGCGCCTCGGTGAGGCACTCCATGTTGATGCCAGTGCCATGTATCGTCATTTCGCCAATAAGTCGGCGCTATTGACGGCGTTATTCGAAGAACTCTTCTCCAGCCTAGAACCACCAGATCCATCGCAGAGCTGGCGGAAAAACTTGAGCACGCTGATGCACACCTGGTGGCAGATTTATCGTGACAACCGGGAAATTGCCGCAAAACTGACGAAATCCCCAAAGGCAGATACCGGCCGCACAATGTTAAAGCAGTGGGTAATGACCGAACTCGCCCGCGCCGGGATACGACCGGATGCACAGCAACAGTATGGCCAACTCGTGTGGGCCCACGTCATGAGCTACGGGCTGCTGGCCGCCACGCAGGATGCCGAGCAGCACCAGGTCGAAGAAGCCTTTACCTTCAGTGTTGAGTTGCTCTTGGACGCTGTTGAAGAAGGCAGCGGCCACGCGCAACCGGACCGTGCTTAGGAAGTCGGTACCGCATCTTCCGGGGCGGTCTCTTGCTCGGCTTCGAAAGCATCTTGACGAGCGTAAGCGTGCACCTCTTGGAGGATCTCGTATTGTCGCAGCGCGTCGTCCGCGAGTTCTTCGAACACTTCTGCCGGCACGCCGAGATCTGTGGCGATATCTAACAGCGAGCGCCAACCGTGCAGCTTGCCGGTGACCGCTGACATCATGAGCTCAGTTTCAAACACGAGGATGGAGGGCGTGACTTTCACACCCTTGGGCACAAATGATTTGACGCGTTCGAGACGTTCCCCAATCCACAAGGCAGGCGCTGCCAAACTGGGACGAGGAAACCCTTGGGCCTGGATAAGTTTTTCCAGGTAATGGTGTTCGACTCGGATTTCTTCTGCAACAGTTGCCAGGTCTCCATACACGGGGGTTTCGAGAAACGTCTCGGCAAGTTTTTGGATGCGCTTCAGCCCTGCGGTGGCTCCGGCGAGGTGATCGGACATGTACTGCCGTAGCGCCACGGAGTCGACATGGTCTGGGAGCTGGTGATCTGGGGCCGGCAGGGTGAATGGTGCTACCGACTCGGGGTCGCGGGGTCGCATCGGTGCCGATCGTTTCCCGCTGCCTTCCGTGAGTCCTTGGATGAGTTCATCGAGGGCCTCGGCGCCGCTCTTCGAGGGCCACCACCCGAGCTCTTGTTTGGCGCGACTGTTATCCATGAGCGGCACTCGAAGTGCCATGTCCAACCAGCCCTCGTCTGCTGCCAGCACTCCAGTGCGATGTGCGGCTTTGATCAGCGGGCGCAACGGTTTGCTCGGAATGGGGATCA
>Ga0209487_1004421_pt1 | contig 10810 bp, 10 predicted proteins | sample Poulit2012_FD_187524 | JGI IMG/M metagenome (GOLD analysis project Ga0209487, IMG submission 187524) | Agricultural soil microbial communities from Georgia to study Nitrogen management - Poultry litter 2012 (SPAdes) (version 2) | ecosystem: Environmental > Terrestrial > Soil > Agricultural land... | reverse complement strand
GACGATATTACTAAGTGATAAGTCTATTGAACTAGTTCTTTTAAATTGTTTATGCTTATTTAGCATAAAATTGGTTTATGACTTATTAAAAAGGTTAATACTTATTAATAAAATAAGGTAATTACCTAACTGTTAAAAGGAGGTTCATATGAAAGTCAGACATCATACAGTGTTTTTACTAAGTTTTATGCTCTTATTTTTCTTTACATTTGTTACAGCAAGCTTCGCAGAAAGTCAACAAGCATATGAAGTCGGTACAACAAATCTAAATGTTAGAAATGCACCATCACATGATGCTGCAGTGGTTGGACATCTTCAACCAGGTGAAAGGGTAGAAGCCTTCAGTGAGCAACATGGTTGGGTGCAAACCTATTATGATGGGGAAGTCGTGTGGGTGGCATCCCAATATCTCAGTCCCATAAACGGAGAAAGTTCGACTAGTACGACTCATTCAAATGAAGAAAAAGTTCAAGTTACAGCGTCTGGAGTCAATGTACGTTCAGGACCTGGAACAGAACATTCGGTTGTTGGAGCAGCAACATCAGGAGATACATATCAATTAATAGAAACATCTGGGAACTGGGTTAAAGTGTTACTTTCCAGTGGAAATGAAGGCTGGATTGCTGCTGATTTCACAAACAAAAGTCAACAACAAGGATCACAACCAGTTGAAGAATCAACCAAGAAATCAAATGTCAATGGAACACTATCAGGCTATAATATCGTTCTAGACCCCGGACACGGAGGAAAAGACCCAGGATCAATTGGGTTTAACGGAGTTTATGAAAAAGACCTTATTAACTCTACAACAGATAAGGTTGCCAGCCATTTACGCGACGCCGGTGCCAATGTTATTTTGACAAGAAATTCGGATGCTTATATTTCGCTTGACGATCGCATTCTTATTAGTAACACCTATCAAACAGATGCGTTTGTAAGTATTCACTATAATGCCTTTCCGGTTCCTATCGTAAGAGGGACAAGCACTTATTATTACGCGGGCGGAGAAGATAGACGTTTGGCTCAGCACATTCAATCATCTTTAACCAACTTGAACTCCGTATATGACCGTGGTATTCGAAAAGGAGATTATAAAGTATTACGTGAAAATAGAGATTTAGCTGTGCTCATTGAACTAGGATTCATTACAAATCCAGATGAGTTACAAACAATGCAAACATCTGAATTTCAAAATGGAGCGGCCGAAGCTATTACGAATGGTTTAATTAATTACTTTTCACAATAAACGGAGCTGTCCTATTCTGGGGCAGCTTTTTTTAATGAACAACAATACTTACCGAGGAACATACAATTCCGTTTAATACTTATGCAACTGGAAATTTATTGTGACAGGTTAAATCAATTGTAAATGCTAAGCTTTTAAGCTCAGCAAACTATAGCTGCGTTTGTTATACTGAACCTGATATTGGATTAAGCGAGGTTTTAAAATGGATCAACATGTTCAATTACTTGTTAGCGAGGTTCAGCAACGATTGAAACTGGACCAATATTTCTTGAAAAGATACAATATCTTCCATGAAAAAGGAGAATCGAAGCAAGCTGTATATGTTTTATCAATGGAATGGTTCCCTACCGAAATGGTAGGTAACGAAAGGGGCAATGATAAGCAAGATCTTAACCCTACTGGCACCGTTGTGGTAGAAATCGATTTTCATAATAAAACTTTATATCAATTAGTTTTCGTTGGTGACGTGTCCCATCCCCAAGCCAAAGAATTATTTCCATCACCTAAAAAAGCAGAGGTGATTGATTGGGTGGAAGAGACTACGGGCTTAACATTTGGCAAACAATTCATGATTAACTATGAAAATAAAAAAGAATTTCGTTTTTCAGCAGCCATCGATCATATTCCCGTCTTGCCATTAGGAACGATTCAAGTAAAATTTAATAGTTCAGGTGAATTGACGATGTTTTCAATCGATGGTCTTTTTCCAACAGAAGATCAAGTTGTATGGGAACCTTTCTCCCTACTACCTAAAAAAGTGGAACATCTATTCAAGCAACACTTAAAGTTATTTGAAGTACCTATTGAGAAAGACGAAAAGTGGTTGCCTGTCCTTGGAATTGCAGAGCTGTATGTCAGAAATAGAGATGAACAAACATTGGAATATCCGTTTTTAAACAAAAGCGTTATAAACTTACCCTTGGAGTGGTCGTCACCTCTTGAAGAACCATTTCATAAAAAAGAAGATATTGATTTGTCAACAGAGGTTACATTAAAACAAGCCATTGCAAACGAGACGCATCCTGATCAAAAACCTGTGACAGAAGCTGAAAGTAAAATAGTTATAGAGCAAGCTAAAGATGTTATGCGCAGAGAATATCCTAAAGAATCAAGCAAATGGCTTATCCACACCATTTATAGAAAAAACAGTTATCTCATAGCCGAACTTAGACCAATTCAAAAATCAGCAAAAGTGATTTCACGAAAGATAAGTGTCATTATTAGCCCAACAACTCTTCAAGCCATTAATTATATTGATAATAATGGCTTACTTGAAATGTTTAATGAATACACAAGTTCAGATAATGTAATCGTCTCAGCAGAAGAAGCGTTTAATAAGTTGTGGAACCATATAACAATCAAGCCAGTTTATGTGTACCATCCTAACGAGGACACCTATTATTTATATGGAGAAATTGACTCTGAATACGTGATTAATGCGACCACTGGAGAAACCGTTTATATGAGAAAATTAGAATAAAAGCTCGACCAGCAAATGTTCTGTTAAACATAAACAGAACATTTGCATAGGACAATATGGTTCCAAAAGACAAATGATATAATGTGGTATGCCATCGCTAAGGAAATACACTACACTTCCCACAGAGGAGACGCATTCTTCTTGGCTGCTAAGCCTCCATGTATTTCCTTAACTCGTTTAACGTTGAGACATTATTTAGAAGACGATGATTTCCCTTCCTCCTCACGTTTCCAAGACGGATCTCCAAATTTATGTAATTTGGCGTTAATCTTATAAATAACATATGGAATTAAGAAACTTAGAATGGTACAAATTAAAACCATTTTTTCAGGTAATCGACCTAAAATTTTTTCCCACCACATGACATACCCTCCAATACAAAATGATAAAAACAAAACCTCTATATTGAAATCCGGGTCATACTCACTAAGAATTAATTACTCAGCACTATAGACAAAGCATCATATTATATCGATGTTGCAAAACCAAAGCTTTTAAGTCTAGACAACCCTATTCATGTTCCTTTTCCTTAACGCGATCGGTAGATCCTACTTCTCGTACTTTAACATCAGCTGAAACATGAATACGGCTATTAGAAAAATAATTCTTTTTATTTTCCCAATCCTTGTGTATCTTTCTCCAAGTGCCATAATGTTTTTCTTTTAGTGTTTTATCAATATCAAGAATATCAAGTTTAAGTTCCTTTTGAGCCTTATCTATCGTTAAATCAGCGAGTTGCTCTATTTTTTTTGAAATTTTATCCTCCATTTCTTTTATATAAGAAGGATTTGAAAGTGTTTTACTCCCATACATTTCAGCTAGTTTACCCTCTGCCTTTATAGTTATAAAAATTTCCATATTTTTTGGATCTTCTACCTTTATATCTATTCTTTTTTTTGCTCTTTCAAGGTCAAAGGCCATGATATGGTTATTCACTTTAAACTTGATCATCCCTTCTTTCGTATCTCCTTTTATTAAATTCATTCCTTTTGTCTCAAGACCATTTAATGTTCCAACCATTTTATCATTTGTCCCATCAAAGACGGCTGCCCCGCTATAGTCAATACCATCATTATTAATCGATATTTTTGGAAGTACGTAACTGTTTTTATGGAGTAAATAATCATGTAGTCGACCGAGTGTTACGGGCTCGATTATTTCAATTGATTTATAGGAATTATCAGTAATCATATCAATATGCATAACAGGAAGTTTTTCGGGCTTAGGGTCAATATCGAGTATATTTTTCGCTTCTCCCTCAGCTATAATTATTTTAATGCCTCTACGCATTTCTTGATCACGTATAAATACATCTAACATACTTGCAAATAGTTCAGGATTATGGGCAAGCTTCTCTGAAACAATCACAAGCCTCGAATGTCCGTAAAATGGAACACGACTTATTTCCTTCAACATCTTTCTGTTTATCTCAAATATGCTGTCTCCAGTAGTTGTTAAATTAATAAAAGGTGGATTTTCACTACCTTCATTTGTTGGAGTTCCCAGTTCATCGGGAGAAACAATTTGATTTGTTAATGATATGTTTATATTCCCATCGGAATCATTATTAGAAAGATCCACAGCTGTTCCAATAACAAAGCCGTTTTCTTCAATATTAACTTGGTCCCAACACCCTGCTGATAAGACTAGCAAAAGAAAACAAATGATAATTTGGATAAGGTTTCGTTTAGTCACTAAACCTCACTCCTCTTAACTTACCAACTGTATATAATAAAATAACTACAAATATGGAATACAAAAACACTGTGTAACCAATATACGTGCCATAGGTGGATACTTCGAGGAAATTCTCCGGAAACATGGCGACTATATATACTATTGGTGATAATATAAATAAAATTTTATGTTTTGGTGTCTTTTTAAAGATGGACGTTAGTGCGAAAACTGAAACATCTAATGCTAATGTGGCAGTATTAAAAATAGCCATGATCCAAATCGTAAAAAAAACTGAATCAAATCGCTCAAAAAATTCACCTGGAATTTCCGCATTTTTTGCTAACTCAACCGTCGGAAAAATTAAATTACGTGTCACTTCATTTCCAAACACCCCAATACAAACTATGAAAATTAATATATATAAGATAACTGGTACACACATACCAATGGCTGCACTTTTTGGAGCCTTTTTTGGCTGTTTAACAAGAACTATATAGAACCATAAAATCCCGAATCCTGTATAAGAAGAAATCACCGAATCCATCCCTTTCACATATTCCATAAAACTAGTCTCAAAAATAGGGAATAAATGCTCCTTCTCAAACTTGTTCAAACTAAATACAATAAGCAATAATAAGATAAACAGAATAATTGGTAAAAACAAAGCATTTAAACGAAATAGCCCCACTCTGGATCCCGCAACTGCATAAATAACAACAAGCAAAAAAACAAGGGCTATAACTTCAACTGGTGTTTGGTCAAAGATATATTGTTTTGAGATGTCAGCAATTTGACGCATTTGATAAATAGCAATTTGTAAAGAAAGAATCGAGAAAATAAATGTTAAAACAAGTGCCAATGGTTTGGTAACTATACGTGAGGCATAGGTTAAAAATGACTGATTTGGAAAACTTGCTGACATTTTAGCAATACACCATGTTATTAGAACTGCAATCACCCCACCGACCAAAATTGGTAACCAGCCGTCAGCTGCTATGGTCATTGAAGCTAAAGATTTAGGAAAAGACAAGGCTCCTACACCTATAACAATGGAAGGTACAGCTATCATAATTTCGCGCTCACTAATAAACTCATCAGCATAATCAAAACGTTTCACTGTTTTTCTCCTTTCAAATCACCTGATTCATCATCTTCAGTTTCCAAATATTGTGGTCTTTTAGAGAGTGTTGGAATCGGGCTGCGCAAAATAAGATCATTCCAATCCTTTAAGAAGGTCGGGGAAAATGGTGTAGAATAAGGAATACCAACACTTTTTAAATTAACAATATGGATATTAACCATAATATAAGAAAGAATAATCCCAAAAAGACCAAATGCCGCGGCCGCAAACAAAAAACCAAAAAGAAGTATGCGAAAAGAAATAGATAAAGTATAGGTTGGAATAGAAAATGAGGCAATGGCATTTAAGGCAATAACGATAACCATAATTGGGCTTACAATTCCTGCTTGAACGGCTGATTCCCCGATAACGAGCCCCCCAACAATACCAATAGTTTGTCCAATCGTTGTAGGCAGTCTGGCTCCCGCTTCTCTTAACAATTCCATTGTAATGACCATTAGTAAAGCCTCTAAAAAGGGGGGGAATGGCACTCCTTCTCTTGTCGCTGCAATGGAAAAAGCCAGTTTTGGTGGAATCATACCAGGATGATAAGAAACTAATGCAACATATAAAGCTGGAAAAAAGATAGAAATAAATGCTGCAAGATAACGAAGTCCACGTAACAATGTTCCTACGGCCCAACGTTCATAGTAGTCCTCAGGCGATTGCAACCCGCTCGCTAATGTAGCAGGAAATATTAAAACAAACGGTGTCCCATCCAAAAAAATAGCAAGTTTTCCATCCATCAGTGATGCTGACACCTTATCAGGCCTTTCTGTATTGAGACATTGAGGGAACGGAGATAAAAAGCTATCTTCAATCCATTGTTCAATATAACCTGATTCTGGTGCATCATCCATATCAATTGATTTTAGCCTTCGATTTATCTCTTTTACTATTTTTGGATTAATAACACCATCTATATAAGCCACAACGAGTGTTTTTTTAGAGCGTCTTCCAATATAATGTTTTTTAAGGCGAAGGTTTGGATCCCGTATATGACGACGTAAATGAACTAAGTTTGTTTGTATATTTTCAACAAATCCGTCTCTCGGACCACGAATAAGAGTTTCGGAAATGGGTTCTTCAATCCCACGAGCTTCCCATTGTTTCGTATCTGTAATCAACACTTGCTCAATGCCATCTAAGTAAAAAATAGTGTCTCCACTTAATAGAGCAAGCGATAAATCGTCAAAATTGTATCCTATATCCATATCAACAGTTGAAATTATTCTCTTATAAATAACGTCAAACAGTTCTGTTTTCACATTAGGCAATTGTTTTTGATTAGCAAAAAGCTGTACATTTTTCATAATGTTGTTATATACCAAATCTTCATTAACTAATCCATCTATATAGGCAATAGCACATTTATAATCAGTTCCACCAACCATGAACTTCCGAATTACCAGATCATTTGGCTCATCCAACATATTTTTTAAATTTATTATATTTTTTTCCAAATCTTTATGAAGTATTTTAGAAAAATTCTCTTCTGGATTATTCGTTTTACGTTTTCTGCGTTGTGTTTTCATTCGACGTCGAGACATGAGTACCTCCTCCGAAAACAACTAGTCATTATTCTCTTCTTTTGCCCATTATTTAAGTATTTTATTCTTAATAGCAAAACCTGTAACAATCACGAATATAAAACGTAATAAAAGATAACCTACTAGTAAATGAAATTATGACTAAAACCATTTATCTATATAATTAGAGAGGAAGAATACAAAGTGACGACAGAAGATACTTTCAGTCATGAGCAATTATCTGCAGCGGAAATTTCAAGTCTTTGGACAGTCTATCAAGCGAACACTGTTGATATGTGTGGTATAAGCTTTTTTTTAGTTCATGTGAAGGACCCAGAAATACAACAAATTATTGAAAAAACCTTAGATATTACAACAGACGTCAAAGAGCAAATGGAGCAGATCTTCAGGTATGAAGATTATCCTGTTCCACAAGCTTTTTCCGAAAAAGATGTAAATTACAATGCTCCTAAGCTTTTTTCCGACGAACTTTATTTAGAATATATACTCAATATGAGTGATTTAAATCTCATTGCTTACTCTTCTGCTTTAACAATGGCCGCTAGGCCCGATATTATTGAATTTTACTCAAAGAACTTAGAGATAACAAAAAAACTTCATAATGAAATCATTGAACTAGTAAAACAAAAAGGTATTTATGTGTGGGTACCAACTATTCCAAAGGCCAATAAGATTAAATTTGTGGAAAAAGAGAGCTTTTTAACTGGCTGGTTTGGTGACCGAAGGCCACTTTTAGGAGTTGAAATAGCAAATTTGGCATATGCATCGAAACGAAATGCGATAGGACAAGCATTAATTACTGGCTTTAGTCAAGTAGCTGAAAGTAAAGAGGTAAGAAAATATCTAGAAAAAGGGCGAGATATTTCAGGAAAACATAAGGATGTTTTTAATGAGATTTTAAATCAGGATTATTTGTCTGGTGGGCTACTGAAAACATCAGAAGTAACAAATTCGACTGAGGCTCCATTTTCAGATAAACTCATGATGAACTTAGTTACAACTCTAATTGCATCAGGAATCGCACAATACGGAACAGCAATTTCCGCAAGTCCAAGACATGATTTAGGCGTTCAATATACCCGACTTATGGCTGAAATAGCGAAATATGCTAATGAAGGGGCAAATATATTGATTGAAAATGGTTGGATGGAACAACCACCAATTGCAGCTGATAGAAAAAATTTAGCACAGAGATGAGCCTATGACAAAAAGAATAGAGAGAAAAAGCAAAATGCTTGAGGCGCTTCTATGGAGCATTGCATTTCCAGGGTTTGGCCAGCTATTAAATCGTAAATATATAAAAGGGGTTCTATTGGTTGTATTGGAATTTACAGTTAATGTTTTAGGTAATGTCAACCAGGTTATTATGCTAAGTTTCCATGGCCATATTCAAGAAGCAATTAATCAAACGAACTACCTTTGGTTTATGTTTTACCCGTGTTTATATTTCTTTGCCATATGGGATGCATATAAAGATGCTGGGGGTGGAGAAAAACCATTTGCCTATCTTCCGTTAGTGTTTTCTGCTTATATTGTGACAGGTGGGATTGTCTTTTCACCTGTACTTAGGATTTTCGGATACCTCGTTGGCCCTGTCTGGCTATCAATTATCTCGATACCTATTGGAATAATTATTGGACTGCTTATTAAGTGGGGATTGGTTCGTTTTTTTAAAAAAGAGAATGGAGGATAAAACATTAGAGAAGCCCCTGTAAGAGACTTCTCTAATTTAACTTATATTTAATTACAAATCATCAAACCCATTCAAATCACTCGTTTTTGTATATTGTCTTGATTTTTGTTCAAAGAAATCAGTTTTCGTACCGTCGAAGTTATCGACGTAAGCGCGAATCCATTTCATTGGATTTTCTACATGTTGAGGATATATTTCGTTTAAACCCATCATGCGGAGCATTTTATTAGCACGATATTTAACGTAACCAGCCATCTCCTCCAGATCAATTCCCTCGAGATCAGCCAGTACATAAGAAGACCATTCTATTTCCAGTTCAACTGATTTTTTAAAATGACGATAGACCCAGTCTACAAACTCATTCGTATTATATTGGGGATTTTCCGCTAAAGTAGCACGGAACAATTCAGCGATAAATCGACCATGCTCAAGTTCATCACGGTTAATATAACTTACCATGGTTGACGTGCCAACCATTTTATTATGACGCGCTAAATTATAGAAAAAGGCAAATCCTGAGTAAAAAAACATGCCTTCAAGCAATGCTGAATAAACGAGTGTTTTTAAGATATTTTCAATCGTTGGTTCTTCCACAAAGTTATTATATACTTCCATAATATGCTCATTTCGTTTGAGTAACACTGGATCTTTTCGCCCAAGTTGAAATGATTCATTTTGTTCATCCAACGAAACAACAGATGATAATACATACGAATAACTTTCATTATGAACTGCTTCTTGCTGAGCAATAACCGCCATAATGGACTGAACTGACGGATCTGTGGCATACAATGAAATCAACAATGCCGTACGGGTTTGAGGTGCATCCAATGTTGACAGTAAACCAATTATTTTCAAATAAGCATCTTGTTCTGCTTGGGTAAGCTTGGCAAATTGTTTTACATCAGCAGACATATTTACTTCATCCGCTTGCCAGTAATTCCCGATTAAGCGTTTATACATCTTATACCAGTGGGGATAGGCAATATCATTCCAGTTTAAAATACCACTCGACTTTCCACCAAACACCCCTGTTGATTTATTAGGGTGCAGTGGCTCTAACGTTTTCACTTTTTCAAGCAAAGTTTGTGACATGATTGAATACGCCTCCTAACCATTGAAAAATTAACTTTTCTTGTGACCCTCGTGGAGATTGTTCAATTTTAAGCCCTCTCCACGGGCTATTATAAAACTTAACGAGTTTGTCTACTGCCAAACAAAATTGCTCATCTCCACCAAACTGAGTATCTCCTGTTCCAAAAACCGCAATATTATTTGGTTTATAACCGATTTCAAGGATAAAATCTTTCACCTCATCAGGCGTCGTTCCTTCTCCCCAAGTAAATGTGCCAAGAAATATATAATCATAGTCAGACGGTTTAACAGGTGCGTCAATACCAATTCGATGTATATCTACTATAAAATTATGATGCCTACAATCTTCCTTGATTAACTCGGCCACCTCTTGAGTGTTGCCGCTATATGATAAATAAGCAATGAGTACCCTCAACTTTCACACCACTCACATTCTTCAATATCACTGGACGTGGATCTAACGTAGTAGGTTGTCTTCAACCCTTCCTTCCAAGCTTGAAGATGTAAATCCAATAAAACCGATGCACGGATTGTATTAGGCACATAAATGTTAAATGAAATACTCTGATCAATATGACGCTGTCTTTTTGCATTTTGTGTAACAGACCAACGCTGATCAACAATATAAGCGGATCTCCGGTAAATTGAATAAGTTTCAGGTGTCAAATCTGGTGCTGCTTTCGGAATTCTAAAATCATTTTTTTCTTCACTGTAAAAAGGCTTAAAGATAGGATCAATACTAGCTGTAGAACCTGCAATCATAGAGGTAGATGAATTTGGTGCAACAGCTAATAAATAACCGTTACGAATCCCGTAATCCCCAACTTGCTCTTGAAGTTTATTCCATTTTTCATCCTCATAATTACGTACCTTAAAATACTCACCTGTCGCCCATTTGCTACCCTTAAACTTCGGATAACTCTCTTTTTCACGTGCGAGTTCCATACTG
>Ga0209487_1004420_pt1 | contig 10811 bp, 9 predicted proteins | sample Poulit2012_FD_187524 | JGI IMG/M metagenome (GOLD analysis project Ga0209487, IMG submission 187524) | Agricultural soil microbial communities from Georgia to study Nitrogen management - Poultry litter 2012 (SPAdes) (version 2) | ecosystem: Environmental > Terrestrial > Soil > Agricultural land... | reverse complement strand
TCTTGCTGGAATTAGCGAAGGAAACATGCACCAGCAGTAGGTGAAGCATCAACCAGATAATCCGATGAGATGCCGGTCTGTCTCACTCTCATGCAAAGGTAAGATCAACCATTTAATCCGCTTACCCTTTTTTTTAACAGGGGCTATTGGCCAGAAGCGTCCTTAATCAGATAACGCGGCACCCAACGCAAATAAGCCACCATGCCAAATAACTCCACCAGCGATTGAAAAACGATCACCACCACGGCGGCGCTCCAGACCTCTGGCAGTGACAATGCCAGTGGCAGCATGACAAAGGAGTTTCGGGTACCGAGACTGAAGGTAAGGGTCCGGCCAACAACGGGTGTGAACCCGAATAGCTCACTCAACCCCTTGCCGATAAAGGCGGCGAGAATCAAGTAAAGCACAAAGGCTGCGAGCGCCGACCAGAGAAGGGAGCTGTTGTCTATCACCAGGCTGACCTGGGAGCCGGCAATCAGAAACACCACCAGTGCCAGCAGTGGCACGGGCAGCCACCCCAGCCAGCCTACAAGGCTTTGCGCCCGCAGGTGTCTTTCCGCCACCCGCTCGGTCAACCAGGCCAAAATCAGTGGTATGACAATCAATCCGAAGAACGCCGGCAGCAAGTGGCTGCCTACGGCGAGCTCAATGGCCAGATCCCCCATGAATAGCCAGATATACACGGGTAGCAAAATAAGCTGGACAATCAGCAGTACCGGCGCGGCCGCGATGGCCCGGGCACCGTCCCCACCCCCGAGGTGAGTAAAGCTGATAAACCAGTCGGTACAGGGTACCAATAGAACCAATAGCACGCCGAGACGAATGGCGGGATCATCCGGCAATAGCAGCAAGAGGGCGCCGACTATCACCGGTAACAGAACAAAATTGCCGGTCAGCAGTGCGGCCAGGAAGCGGCGATCGCGAAACGCCGATGTGAGGTGGATCAATGGCACCTGGGTGAAGGTGGAATAGAGGAGAATCCCCAGGACTGGCCAAAGCACTACCTCCCAATCACGGGTATGCTCTGGTGACTTCCAGCCGATGGCCATGCCGGCCAGAATGGCAACCAGATAAATCCAGACCTGATACTGCTCGAGTTTTTCGCGCATTTAACGGATCCCGTAATAATGCTTAAACTTGACGAGGAAGAGATACTCGTGGATCGATTCTGAACTACTACAGATTCTGGCATGTGCCTGTGGATCTGTATCGTTTACCTTTGTGTCGGCGCGGTCGGGTTAGGGAAGCACCCGTAGGGCATGTTTACGCACTGCCGCGCTTGCTGTTGGTCGGCGTGTCGACACAGCCACTGCCTTCCTGCTCAATTTCAAGTGTTGAGTGGCTGACGTCGAATTGGTCATGAAGCACACGCTTTAAATCGCTCTTCACCCGTTCAATATCGGGCAGATTGGCCTTCTTTACGACAACATGTGCTTCCAGTGCGATGGTGTGTTCAGCGAGCTCCCAAACATGTACATGATGGACGCCCACCACATCCACCACATGCTCCATAGTGCTGATCACGTCATCAATGGAGACGCCCTTTGGTGTGCCCTCCATCAACAAGTGAATGGTTTTCGGCAGCATACTGAAGCCTTGCCACAGCACGTACCCAGCGATCATCAACGTCAGCACGGTGTCCGTCCAGTACCAGCTATACAGCAGTATCAAGGTCCCCGCTATAACAACACCGACGGACGCCATTGCATCCGACACATTGTGCAAGAACGCGGCCTTTATGTTCATGCTGTTCTTTGACATCGTGTAGGTGAGAATGGCCGTGGCAAGATCTACAATCAGCGCTACTCCTGCCACCACGACTACCGTCCAGCCTTCGATGGGCTGCGGGGCAAATAGCCGTCCTATAGCCTCGTAGACAAGGTACATACCGACGATGACTAACGTGACCAAGTTGATCAAAGCCGCTATGGTTTCACTGCGTCGGTAGCCGAAGGTTTTGAAGGCATCGGGCGGGGTGCGACCGATTTTGCGCGCGATGAGTGCGATCACTAGTGATGCGGCATCGCTCAGATTATGGAGGGCATCAGCTATGAGCGACAGGCTACCAGACAGGATCCCACCGACCACTTGCGCTAGCGTCAGTATTGCATTGACGCCAATGGCCACAATCAGACGTTTATCGCCCACGGCGTGGGTGCCATGTTTGTGCCCATGTCCCATGGGATAGCCGCTCCCTTGAATATACAATCTGAAAGAAGGGCTGGGATGCCAAGTGGCATCCCAGATACTCAACATTAGACGACAGCGGAGTCCTCAATACCATCCTGAATGCGGATCGCACGCCTAATGTCGCTAACAAAGATACGACCGTCCCCCCCTAAGCCCAGTATGGGCCTCGGTTTTCAGCAGCTCTACTACGGCATCGACGAGGTGGTCCTGACACACGATCTCCACCTTCACATGCTCGGAGAACTCCGACGCACCCGCAATCGGGTGCGTGGCGCTGCTGTGCGCCTTGCTACGACCGAAACTCCGGACGTCCGACACGCTCATCCCGTAATGCCATCCAGGCGATGCAGCGCCAGAGTGACCGATTCCAGTTTACGCGTTTTGATGTAAGCTTTTATCTCTTGCATGGTGTCACCTCAAGACGTTGAGTTGTCGCCGTTGGAATGATCGGCGAACCAGGGGTAGAGAGCTGGCAGAATCACCAGCGTGAGAATGGTCGAGGTTACCAGCCCACCAATTACCACAGCCGCCAAGGGACGCTGTACTTCACTGCCCGTCCCGGTGGCAAATAGCAACGGAGTCAGCCCCAGGCCGGTGGTGACAGCCGTCATGATGACCGGGCGCAGGCGTGCCATCGCGCCCTGAACACAGGCTTTCGCCATGGGGACACCATTGCGCACCAACTCGTTCAGATAGCTGACCAGTACCAGTCCGTTTTCCAGCGCGATGCCAAACAGGGCGATAAAACCCACGGAAGCCGGTACCGATAAGCTCAGCCCTGCCAGCCACAACGATACAATGCCGCCGACCAGGGCCAGCGGAATATTGAGCATGATCAGCAGTGCATTGCGCAGTGAACCGAAGTTCGCATACAGCATTAAGAACACCAGCGCCAAGGTAATCGGAACCACCACCATCAGGCGTTTGTTGGCCTGCTGCTGAAGCTCGAATTGCCCGCCCCATGTCAGGAAATAGCCTGGTGGGAGGTCCACCTGCTCGGCAATGATCCGGTCCGCCTCGGCCACATAGGAGCCAATATCCCGGCCTCGCACATTGGCCTGAACGGTGATAAAGCGTTGGTTATTCTCCCGGGTGACTTGCCGTGGACCAACCACTTCTTCCACGCTGGCCAGCTCAATGAGAGGAATCTGCTGGCCCTGTTCGTTGCGAACCTTCAGGTCCCGAATGACGTCGGTTCGGTCTCTTGAAGACTCTTCCAGGCGCACGTAGATATCAAACCGGCGAATACCTTCGAACACCTGGCCGGCGCTGGCACCCCCTACGGCAATGCTGATGGTTTCCTGCACATCCGAAACATTCAGGTTATAGCGGGCAATGGCCCCCCGGTCCAACTTGATTTGCACCTGGGGCGTACCACCCAACTGGTCCTTCTGCACGTCTTCCCCACCCGCGACACTACGCATGACTTCGGCAATCTCCGTAGCTTTTCGGTCCAGCACGTTCAGGTCATCGCCGAAGAGCTTCGCGGCAAGCTCGGCCTTGATGCCCGTCAGGAGTTCGTCAACAGCGGCAGCAATGGGCTGGGTGAAGTTGAACTTGGCGCCCGGAAAGTCTTCGAACTCGGCACTCATGGCGGAGTAAAGGCCATCAAGTGTCTCCGCCGTTTGCCACTGCTCCTTGGGTTTGAGTCCAACAAAGATTTCCGCGCTGTTGACCGGGTCGGCATGCGCCCCCACTTCACCGCGACCTACCCGAGTCACCACCTGAGTCACCTCGGGGAAGCGCTCCAGTAGCTGACGCTCAAACAGCGTCATGGACTGTTTGGCTTGATCCAGGGAAATGGAGGGTGCCATGGTGGCCCGAATCAGCAGGTCCCCCTCGTTGAATCGGGGCACAAACTCTGAACCGAGACGCGGGCCGACAGCCACCCCAATCGCCAGGACGACACCGGCGATAGCCACCCCAATCCAGCGGTGCCGGATAATACTCTGCAGGAGTGGTCGGTACCCACGGGCGATAAAGCCAATCAGCCCGCCAGGTTCACTGGACGATTGCTCCGATTTGGGTTGACGCATTAATAGCGAGGCTGCCACCGGCGCCACGATCAGTGCGAAAATCAGGGAACCCACCATTGCCAGCGACACGGTGTAGGCCAGCGGGCGGAATGTCGCCCCCTCCACACCCTGTAAGCTGAACAAAGGCAGAAACACCACGATGATGATGCTGATGGCGAACAATATCGGTCGGGCTACCGCCTGACTGGCTCGCGCCACAATGTGCATGCGCGACTCATCCGGAGCGGATTGACGCAAGAGCCGGTCGATGTTCTCCACCACGACCACAGAGCCATCCACCACCATACCAATGGCAATCGCCAAGCCACCCAGTGACATGAGGTTGGCGGAAATTCCAAACCACTTCATGGCAATCAACGCCAGGCACACCGAGAAGGGAATCGACAGGGCCACCACCAGGCTGGGGCGCCAGCCGCCCATAAAGGCGAGCAACACGATCGCAACCAAAGCAATGCCCTGCAGCAGCGCATTGGTCACGGTGGAGACGGCGGCTTCAACCAGCTGTGCCTGATCATAATACGGACTGACTTCGATGCCTTCAGGCAAATTGGCGTTGATGGTCGCGAGCTCGTCCTTCACCGCACTGATCACGTTGGAGGTGTTGGCGCCAATCAGCTTGAGCACCATGCCGACCACAGCTTCGCCTTTGCCATCCTTGGTGGCCAGCCCCCGACGAATTTCACCGCCAATAGCCAGCTCACCGAGCTGATGCAGATACACCGGTACACCATCGACACTTTTGACCACGATGTTGCGCAAGTCATCCAGATTTTCTGCCAGGCCCACGGAACGAACGATGTATTGCTCGTCGTTCTGGATGATAAACTGGGCACCCGCATTGGCGTTGTTCGCCTCGATCCGGCGTTTGACCTGAGGCAAGGAGATGTCATAGCGCAGCAGTGCTTTGGGATCAATGCGTACCTGGAACTGTTTGACGTTGCCGCCGATGGACAGCACTTCGGTGACGCCCTTGACCGTCTGCAGGTTGAACTTGACGATCCAGTCCTGGATTTCACGCATTTCGGTGCGACTGTACTCGCCGCTGGTGTCCTCCAACACGTAGAACAGAATCTGCCCAAGCCCGGTAGTAATCGGGCCCATGACCGGCTCACCAAACTGGTCGGGAATCGCCTCCCGCGCTTGCTGCAAACGCTCGCTGACCAGTTGCCGGGCAAAGTAAATATCGGTGCCATCTTCAAAATAGATGTTCACTACCGACAGACCGAAGTTGGACACCGACCGGACGTGATCCAGCTTTGGCAAACCATTCATGGCACTTTCCAGAGGGTAGGTCACATACATTTCGACCTCCTCGGGGGCCAACCCTTCGGTTTCGACAAACACCTGTACCAGCGAGGGTGAAATGTCCGGGTAGGCGTCCACCGGCAGGCTTCGATAGGCGGCATAGCCGCCGATCACGGTGGCCAGTGCAACTACCACCACCAGCAGCCGGTTTTGCAGCGCGGCTCGTATAATCGCTTGCATAAAACCTCCAAGTGCTAGTGGTTGTGGCCCGACTCGAATTCGCTCTTGAGCAAATCCGCTTTCAGCGTGAACCCGCCTTTGGCGACGTATTGTTCACCCGTCTCAAGTCCGGATTGGATGATGACCTGATCCCGGTCTTTTGCCCCGAGCGTTACCGGTCGGGGATGCCAACTCTTTCCTTCGCGCACGAAAATGACCTGGCGGCCCTCAAACTCAATCACGGCGGTCAGTGGAACCACCACGTCCCCTTGAGACTCGGACAGCGTCACCTCGGCCTCAATGAACATTCCGGGCTTCCATTTGCCCGAAGCGTTGTCGAGAAAAATTCGGGCGAGGCCGGTGCGCAGCTGCTCGCTGACCAGGGGATCCAGGTAGTCGATCCTGGCGTTAACGGGGTCGGGACCGAATGTTGTGGTGATTCGAACCGGCTGTCCCTTCTGCACCTGGCCTATCTGCCGTGGGTAGAGCGCAATATCGACCCAAAGCGTTGACAGATCCGCCACGACGAAAGCGGCATCTGTAGGCTCAATCTGCTCGCCCAGCGTCGCGGACTGGTCGATGACGGTGCCACGTATGAGCGATTTTAGAGGGAACCGCTGTAGCGTTTGGGAGCTTTCACCGACGGCCAAAGTATCGCCAGCGTCCACGGAATCACCGATTCGGGCACTGACATCGACAACCTGGGCCGGGTAGCGAGGACTGACCCGGGCAACCGTTTCCTTGTTCAGGCAAACTTCACCGGGCAGGGACACGGTCTGGCGTACTGTACCGGGACCGGCGATTCTGATCTCTCCACCCAACGCCTTTAACGTTTCGGCATCAACAGAGGCGCCCTGCGCTTCGTGTTCATCGTGACCTCCGTGCCCCTCATGCGCGCCCTCAGTGGCCTCCCCGTGGTCTTCCTCGCCTTTATAACCCTGGTGGTCAGAGTGTTGCTGCTTATTGCTGTGATTTTCATGCCCACTGTGATCCTCGTGAGCACCACTTTTCTCATGATCACTGTGCTCCTGCTCGCCATGGGCTTCTTCACCGTGCTCTTCGTGCTCGGCTTCCTGCGCTTGCAGGTTGATGCTTACGCCGGATAGGGCAAGCATCATACTGATCGTTAAAATCCAGACATTCGATAACGGCTTCATGATTCACCTGCTTGTTCATTGTGGGAGCGGGGTTCTGGTTCAGACGCTTCGTAGGGTTCTGTGGCCCCCTCGATTCCATTGGGGGTCAAGGTCCACTGTCCTGTCAGGCCCGTGCCAGTCAGTTGTTCCAGAGTTACCAAGGTTTGATGGAAATTGACGGCCGCCTTGAGGGCGTCGCGCTCTATCGCCAGACGGTCCCGCCGCGCATCCACCAGTTCAAGATAGGTATACAAGCCCTCCCGATAACCTCTGTGAATGCTGTCAAGCGCAGCGCGCGCGGAAGGCAGTGCCTCACCCCGCAGGCGAAGCGCGGTGGCGCGAAACACTTCCAGCTCTTGGTAAAGCCGCTGGATTCGGGCCATTAATTGCACCCGAGTAGCTTTCTCTTCCAGCGCCAGTTGCTCGTATTCCGCCCGACGGGCCCGGATTTCGCCCTGATTGCGATCACTGACGCCGAGCGGCATGGAAAGGCTCAGGGTAAAGGCGTGGTCGCCAGTTTCCTGTAGCTGCTTGACGCCCACTCCGACTCGAAGGTCCTGCCGGCCTCGAGCACGGGCCAGTTGCAATTCCGCTTCGCGCAGTCGTCTTTCGGTGATATAGCGGGACAGTTCCGGTGCGTCTTCCAGGTGACGACGAACCTGGTTGAACTCGGGCAGTGCCACAAGTTGGTACAAGTCGGCGCGGACCTGCTCAAAATCCGGCTCACTTTCTCCCCACTGAGCGGCCAGCGCCACGCGCGCAGACGCCAGTTGCTGCCGCGCCGAGTCTACGGCGAGTTCGGCCCGCGTGACCGCAATGGCCGAGCGTTGAAGTGAGGCGTCACTGGTCGTTCCCGCCTGGACGCGCTGCCGGATGGTCTCCCGGCTTTCCCGCGCCAGTTCCAGCGATAGCTCCGCCAGTTGAATGTTTTGCTGGGCTTCGGCCACGCCGAGAAAGCGGCGTACGGTTTCCGCGAGCACCTGCCAGCGGACTTGCCGGTATTCGCTGTCCACCAGATCGGTCCGGTAACGGGCGACCTCTTCGCGCCGACCGCGCTTGCCGCCCAATTCGATCAGTTGGCTCAGTACCAGTGAGGCTTCGGCGGAGTCCGTACCGGCAAAGCTGCCGCTGCCTCCGACGTTTTCCACTTCAACGGCGAGCTCCGGGTTGGGGATCAAGCCGGCCTGAAGCTCGCGGGCCTCGGCCGCACGACGGCGATAGGGAAACTGCGCCAGCTCGGGATGGCGCTCCAATGTGTGGGCTAAAGCTTCGTTCAGCGAAAGGGGCTTTGGCGCCGCTGCGGCGTGTGCTGTGGCCATGGCCAGCAGCAGAGCACAGAGGGCCAATACCCCTCTCCGCCCAGGAGGGAGGGTAAATAGAGTAAGAAACATGCATTATCTGCCTGAATTTCAGTGTTAGAAAGGCGCCGATCCGCACCGGGTGAAACGCCGGGCAAAATCGACAGTGGATCTCTAGCGAGTGAAATCAGGCAATAGGAGGGGGCACATCAGGTGCCATAAAGTGCTGAGGGGGTGACGGCGGATATTCCGCCCTCCAGCGGTGGCCGGTGGGCAAATGGACGCCATGACCACTGGTTTTGACAAAAAACAGATGGGCGTGGGCATGGCAGCTATGGCTGTGAACGCAGCTACCCCCGGGGGGATGAGAATGATCGCCGTGATCGGCGCCGAGGTTACCATCAATGCTAGCCAACTGTTCCAATGCCGCCTTGTCTCCCGTCACCCGTTCATGCCAGTCCGCCGCGAACACAAGGTTCGCGACGGCTACCAGCATTAAAAATAGGATCAGGGAGCTTTTCTTCATGCGGTAGAGTGTACCAGCCAGCGTTCAGGCAATACAACTCTCTTTGTCGTTTACGGGACCTCGCTCCTGGTTGTCTTGTCACGATTTTAACCGTCTTCGGGAGCCGTAGCTCTGGAAAGAGCTATATATGTACAGATTTTGGCATCGATTTGGACAAAAACCGTTCTAACATAAGATAATGCTTTATTATCCTTTGTCATATATAGGCTATGCTAAGCCTCATTCATGAGCTAGAATAGTACGTATATACATATTACGTATTACAGTACGAAATAAATAGGAGAGGACAGCATGGCTCGTGGCGGTATCAACAAAGCATTGGTGGCCAAAGCCCGTGAGAGCGTTCTGGCCAAGGGAGAAAACCCCTCCATTGATGCGGTACGCATAGAACTCGGTAACACCGGCTCCAAATCGACCATTCATCGCTATCTCAAGGAGCTGGAAGAAGAGGCGTCGACGCGACTAGATGATGAGGCACTGCTGAGCCAGCCCATCAAGGAGTTGGTTGCGCGCCTGGCGTCGCGCCTGCAAGAAGAGGCTCAGGGCATCGTCGAGGAGAGCAAAAGCCGCTATGAACGCAAGACCAAGGAGCTCTCTGACCGTTGCGCCGCGCTCGCTCAAGAGGCTGGTCAGCTGGCCGATCAGAACAATGCCCTGGAACACCGCCTCAATGAGACGAGTGAAAAGCTAACCGCCAAATCCGCGGCCTGTGATGCCTTAGATAAGCAACTCAACGAGGCAGCTCAGCGAGATGCCAGCGGGACGCCGCTACTCAAGGAAAAGCAGGCTCATATCGAATCCCTTGAAGAAAAGCACCGCCACAGCCGAGAGGCACTGGAGCATTATCGTGAATCGGTGAAAGAGCAGAGGGATCAGGATCAGCGTCGGCATGAGCAGCAAATCCAGCAGCTCCAGGCGGAGATCCGTACCTTGAATCAGACAATCTCCGTCAAGCAGGGCGAACTGACGCAGCTCAACAAGGACAACGCGCGCTTGGTCAGCGAGCTGAGCGCTGCACGCAAGGCAACACGGGAACTCGAATCGAAGCTTAACCGGACTGACGCGAAGCTCGAAGATGCCAGTAAGCGATTGCAGGCCCAGTCAGCTGATCTGGCCCAGTATAAGGACAGCACCCAGCGCCAGGGCTCGCAGATTGGTGAGCTCACGCAGCGCCTTGAATCAGCGCAAAATAAAATACAAGATTTCACGATAAACCAAGCGAAACTGGAGGCTGAGCTATCGGTTAAGAACGATATGATTGAGCGCCTGATGGCTGAAAGCCAGCGCCAATATGACGAGCCAGCTACGTAAGCGAGAGGTGGTCCAGGATTGCTTATGGATGTCCCAGATTTTCCTTTGAAATCAATGGGGTGCAGAGTTAGGGGCTGAATTTTACAGCTTTACCGGCCGCACCTCTAATACCATCGGACAAGGCAATGCGTAACTGACCGTGGAAACCACTGGCCGCAGCCCTTACGCTGTCACGCGCTTGCTCAAGTGCAGCGAACACGCGAGGAACATGTTCAAGAAACAGCGTGCCCGCTCGAGTCAACCGCGTGCTGCGCGTAGTACGCGCAAACAGCGACACGCCCAGTTCTTCTTCCAGTTCCTTGATGGCCCGTGACAGCGGCGACTGCTCGATATGCAGCCGCTCGGCAGCGCGGGCGAAATGAAGTTCTTCTGCAACTGCAATGAAACACCGTAAATGACGTAGCTCCATGAGGCCCCTTCATCACTCGTGCATGAGATGCACGAAGTCCCTGGTTGGTTGTTGTCCACCTGTTGTCCTCCAAGTGTTGTTATCCATGAGGGCTGAGGGTGCCGAGTACCGCTACGCTTACCAGAATCAGGAGCGCGATTGTCGCCTCGATGGTCACACTCAGTCGCAGGTGCTGTGCAGAGTGCGAAGGGACGCCGGTATGGATGTCACGTTCGAGCCGGGGCACCAACCACCAGCGATGCAGAGCGGCGAGGCCCAGCATCGCAGCGAACAGCGCCTGCTTGAGCAGCATCAGGTTGCCGTGCCGGCTGTGAAACAGCGGTGCGATGGACCAGCCGACCAGATCCCCGTAGTGAAAGATGCCGGTCACCACCAGGACGCCGACGAAGACCGTGCCCGGCCGCGAAAAGGTGTGCAGTGCCCGCCACAGCATGTGCAAGC
>Ga0209487_1004419_pt1 | contig 10811 bp, 19 predicted proteins | sample Poulit2012_FD_187524 | JGI IMG/M metagenome (GOLD analysis project Ga0209487, IMG submission 187524) | Agricultural soil microbial communities from Georgia to study Nitrogen management - Poultry litter 2012 (SPAdes) (version 2) | ecosystem: Environmental > Terrestrial > Soil > Agricultural land... | reverse complement strand
ACCCGTTGGTGGTCACTCGACACATTTACCACTTAAAGTAAATGCTGCTGGGGTTATTCCAGTAATTTTTGCAATTGCCTTTATACTTGCACCACGGACAGTGGCAAGCTTTTTTGCAGGAAGTAAAATTGCATCAACCATCGAACGTATATTTGATTATACGGAACCAATTGGGATGGTCATTTATGTTGGTTTAATTATTGCATTCACTTACTTCTATACATTCGTTCAAGTAAACCCTGAACAAATGGCAGAAAACTTACAAAGACAAGGTGGATATGTACCAGGTATTCGACCAGGGAAAAATACCGAAACATATTTAACCCGTGTCATGTATCGATTAACTTTCGTAGGGGCTTTCTTTTTAGCAGGAGTTTCTGTTCTACCAATTGTCTTAGGACGAATTGGAGATTTACCCCAAGCAGTTCAAATCGGTGGAACAAGTTTACTCATCGTTGTAGGTGTTGCCCTGCAGACGATGAAGCAACTCGAAGGTCAACTCGTCAAACGACATTATCGTGGCTTTATTAAGTAGTTTTGTTAATGGAAGTGAGTGAACGAAATGAATATAATTTTAATCGGATTACCTGGTGCTGGAAAAGGTACCCAGGCCGAAAAAATAAAAGAAACATATAACATTCCGCACATATCGACAGGAGATATGTTTCGTTTAGCGATTGAGAATAAAACTGAACTTGGAGTCCAAGCGGAGCAGTACATGGAAAAAGGAGAACTCGTTCCTGATGAAGTAACAATCGGTATCGTTAAAGAACGTCTCTCTGAAGATGATTGTGACAAGGGCTTTTTACTTGATGGTTTCCCAAGAACGATTCCACAAGCAGAAGCATTAGATGATATTTTAACGAATATGAACAAAACAATTGACCATGCACTATATGTCCGTGTACCTGAAGAAATACTCGTTGATCGTTTAACAGGTCGACGTGTTTGCAAACAATGTGGTGCGACATATCATGTCATCTTTAATCCACCAAAGGAAGACGGTGTTTGTGACAATGATGGGGCTAAGCTTATGCAACGTGAGGACGACCAAGAATCAACAGTGAAAAACCGATTAGCTGTAAATATTAAACAAACAAAATTGTTATTAGATTACTATGACAAACAAAATAGTTTAATGACAGTTGATGGAGATCAAGCAATTGATCAAGTGTTTTCCGATATACAAAAACAATTAGCTGATTAATAAAAGAATAAAAATAGCTGTCAAAATAAATGTTGTGATACGAAAACAGTCGATCACATGTTAAATTAATTTGTTTATCTGGCCTTTACACTTCATAAAAATAGCTTCAAAAACAAATAATTATGAGTGAAGGTGATTGTGTTTGAGCACAAATCGACCCAAACCAGAAATCGGTCAAATTGTTCGAATCACCCAAGGACGAGACGCAGGTCAGTACGCAGTTGTTATAGAAATTCTCGATCATCGATTTGTTTTACTAGCGGATGGAGAAAAAAGAAAATACAATCGTCCGAAGAAGAAGAACTTACAACACGTCGAACTAATCGATTATATCTCTCCAGAAATAAAAAGCAGCCTTGAAGAAACTGGGCGTGTCACGAACGGAAAGTTAAGATTTGCTAAAAATTTATTTGCAAATGAGGCTGTGACTCATAAACAGAAGGGAGACGAAGTTGATGGTAAAGGAAGACGTCATTGAAATGGAAGGAACCGTTACTGAAACATTACCGAATGCAATGTTTAATGTTGAACTGGAAAACGGACATACAGTATTAGCGCACGTTTCAGGTAAAATCCGTATGCATTTTATCCGTATCTTACCAGGTGATAAAGTAACCGTAGAACTTTCACCCTATGATTTAACAAAAGGACGGATTACTTATCGCTATAAGTGAGTATCAACTCCGCATAAAGGAGGTCATGAGTAATGAAAGTAAGAGCATCTGTCAAACCAATTTGTGAAAAATGTAAAGTTATAAGACGTCGTGGAAAAGTAATGGTCATTTGTGAAAATCCAAGACATAAACAAAAACAAGGATAACCTTTAGGAGGTGTATATAACCGATGGCACGAATAGCTGGTATCGATATACCTAGAGATAAACGCGTCGTAATTTCATTAACATCTATTTATGGAATTGGTAAAGCAACAGCACAAGAAATTTTAGAAAAAGCGGGAGTTTCAGAAGACACTCGTGTACGTGACTTAACAGAAGGTGAGTTAGGAAAAATCCGTCAAATCGTTAACGAATATACGATTGAAGGAGATTTACGTCGAGAAGTTTCTCTTAACATTAAACGTTTAACAGAAATTGGCTCATATCGTGGGATTCGACATCGTCGAGGATTACCTGTGCGCGGACAGAAGACGAAAAATAACTCACGAACAAGAAAAGGACCACGTCAAGCAATCGCTGGTAAGAAACGTGATTAAAGTTTAAAGGAGGTTAAAAATTAATGGCACAAAGAAGATCTAAAGGAGCAAGCACACGTCGCCGTCGTGCAAGAAAGAACGTAAGCACAGGTGTTGCCCATATTCATTCAACATTTAACAATACAATCGTAACAATTACAGATACACAAGGAAACGCAATTTCTTGGAGCAGTGCAGGAGCACTCGGCTTTAAAGGCTCACGTAAATCAACACCTTTTGCTGCTCAAATGGCTTCAGAAGCAGCTGCAAAACAAGCGGTAGAAGATGGTATGAAATCAATTGAAGTCACAGTTAAAGGCCCTGGAGCAGGACGTGAAGCGGCAATTCGTTCATTACAAGCAGCAGGTTTAGAAGTTACAGCTATTCGCGACGTTACACCTGTCCCACATAACGGTTGTCGCCCACCAAAACGTCGCCGTGTATAAGAAAACTGTATAGAATTTGTCACCCTGTCTATAATGGGTTATGATAGCTAAAAACTAAGGTATAACGTCAAAGTATATGATTAGTAAGCTAGAATATGTGACTACACAATCATAATCTAGTATCGATTCAATACACTTAACCTTATTAAAGCATCGTAAGGACAATAACTTAAATGAATACAGTAATTTAAAAGGTAGTGAACATTCGCCATACTGCCTTAGCAAGGAATTTCGGTTAGACAGGTGTCTAACCGGGGTTTCGACGTTAATCGAGGAGGGCTAATTGAATGATCGAAATTGAAAAACCAACGATTGAAACGGTAGAAATAAGTGATGATGCTTCCTTCGGTAAATTTGTCGTTGAACCACTTGAGCGTGGCTACGGAACGACACTTGGAAACTCACTCCGCCGCATTTTATTATCGTCACTTCCAGGAGCAGCGGTTACTTCTGTGCAAGTCGATGGAGCACTTCATGAATTTTCCACAATCGAAGGTGTTGTAGAAGATGTAACGACGATTGTATTGAACTTAAAAAAGCTAGCACTAAAAATTTATTCAGATGATGTGAAAACATTAGAGCTCGACGTCCAAGGTGAAGGTAAAGTAACGGCAGCTGATTTAACATATGATAGTGATGTTGAAGTATTAAATCCAGATCTACACATCGCAACCCTTAATAGTCGAGGCAAACTATATATGAAAATTACGGCTGAAAATGGTCGCGGTTATCGACCAGCCGAACAAAATAAACACGGTGATCAACCAATTGGAGTTATTCCGATTGATTCAATTTTTTCACCCGTTGAACGTGTTTCATATCAAGTTGAAAATACCCGGGTTGGTCAATCGACAAATTTTGATAAATTAACCTTCGATGTTTGGACGAACGGAAGTATCCGACCGGAAGAAGCAGTTTCCTTAGGAGCAAAAGTCTTAACAGAGCACTTAAATATTTTCGTCAACTTAACTGAAGAAGCTCAAGAAGCAGAAATTATGGTTGAGAAAGAAGAAGACGAAAAAGAAAAAGTACTCGAAATGACAATTGAAGAGCTCGATCTATCTGTTAGATCATACAACTGCTTAAAACGTGCGGGTATTAATACTGTCCAAGAGCTTTCAACGAAATCTGAAGAAGATATGATGAAAGTCCGTAACTTAGGCCGTAAATCACTCGATGAAATTAAATCGAAAATGGATGAACTTGGCTTAGAGTTACGTAAAGAAGACTAACTGAGAAACACCTTGATGGTTTAAAGAAAGGGAGGGAAGGCTCATGGCAAGAAAATTAGGACGAACAACATCGACACGCATGGCACTTTTACGAAACCTTGCAACAGATTTAATCATTCATGAACGTCTCGAAACAACAGAAGCTAAGGCAAAAGAGCTTAGACCAGTTGTTGAAAAAATGATTACACTTGGAAAACGTGGCGATTTAAATGCTCGTCGTCAAGCGGCAGCATTTTTATATAATAAAGAAACCGAAGAAGATAACAATGTCATTCAAAAGTTATTTGATGATATTGCCACTCGTTATGAAGACCGACAAGGTGGTTATACACGTGTTTTAAAACTCGGACCACGTCGCGGAGATGGAGCAAAGATGGCAATTATTGAACTCGTTTAAATTCAATTGATCTCACACGTGAAGGGCAAGGCTAAATCTCTTAAGAGGTGAACCTCGGCCCTTTTTTTGTAAAAGAAAATAATAATCCAAGGTTTTAATGAGGTAGGGGAGGAATTGTACAATGAGCCAAGCAATTATAGAGTTTAGAGATGTATCCTTTCGATACAGAGAAGAGCAGCCTTGGGTATTAAAAAATTGTTCCTTTAAAATATATGAAAATGAATGGGTCGCCATTATCGGTCATAACGGGTCAGGTAAATCAACAATCGCTAAACTAATGAACGGTTTACTATTCCCGCAAAAGGGAGAAATCTTCATTAACGGCCAGCAAGTGACAAATGAAACGGTATGGGATATTCGCCAAGATGTCGGTATGGTATTTCAAAATCCGGATAATCAATTTGTTGGGACAACTGTTCGCGATGATATTGCATTTGGAATGGAAAACCGTGGATTTTCCCGTGAGCGAATGTTAAGGAGAATTGACGAAACCTTAGAAGCAGTAGGGATGACCGATTACTTACTAACCGAACCGCACCGTTTATCCGGTGGGCAAAAGCAACGGGTCGCGATTGCGAGTGTTCTTGCTGTTTCACCACAAGTTATTATTTTAGATGAAGCAACATCAATGCTTGACCCGAAAGGACGGCAAGAAATTATCGAAACCGTCTCTGACGTTAGAAAGACTCATAAACTATCACTCATTACAATTACTCATGATTTAAATGAAATTATTGAAGCCGATCGTGTTATCGTCATGAATAAAGGCGAACTTTTCCTCGAATCAATTCCACGGGAAATTTTTACTAAACGGGATGATTTATTAGCAATTGGCCTTGATATACCGTTTATTGGTCAGCTTACAGAAAAGTTGGAACAAATAGGTGTCGAATTAATGATAAACCCGTTAAATCATGAAGAAATGATGGAGGCATTATGGACATTACATTCGAAAACGTAACGTACATTTATCAAGAAAACACGCCCTTTGCCCATCAAGCCTTAAACAACATTTCTTTACACATTCCCGCGGGAAAGTATGTCGCCATTATCGGACATACAGGATCAGGTAAATCGACACTTATTCAACATTTAAACGGCTTATTAACACCGACAAAAGGAACTGTCCGCCTAGGAGATTATGAGATTACGAGTGATAAAAAAGTAGAAGATTTAAAACAATTAAGAAGTCAAGTTGGCGTTGTTTTCCAATATCCAGAACATCAACTTTTTGAAGAAACGATCGCTAAAGATATCGCCTTTGGGCCAACGAATTTCGGAGTTGAAGAGAAAGAAATTGACCGACGTGTCGAGTCAGTTATTGAGCAAGTTGGTTTAACGAAAGAATACTTATCTCGTTCGCCGTTTGATTTAAGTGGTGGCCAAATGCGCCGTGTCGCTATCGCTGGTATTTTAGCGATTGAACCTAAAGTACTCGTTCTTGATGAACCAACGGCTGGACTTGATCCCCGCGGTCAACAAGAAATGATGGATATGTTTTATAACATGCATAACGAAAACAATTTAACGACTGTACTAGTTACTCATAGTATGGAAGATGCATTAAAATATGCCGACCATGTCATTATATTAAATAAAGGAACTGTTTATATGGAAGGTAAGCCACATGAAGTTTTCATTCAAAATGAAGCTTTGCAACGAGTAGGCTTAGACGTACCAGAAGTTATTCGCTTTTTACAACAGTTTGAGAAAGTATTTAACTATAAATTTCCCTTTACCGGCCAAACGATAGAACAAATCGCCCAGTCCATAAAAGAAGTGATCGAAAGGACTGATGCCGATGAATAGCAAACTAATTATCGGGCAATACGTCCCCGGTCAATCAGCCGTCCATCGGCTCGATCCACGAATGAAAATCGTTCTTATATTTTCTTTTGTCGTCATCGTCTTTTTTGCAAACAATTGGCAAAGCTATTTAAGTTTAACATTATTTTCCTTGATGACGATGTTACTGACGAAAATTTCTGTTCGCTTTATTTTAAGAGGGCTTTTCCCTGTATGGATATTAATTATTTTTACCTTTACATTACATCTAATCGTCACAAAGGATGGTACCGAATTGTTTAACATATTCGGTTTTAAAGTTTATACAGGCGGCGTCCTTCAAGGATTTGCTATATCATTACGGTTCTTTTTACTTATTTTAGTGACATCGCTTTTAACATTGACGACAACACCAATTGAAATAACAGATGCGATTGAGACATTGTTACATCCATTGAAAAAAATTAAATTTCCTGTTCACGAACTCGCATTAATGATGTCAATCTCGTTGCGTTTTATTCCAACGCTCATGCAGGAGACAGATAAAATATCAAAAGCACAAGCTTCTCGTGGGCTCGATTTTCGCACAGGCCCATTAAAAGAACGTATTCGTGCAATTATACCACTTTTAATACCGTTGTTTGTCAGTGCCTTTAAACGAGCAGAAGAACTAGCAATGGCGATGGAAGCGAGAGGTTATCATGGTGATGTTGGCCGAACGAAATTACGTGAACTTAACATTACAAAGCGCGATATTTATGCATTATTAACGTTTATCATATTTGTTGCGATTATGTTTTTTACACGACAATGGTAAAAGGTAGGCAAAAAATGGCGAAATATAAATGTATCATAAGCTATGATGGAGCTAATTTTGCCGGCTTTCAAATCCAACCGAAACAACGGACGATTCAAGGGGAAATTGAAGCCGCATTGACAAAAATGGAAAAACGACCAATACGTATTTATTCATCCGGACGAACAGATACGGGTGTTCATGCAAAGGGCCAAACCTTTCACTTTGAAAGTTCTTTAACAATAGCAAATGAGCAATGGAAACGGGCGTTAAACACTTTACTACCGGGAGATATATACGTTCATTCGGTTGAAGAAGTTGCCCAAACCTTCCACGCTCGTTTTGATGCGGTTGAAAAGGAATATCGTTACTTCGTTTATACGAGCAGGGAACGAGATGTTTTTAAAAGAAATTACGCTTACCATTTTCCGCATTCACTAAATTTAACAGCGATATTAGAAGGATGCCATCATTTAGAAGGCGAACATGATTTTACGACGTTTTCTTCGGCAAAAGCAACAGCTAAAGGAAGCCGCGTTCGCACATTAACAAAAGTAACGTGCCAACAAAATGAAGATAACTTTGAATTTATCGTTCGTGGCAATGGGTTTTTATATCATATGGTGCGAATAATCGTTGGAGTATTACTCGATATCGGTACTGGAAAATTGTTACCGGATAATATTCCGAAACTTTTAGCGGCAAAAGACCGCCGTCTGGCAGGCGACACAGCACCACCAGAAGGGCTATATTTATGGGAAGTAACTTATGAATAATATAAGCAAAATTCAATGAGAATTACTTGACAGTTAGTAGTCATTTAGGTAAGATAAACTATGGCAATTTATTTCTATCCCACAGTTAGCCCCGGAACTAACATGTGATTAAATAGAATGATATGTACGAAATGAAGAAAGATGGAGGGAACAAACATGCGCACAACGTTCATGGCCAACGAAGGTAACATTGAACGCAAATGGTTGCTTGTGGACGCTGAAGGTCAACGTTTAGGCCGTTTAGCAAGTGAAGTATCGGCAATTTTACGCGGTAAGCATAAGCCAACTTACACTCCACATGCAGATACAGGCGATTACGTTATTGTTATTAATGCAGACAAAATTGAATTAACAGGTAACAAGCTAAATGATAAAAAGTATTACCGTCATTCAGGACACCCAGGTGGAATAAAATCACGCACAGCTGCAGAAATGCTCGATCGTCAACCTGAACAGGTGATCGAAAAAGCAGTACGTGGCATGCTACCAAAAGGTCCACTCGGTCGTAAAATGTTTAAAAAATTACACGTTTATGCCGGACCAGAGCATAAGAACGCAGCACAAAAACCAGAAGTTTACGAACTTCGTGGATAATTAAAGGAGGCAAATTCATTGGCACAAGTACAATATTACGGTACAGGTCGCCGTAAAAAGTCAACGGCCCGGGTTCGTCTAGTTCCAGGAACAGGCCGTATCGTTATTAACGATCGTGATGCAAGTGACTATTTTCCATATGAAACGCAATTAATTATTATTAACCAACCACTTGTTGCGACAGAAACTGAAGGAACATATGATGTTTTAGTTAATGTCCGTGGTGGTGGTTTTACAGGCCAAGCTGGTGCGATTCGTTTAGGTATTGCTCGTGCACTTTTAGAAGCAAACCCTGACTATCGTAAATCACTCAAACAAGAAGGCTACTTAACACGTGATGCTCGTATGACAGAGCGTAAAAAGTATGGCTTCAAGAAAGCACGTAAAAAAGGCCAATTCTCAAAACGATAATAGAGATGTTGTCATATTAAAGGTTTGCATACGTTTTGCAATGCAAATTGATGCAAATTCTAATGCAACTTATAAATTAACTGTAAACACCGACAGCAATGTCGGTGTTTTTGTATACCTTAGATTAAAGTGATACGAGTAAGCTCAAGGCACTTCGTCCTGTTCATACTTTTCTAGGGCATTAACTGTAAATAGTAGTTTTGTGTTGTTTGGATGTTTACATGATCTAAGCGTTCAGATACATAAACGATATTAATGTCCCGTGGGAATGTAGCTAGTGTATCTCGTAAACCATGAAACATTGTTTTACGTGAATAAGCTTCGGTGTATAAGTCAATTTTTTGTTGTACAGCGATATCGTTTAAATCTTATAGTTGTATTTCTGCGAATAAATTCTCGATAAAAGCAGCTATTCGTAAATAATTTGGTAGACTTTTTACTGATATAATTTAAGAAAAAACGAAAAAATACACATAAAATATGTGCTATACTGTAAATAATAAAAGGGCGGTGCAATTATAATGGGGATCACTATTGTTGACTAGGGAGTGTAAAGATGGTCTACGATAAGCCGCGTAAGAATCGAGATTTAATTTTAGCTAGTGCAGAGCAAAATAAGATACGGACTGTAAAAGTATTTGGTTCAGTTGTGCGCGGAGAAGAACGGTCGGATAGCGATCTTGACTTGCTTGTTGAATTTAAAGAGGGCGGGAATTTATTTGACCTGATTCGTTTTAAACAGTCAGTAGCGGACTTGCTCCATGTAAAAGTGGATGTAATCACAGAAGAATCAGTCCATCGATTGATAAGTGAAGAGATATTGAATGAGACAGTTAAGGTATGAAACGGGACGATGTATATTTACAGCATATACTCGAATGTATATTAACTATTGAAGGATACACACACGAGGACGAACAAGTATTTTATGAGTCTAAAATGATACAGGATGCGGTTATTTAAAATTTAGAGATTATAGGAGAGGCGACAAAACGAATTTCAAAGGAATTAAAGGTATAGCATTCCCATATACCTTGGCGCGAGATGGCTGGATTAAGAGATGTGCTCATTCATGATTATTTCGGAGTGGACCTTGGTATTGTTTGGAATGTTGTACAACAAGAGTTACCTGAATTGAAAACATTCCTTACAGAAATATTGGATTTTTTAGTTTAGAATTGTTTACAAGTTATTTGAATTCCTTAGGTATTACACAGGGGTAGGTTATTTTTGATAGTAATCTATTTTTTCGATGCTTCGGACTAGACAGGCATTGAAAATCAACACGGCGAAGAATGTTTAAACAAGTATTAGGTTATAAAACAATATAATGTTTTCGGCTATAGGCAAAACCCTTTCTCACTTTGGTAGGAGAGGGTTTTTTAAGTGCAAATCTTCTCAAAACCTTATAAAGAACTTAACACATTTAAAACATCAGCATCTTGCTGGAGTTTTTTCCTAGTATTAATCCATAAGTAATCATTTTATGTTATCTGAATGTTGACATGCCCAATCGCAGTGAAACGTATGCGAAATCATTTTCTCGGGTAAATAAACAGGATGCATTTGTAGTACGTCAGCCGTGGAATCTTGTTCTTTTAATATTTAACTACTTTAGTAATTTAGCTAATAGTTCAGACTGATTAAAGTTCATAAAGTCAAAAATATAACCATTATCCTTGACAGGCGTAGCCATCAAGTAAAATGGTACAGTTTTCGCTAATTAATTTGTTACACCTTTAACCTTCAAAAATTGCACTTCTATATTTCATGCGATAGATATTGCCATTGAAGTACTTGATCATTTGATTATTAATAATATAAATAAGTATACAGGCTTGAAAGAGAAAAGTTATATTTAAAGAGAGTAATCTCCCTTTTTTTCTTCAAAATGTAGAATGAATTTGCCAATATGATAGAATATTAATAGAAGGGGTGGACTGTGATGAGAACAAAGATTAATGAAGCATTAGAAA
>Ga0209487_1004418_pt1 | contig 10812 bp, 10 predicted proteins | sample Poulit2012_FD_187524 | JGI IMG/M metagenome (GOLD analysis project Ga0209487, IMG submission 187524) | Agricultural soil microbial communities from Georgia to study Nitrogen management - Poultry litter 2012 (SPAdes) (version 2) | ecosystem: Environmental > Terrestrial > Soil > Agricultural land... | reverse complement strand
CTAGAAGCTGGCGGACAGGCCCGCGGTGAGGCGGCGGCCATCCAGGACCACGCCGTAGTTCTCGTTGGTCACCTTCTTGTTGGCGATGTTGTACAGCCCGGCCTTCAGGTCGACGTGGTCGGTGATCTGCAGGACCAGCCCGGCATCGACAAAGCCATAGCCGGGGGTGCCGTCTTCCATGGCCGTGCGGCGGAGATAGCTCGAGGCCCGGCCCCGGTAGTTGGCCTGCAGCCAGCTGCCGAGCCGGTCTGTCACCTGCCAGTCCAGCATGGCGTTGGCCATGTGGCGGGGCTGCTTGTTCAGCGGGTCGCCCTTGAATTCCCCGGAGCGCTGTTCCGATTCGGTATGGGTATAGCTGGCGGTCAGGCGCAGGGTCGGGGTCATCGACCAGGTTGCCGCCAGTTCGGCCCCCTGCATGCTGGCCCGGTCGATGTTCTTGCTGGTGCTCAGGAAGTAGTACTGGCTGCCGCCAAAGGCGCACTGGTACTGCGCCACATCGTTGTTGTCCGCCGCGCCCGGGCTGGTGCAGTAGCGGTCCTCGGCGATCTTGTCCTTGAAGTTGGTCTGAAACACCATGAGGCTGGCCTCGAGCCCCTTGTCGGGGTCGTTGAAGACCAGCCCGGCTTCATGGTTGATGCTGGTTTCCGGGTCGAGGTCGGGGTTGCCAATGATCAGGGCCCGGGGAATTTCATTGCCGGCCGCATCCTGGTTGGGGGAGCCCGGCCCGCCGGTGCGGGTGCCGAAACCGGCGGTGGCCTGGGTCAGGGTGGGCTGTCGATAGCCGGTGGAAATGCCGCCCTTGACGGTCCAGTTCGGCGTGAGGTGATAGACGCCATAGAGCCGCGGGGACAGGTGGCCGCCGAACCGCTCGTCTTCGTCGTGGCGCAATCCCAGCGTCACCGTCAGCTGGTCGGTGGCCTGCCAGTCGAACTCGGCGAAGGCGGCGGCAATCCAGCGGTCCGTCGACCTCACGGCACCGGCAAGGTCCGGGGTGCTCCCCTGGCCCAGCAGGCCGTTTTCTTCATTGGTGTATTTTTCCTTGCGATAGCGGCCGCCAAAGGTCAGCACGTGATCGCCCCAGAGCCAGGTGCCCTGGGTGTTCAGCGTGGTCACCTTCTCCTCCTTGGTCTGGGCCTGGACCTTTTCCGAGACATCGTGCTGCAGGTAGGTGTCGAGCTGCAGTGCGCCATAGTTGCCCTCGTGGCTGAGGACCTGGACCTTCTTGTCAAAGCGGTAGCGGACGGGCTCGCCGCTGGGTGTTTCCGCCACGCTTTTGCCCGGGGTGCTGGTGGTCTGCTGGGTGGACCAGGTGTAGCCCAGGTTCAGCCGGTCGCGGGGGGTGGGGGTCAGCACGAGCTCGGCTCCACCCTGGCGCTCCCGGGTCTCGGGGCGGCTCTGCTCGGTTTTTACTCCGCCTTGGTGGTCGCTCTCGTCCACCGCCGTCCAGGCACCGTTCAGCCGCAGGCCCAGCAAGCCCTTGACCAGGGGGCCCGCCAGGGCCATCTCCGTGTGCTGCTCGTCGTTGCTGACCTCATTGTCCGACCAGGTGTACTGTGCCTCCAGTGAACCCTGCCAGGCCTCGGTGGGCTGGCGGGTGATGAAGTTGATGACTCCGCCCATGGCCTCGGAACCGTAGAGCGAGGACATCGGCCCGCGGATGACCTCGACCCGCTCGATCATCGACAGCGGCGGCAGGGCGATCTGCTTGCCGCTGTCCTGGCCATTGGTGTTGACCGAGCGGCCCGCCGAGAGGGGCCGGCCGTCCACCATGTACAGGGTGTAGGTGCTGGCCATGCCGCGGATGCTGAGGTCCCGGGACTGGCCGCCGCCGGTCAGGTAGACGCCGGGGACGTTCTTGACCGCATCCACCACCGAGGTGTAGGACTGCTTGGCCAGCTCCTGCTGGCTGAGGACGGTAATGCTGGCCGGCGCATCCTCGACCGTCTGCTCAAAGCCCGCGGCGGTCACCACCATGCGGTCCAGCACCAGGGGGCCGTCGCCGGCACTGCCCTCCCGAGGCTGGGCCAGGCCCTGGGTGGCGGGAAACAGGGTGCCGCAGAGCAGCAGGGTCGTGCCCAGGGAGTGGGCGGGCAGGGCGGTGGTCCGGGGCAGCCAGTGGGGGCAGGGCATCAATCTTGTCTCCTGGTTCAGGGATGAGGGCAGGGGCCGAACCTTGTCGCGGGCTCGACGCCGGATTGCAGTCGTTTTTAGGGCTGGTTACCGAGAATCATTATCGTTTGGCGCAATCTAATTGATAGTCATTCTCACTGCAAGAAAAAATTTCTCGACCTGCTGGCTGCGCCAGTGCCCGGCGCCCAGCTCCGCTCGATCGGGACTCCGGCGGGCCTGGGAGAAGTCATCGGCTGCGCCATGGGCTACCATGCGACAGGATGAAATGAACTTTTTGGAGTGGGTGCCATGGCAGAATGGCTGGCCAGCTACGGCTTCTGGTTCGCGCTGGGCCTGGTGCTGCTGATCCTGGAGTGGCTGCTGCCAGGGGTCCTGGCACTGTTTTTCGGTTTTGGTGCCCTGCTGGTCGGAGGGTTGACCTGGCTGGGAGTCGTGGCGAGTCTGCCCTGGCAGCTGGGCTGGTTTGCACTGCTCAGCCTGGCCAGTTTGCTGTTGCTGCGGAAGCGCTTCCAGCGCTGGATGCGGGGCACGGTGACCGACCCGGGCGACGGCCGGGGCTCGGGCGATGCTCTGCGGGGCCGGCGGGTCCAGGTGCTGGAGAGCTTTGCCCAGGGCTGTGGAATCGTGGAACTCAACGGCGCCCGCTGGGATGCCGAGTCCGACGAGGAGCTGGTGGCAGGTCAGCCCGCCTGGGTGGTGGCCAACCGGGGCATCGTGCTGCAGGTCGCCTCGGCGCCCCCGGGGGAATGAGCCGGTCAGTCGGACCGATCTTCAACAAGGGAGAGATGGATGGAAATTGCAACCCTGGTTTCACTGTTGTTTCTGGTGCTGGTGGTGGTCAGTCTGGCCAAGACGGCCCAGATCGTGCCTCAGCGCTCGGCCTACATCATCGAGCGGCTGGGCAAGTATCACAAGACCCTGGAGGCGGGCTTTCATCTGCTGATTCCCTTTGTCGACCGGGTGGCCTATCGCCACACCCTCAAGGAAGAGGCCATCGATGTGCCCAGCCAGGCCTGTGTCACCCGGGACAACATCCAGGTGGTGGTCAACGGCATCGTCTATCTCCAGGTGATCGACGCCCGCCAGGCCAGCTACGGCATCACCGATTACCGCTACGCCTCCACCCAGCTGGCCCAGACCACATTGCGCTCGGTCATCGGCCGCATCGATCTGGACAAGACCTTCGAGGAGAGGGAGGCCATCAACCAGCAGGTGGTGGCGGCGCTGGACCAGGCGGCCCAGCCCTGGGGAGTCAAGGTGCTGCGCTACGAGATTGCCGACATCGAGCTGCCCAACACCATCCTGGATGCCCTGGAAAAACAGATGCGGGCGGAGCGGGAGCGCCGGGCCGTGGTGGCCAAGTCCGAGGGCCAGCGCCAGGAAAAGATCAACGTCTCCGAGGGGATCAAACAGGAGACCATCAACCTGTCCGAGGCGGAAAAGATCCGTCAGATCAACGAGGCCGAGGGCCGGGCCGAGGAGATTCGTCTGGTGGCCCAGGCCACGGCCGACGGCCTGCGCCTGGTGGCCGAGGCCATTCACCAGCCCGGCGGAGCCGAGGCAGTGTCGCTGCGGGTGGCCGAGCAGTACGTCCGCGAGTTTGGCCGACTGGCCCAGGAGAGCACCACCCTGATCCTGCCCGCCGAGCTCAGCGACATCGGTGGCTCGGTGGCGGCGCTGAGCCGCATGCTGGACGATACGCGGGCGAAGTCCGGGTGAGGAAGGTGGCGACGAGGTGAGCGACCCAAGAGCAACCGGCCGACAGGGCAGAGCAAAAAGAGCCGAACAAAAAGGATGGTGCCCGGGGTCGGACTTGAACCGACAAGGTGTCGCCACCGGCGGATTTTGAATCCGCTGCGTTTACCGATTTCGCCACCCGGGCGAGGTGGAATCGGGCCATTATAACAACGGCGGAGGGCGGGGCAAGAGCGCTCCGGAGCACTCCCTGTGGCCGCACTGCTCGAGTCGCGGACCGCTTTGCGCTACGCTAGCCGCCCCCGGTTCGAGTAGCCCATGAAACGCAGCGATTTTCACTACACCCTGCCCGAGCAGCTCATCGCCCATCATCCACCCGAGCGACGCGGCGACAGCCGCCTGCTGGAGCTGGCTGGCGGCGATGGCCGGCGGACCCACCGGCAGTTTGCCGAGCTGCCTGGCCTGCTGGCCCCGGGCGACCTGCTGGTGTTCAACGACACCCGGGTGCTGCCCGCGCGGCTGCGGGGGCGCAAGGCCACCGGGGGCCGGGTGGAAGTGCTGGTCGAGCGGTCGCTGGATGCGCACCGGGCCCTGGCCCATGTCCGTGCCAGCCGCGCCCCGGCTCCGGGCAGTGCACTGTGGCTGGGCGCCGAGGACGAGCCCGACCGCGCCCTGGTGGAGAGTCGGCAGGACGGGCTGTTTGTCCTGTGCTTTGACCGGCCCCTGCGGCCGCTGCTGGAGCGCCACGGTCGCCTGCCCCTGCCGCCCTATATCCGGCGGGAGCAGAGCGCCCTGGACCAGGAGCGCTACCAGACGGTGTTTGGTCGCCGGGAGGGCGCAGTGGCGGCGCCCACCGCCGGGCTGCACTTTTCCAGGGCCATGCTGACCACCCTGGAAGAGCGGGGCGTCGAGTTGGGCTTTGTCACCCTGCACGTTGGCGCCGGCACCTTTCAGCCGGTGCGCAGCGAGGACCTGCGCGACCACGTCATGCACCGGGAGTGGCTGGAAGTGGGGCCGACGCTCTGCGAACAGGTGGCGGCGACCCGCCGGCGGGGGGGCCGGGTCATTGCCGTGGGCACCACCGCGGTGCGCAGCCTGGAGACCGCCGCTGCCACCGGTCGGCTCCAGCCCTACCGCGGCGAGACCGACTGCTTCATCTACCCCGGCCATCGCTTTCAGGTCATCGATGGATTGATCACCAATTTCCACCTGCCGGAATCCACCCTGCTGATGCTGGTCAGCGCCCTGGCGGGTCGCGAGGCCGTGCTGGCGGCCTATGACGAAGCCGTGGCGGAGGGGTATCGCTTCTTCAGCTACGGCGATGCCATGTTGATCTGGCCCCGCCCGGGGGTGCGGGCTTCTTCACCATGAGGCGATCATGAGTCATCTGCAGTTTCACGTTCAGGCCACCTCCGGTGCCGCGCGCCGGGGCCGGCTGAGCTTTCCCCGCGGCACCGCGGAGACCCCGGCCTTCATGCCGGTGGGCACCTATGGCACGGTCAAGGGCATGCTGCCCCGGGACCTGGTGGACATCGGCGCCGAGGTGGTGCTGGGCAACACCTTCCACCTCATGCTGCGCCCGGGCACCGAGGTGATTCAGCGCCACGGCGGCCTCCACGATTTCATGGGCTGGCAGGGGCCCATTCTCACCGATTCCGGCGGCTTTCAGGTGTTCAGCCTGGGGGCCATGCGGAAGATCACCGAGGCGGGGGTGTCCTTTCGCTCTCCGGTGGACGGCAGCCCGGTCTTTCTCGACCCCGAGACCTCGATGGCGGTCCAGCGCCAGCTGGGGGCCGACATCGTCATGGTGTTCGATGAATGCACGCCCTGGCCCGCCACCGCCGAACAGGCCCGCCATTCCATGGAGCTGTCCCTGCGTTGGGCAGCCCGCAGCAGGCGCGCCCACGGCGACAGCCCCGCGGCGCTGTTCGGCATCGTCCAGGGCGGCATGTACCCGGAGTTGCGCAGGCAATCCCTGGCGGGGCTGATGGAGCTGGGCTTTGATGGCTACGCCATCGGCGGTCTGTCCGTGGGCGAGCCCGCCGAGGAGCGGGAGGCGGTGCTGGACCGGCTGCAGCCCTGGCTGCCGGCGGATCGGCCCCGCTATCTCATGGGGGTGGGCACTCCGGCAGACATCCTGGAAGCGGTGCGCCGGGGCGTGGACATGTTCGACTGCGTGATGCCCACCCGCAATGCCCGCAATGGCCATCTCTTTACCCACCGCGGCGTGGTGCGCATCCGCAATGCCCGCCACCGTCACGACACCGGCCCCCTGGACGAGCACTGCGACTGCTACACCTGCCGCCATTTTTCCCGCGCCTATCTCCACCACCTGGCCCGTTGCGGGGAAATGCTGTCGGGACAGCTCAATACCCTGCACAATCTGCGTTTCTACCAGCTGCACATGGCGGCCATCCGCCGAGCCATCGAGGCCGACCGGCTGGATGCGTTCGCGGCGGAATTCTACGATCGTCAGCAGGAGGACAGAGACCGTGTATAAGCTGTGTTTCCATGTGCCCGAGAGCCACCTGGAAGAGGTCAAGCAGGCGGTGTTTCGCACCGGCGCCGGCCGCATTGGCAACTATGATCACTGCTGCTGGCAGGTGGCGGGCCAGGGCCAGTTTCGCCCCCTCGATGGCAGCCAGCCTTGGTCGGGCCAGCAGGGCCAGCTGAAACAGGTGATGGAATACAAGGTGGAGCTGGTGCTGCCCCGCTCGGTGGTCGCCGCTGCCGTGGCGGCCCTGAAGCAGGCCCATCCCTATGAAGAGCCCGCCTACCAGGTCTGGGAGCTGGCGGATTTCTAACTCCCTGCCGCCGGGGTGGCTGCCGCTCGCCTGGCTGTCACCCGGAGCCCCGTGGCTTGACCGGGGCCTCGCCGAAAGGACCCGATTCGCTAGAAGCGGAGGTTGAGGTCGGCGTACAGCGATCTGGGCTCGCCGACGAAATAGCGGTACTGACCAAAGGCGAAGTCGCCTCGTTCGGCGTAGCTGCGGTCGGTGGCATTCATCAAGCGCAGGCCCACATCCAGAGCCGGCGTCAGCTGCTGGCGAAGGCGCAGGTGAACCAGGCTGTGGCCGGGGTAGCGATGGCGGTTTTCCAGATCCAGCCAGTAGCGGCCCATCCGCACCCACTCCAGCTCGATGTGGGTGGCCTCGGTGGGCCGCCAGCCCAGCTGGGCAGCCGCCATGCGCCGGGGGGCGGTGGCAATGTCCCGGTGGCGCAGGGGCACTGACTGGCCCAGCGCGGTGGACATGGCATTGTCGGTGTGGCGGTGGCGGGCCAGGCTGCCCTGGGCACTCAGCAGCCAGCCCCGGGCCGGTGACCAGGCCAGGTCCAGCTCTGCTCCCTGGTGACGGGTGCGGCCATCGCTGAGGTTGCGCCGCTCGGCATCCTGAAAGATGACGTTGCGCTTGCGCATGTCGAAGATGGTGAGCTGGATGCGCGCCTCTTCGCTGTGCCAGCGCCAGCCCAGCTCCACATTGTCGAGCCGCTCGCTGCTCAGGTCGGTGGTCAGCTGGCCCTGCTGAAGCCGGTACAGCTCGGCGGCCTCGGGCGTGCGAAAGCCCCGGGACAGCTGTGCCACCAGCTGCTGGTGGTCGCTCAGCTGATGGATCCAGCCCAGGTTGATCGAGTGGTTGTCAAAGCGATCCTTCCGGTCGGCCGGACGGGAATAGCGGCAGGGCACGGCCTGGCCGCCCACCGTGCAGGGCTGGCCATCGGCGGCGGTGCTGCCGTCGATCATGCGATTGTCGTAGTCGTAGCGCTGATGCTCCAGGCGCAGTCCGGCGCTGAACCGGTCGCGCCGGGATGGCTGCCAGTCCAGCTGGCCGAACAGGGCTCCCCGGAGGGAGTCCACTTCGTAGTCGTAGTGGCGGCCGGGAGGAAACAGGGGGCCGGTGCTGTGGGCCGGGGACTGGGTTTCCCGCAGCCAGGCCGAGGTGTATTCGCCGTCCAGACCCAGGGCCACTTCCAGCCGCTCTCCGCGCCAGTGGCGAGCCGCCTGCCAGCCGGCGCTGCGCAGGCCATTCTTTTCTATGGGCAACCCGGGCAGGTAGTGCTGCAGAAAATCCATGCGCTGGTGACGCAGAAAGGGCGTGACCACCCACTCGCCCCCTGGTGCGTCCACCGTCCAGCGGCTGTACAGCCGCAGCGCGGTGTTGTTGCGGTAGGCCTCGGGATTGGGATTGTGGCGGCGCAGACGGCGGTCGCGGTAGGCATTTCTGCCCTCGCTGTAGCCGGCGGTGTCCTGCTCCAGCCGGGTGAGGGTCAGCGCGGTGGTGACGGCCTGCCCGGAGCCCTGCCAGTCGTGCCGCAGGCTGAGCTTGTGCTGGTCATAGCCCGAATGGCGCTTGTAGCCGCCGTCATGGGTGGTGTTCAGCGAGGCGCGCAGGGCATGGTCCGGACCCAGGGGCTGGTTGTGGCTCAGGCGCAGCTGTCGGTAGCCGTGGGGCCCCTGGCCCAGGCTGAGCTCGGTCTGGCGCTGTTCGGGATGGGCGGCGCGACTGAGGACGTTGATGACCCCATGCAGGGCATTGCTGCCGTGGAGGGCGGTGCCGGGGCCGCGCAGTACCTCCACCCGCTCGGCCTGCTCGGCATTGGCCTCGAACAGCTGGTTGACATTGCAAAACCCCGCCGGTCGGAGGGGGATGCTGTCTTCGGCCATGTAAAACGAACCACAGGAACCGGAACCGGTAAACACCGGTGAACGCACCGCCGTGAGGTGTTCCTGGCCATTGCCGCGGCTGATCCAGGTGCCCGGCATGCGGTGGAGCAGCTCGCTGATGTGGGTGGGCCGCAGCAGCTCGATCCACTCGCCCTCCACTGCGCTCAGGCTGGCGCTGACCTGGCTCTGGGCCTGATCCCGGCGGCTGGCGGTGACCACCATGGTCTCCAGGGGCCGCAGACCATCCGCCGCGGAGGGGGAGGTCTGGGCAGAGGAGGACAGCGCGGCCGAGGAGGCCCCGAACGGCAGCAAGCCGAGGGCCAGGCCCAGGGCGGCACTCAGCCGCCGGAGATCAGCCATCAAAGCGAATGAACAGGGCTTCGCAGCTGGTGACGCGTTCGCCGGCAACGTGGCATTCCCCCTTCAAGGTGATCTTGCGCCCTTCCTGTTCCTCCACCCAGGCGGAGAACTCCAGCAGCTGGTGCAGGGGGGTGGGGCGGTGATAGCTGACGTTGAGCTGGGCGGTCGGTCCGGCGGCGCCGCAGCGAACATTGGCGATGGCCAGCAGCTGGTCGTAGAGGGCGGCCACGATGGCGCCATGGACACAGCCCGGCGGCCCCTCGTAGGCATTGCCCAGCACGGCCTCGCCCAGGATGCGCTCCCCCACCTGCTTGACCTGCAGCGGTGGCGCCAGGGGGTTGAAGCGGCCGGTGACCGGGCTGGTGGGCAGAAAATCGTTGAGCAGCTCGGGGCGGGGATGGTAGGACTCCAGCCCGCGATTGTCGGCCAGCTGTGCCATGTGCAGACGGCGCTCGCGCAGGGATTCGGCCAGTTCCTTCAGCTGCTGTCGTTCGCCATTGAGAGAGACGCTGGCCTCGATCATGCCGCGCAGCTCGGCGACGATCTCCAGCAGCAGTTCGCGCTGGGCGGCATCCAGGGGCTGCCTGGGGGGAGCGGGGAGTTTCATGGATTGTCCATCATCCAAGGAGTCAATGACCCAGTCTAATCCGGTCCGGTGTCACTGCAAGGTTCGAAGCGGCCAACCGGGTGGCAGGAGAGAGGCTCAGAAGCGATCGGGTCGAAACATGGCGTCGTGGCCGCCGTCGATGAACAGCACGGAGCCGGAAATGAAGGAAGCCTGTTCGCCCAGCAGGAAGGCCACGGCATCGGCCTGGTCTTCGGGTCGGCCCGGCCGGCCCACGGGAATGCTGGCGACGAATTCACGCATGACCTGTGCGTATTCGGGATCATCCCGGGTGGCTTCGACCAGCGCGGTCTCGGTGTAGCCGGGAGCCACCGCGTTCATGCGGATGCCGGCCCGGGCCCAGTCGGCATTGTTGCGGCGCATCCACACAGCCAGGGCGTACTTGCTGCCGCCATAGCAGGTCTGGCCCGGCAGGGAGTCTGCCAGGCCTGCAGCGGTCTCCTCGTCACCGGCCAGCAGGGCATCGGTGTAGCTGCGGTCGTACTCCTCCATGGGCGCCGAGTTGGAGCTGATCAGCACGACGCTGCCCCGGGCCTGCTCCAGCTGGGGTCTCAGGCCCTCCAGCAGAGCGATGCTGCCGAAGTAGTTGATGCGGGCAATGAGGCCGCGGGGGCTGGTGTGGGGGCCCACCCCGGCACAGGGGACCAGGCCGGCCAGGGGCGTGGCGGCGGCTCGCTCGGCGATGGCCTCGATGGCCTGTTGGCGGCCATCGGCGGTGGCGAGGTCGACCTTGAGGTCGGCGTTGCGCAGATCGACGGTGATGACCTCGTGGCCATCGCGACGCAGGCGCTCGACGATGGCGGCACCAATGCCGCTGGCGGCTCCGGTAACGGCGTAGAGACCCATGCTGGTGCTCCCTCAACAACAAAGACTGAAAGCCCTGGCCGCACCGGACCAGAGCCAGGCGGGACCGCGACCTGGCATGGTAGCGCCGCCCCCACCGACCCGCAACCGCCGGATTGAGCAGGGCCCGGGCGGGCCGGTGGACTGTACACGCCCGGGCTCGGACCGGCATGAACCGCCGGAGCTGTGCGGCTAGCGCCGTCGTGGAGTGGGCTGATCGCTACCCGGGTTGGCGGGCAGGGGGTCGCTGGCGGGAAAGGTCTCGTCCAGTGCCTCGTCCAAGGCTGCCTGCTGGGCCTGGCTGGGTCCCCGGTGGGGCATGGTGACCGCGGGGGGGTCGCTGGCGGGGAAGGTCCCTTCCAGTTCCTGGTCGAGCTTGCCCTGCCGTGGGCGGGGGTCTTCGTGGCTGGCCATGGTTCACCTCCGGCATGCGCCGAGTGGGATGAACTTCGAGTCTAACAGCGGGTGGGCGCCGTTCAAGCCCCGGCTTGACGGG
>Ga0209487_1004417_pt1 | contig 10812 bp, 9 predicted proteins | sample Poulit2012_FD_187524 | JGI IMG/M metagenome (GOLD analysis project Ga0209487, IMG submission 187524) | Agricultural soil microbial communities from Georgia to study Nitrogen management - Poultry litter 2012 (SPAdes) (version 2) | ecosystem: Environmental > Terrestrial > Soil > Agricultural land... | reverse complement strand
CGCCCGGGTGACCGGCGCTCGGCACGCAGCTGCCCGTGCGGTAGTAGCCCGTGACGGGGTCCGTCCCGCACTCCTCCAGCGGCCGGCCCAGGACGTTGCGCTCGGTCATGCGTCGATCATCGCAAAAGCGCGCGGCGCGGCGCGGGAGCTCGGCCCGGTGCGTCCCGCGGGACCGGGCCGCCTCCCGCCCGCCGATAATCCCGTGCGGACACCCGGTGGTCCTTCGTAGCGTCGTCGGCGATGCTGCAGTTCAGAACGAGGGCGGGGCGGGTCGGGCGAGCCGTGCGGCGGTGGTGGCGTACGGGCCCGGGATGGACGGGAGCGGCGGCCCTCACGGGAGGGGCGGCCCTCGCGGTGTGGGGCTGGCGCGCGGCGGAGCAGGTGATGCCCGGCGCGGTGGCGGCGTCGTGGCGGATCCTCGGCGTCGACCTCCTCCTGGCACTCGCGGTGGGCGCCGTGGGCGGGGCGGTCCTCACGGCGGTCGCCCGGCTCTCCCGGCGCCGGCTGCCGGTGCCCTTCCTCGCCGCCCTGCTCACCTCGGCCTTCCTGCTCGCCACCATGGGCGCCGGGCCGTCGCCGCTCGGGTGGCTCCTGCTGTGCGCCGTCGTCCTGATCACCGCGCCCGTCCTCGGTGGGTGGCTCGGTGCCGCCGTCGGCGCCCGGCGCGGGCGCGGTCCGCGGCCCGGACGTGCCCGGACGGCCTGTGCCGCCCTCGCCGTCGTGCTCGTCGCGGCGGGCGGCGCATGGCTGGCGTGGCCCGGGCCCGGTGCTCCCGAACGGGTGGCCGAGCGAGGTGGCCCGGTGCCGCCGGACCCGACGGCGCGCGGGGAGCACACCGTGGTGGTGAGCACCTACGGCAGCGCACCCACCGGAGGCTCGGAGAGGTACGGCGCCGACGTCGACCTCGTCACCGAGCCGGTCGACGCGAGCGAGGTGGTGCACGGCTGGGAGCCGGGCTCCGCCCGTGCAGGCGCCTGGGGATTCGACGCCACCACCGTGCCGGTCAACGCGACGGTGTGGGCACCCGACGGCGGCGGCCCGCACCCGCTCGTGCTCGTGGTTCACGGCAACTCGCCCCACGCGGACAACGAGCTCGGCTTCGCCTACCTCGGTGAGCTGCTGGCGAGCCGCGGGTACGTCGTCGCCTCCCTCGACCAGAGCTTCCTCGACACCGGTCTGCTCGACCGGGCCGGCGGCCTGCGCGGCGCGGACCGTGCCCGCGCCTGGCTCGTCGAGCGGCACCTCGACCAGTGGGCCGCCTGGGAGCGGGCCGGCGACGGTCCCGCGAGGGTCGAGCCGGACGACGTGACGCTGATCGGCCACTCCCGCGGCGGGGAGGCCGTGACGGTCGCGGCCGCGACCCGCCCGGAGGTCGGGACGGTCGTGGCCCTGGCCCCGAGCGACGGCGCCGTCGCCGACGGCACCGTCCTCACCGGCGTCGACTACCTCACCGTCGCGGGCACGCACGACGCCGACGTCGGGACCTTCGCCGGTGCGGACCAGTACACCCGCACCGAGGTCGGGCCCGCGGGGACCAAGGCCGCCGTCGCGGTCTACGGGGCCAACCACAGCCAGTTCAACTCCCGGTGGGGCCGCCACGACGCCGGGCTGGGGCTGGCCAAGCACGTCCTGGACACCGCGGCGCTGCTCGACGCCGAGGAGCAGCGGCGGGTCACCGCTGCCTTCGTCGCGGGCTTCCTGGACGACGACGTCCGTGGCAGCCTGCTGGGCGCGCTCCCCGACGCGCCGTGGCTGCCCGAGACCGACTACCGCGTCGCCGTCGCCACCGGGGACCGCAGCGGCGTCGAGACCTTCGCCGACGACGCCCGCCCGCCGGAGGTGCAGGGCGGCAGCGCCGAGGTCCTCCCGCTCCCGACGCGCACCGGCCGTGCCGACAACACCGTCCTGCGCGTGCGACCGGACCGGCCGGGGACGGCCGTGACCGTCCCGCTGGACGCGGACGCCCCCGAGGACGGGGAACGCCTCGTCGTCGACCTCGCCGACGCGGGCGAGCCGGGGACGGGAAGGACGCGGCCGGTCGTCCACCTCGTGGCGACCGCCGACGACGGACGCACCGCGAGCTGTCCCGTCACCGGGGACTCGGGCGTGCCCGGGCCGCTGCCGGCGCGCACGGTCAAGCACGCACTGCTCCAGCAGGGCACGACAAGCGAGCCCCACCTGCACACCCACACGGTGCCGCTGCGGTGTGTCGAGGACGCCGGGACGGCGCTCGCCGACGTGACCGCGCTGGGCCTGCGCATCGAGGCGCTGTCGGGGAGCGGGGTCTACCTCGACGACCTCGGTGTCGTCGACGCGGCAGAACGCCGATGATGTGCCAAGATTCGGGAGCATCCCCCGCCACGTCGAAGGAGACACCTGTGCCCGTGCTCACCGAGCTGGTCGCTGCGCTGCGCAGCGGCGCCGTCGAGATCATCGACCTCACCGCACCGCTGTCATCGGACACACCAGTCCTCGAGCTGCCGGAGCAGTTCGGGCAGACGGCCCGGTTCGAGCTGGAGGAGATCTCGCGCTACGACGACCGCGGACCGGCCTGGTACTGGAACAACTTCCGCACGGGTGAGCACACGGGGACGCACTTCGACGCCCCCAACCACTGGGCGAGCGGCAGGGACCTGGCCGACATCGCCTCGGTGCCGGTCGGGGCGCTGGTGGCCCCCGCCGTCGTCCTCGACGTCACCGAGCACGTGGCCCAGGACCCGGACTTCCTCATCGAGCGCGAGCACATCGATGCGTTCGTCGCCGAGCACGGCCCGCTGCCGGAGGGCGGCTGGCTTCTGTGCCGCACCGGCTGGTCGGCCCGCACCTCTCAGCAGGACATGATCAACCGCGACGACGACGGCCCCCACAGCCCCGGCATGTCGGTGGAGGCGGCCCGCTGGGTGGCCGAGGAGAGCCCGCTGCAGGGGATCGGGGTGGAGACGGTGGGTACCGACGCCGGCGCGGCGGGCGGCTTCGACCCGCTCTTCCCGTGCCACCACTACCTCCTGGGCGCCGACAAGTACGGCCTGTCCCAGCTGCGCAACCTCGACCGGCTGCCGGCCACGGGCGCCGTCGTCATCGCCTCCCCGCTCAGGATCGAGGGTGGCTCGGGCTCGCCCACCCGCGTGCTCGCGCTGGTCGACCGGTCATGATGCGGATCGCCGACGTCGTGGGCCGCACCCTGGTGGAGGCCGGCGTCGACCACGTCTTCGGCGTCGTCGGCTCGGGGAACTTCCATGTGACCGACGCGATGATCGACGCCGGGGCCCGGTTCGTCGCCGCACGGCACGAGGGCGGGGCGGCCACGATGGCGGACGCCTACGCGCGGACCGCGGGGGTGCCCGCCGTGCTCAGCGTCCACCAGGGCTGCGGCCTCACCAACGCGATGACGGGCATCGCGGAGGCGGCCAAGTCCCGCACCCCGCTGGTCGTGCTCGCCCCCGAGGCGGTGACGCTCACCTCGAACTTCCACGTGGACCAGGAGGCGCTCGCCTGGGCGGTCGGGGCCGTGCCCAAGCGGATCACCGACCCGACGAACGCCGCCGAGGAGACCGCCGCGGCGGTGGCCCTCGCGCGCGACGAACGGCGCACGGTGGTGCTCAACGTGCCGCTCGCCGTCCAGGACGCCGAGATCGGTGACCCCACCCTGCCCGCGGCCACCGTCCCGCCCCCGGGCCGCGCCGTCGCCCAGGCGGACCTGGAGCGGCTCACCGCGGCCGTCCGCGCCGCCCGGCGCCCGGTGTTCATCGCCGGCCGGGGCTCGCGCTCCCACGGCGCGCGGGACGCGCTGGTCGCGCTCGCGGACGCGTGCGGCGCGCTGCTCGCCACCTCCGCCGTCGCCAAGGGGCTGTTCACCGGCAACCCGTGGTCGCTGGACGTCTCGGGCGGCTTCTCCTCCCCGCTCGCCGCCGAGCTCGTCGCCGGTGCCGACCTCGTCGTCGGCTGGGGCTGCGCGCTGAACATGTGGACGCTGCGGCACGGGAAGCTCATCGGCGAGGACGCCGTCGTCGTCCAGGTGGACGACACCCCCGAGGCGCTGGGCACGCACCGTCAGCTGAGCTTCGGCGTCGTCGGGGACGTCGCGGCCACGGCCCGCGGCGTGCTGCGGCGGCTGGGCGGCGAGACGCACGAGGGCTACCGCAGCGAGGAGCTCCGGGGGCGCATCGCGGCCGAGGTCCGCTGGCGCGACGTCCCGTTCACCGACCTGTCCGACGGCGAGCGCATCGACCCGCGCACGCTGACGGTCGCGCTGGACGACCTCCTGCCGCGGGAGCGCGTGGTGTCCGTGGACTCGGGCAACTTCATGGGCTACCCGAGCATGTTCCTCGACGTGCCCGACGAGCAGGGCTTCTGCTTCACCCAGGCCTTCCAGTCCGTGGGGCTCGGGCTGGCCACTGGCATCGGTGCCGCGCTCGCGCGGCCGGACCGGCTGCCGGTGGTGGCGCTCGGCGACGGCGGTGCCCTCATGGGGGCGGCCGAGCTGGACACGGTGCGCCGGCTCGGCCTGCCGATGGTCGTGGTGGTCTACAACGACGACGCCTACGGCGCCGAGGTCCACCACTTCGTGGGGGAGGACCACCGCACGGTGACCTTCCCGCCCACCGACATCGCCGCGATCGGGGCGGGCTACGGCTTCGCCGCCGTCACCGTGCGCTCGGTGGCGGACCTCGACGGCGTGCGGGCGTGGCTGGAGGGCCCGCGGGACCGCCCGCTCCTCGTCGACGCGAAGGTGGTGGCCGACGAGCCGGCCTGGTGGCTGGCCGAGGCCTTCGGCCACTGACCACCGACAGCTCACTTACCGCCGACAGCTCACTTGTCGCCCACGGCGGGCGGCGCACTCGTGGCAGCATGGCCGAGCACGCCCGCACGACGAGGAGAGCCATGAATCGGGGACAGCCGGCCCAGCAGACCGGGACGACCGCGGCGATCGCCCGGGCGCTCGCCGCGCACGCGGAGGAGGTCACGGCGCTCGCCCGTGCCGTCCACGCCACGCCGGAGACCGCCTTCACCGAGCACCGCGCCGCCGGCGCCATCGGCGAGCTGCTCGCCGGCCGCGGCTTCGCCGTCGAGCACGGCGTGGGCGAGGTACCCACCGCCTTCACCGCGACCGCCGGCGACGGACCGCTGACCGTGGCGATCTGCGCCGAGTACGACGCCCTGCCCGGCATCGGCCACGCCTGCGGGCACAACCTCATCGCCGGCGCCGCCGTCGCCGCCGCGCTCGGCCTGCAGCCGGTGGCCGAGGAGCTCGGGATCCGGGTCAAGGTCATCGGCACGCCCGCCGAGGAGCACGGCGGCGGGAAGGCCGTGCTCCTGGAGCGCGGCGTCTTCGCCGACGTCGACCTCGCCCTCATGGTCCACGCCCTGCCCGCCGGGCACGGCTACAACCCGCAGGGCACGACGACGCAGGCCGTGGGCCGCTACCGCGCCACCTTCCGGGGACGCGCCGCCCACGCCGCCGCCGCGCCGCACCGGGGCGTCAACGCGGCCGACGCCGCCGTGGTCGCACAGGTCGCCATCGGCCTGCTGCGCCAGCAGATCCCGGGGGACCACCGGGTGGCCGCCGTCGTCGCCCACGGCGGGGACGTCACGAACATCATCCCGGAGACGGCTGTCGTCGACTTCGAGTGCCGCGCGTTCACCATGCCGGAGTTCACCGAGCTCACCGAGCGCGTGCGGCGCTGCTTCGAGGCGGGTGCGCTCGCCACCGGCGCCACGCTGGAGATCGAGCAGAGCCAGCCGGTCTACGAGCCTCTGCTGCACGACGACGTCCTGTGCCGCCACTGGGCCGGCGCCCTGGAGCACCTCGGCTACGACCCCACCCCCGGCGGCGGGCCGATCGGCGGCTCGACCGACATGGGCAACGTCTCCCGCGTGGTGCCCTCCATCCACCCGTGGGTCAGCCTGCCGGGCGTCGACGCCGCCATCCACACCCCCGACTTCGCCGCGGCGGCGGACACCGACTCCGCCTACGAGACGATGCTCGACGCCGGGCTCGCCATGGCGTTGACCGTCGCCTCCGTCGCCGCGTCCGACGACGACCTCGCCGCCCTGCGCGCGCGGCGGGCCGAGCTCGCCGGCTGAGCGAGGTCCGTCAGACGGGCGCCGCGGCGGTCACGTGCAGCACCTCCCAGACGTGGCCGTCGGGGTCGGTGAAGGTCCTGCCGTACATGAGGTCGCCGTCCGGGGTGCGGACGTCGCCCTCGGGCTCCCACGCCCTCACCTGGGAGCCGCCGTTGGCGGCCGCGGCGGCGACCATCGCGTCGACCTCCTCGCGGGAGGTGGCGGAGATGCAGTTGATGACCTGCGTGGTGCGATGGGCGTCGGCGACCTCCCGGTCGGTGAAGGCGGCGAAGCGGCCCCGCGTCATTGCCATGACGAGGATGTGCGGGGCCACGACCACGCACACGCAGGCCTCGTCGGAGAAGGTCTCGTCGATCGTGAAGCCCAGGCCGGCGTAGAAGCGGCGCGTGGTCTCCACGTCACGGACGGGCAGGTTGACGTAGATCTCGCGGGTCATGGTGCTCCTCAGCTCGTGGTTGCGCCGGCCGCGCCGGCCGTGTCCCCAAGACCGACCCGGCCCGCCCCGCCAACTCATCGCACCCTCGCCCGATGAGTTCCGCCGTCGTCGTCGGTCGGTAGGTGGCGACGGAAGGAGAAGCACCATGCCCACCATCTACACGTCCCTGTGGTTCGACACCCAGGGCCTGGAGGCGGCCGAGTTCTACGTCTCGATCTTCCCGAACTCGCAGATCGTCGAGGTCGTGCCCTGGGGTGACGACAACCCCGAACGCGCGGGCCAGCCGCTGACCGTCCACTTCCGCCTCGACGGGCGGGACTTCATCGCGCTCAACGGCGGGCCGGAGTTCACCTTCGACGAGGCCGTCTCGATCCAGGTCGACTGCGCCGACCAGGCCGAGATCGACCACTACTGGGAGCGGCTGCTCGAGGGCGGCGGCCAGGAGGTCCGGTGCGGCTGGCTCAAGGACCGATACGGGCTCTCGTGGCAGATCACCGCCGAGCGGCTGAACGAGCTCATGCGCGACCCGGACCGCGCCCGCGCCGGCCGCGCGATGGAGGCGATGATGCGCATGGTCAAGATCGACGTCGCCGAGCTCGAGCGGGCGGCGGACGCCGCATGACCACCGCACTCGACACTCGTCGAACTTGGCGGAACGGGCTGACATCCACAGGCCGCACCACCTACGGTCGTGGCATGGTCAGCGCGCAGCCCCAGACCGCCACCGAACGCCCGCCGGTCACCGCCGGGGACGTCGCCGAGCTGCTGGAGCCGATGCGCCGCGAGATCCTCGCGCACTGCTACCGCATGACCGGCTCGGTCCACGACGCCGAGGACCTCGTCCAGGAGACCTACCTGCGCGCCTGGCGTGCCTACCACGGCTTCGAGAACCGCTCCTCGCTGCGCACCTGGGTCTTCCGCATCGCCACCAACGCCTGCCTCACCCACCTGGAGGGCCGCAAGCGCCGCCCGCTGCCCACCGGGCTCGGCGGACCGCCGGCCGACGCGCGCGACCAGCCGCGCCCGGAGACGGCGGTGAGCTGGCTGGAGCCCATGCCCGACGACCTCCTGTGGGCACAGGGCCAGCCCGACCCGGCGGCGAGGGCGGTGAGCCGGGACAGTGTGCGGCTGGCCTTCGTCGCGGCGCTGCAGCACCTCACCGCCCAGCAGCGGGCCGTGCTCCTCCTGCGCGACGTGCTGGCGTGGCGGGCCCGGGAGGTCGCCGAGGCCCTGGAGATGACGGTGGCCGGGGTGAACTCGACGCTGCAGCGCGCTCGGGCGCGGCTCGCGGCGATCGACCCCGACGTCCCGCCGCAGCTGCCCGACGACGAGCGCCACCGCCGCCTCCTGCGCGCCTACATGGCCGCCTTCGAGGCCTACGACGTCGCGGCGATCGTCGACCTCCTCGCCGCGGACGTCGTGTGGGAGATGCCCCCGTTCCCGGAGTGGTACCGCGGGCCCGAGCAGGTGGGCACCCTCATCAGCACGTGGTGCCCCGCCACGGCCCCGGGTGACATGCGCCTGCTGCCGACCTCGGCGAACGGCGAGCCGGTGCTGGCGGTCTACATGCGCGAGGAGGACGGCGTCCACCGCGCCTTCCAGCTGCAGCACGTGCGGGCCGGTGCGGACGGCGTCCGGCGCGTCACCGCCTTCTTCGACACCGCGCTCTTCGCCCACTTCGCGCTGCCGCCCGAGCTGCCCCCGGCCTGACGACGGCCGCCCCCCGTAACCGCCGAGAGCAGAGTTGTCCCGCGGGACAACTCTGCTCTCGGTGCGAAAGGAGGGGGGAGCGGGCGGGCGTCAGCCGGCGAAGGGGAGGACCGGCATGCCGGGGACGTCGACGGCGGCCGCGAAGACCGCACCCGCGCCCGGTGGCGGGTCGTCCCCCTCGCCCTCCTGCGACGTCGTGATGAACAGGTCGGTGAGGCTCGGGCCGCCGAGCGTGCAGGCGGTGACGCCGCCGACCGGTACCCGGACCGTCTCGGCGAGCTCGCCGTCGGGGGAGTAGCGGCGCACCTGGCCGCCGCCGTTGATCGCCACCCACACGGCGCCCTGGGAGTCGACGACGAGACCGTCCGGCACGCCGTCGTCCTCGGCGATCTCCACGAAGGGGCGCCGCCGGCGCAGGGTCCCGCCGTCCTCGACGTCGAAGACGTCCACCCGCCCGGTGCCGCTGTCGGCGTAGTAGGCGAGGGTGTGGTCGGGGCTGAAACCCATCCCGTTGGAGATGCTCACCGGGTCGAGCACCACCTCGGTGGAGCCGTCGGGCCGCACCCGGTAGAGGCGTCCGCCGTCCGGGCTCCCGTCCCAGGCCATCGAGCCGACGTAGAGGCTGCCGTCGGGTGCGGCCGTGCCTTCGTTCATGCGCACGCCGTCGTCGTCGGTGAGCTCGACGAACCGGGACGGCGGGGCGGTGAGGTCGTCGGCCAGCCCGATCCCGTTCTCGACGGCGACGACGTAGCCGCCGTCCGCCCGCGGACGCACCATGGCGGCCACCCGCCCGACGGTGATCCGGTCCACCTCCCCGTCGTCCCGCAGGGTGAGCACCCCGCCGGCGAGCATGTCGACGAGCCGCAGCCCGCCCCACTCCAGGGACCACACCGGCCCCTCGCCGTGGAAGGTGATGACGTCGGTGATCTGCTCGGCCTCGCGCATTCAGCCAGTGTCGCCGACATCGGCCGTGTTTTCAGGGCGAGGGCCGCAGGGCGATACGGTGGCGCGAGTGAGGCACCGCCTGCTCGACCTTCGTCCCCTGCGGGTGAACCCGGCGTTCCGGCGGCTGTGGATGGGCACGTCGCTCGCCGGGCTGGGTGGGCAGGTGGCCTCGGTCGCGGTGCTCTTCCAGGTGTGGGAGATGACCCACAGCGCGGTGTGGACGGGGGCGGTCGGGCTCGCCCGGGCGGTCCCGCTCGTCACTCTCGGGCTGGTCGGCGGGGTGCTCGCGGACGCCGTGGACCGCCGGTCGCTCGTGCGGTGGACGATGGTCGGCCAGGTGCTCACGGCCCTCGGCCTGGCCGCGCACGCGCTGGCCGCGCTGGAGTCGCTGGCGGTCCTGCTGCTGCTCGTGTCCACCCAGGCGGCGTTCGGGGCCCTCGGGGCGCCCGCCCAGCGGACCTTCCCGGTGCGGCTGCTCGGCCGGGAGCTGGTCCCCGCGGGGATCGCCCTGCAGCACCTGAGCTTCCAGGTGACGATGCTCGTCGGACCGGCACTCGCGGGCGTGGTGCTCGGGCAGTGGGGTCTCACGCCGCCCTACCTCATCCAGGCGGCCGCCTTCCTCGTCGCGCTGTACGCCGTCGTGCGGCTGCCGGCCATGCCGCCCGCCGGCCCGGGGAGCGGGAAGGGGCTGCGCGCCGTCGTCGACGGCATGCGCTTCATCGCCCACCGGCCGGTGCTCGGGGGCCTGTACGTCACCGACCTCGTCGCCACCCTGCTCGCCATGCCGATCTCGCTGTTCCCGGTGATCAACGAGCAGCGGTTCGGCGGGGACCCCGAGACGCTCGGGCTGTTCCTCAGCGCCGTGGCGGTGGGCGGCATGCTCGCCGGGCTCTTCTCCGGGACGGTCACGCGCTCGGACCGGCCGGGCGTCGTCCAGCTGTGGGCGGCGGGCACCTGGGGCGCGGCACTGGCCGTCTTCGGTCTCGTCGGGCCGCTGTGGCTGGCGCTCGGGGCGCTCGTGGTCGCGGGGGCGGCCGACACGGTGTCGGTGATCTCGCGGGGGGCGGCTGTCCAGCTGGCCACGCCGGACAGCCACCGCGGGCGGGTGACCTCGGTGGAGCACGTCATCGGCGTCGCGGGCCCGGAGCTGGGCAACTTCCGCGCGGGTGTGGTCGCCGGCGCGACGAGCGCGGCCTTCGCGGCGGCGTCCGGCGGGCTGGCCTGCCTCGTCGGGATCCTCCTGGTGGCGGCCCTCAACCGGCCGCTGCGCGAGTTCCGCATCAGCCGCGACATCCCCGGCACGGGTGACGACGACGGCGCGGGCTGACCGGCGCCGGGCGGGCCATCAGAGCGGCCGCTTGTACCCCTCGTGGCTCGCGCGGTAGCCCAGGCGCTCGTAGAAGCGGTGGGCGGCGGTGCGGGTCTTGTCGGTGGTGAGCTGAGCCAGCGTCGCGCCGCGCCGGCGCCCGTAGGCGTGGGCCCACTCCAGCAGCGCCGTGCCCAGCCCGGCGCCCCGGGCGGCCGGCGCGATGCGCACGGCCTCCACCTGGAGCCGCGTGGCGCCCGCCCGGGACAGGCCGGGCAGCACGGTGAGCTGCAGAGTGCCGACGACGGCGTCGCTCTCGTCCCGCACGGCG
>Ga0209487_1004416_pt1 | contig 10814 bp, 8 predicted proteins | sample Poulit2012_FD_187524 | JGI IMG/M metagenome (GOLD analysis project Ga0209487, IMG submission 187524) | Agricultural soil microbial communities from Georgia to study Nitrogen management - Poultry litter 2012 (SPAdes) (version 2) | ecosystem: Environmental > Terrestrial > Soil > Agricultural land... | reverse complement strand
TTACCCGCATTAGAATCGTTTCTCTCGTACTTTCGTCATAACGGCGTGTTTCTTGTAAAATTTCCTCGCCTGATAAGAGAACTTCTTCTTGACGTTTTTCTTCAAACTCAAGTCCGTTTCTAACGAAGGCAAAAGAGTTCAGGTTTTTTAATTCCGTCTTTGTACCGAATTTCTCCTGACCAATTGGACGTAGGGAAATATTGGCATCACAGCGTAATGATCCCTCTTCCATTCGGCAGTCTGATACGCCTGTATATTGAATGATATTCTTTAGTTTGTCCAAATATGCATAGGCTTCTTCTGGTGAACGAATATCTGGTTCTGACACAATTTCTATCAATGGAGCCCCTTGACGATTATAGTCAACAAGTGAGTAACCATTGTGATGTGAAAGTTTTCCAGCATCTTCTTCTAAGTGAAGACGTGTAATACCAATTCGTTTTTGTTTCCCATCTACTTCAATATCAATCCAACCATGTTCACCAATCGGTTGTTTATCTTGAGAGATTTGATATGCTTTTGGATTATCTGGATAATAGTAACTTTTTCGATCAAAAATGGTATCTGTCGCTATTTCCATGTTTAATGCCATTGCAGCCTTCATTGCGAAGTCTACTGCTTGTTCATTTAATACTGGTAATGTACCAGGGTAGCCCAAATCAGCAGGACTAATATTAGAGTTTGGCTCATCACCAAATCCGATTGGGCTTGGGCTGAATACTTTCGAATTAGTTTTTAATTCTACGTGTACTTCTAATCCGATAATTGTTTCAAAATTCATTTGTTTTCACCCTCCAATTCAGGACGCTTTTTATGGTGATTTGTTGCTTTTTCATAAGCATAGGCAGCCCGATAGACTGTTGTTTCATCAAAGTGTTTTCCAATAATTTGCAAGCCCATTGGTAAACCTTCCTCTGAAAATCCACATGGCAATGAAATCGCTGGAAGTCCCGCTAAGTTTGCTGGAACAGTCAACATATCAGCTGTTTCTAATGTTGTAGGTTCTATATTTTTTTCACCAATTTTATAGGCAGTTGTTGCTGTTGTCGGTCCAACTACAACATCATACGTTTTAAATATTGTTTCAAATTCTTGCTTAATTAATGTACGAATTTTTTGTGCTTTTTCATAATAAGCTTGATAATTACCAGTACTTAAAGCAAATGTACCTAAAATTATTCTCTTTTTCGCTTCATCGCCAAATCCTTGACCACGAGAAAGTTTCATCATTTCAATCATATTCTCAGCTTGCTCTGCTCGAACTCCAAAACGGACACCATCAAAACGTGCCAATGCTGTTGAAGCCTCAGCCGCTGATATCATATAGTAAGCTGCCGCCGCATATTTAGAATGTGGTAATGACACTTTTTCAACTGTAGCTCCTAAGAGTTCAAACATTTTCAGTGCATTTTCAACAGATTCTTTCACATCTTCTGAAACATTGGCCAAATATTCTTCAGGGACAGCAATTTTAAGGCCTTTAATATCCTTTGCTAATTCCTCTGTAAATGATGGTACAACTGCATTTAAAGTTGTTGAATCATTTGAATCATGGCCAGCAATCACCTCAAGGATGCGAGCATTGTCTTCTACGGAATAAGTCATCGGACCGATTTGATCTAATGATGATGCCATGGCGACAAGTCCATGACGCGAAACAAGACCATATGTCGGTTTCATTCCCACAATTCCTGAAAAAGCTGCAGGTTGTCTAACAGATCCACCCGTATCTGAGCCAAGTGAAAAGAGAACTTGTCCCGCGGCAACTGCTGCTGCAGATCCACCACTTGATCCACCTGGAACATGGTCTGTGTTCCATGGGTTGCGTGTAAGCTTATAACTTGATGTTTCAGTTGTTGACCCCATAGCAAATTCATCCATATTTAATTTACCAACTGTTATCGCTTTTGCATCATTTAATTTCTCGATGGCAGTAGCATTGTATAACGGGTTCGTAAAGTTACTTAAAAATTGACTTGCACAAGTTGTCCGCAGTCCTTTCGTGATTATGTTGTCTTTAATACCTGCTGGAATAGAAAACAATTTTTCATCATGATTTGTTGACTCATCTAGTTCTTTAGCCCGTGCACGTGCATTTTCCTCATCAAGTGTAAGAAATGCCCCTATGTGATCATCTACCTCACCAATTCGTTTAAAAGACATATCGACAATGTCTGATGCAGACAATTCCTTTTTATGTAGCTTTTCTTCAATATCTTTAATTTTGTATCCAAAAAATGACATGAATTTCCCTCCTTACTCCATGATTGATGGCACTTTAAAATGTCCATCTTCTTGATCTGGAGCATTTTCCAATGCGTCTTCTTGTGTTATTGTATGTTTGGGCTCATCTTTTCGTAAAACATTTCCCAGAACAATCCCATGTGTTGTTGGCTCTACATCATCTGTATTTAGTTCACTTAATATATTTGCATATTCAATGACTGAGCTAATTTCTTCTGTATATTTCGCTGCTTCTTCATCCGATATTTCAATTCTTACTGCATCTGCAATTTTTTTAATGCGTTCATTTGTGATTTCTGTCATGTTAAACACCTCCAAAACTGAAATTGAAAAGATATTTTTCATTTATTTCATATGCCTGACTCTATTGATAATAGCAGAATAGTCATGGTTTAGGCAAATATCTACGTCGTTAAATCTCCATGCGAAACTAGTGTAATATATGAACACTTGGCTCTTCTTCACCAGCTTCTCTATATATAAAGCTTTCTAACTTATCAGTTGATGATATCTTCACTTCAATATCATATTGATTAGGAAAAATATTCTTGATCAGTCCATATGTGTATTGTGTAAATCCTACAACTTCTGCAGCACCATAGAATTCTAACGGAATCTCAATCGTTAACTTTCTTAGTTCGTCATTTAGATAAAATCCTTCTCCAATATAGCCAACATAATTAGGGAAATATTCTGCGATGCCTTGACCAAAGCTTTTAAGCATTTCATAGTCATCAAAATAATCTTTTTTAGCTTGATCTGATGGGAATAACACATATTCTTCCTGCGTATTTTCCCAGTCACCAATCATCATATCACCTTCTGATACCAATGTTTTGGCTACAAAGTTTCCTGGAACTGGAGATGATTCCGTTTCTTCATGATAAAGTGCAAACATGATCGGAACATTTTCTAAACCTTCAATCTTTCTTACTCGCTCCAACACTTTTTGGGCAACATCTTTTCCTTCTTGAAGCATTTCTTTTTCAGAAATCGATTCATAATATGGGCCTTTTCCTTCAGCCTCAAAACTATATTCTGATTTAATGGCAATCCCTATGGAAACTCCAACTAATTCAACTGCATCATCTTTTCTTTCGAGAAAATTCTGTTCTAGTATATGTGATAAGTATCTTGGGCTTGCACGATAATCTTCCTCAGTAGCTCCCTCTTCTTCTAAGGGTGGATTTAAACCTTGTTGGAAACTTGCCCGAATTTGTTCCTCATCATAATTAAGCTTGTTTTTTTTGCGGTAGGCAATTTCTTTTTGTACTTCCCTATCAAGCTGTTCCTCTGTTGGAAATCTTCCCAACCAATCATACACTGTGCTTGCTGTTAAATATTGCCCTTCTTCATAATAATATTTATTCGGATCAAAAAACTCTGTGGAATGGCGTCTTAATCCATCTTCCATTTCTTCAATATCTAATCGATTTCTGAGCTGATTCACAACTACACCACGAGCTTTACTCGGCCTGAATGGAAGGAGCATTTTATAATTATCATTTGAGAGTTGATAACTAGGAACAATTGATATTTCTTGTTCATCTGTTTCATCAGGATTTTGCACAATTTCTTCTTTTGGCTTTGGTGCACAACTTGTGAGTAACAGGAGTATACCAATTAAAAACAATCCTATTCTTTTCATTTTTCTACATCTCCCTCCTGTTACATGTTTTCAATTGCATTCATAAAGTCTTGTTCTGTCCAAATTTCTATTCCGCGTTCAACGGCTCGATCATATTTGGAACCTGCTGCTTCACCTGCAATAACGAAATCCGTGTTTCCACTTACACTTCCTGTTACTGAACCACCATGTTCTTCAATGATCGCTTGAATTTCTTTCCGTGTGTAATGTTCCATTTTCCCCGTAATGACAACTGTTTTATCGGTAAAAGCAGTTTCTTCTGCTTGTTCTGTAAGGCGTGGTCCCGTATACTCCATATTCAGATTTAGTTCTCTTAGATCCGTTAATAAATCAATGACTTTGTCCTCTGAAAAGTATTGAACAATTGAATCAGCCATAATATCACCAATCTCATCAATGGCAACGAAATCTTCATAGGTCGCTTTTTGTAACTGATCCATCGTTAAAAAGTTCATCGCCAGTATTTGGGCGGCTTTTTCCCCAATATGTCTAATGCCTAGACCGAACAGTAATTTTTCGAGTGAGTTTTCTTTGGATGATTCGATCGCTTCTAATAAATTATGAACAGATTTTTCGCCCATTCTTTCCAAAGTAAGTAATTGATCACGATCTAATCGGTATAAGTCAGCAATCGTATGAACAAGTTCTTCTTTATAAAGTTGTTGGACGACCTTTTCTCCTAATCCAGCAATGTTCATTGCATTTCTAGAAACGAAATGGATGAGGCCTTCCTGTAATTGTGCTGGACAATTCGGATTCATACATCTTAATGCAACTTCTTCTTTCAACCGGACCAGATCACTCGAACAAGCTGGACACTCAGTTGGCATTTTGAATTCTTTTTCCGCACCTGTTCGTTCATCTTCAATCACTTTGACGACTTTAGGAATAATGTCACCAGCTTTTTTCAGTACAACCGTGTCACCAATTCTAAAATCATGTTCACGGATGAAATCTTCATTATGCAATGTTGCCCGTCGTACAGTTGATCCATCAATAAATACAGGATCAAGAATAGCTGTCGGTGTAACGACACCCGTTCTCCCAATGCTTAATTCAACATCTCTTAAAACAGTGATGGCTTCTTCCGCCGGAAATTTGTAAGCAATCGCCCAACGTGGATTTCTCGCTGTAAACCCAAGCCTCTCTTGTTGTTCAATATCATTGACTTTAATTACGATTCCATCAATTTCATAATCTAATTGTGAACGTTCAATGGTCCAATATTCCACATACTCAATGACTTCCTCAATTGTTGCGCATTTTTTCCATTGTGGATTCACTTTAAAACCAAGTTTCTCCAAATATTCTAATCGTTCACTATGTGTTCTAAATGTTTCTGTCTGCCATTCACCATAGCCAAATAAATAGACATCTAAATTCCTGCTTGCCGCAATTTTGGGATCTAGTTGACGAAGTGAACCTGCTGCAGCGTTTCTCGGATTCGCGAACAATCCTTCTTCTTTTTCTTCCCGTGATTCATTGAGAGAAAGAAATGATTTTCGTGGCATAAAAGCTTCTCCACGGACTTCAATTGTTTCAGTTTCTGCAATGGTTAACGGGATACTGCGAATGGTTCGCAAATTACTTGTAATATCCTCTCCGACAGTACCATCACCACGGGTTGCACCGCGAACAAAATGACCCGTTTCATATGTTAACGAAATGGCTAACCCATCAATTTTTAGTTCACAAATAAATTCAACTGGTCCATCAGCATCTTTCGTTACTCGACTTGCGAAAGCTTTTAAATCTTCGGCATTAAAAGCATTTCCTAAACTATACATCGGTACACTGTGTGCTACCTTTTCAAATGCTGTTGAAGGTTCTGCACCTACACGTTGGGTTGGTGAATGTGTTGAAATGAGTTCTGGAAACTGTTCTTCAAGTTTGCGTAGTTCATGAAACTTTTGATCATATTCAGCATCTGATACTGACGGTTGATCAAGTACATAATATTCATGACTATATTGATTTAATTCCTTTATTAATGCTTGTATTTTTTCCTGTGCTTGCTTTATATCCAACTTCGTGCACCCCTATTCTTTCGTGATCGGCGCATATTTGGCCAATAGACGTTTTATTCCAGTCGGAGCTGGAAAAGCAATATCAAGTTCTGTTGCTTCTCCCTCATTTTTTACATTTACGACAGTTCCAATACCCCATATTCCATGTTTTGCTTTGTCGCCTGGAGCCCATTCACTATTTTCAGCCCCTGTCGTTTGTTTTTGTTGGATTTTCCGTGCTTTTCTTCTTGGGGCAGGGATTTTTGGTTTTGCTTTTGGTGTCGATTGACTAAATGAACCAAATATGGATTCATTTGCTTCTTCCATACCTTGGATTAGATCTTCAGGAATTTCCTTAATGAATCGACTCATCGGATTCATATTTGTTCTTCCATAAAGTGTACGCATCTTTGCATGTGTTAAATAGAGTTCCTGTTCAGCACGTGTAATGCCTACATATGCAAGTCGACGTTCTTCTTCCATCTCTTCATCATCCATCATGGAACGACTATGTGGAAAAACATTTTCTTCCATCCCAATGAGGAAAACGACTGGAAATTCCAACCCTTTTGCAGCATGTAAAGTCATTAATGTAACCTTTTCCTGATGGTCAGGGTCTTCTTCATCAACTGCATCAATATCTGCGATAAGCGCTAAATCTGTTAAAAATGCTACAAGTGATTGATCTTCTTCATTTGTTTCTTCAAATTCCTGAGTAACGGTTTTAAATTCTTCTAAGTTTTCGAGTCTGCTTAGAGATTCGATTGATTGTTCATTTTTCAGCATTTGTTCATAGCCAGTCCGCTCTAACACCTCTTCAACCATATCTGTCGCACCTAAAAATTCCTGTTGTTGGATAAGTGATGTAAGTAAAGCATCGAATTCTGATAGAGCATTTGCTGCACGGGGTGTAACACCTGTAAAATCAACTTCCTTAATCGTTTGGTAAAGCGAAATGCCATGGTCTGTTGCATATGCACGTAACCGATCGATTGAAGTTGCCCCAATCCCTCTTTTAGGTACATTGACAACCCGCTCAAAACTAAAATCATCATCAGGATTGGTAATTAATCGCAAATAAGCAATCATATCTTTGATTTCCTTACGATCGTAGAATCTTGTCCCACCAACCATTTGATAGGCAATCGTTGATTTCACTAGCGCATCTTCAATGGCACGGGATTGGGCATTTGTTCTATATAAAATAGCAATTTCATGTGGTAAATATTTTTTCGATTGAACGAAGTCCTGAATGTTATCAACGACAAATAATGCCTCATCACGCTCTGTACTTCCTTGATAATATTGCAGTTTCTGTCCATCTTCATTTTCAGTCCACAGATTTTTCGGTTTACGGCCTGGATTACGTTCAATCACTTTATTTGCTGCCGCAAGAATTGATTTAGTTGAACGATAATTTTGTTCAAGAAAAACAACTTTGGCAGCTGGATAATCTTTCTCAAAAGATAAGATATTTTCAATATCTGCACCACGCCAACGATAGATTGATTGATCGGAATCCCCTACAACACATAAATTTTGAAACCTGCTTGCCAGTTGTTTAACGAGTTGATATTGTGCATGGTTTGTATCTTGATACTCATCCACATGAATATATTGAAATCGACGTTGATAATATTCAAGTACTTCAGGCACACGCTTAAACAAGTGAATAGTTTGCATAATCAAATCATCAAAATCCAATGATTGATTTTTCACCAATAGCTTCTGGTACGCTTCATAGATTTCGCCAATTTGTCTTTCGTAAAAGTTACCAACTTGTTTTTGGTATGCTTCGTAAGTGATGAGTTCATTTTTAGCACTACTTATTTTGCCAAGCATTGCTCGTGGATCAAACTGCTTTGGATCAATTTTTAAATTACGAAGTACTTGTTTCACTACTGTTAATTGGTCACCACTATCTAAAATCGTAAAATTACGACTATAGCCTATCCGGTCAATATCACGTCGTAAAATACGGACACACATGGAGTGAAACGTTGACACCCAAATTTGTTCTCCACCTTGACCAACAAGTTGATGAACACGATCTCTCATTTCGCGAGCAGCTTTGTTCGTAAAAGTAATCGCCAAAACGTTTCGCGGGGATACATCCTTTTCACTTAGTAAATAAGCAATCCTATGTGTCAGAACGCGCGTCTTCCCACTTCCCGCACCTGCCATAATAAGCAAGGCACCATCTGTATGTTTAACAGCTTCTTGCTGTTCTTTATTTAAACCGATTAGTAAATCGTCTGTCATTGATCCCATCATAATACCACCTTACTCTATCTCATTTGCAAGATTTGCAGTATGTAAAGCTCTCTCAAAATCTGTATAAATACTATTACCAACAATGATCACATCTGCATGTTGCTTCATTTCCCTCGCCTGATCTATATCTTCAATTCCACCACCGTAAAATAATAAAGTTTGATCAAGTTCATGTTTCACTTTTTCAACGAGTTGGGGGTCACCATATTTGCCACTATACTCCATATAAAAAATCGGTAAGTTAAAGATATGTTCGGCCATATAAGCATATGCTGCCACATCTTCATGATCAGGCATTTTACTGTTTGTTTTTATAAATGCTTTTGATGTTTCATTTAATATACAATAACCTTCCATAAAAATGGTATCCCAATTCATAAACTGCTTGTATGCTTTAATTGCCTCATGCTGGATATCCATCATCCACTTTTTCTCTGTGCTATTCATGACCATCGGAATAAAATAATAGTCAAACCCTAATGTGATGGCGTCCAATGTTGAGATCTCTAGAATGCATGGAATATTGTATTGTTTAATTTTCTTCAATAAGTATAACACACCATCATAAGTAACATTGTCTGTCCCACCTACAATGATTGCATCTGTGTTAGATTGGCAAAGACGTTCAATTTTCTCATCAGAAATGTCCTTGGCAGGATCTAATTTAAAAATATGTTTCCATTCTCTCATTATGTGATCCAATATCATTTTCCTCCATCATCTTAATCAGTTTCATCATCATAATTAACCAAATTGTTCATTAGACTCATGAAAATGATTAACCTTTGTCCATTCATTTATTATAACAAATTAAACTGCATCTATTGAATGATATACCGTATTTTGAACATATTTTTTGAGGTGGTTTGAATATCGTGTTTGCCACAGTAGTTGATTCAAGTAATTCGCTGATGAATTCGGGATATCCGCCAAATAAACGATACAAATTAAAAATCGCCACCTAGACGAGCGTGACGATTTTTTGCTGTTATTTCTCTCCAAGCATTCTAGCAAGGACAATTTTATATCCATCACTACCATAATCAATGCATCTTCTTACTCGCGATATCGTTGCTGTTGATGCATTTGTTTGCTTTTTTATATGATTATATGTGTGCCCTTCAGTTAACAACTTAGCTACGTGAAAACGTTGGATCAGTGAACTAATTTCATTCATTGTCGCAAGATCATCAAAAAACTGATAACATTCTTCACGAGATTCTAATGATAAAATCGCATCAAATAATTGATCTAATTCCTCGCCACGTAATTTATCTATCTGCAAAACAGATCTCCTCCTGCTTTTTATTGCCCGTCAGAAAATATTACCGATTGTTCTAGTCCAGGGTCGGTTGGTACAACATTAATCCATGTTTTACCTGGAACAAAACCAACTGGTTCTTCATCCTTGATTGGTATAATTCTGCCATTTTCATTTTTCCATTCTAATTGTTGGACCTTCCCTTTTTGAAAAAGGTATGCTTGACCACGATCTTGTAAATCAACACGTCGCCTACCCTCATTATCTATCACTTCATGATAGGTTTCAACAATAAATAGATTATCAATTTGAATCGGCTCTTCCGTATCTAATTCAACTGTTTGATTCTGGCTTTCAAATCTCGTATATTTTTCCGTTGTTTGATCATATGAATATTCTACCACGTCAGCATCATTGCGACCTGGGTATTTGACGATGATTTGATTTGCTGTTTCCCCATCAAGTGTTTCATTTTCCTCTAGAAAATGTAGTGGTTCTACTGTAGACATTATATCATATCCATCAGATTCAGCGACATCATATACCGCATCATAGAGTAAATATGAATTGTGTGGTGCTTTTCTAAAGGATTCTCTTTTAAATAGATAACCATCATTATCATGAACGGCACCATTTAAATTTTCAATACCACGGTCACGAATCATGTCATATACAAAATTAGCCGCTCCATGGAAAACGTACAAGGCATCATAACCAGAAGCTAATTCAAAATAATATTCTCGTGCACTTCTAACAGGTCCAACAATTTCAGGTTGTTCACTTTGAAATAACGCTAAAAAACGGGTAATCCCACCTTCAGCTAAAATTTCAAATACGATATCTGCTTGTGACAGCCCAGATTGTGGTCTTGCGGCCGGATGATTATTGATCATGACACCGACAGGACGTTGCTTAGTCTCCTCGTTCGTTCCAATACCTGTGAATGGGAAGACTCCAGTAGGCTCTGGTTCCTGTTGTTCGAATTCCTTTTCTTTAGGTAGTGTTTCTTTTGGCGAACTTTCCCCAGCATTGTCTTTGTCATTCGAACAACCGATTACAAATATAACGAACAGTAGTATTAAGATCGAAAACTTTCTCATCGCACACACCTTTTCATTTTTGGATTTTAACGAAATTCATGATTACTAACTACACTTTACTCCATTTTTACGAGAAATAAAATAAAAAGTTAGCAAATTGTATAAGTTTTCCATAAAAAAAGCTAACAGCGCTTAGCTATTAGCTTTTTTAAATGGTTCTTTGTCAAATGACGTTGGTGATGAATTTTAAGTCAACTAATATTTAATTGTTACATGAAGACCATCATAATAAATTGAGATCTTTGATCCCGCTGACTTCCACTGCAGTCGACAGGCTTTCC
>Ga0209487_1004414_pt1 | contig 10816 bp, 13 predicted proteins | sample Poulit2012_FD_187524 | JGI IMG/M metagenome (GOLD analysis project Ga0209487, IMG submission 187524) | Agricultural soil microbial communities from Georgia to study Nitrogen management - Poultry litter 2012 (SPAdes) (version 2) | ecosystem: Environmental > Terrestrial > Soil > Agricultural land... | reverse complement strand
AACGCGACATCATCCGCTGCCTCAAGCGCTACGTCATCCGCGAGGTCTACCACCTCATCAAGATGAACCCTCGAACCGGTGAGATCGCGACTTGACTGCTATAGGAGCGTCAACGCCGCGATGGAGTACTTCTTCGCGCTACTCCAGAAGAACGTCCTGGACCGCAAGCGCTGGCGGACCCGCGACGAGCTCCGGATCGCGATCATCACCTGGATCGAGCGGACCTACCACCGACGACGCCGACAGGCCCGTCTGGGCCGATTGACCCCCATCGAGTACGAGACCATCATGAACCCGACCGTCAGCCTGGCGGCCTAACCCCAGCTGACACCTGATCGCACACCAGTCCCTCTAGCTCGTCGCGGCCTGCCGTTCGTCGATGAGGTCTTCGGCAATGACGAGCGCGATGTCTTACCCGGCGTCGTCCTTCTCGTACATCTAGGCTTCCGCAGCAGCACGGACGATCGCCGCCTCGACTCTGTAGCGCTTAGACCCCGGAACTCGCGCGTTCGCCCTCGTATCGGGGTCCGAACCATCCACCAGGGAAGGTCAGCAGTTCGGACTTCAGCTGGATCGAGCTGATGCCGACCGAGGTGCCGGCGGAGCGGCCCGCACCCGCAAGGCACTCCGCCCCATCTCGCCCAAGGCGCAGCTCTCGTCACCAACTTGGATCGGTGAGTTCATCGATGTGCTCGCTGTATTGAGCCACCTTCGTCATCGCCGGTTTGGAAATCAAGCCGACCCGGACGCCGCGGCCTTCGGGATCGGCGAAATCGTTGCTGGGGATCTCCCCGATGTGCTCTGCGGAGCTCGCAGGGACGGGACCGGGCACTGCCGCCCCATCCCTGGCGTGTTGGTGCTGGAGCGTAGGCTAGCTAGCCGAGTTGGCGGAAGGAGGTGCGTCGACAGATCGCAGAAGCGCAGGTCATAGCGGCGGCACTAGTGACGGCGATCCTGAATCTCTGCGCGGCCGTTACGCGGCTGATCGAGGCGGAACGGGGCCGGCACCAACAAGGTCGCGGCGGGCGGCATTGACGGTGAGATGCCAAGCGGGGGTGGCTGCTACGCCACCCCATCTTGTTCTTCATTCCGTATGTATAGAACACAATCGCCGGCCGACCCAACTAATCGCACACCGCCCCCGCAAGACCGCTCACGGCATGTCGCTATACAAACACGCTCCCACACGTCAGTATTACTTCTCAATAACCCGCTGATACGCCGCCACAGTTTCATCGGCAGTTAGTCGCCAAGCGAATCGGCGCGAGGCCTCGACGCCTCGGAGAGAAACCGACTCCCGCAATTCACGGGAGACCAGCAGGCTCGATAGCGCATTCGAAGCACTGAGATAATCGTCCGGGGGGACCAGGAGCGCTGCGCCTCCAGTAACCTCTCGCAAAGGAGCGATGTCTGAGCACACAACAGGAACTCCTAGACTCATAGCCTCAACAACCGGCAGGCCAAACCCCTCCGCGTAACTCAGATACAGCAGCACCTTCGTGGAGGAATATAGCTCTGCCATTTCCCTGTTCGTCACACGCGGAAGACAAATAACGTCCGCAGAGAGATTCAGCCCCGAAACAAGCGGCCACACAATATCGGTACGCGCGTTTGCAATCACGAGCCGATTGCGACTACGCACTTCGGAATCCAATAGCGCATAGGAGGAGAGCATCCCATGCAGGTTCTTCCGCGGATTATTGGGTGCAACGAGGAGAACGCCGATAGAGTCACCGCTCCGGCCTAAAGAAACCCCGTGACTGCGGTCAGGCGGACGCACGCATGGAGCAAGCGGGATCACGGACACCGGCGCTACTGGACTCCAGTAACGGAGTATATCATTCCGAGTCGAGGCAGAGACCGCGATTACTTCGTCCGCCTCAGCGGCATCCTCGCGTCCTCGCTGGGAATAATACATTAGCGCCTCAGACCGAGTCACTGCAGGCTTTTCTTCAAACGCCAGATCGTGGACCGTGATCACAGCCGGGTGGCGGCAAGGGTGCGGAAGAAAATAGCTAGTTCCGTGGAAAACATCATACGATGTCCCGCGCAATGCTGACGGGAGAAGCTCATCGTACCATTCACGATAACTAACATCGACTGGATTCGTCCCGGGTTGAACGCGCACGAAACAGGTTGTGGCGCCCGCCGTGCACTCTTCAATACTCTGAGCAGTTGTCGAATCCACAAACGGCACGAACACCCGTACCTGGACACCCCTCACTATTAACGCACGGACCAAGTGTTCTACGTAGTTTGGGATCCCTCCAGGTTTCATTAGGCGCAGAGCCCAGCCGTCGATGGCTACAATCATTCAGGTCACCTCTTGTTGGGCTGATCACCCAATTGGGTGACAGCGCATCTACGGAACGGAGTTACTTCGTCGAAACCTCCTGGGCCGGAAGGCGCGTTCGCGGATAACTGCCTCACAGTCGCCTCCTCAAACGCTCCTGCGTGTTCTCTCTCACATGGTACCGCGGGGTGAGGCCGTGAACTGCGAAGAGAATGTAGCACCCACGCCCTACGTCTCCGACGTGCGCAGAAGGGAGCGGGACTGATGCGCGAATGGACCTTGCAAGACCCGTGACGCCCAAGGGCGCTGCAGAGACGTATGTGCATGCTGCCCGCTCTACACGCTCAAAGCTCAAGAGACAGCGACGTCCGCGCCGCGAGGACCCATAAGCATGGCCAGGGACTCTCGGTGAACCCAAAGCTCTTCCGCCTAGGGACCGGCTGCGTCGGCCGACGTCAATGACTGCCTCTACCCGACAACACTCCGGCACAATCCGGCGCACTACGCGGCCTGCATCTCTACACCCGCCTGCTCGATCAGGAAAATGACGTCCTAGCCGTACTGTCGTCTACCACTTCCAAGCGAGTCTCCCAGCCAAGCGATTGTGAGCGAGCGCGGCGACCGCGGGGCTACGTTGCGAACTCTATGCAAAGCCTGGGCGCTCCCGTCAGCGGTACTACCGCTGGTGGAAGCATCAGGTGTCCTGATCCTTAGTTGATTATTTGCTTCCAGGCCACCCCGCAGTTCGGTGCCAATCCAGACAGCCACAACGAGGACGACCGATTCGGATGGCAGCGAGAGCATCGATCTCGAAAGAGCGAACTGTCGACTACTCCACAGACGATGCCGTCTCCAGAGCTTTCTCAACTGCCGACGCAATCTCTATGGGCTCGGTAAGTGGGCCACGATCTGCCACGAGCCGTGTGGATCCGATGTCCTGGCCTTTGTACCGCGGGATGAGCTGGACGTGCAGATGATTTATTGCACCGTCACACATAGACACTAAATACACTCGCTCAACACCGCCAAGCCCATCTTCTAACGCCTTGGCGACGCGCCTGCACACATTAAACAAATGGCTGGTCGACAACTCATCGAGCTTTGAAAAATCGTGGACATGCGCGCGCCACACTACTACCGTATGCCCCGGAGCTCTTGGATCGTTTGATAATGCAGCGAACAGGCGGTCGTCTGAATATACAATATGCTGACTGCCAAATACCCGACCGCCAGAGGCCTGGTCGGCGCATTGGTAACACTCCCCCACACTCTGCAACTCGCTCACCAGATCGCGGGTCATGCGCCGACGCTCTTGCCAGTTCCGCAGAGCCTCCGGTGCGGGCTTTCTTAAAGATGGATAGAACATTATCTAGCGGCCTACCTTCAAACACATGATGCATCGAAAGGACACTCTACTCGCCCCACACCACGAAAGCAGGTGTCGCAGCAATACTCGTTTTGCGTAACCTTAGACTACTTGTACCCCAAGCTTCTCTTAGAGCGATGGTCTCGCCCGGCCACTTCGGGTGAGCGATCTCGTCAAAGGCCACGACGCTACCTTTCGTCAGGAACGGCGTGATCGCCTCAAGGATCCCAATCGTGGATTCATATGTGTCGACATCAATGTAAGCCAGGCCAATCACTGTCTGCGGGTGGTCCTCGAGGTAAACCGGCAGCGTACTGCGCACATCACCCGCCACCACAGAATCCCGGCGAAGGTGACCCAGAGCAAAGGTCCGTGCACGTTCATCAAGCATTCGTTGAAGAGATTGGGCATATCCGTATGAAACCGAGAAATCTCCTATTGCGGGCTGATCCGAATCTATGCGGCCATCCTCCTCTGAGACCTCGACGAATCCGGCAAAACTATCGAATCCTACGATCGCGCGAAATGCGTTGCCAGGCTCATACAACTCTCGCAGCGACTGGAATAGTGAGATGTTTCTACCCCACCTGGTCCCGAACTCCATCACGCATCCCGGTGTCTCGCACACCATTCTATAGATCTCAGAAAGCGCGAGGATGTGCGCCACATCCTTGGGGAACATGTGGATAGGGAGGTTGTCGAGGAGTTCAGGCCGCGGAATGGGCGAGGTTAGTAGCGTGTCGGACAGTGCTGTACGCGCGTTGCGCTCGTCATTTGATTGGCCGCTGTGCTTCATTCTTTCATTCCTCACTCCTAATGGACGCCTGGACAGGCGAGCTCGATACAACTGCTTCGTGCACCACTAATTGCAGCACTGACATTTTGCTCAGCTCGACATTGCAACATTCCTAGTCAATCGCAATCCGGTCTTGCGCGATTAGCCCGTATAGTCTCGAATGATATCGAGAAACAGCTCTGGTGCCGTCGCCCCCATTAGGGCCTCGTTGTCGACCTCCAGAATCTGGCGAACAGCCCCCGGTACTACGGTCGCCAGTGCCTTGCGAGCAATTTCGGCGTCGCGTATTAGGTCGCTAGGAAGCAGTTTGCTCGTCCCCATGAGCATTGCAGCAACTTGAATAGCGAACACCTTAGATAGATGTGGGAGCCGCTCCTTTATCGCAGAAGCATATGCCTCGAGCGCTTGCGCCACAGCAGGTGCGCCACCTAGCTCATTCTTCACCAGCCACTCAAATGCGAGCTCTGACACGAACTCTGATTCCCTCGTCGCCCTTAGCGAATGCTCGGCAAAAAGAGACCTACTCGATATGTAGACAACCTCCTCCAGGTCTAGGGCTGCCCTCGCTGCTCTTGCAGAACGTTCGGTATCGTCGACTAGAGTTCCCTCACCTGTGTAGCATGCGGCGCGGCGCATCCCACGAGTGACACGCGACAGCTCCCATTGGCTCACTGAGCCGAGTACATCATGTTGGACGAGACTCGGAACCGAGAGTAAGGGAGTGACCCCCACCTGGTGAGCCAACGACCATAGAAGCTTTCCATCGCGCGTTGCACCGCTTTGGACGTTAGTAGCCACTAGGTCCGAGAGTTCGTAAGCGAGCTCAGAATCAAGGAGTACTCCAGCGCACGGCACTACTCCATCGACAAGCGATGCGAGAGGTGAACCCATGAGAGCTGCGTAGCGCACGGATTGCCCCGACCGACTAGACCACTCTGCAAAAAGCCCCACCATAAGGCGACTTGGAGCCACTTGCCTGGAGAAGTAGATCATCGACTGCAGCGACTGACGAAAGTTTGACGCAACGACAACGTCGTCGTGAAGGACTACATGATACTGCGATGATCCTGCCTGGCTTAGGGCTATATTTAAACATCTAACTGCACTCGGAGCGAGCTGGGGGGCTGGATCTAGGGCGACTCGCGCCTCGATACCTTCTGCATTCAGGTCCGCGGCAAGTTGCTCCGCTCTCTCTTGTCTCTGAGGGTGCGCCATAATGGATGCGCTAATGTGGTCCATCTGTCATTTCCTCCTGATCTTTTCGAAGGGCCCTTAACCCGTCTCACTGGCCATGGTGTGCAACTCTCGAGGAGGATTCTGGCCCACGGCTCTCCATTTTGAGTCGCCCTTTCGTGGCCGTCCTTTCATGCTCAGATGAAGGAGTCACGTGGGGTCCCGAGATTTAGGATTGTCATGAACGGCCCTCCCCTTCCCTGTTTAAATGTGCAAGAGCGATCGGGCGGCGGTTCTGCAACCCCTTCAGGCCGCCCCCCTCCCCCGGCGCCTTCATCCGGGTCGAGGTCGGCCACCCTCGATCTACCGCATCGCCAGGTCTCTTCTTCAATGACCCGGGCTCGTGTAGCATCTGGATAGCAGGCGGAACAGCGCGATTCCCATGGCGAGGCTCACGAGCCCGGCCAAAGGTGAAACTTGGGCTAGCCACAGCGGAACCACCAATTCGTCACTATGGTCGAGAATTACAGTTGCCGGCAGATAGGCCATGAAGGCCAGCGGAATCAAGAACGTCAGCAGCCACGTTCCAGCAACTCCGAATATAGTCATCGGATAGGCGCCGAAATCCGTTAGCACCCGATCTACTGTGTCTTTGACCCGCACTGTTGGACCCCAGCGAAAATCCAATCCCGAGATACCTATCTGCAGTCCAGCTTCCACAAGCCCTCCGCCAATAGCAGCGCCCGCAAGGTAGAGAAGCAGTATCGGACTCCAATCGACGTCAACCTGCGTTGCGGCACTGCCTAAAACCGCCACCCCCAGCACGATGTCCCCTATCGTCCCCGGGCTGAAGTGCCGGGTGAGTAACTGCAGCAGGGGGCCGGCGGGGCGCAGCAGAAATCGGTCCCATGTGCCATCGCGGATCACGTTCGCGCTCGCGCGATGTTGCCCGAAGTTCACCGTGCACACGCCGTGAGCCGTCAGCCTCAGGCCGTAGAGGAACGCGACCTCAGCCACGTCCCATCCGGCGATCGTGCCGAAGGTCCCAAGCAGCACCCCAATGAACGCTAACTGAGTTCCTTGCACGGCAGCGCTGGCAAGGAAAGTTAACCCGAGATTTATTCGATGCACACGCATGCTTCGCCATGTCGCTCCTAGTAGGATGAGATATGTCCGCCAAGGAGAGACCGGGCGGGCGAGGGTGGTGGGAGAGGACAGGTCATCCACCGAAGATCACCAGCCTGCGGATAGCCCGACGCCAAACGAACATTGCAACACCTGCCATCAACAGAACCCACAGAAGCTGGAGCGCCATAGCTTGTATAGTGTGCCATCCCGGGCTGGGGTCGAGATAGATCGACAACGGCACAAAAACCTGAGCAGAGAACGGTAGGGCGGTCAGGGCGCCGGCGAGCCAGTTCGGCATGAACCATAGCGGTATCATCGCTCCGGAGCTGAACTGTGCGAACATTCGATAGATGTTAAAGGCTCCGCCGGTCTCGAGAGTCCAGAACCCTACCAGTCCTACCGAGAAATTTATCAACAGTGCGATCAGGTAACCCAGCATCATCGAGATAGCAAAGGCCAGGGCAGACAGGGGCGTGGGAGGGGCGCTGACCGCCCCAATCGCAAGCCCCAGAGCAAGTGCGCAAGCCGCCGAAGGAAGTTGCGCGAGAGAGCTACCGACCTGCTGGGCCAGAGCGAGCGGCACCGCGGACACCGGCCGCATGACATCGAAGGCGATAGCACCGCTCCGCAGTCGCGAGTACATTGAATCAAAGATGAACGGCTGAATGACCGTGTTCACTAGCACGCCGAGTGCCGCATAGTTGATAGCGTCGCGCTGGTCGATGCCAACGACTTCTGTTCGCTCCCCGTACACTGCCGACCAAACGAGAAACACGAGCGTCACCTGCAGTACCGTGCCGATGATTCCCGTCCAGGTTGACGTTCGGAAGATGAACTGGGCTTTCCATGCCTGCTCCACTGAGGCAAGCAATGCGCGTAATACAAGAGGGCCGGGCATTCTCCCCGACACCCCTACAGGGAGCGCGACGTTCATGCTCCCACCACGTCCTTATTGATGTAGATACGCCGGATCACGTCTTCGATCCCAGGTTCGCGAGAGGTTATATCTGCAACCGCCATCGCCGCGGTGATACGGCTTATTGCGTCGGGGGCCGCGAGCTGCTGCGGATCGAATCGGAACGTAGCGAGGATCTCGTCTGCCTCAGGCCGCTCCTCAACAAGGTCGACACCCTCGAGCTCGAGATTCTGCGGTACCCACGGGGTGCGCACGAGGATCTCTCGATACGGAGCGTAGCGTCTACGCAGGGAAGCTAGGTCGCCGTCGTAGAGAATCCGGCCTTCGTCGATGATCACCACGCGCCGCGCAAGATGCTCGATGTCGGCAATGTCGTGTGTTGTCAACATTACCGTGGTGCCTTCGGTCCGATTCTGTTCGGCAATAAACTCGCGAATTCTGGCCTTCGCCACGACATCAAGGCCAACAGTAGGCTCATCGAGGTATAGCACTGGGGGATGGTAAAGCATAGCCGCGACCAGGTCCCCGCGCATTCGCTGCCCCAGCGACAGGGAGCGGACGGGCTTGTCGAGAAACGACCCCATCTCAAGCAGCTCGATAAAGGAATCGAGGCTCCGCAAGTATGCGGCACGGTCCAGACCATAGAGGCGCGAGATCAACTCAAAGGATTCACGCAATGGCAGGTCAAACCAGAGCTGAGAACGTTGCCCAAATACCGCTCCGATGTTGCGCGCATTAGCGCGACGGTCCTTCCACGGTACGACGCCTTCGACCTCCACATGCCCGGAGTTGGGCACGAGCACACCGGTGAGCATCTTAATGGTGGTCGACTTGCCGGCGCCGTTGGGCCCAAGGTACCCAACAATCTCCCCGTCGTCGATCCGCAGCGAGACGTCGTCGACGGCACGGGAGACAACGGTGCGTGTGGTGAAGAAGGATCGGAGCCCCGAGAAGCGCCCCTCGATCCTCTGGGGTCGGCTGAACTCCTTGACCAGGTGCTCCGCCTGGATCACATCGACCGCCCTCCCTCGTTGGCTTCACTGACCTACCGATGATCACACATGTGCCACCTGTCTAGGCATCAAACACAGATTTTAAAGCATAGAAGCTTCATGAGGCTGTGTGTGACGGTACCCTCGGCGGTAGGGACTGCAGCACGGATGAGCGACACTTCCACCTGTACGCTGTATCTGCTGACTCGCTCGACCCACGAGGGGCCAGTGACTGTCAGGTCGGTTGAGCCAGGAGGCATCTCGAATGGTCGTACCAAGCGACCCTACTCTTGGGCGCACTGCATTCACACCTAGAGGCCGGCAGTCGGACGCCATCTACTTCCCACCCGACCAAGATCTGGTCGCGCTCGGTACCGCCGGCACGGGCAAGACAACTATGGCGGTCCTGCTCGTCCGGTACCTTGCAGACCCTGACTGCTCGAACCATGGCCGCGTCCTGCTTGTCACTTACAACAACAGCCTTGTCCGATACTTGCGCCATCTTGTCCCTGGCCTCAATGAGAGCATAACCGTAGAAACGTTTGGCAATTTCGCCAGAGGCTACTTACGCAGCCCCGGCAAGATGCCAAGCCGAGACGGAATTCTTAGTCCGAGTGAAACTCGAAGCAAGGTTGTCGGCGCACTCATTGAATACCGACGAGTTACAAGCCGAACGTCTTCTTTGAAATTGGCACTGGATTCTTTGTCGACGAGCTCGCATGAATCTCAGGCATGGGAATCGGCGACTTGCATGAGTACCTAGACGCCGAACGCATCCGGCGAAGACGAGGACTAAACGAGCCCCGCCGAAGGGTTATATGGAAAGTCCTTGAAGGATATCTAAGCGCCCGCAAAGCCGCCAGTATCGTATTTGGCTGGAACGATATAGCCAGCGCAGTGCTCAGCAACCTAGATGTTGCGGGCCATGACGTTGTAGTCAGCGGGTTGGGGATGAAGGAACGGGTCCCTGTCCGGCACGATGGGTGGTGCTGAAGCCATTCATCTGCTGGGAGGAGACCCGTTCCGTGACCCACCGTAATGCCCCGCTGACTGTGCTCGGAAGACAGCGCGCCGTCGCCCAGGTGATCGAGCGTGGCCGGCCGGTCGCGCACGTCGCCGCCGAGTTCCACATCGCTCGCGCCACGCTCTCGAAGTGGGTCGGACGCTACCGAGCTGCCGGTGCGGCCGGGCTCGAGGACCGCTCCAGCGCCCCGGCGAACCGGCCATCGCGCCTGAGCACGGAAGTGGTGGAGCTGATCGAGCACTGGCGGCGCAAGAAGAAGTGGTCCGCCCGCCGGATCGCCCGCGAGCTCACCGACGGCCACCACGCCCGCTGCAGTGTCCGGACGGTGACGCGGTGGCTGGACCAGCTCGGTCTGAACCGGATCCGCGACATCACCCCGGACGGAGAGAACCTGCGCCGACCAGGGAAGATCACCGCCCGCTACCCGGGCCATATGGTCCATATGGACGTGAAGAAGGTCGGGAAGATCCCCGACGGCGGCGGCTGGCGGATCCACGGACGCGAGACCGAGCTCGGGCGCGCATCGAAGCGGGGGAAGGGCCGACGGGTCGGCTACACCTACCTCCACTCGATGATCGACGGGTACTCCCGTCTGGCCTACACCGAAGCGCTCGAGGACGAGACCGCCGCGACGACCATCGCCTTCTTCCACCGCGCCCGAGCGTTCTTCGCCGAGCACGGCATCACACGGATCTCTCGCCTGGTCACGGACAACGGCAAGAACTACACCGCAAAGTCGTTCCACCGTTCGACCTGCGCGTTCATCGGCCGGCACCAGCGCATCAGGATCTATACGCCCCGCCACAACGGGAAGGTCGAGCGGTTCCAGCGGATCACCGCCGACGAGTTCCTCTACGCCGAGGAGTTCACCTCCGAGCAGGAGCGCCGGGACCGTCACGGCGTCTGGCTGCACCACTACAACTACTGTGAGTCTTGGAGCGGCTGGTCTGGAACTGGCTGGCAGGGTGAGCACCGTGCTGCTCCCGTGCCGAGGCCGTGGATCATACAATTACTCGCCCTCAAGAGGTGCGTTTCGATGGACCTGTCCGGCTCCGGCGTGGGGTGGCCGGCGCGAACCCGGCCCACTCCGATGGCTTGATCAGAAGACTGTCCGTCCCCGTCTTCTCG
>Ga0209487_1004413_pt1 | contig 10817 bp, 8 predicted proteins | sample Poulit2012_FD_187524 | JGI IMG/M metagenome (GOLD analysis project Ga0209487, IMG submission 187524) | Agricultural soil microbial communities from Georgia to study Nitrogen management - Poultry litter 2012 (SPAdes) (version 2) | ecosystem: Environmental > Terrestrial > Soil > Agricultural land... | reverse complement strand
CCCGTGGTCTCGTCGCTGGCGTCTTCGTCGTCGGCGTCGTCCTGCTGGTCCTCCGGCAGTGCCATCGGCTCGTCGGCGCGGATGGAGTCCCAGAGCTCCTCGGACAGGTAGTTCTGGCGCACCCGGTTGCCCGCCCAGTCGAACGGGACGGTTGCGAAGTTCACGTCCGCCATGCCGATGTTTCGCAGCGAGTAGCCCAGGCCGGCCATCGTGGTGAGGTTGCCGATCTCGTCCCCGGTGGTCAGCGAGGAGGTGGCCGCCTGCAGGAACCGGTACAGCTCGCCGGACTCGGTGAGGATGTTGCGCTCCAGCACCTGGTCCACCATGTTCGTCAGCAGCTCCTGCTGCCGTCCGATGCGGCCGATGTCCGAACCGTCACCCAGGCCTTCCCCCTTGCGGGCGCGGGCGAAGGCGACCGCAGTCTCCCCGTCCAGGGTGTGGCACCCGGCGCTGACGTCCAGCTTCGCCTGCGCAGAGTACAGGTCCTCGTCGAAGCACATCTCCACACCGCCGATGGCGTCCACCATCCGCTCCATCCCAGCCATGTCCACCACGACGAAGTCATCGACCCGGACATCGGTCATGTTCTCGAAGGTGCGCCAGGTGCATGCTGCGGCCGCAGCAACATCACCGGTCGATCCGCCGAGGAAGAAGGGAACGTTCCACATCCGGTCCTGATCGCTCCAGCCTTGCCCCTCGAGCCGGGGCTGGGTCTCGGTGCCGTCCGGCAGGGTGCAGCTGGGGATGTCTACCACGAGGTCGCGGGGGATGGAGACCACGTCCACCCGAGACCGGTCGGCGGCGATGTGCACCAGCAGCGTGGTGTCCGAGCGCATACCTGGGAAATCGCCGCCACCGATGTCCTGGTTGTCCCCCTCGCGGGAGTCCGAGCCCATCACCAGGATGTTGTACTCGTTGCCGGCGTTCGGGTCGTCCGGGTTGGCGGGTTCGCGGGTGGGCCGGTCCGAGCCAAGGAAGCGATCCACGTCGTGGCGTTGGATACCGCTCTGCAGCGACTGGTAGGCGAACGCGGCGCCGGCCCCGGTGAACGCGAGCACACCCACGAGCGCGACCAGCAGTCCGCGCGCCAGCGGGTGGCCGCCACGTTCGGCGGAGTGCCGCGGCCCCCGGCGGGCTCGGGTGTCAGAGGTAGCCATCGCAACGATCGTAAGCGGGAACTGCGCCGGACGGGCGGCTACCTGGCAAGCATCCCGCGGAGATTGTGTGGAGGTGCGAGACTCCGGTCACACTGCCAAGCCTCCGGCAGCGGGAAGTCCACCCGCCGGTACTGGGACAGGCTCTCCTGGCGGTACCAGGTTGCCCGCATCGTCTCGCCAAGGTCTTCGGCTGCCGCGGCCAGGCGGCTGCTGGCGCGCCCGGCCAGCCCCCAGGCGCCCGCCTGCCGGGCGTGCCGGAGCGCTTCGCGGGCGTGCACTGTGGCGCGGTCCGGGGCACCGGCCAGCAGCGCCGCCTTCGCAGTCGAGCCCTCGGCGAGCGCAATCAGCGGCGGCCGTCGGTGCTGGTGCCCCAGCCGCACCGCGCGTCGGTACCAGTGGTTCGCCTCGGTCTTGCCGGCATCGCGCAGCGCACACGCCAGATCGACCATCACCACACCCTGGAGTGCGGCGGCGTTGCTCTGCTGCGCCAGGCGCAGCGACTCGCGGGCGGAGCCGATCGCCTCCTCCGGCCGCTGCTGCAGCCGGGCCACGATGCTCTGCGCGCGCCACCACATACCGGTCAGCAGCGGGTCACTGGTCGCACTCGGTGCCCGCCCGGCCTCCAGCAGCCGCTGCGCGCCGTCGGCGTCCTTCATGTGCGTGAGCACGGTCGCGCGCACGATCCGCAACCGGTCCGAGGGGTGGCCACCGGGATAGGTCTGCTGCGCCTCGTCGAGCAGCCGCAGGGCGCGGCGCAGGTCGCCCAGCTTGCTCATCTCCATCGCCAGCTGTTGCAGCACGGCGCGGTGGGAGCGCACCGGCCCGTGCAGCCGGTACTGCGCCTCGGCCAGGAACAGCTGCTCGAGGCACTCCTCCAGCCGTCCGAGCGAGCCGAGCAGCATCCCGAGCTGGCGCCGCAGCAGCGCACGCTCCTCGGGGCACTGGACACTGTGCAGCCGTTCCCGCAGCAGCTGTTCCTGGCCGGAGGTGGCCCGCGCCGCAGGTGGCTCCTCGCCCGTTGCCTCGGCCACCAGCGAGCGGATCGCCTCCAGCGACGGACCGGGCGAGGTGCCCAGCTCCGTGGCGAGCACGTCGCGGGCAGCGGTGTAGACCTCCAGCGCCTGGGCATGCTCACCCAACCGGAACAGTGCCGTCATCCGCAGCGTGTGCAGTCGCTCGCGAGTGGGGTGGGCGCAGGTGGCCGCCACCACGTGCTCGAGCAGCTCGCGGTGCTCGCCCCGGTCCAGCCGGTGCTGCGCGCGGGTCTCCTCCACCAGCAGGTAGAGCTCGGTGAGCCGGTGCCGTTCGGCGGCCACCAGCGGGTGGTCCACCCCTGGGTACGGGTCCCCGCGCCAGGCGGCGGCCGCTTCGTCCAGCCGGGCGAGCAACGTGGCCTCGTCGATGCCGTCGGTGTGCGCGGCCAGGGTGCCGGCGGCGAGCCGGTCGAACTGCCAGGCGTCCACCGCCTCCGGGTGCAGGTGCAGCCGGTAACCGTCCGGACCGGCCTCGATGCTGGCGGGATGGATCCGGCTGCGCAGCCGGTGCACGTGCACGTGCAGCCGGGAGGTGGCAGCCCCGGGTGGTGCGTCCGGCCACAGCGCCTCCGCCAGGACTCCGGCCGGCACCCAGCGGCCCTGGCTGCCGGCCAGCAGTGCCAGCAGCATGCGCTGCAGCTCCCCGGCCAGGTGCACCGGCCCGGTCTCGCCGGCGATCTCGAACTTGCCGATGACGCAGATGGTGGGTGTGCCCATGGTGAATGCTCCAGTGCCCCTGCACGTATGGATGGCCGCCCCCTGCCACGTCGATCTGATCGATTGTCCGCACTTGGGCGGATATGTCAATGAATTACTGGCTCCGCGGTCTTTCCGGAAGTCCGTGCCGTCTCAGCAGGGCGGCAGCTGGAGGATCTGCGCAGTGCCCCCTGCGGCCACCATCTGCGCGCCGGGCACGGTCACCTCGTTCAGCTGCTCGTACCGGTGGGTCACCTGGTAGGGCCGGCTGTCCTGGTACAGGTAGCGCACCCCGAGCGCCTCCCGGGCGGCGCATGCGGCGGGCGAGCTCAGGTCGTCCAGGTGCTCTATCAGGACGGTCTGCTCCGGTGACCAGACCTGACCGGCGACGGGGAAGACCACCGGCTGCCCGCGCAGGGAGTACAGCAACGGCGTACCGGCGAACGGGCTGCCGAGCACCGTGCCGGCCGGCTCGAGGTCGACAGAGGCGATCATCGCCAGCTCGGCAGAGTCAGCGAACCGGGGCTCACTGCTGCGGTCGGGGTCGAACACCTTCTCGGTGCGGTGGGTGGTGTACACCGAGGACGTCACTGCCAGCACGCACACCACCAGAGCGGTGCCCCACACCGTGGCCACCCGGCGGAGCAGCACCCGTGGTCGCCACGGCCTGGACCCACCGGTGGGCAGCATCCCGAGCCCGCCGTGCGGCTGGGGCCGGATCCGCTGCCCGCCCGGGGTGAACGCGCCGAGCCGGCGCAGCACGTCCGCCCAGCCGATCACCCCCAGCGGCAGGGTGAGCATCGCCACCACCACCGACAGCCGAGCGGCACTGGAGTACCACAGCCCGGACAGCCCGATCGGGCCGCCGAGCGCAGCGTCCAGGTAGGTCACCCAGACCAGCAGCAGAGTGGCTGGGACCCAGCTGCCGCCACGCCGGTGGGCCAACCAAGCACCCCACGGCGCCAGGAACAGCACCAGCGCCGAGGGCACCGTGGCCCACAGGTCGTACCAGCCAGTGAGCACCTCGGCCAGGGCCACCAGCGGCGGGTTCACCACGCTGCCGGTGTACCCGGTGACCGACGCGGACAGCGGGCTGGCCAGGAATGCCAGCGCCCCGAGGACCAGCAGCACCGCCAGCACGGTGGGTAGCACCAGGGCCCGCAGCCGGCGCCCGGCACGCCACCACCTGCGGGCGAAGCCGACCACGACCCAGGCCAGTGCCGGGGCGGCGAGCAGCACCACCGCCAGGAAGCCGTTCGGGTGGGTCAGGCCCAGCCCGGCACCGACAGCCAGCAGCACCACCAGCACCCCGGAACGGGCACCGGCGGCAGTGGGGCGCTCACGCACCAGCATCCGCAGCACGAACGCGGCCACCCCGGGCACCATCGCGAACGCGGCAGCGTTCGGCAGGTGACCCCAGCCCACCCACAGCGAGGCCGGGGTGGGGGTGACGACCCCGGCGAGCACCGCCGTCGTCATCGGGACCCACCGGCTGCCCGGGAGCAGCTCGCGGGCCAGGGCTGCGCAGCCGAGCACCCACACCGGCCCCGCGAACAACGACGCGGCCACGATCAGGGCGGCCGGTGAGCTCACCGCCGGCAGCAGGGTGGTGAAGGCGTGCCAGGCTGCCGGGTAGATCGCGTCCTGCCCGGTGCCGTAGGACAGGGCGCCCAGGGTCAGCGAGGAGGCCGACCCGGACTGCTCGACCAGACGCAGCGCGCTCAGGTGGAAGATCGCGTCCCAGCGTTGCAGGATCGCGTCCGGGCCGCCGGTGCCGGCCCACACGTCCACGGTGGCCAGCAGGCTTCCCAGGATGACGGCGATCCCCAGCAGCGTACGTGGCTCACCACTGCGCGGCGTGGGCCGAACCAGGGCCTCCATGGCACGCATCGCGAACCCCACGGCCACCGCACCGAACGCGCCGACCAGGGCCGGGCCCAGGCCCCAGCGCACCCCGAGCGCGGCGGCGCCGATCGCGGCGATACCGTAGGCGGCCACGGAGATCGCCGGGGCCAGCGCCAGCAGTGTCAGGCCGCGCAGCCGCACCAGGCGCAGGGCGAGCATGCCGGGGGCGAACAGCAGCACACCACCAACGAGGAAGGCCCAGCCGGCGGCCAGGATGCTGGTGTCGGTCACGAGGCGTCGGGGTCGTTCGGGTCGGGATCTGCGGTGCCGTCGGGCTCCTGGTGAGCGGTGGGCAGACCGGCGCGCTCCAGCCGGGCCTCGGTGAGCGCCAGCTCGCGGGTGAGCTCGGTGATCTTCCGGTCGGTGCCCTTCATCCGGCGGTACGTGGTGGCGATGAAGGACAGGAACGCGATCACCAGCAGGTACAGCAGCAGGTCGGTGCCGCGGTTCACCCCCACGGTGTGAGCGATCCGGCTGAGGATGGTGGGGAACAGGATCGCGGCCGCAGTGACCAGGGCGAACAGGGCCAGCAGCACGCGGCGCACCGCTTGGTGCCGGGCGTCGGCGGTGGAGCGGGTGAGCAGCACGGTCACCACGGCCACGCCGAGCAGGAGCAGGACCTGGATCCAGATCTTCTCCTCGTTCATCGCCTTCTCACCCTCGGCTCGTGGTGGCTGGTCCTGCTGCTCATCGGAACACCAGGTCCACCAGGATGTTCACCGCGTTCAGCAGCGACTGGCCCTTGCTCTTGGAGTAGTCGGTGTAGAGCACGTGCACCGGGTGCTCTGCCCACGGTAGCCGGGTGCGGCCCAGCTGCAGCACGATCTCCGAGGCGTGCGCCATCCGGTTCTGCTTCAGTGCGATACCGGCGGCCGCGTCCCGGCGGATCACCCGCAACCCGTTGTGCGCATCGGTCAGCCGCAGCCCGGTGGTCTGGTTCGTGGCCCACACCGCGGTCTTCAGCACGATCCGTTTCGCCCAGCCGGCCTTCGTGCGCTCGTCCAGGAACCGGGAGCCGAAGACCACCGCCAGGTCCTCCTCGCGCGCCTTGCGCACCATCGCTGCGGCATCGGCGACCTGGTGCTGGCCGTCCGCGTCGAAGGTGACCAGGTAGCGGGCGTCGGTCTGGCCGAGCACGAAGTCGATCCCGGTCTGCAGCGCCGCGCCCTGGCCGAGGTTGGTGGCGTGCCGGATCACCATGGCCCCGGCGCCCTCCGCGGCCTGGATCGAGGCGTCGGTGGAGCCGTCGTCGATGCAGACCACGTGGGGGAAGATGGTGTGCAGGTCGGCGATCACGTCGGCGATGACCGCGGCCTCGTTGTACAACGGCACCACGACGTGGGTGTCGTCGAAGTCGGGCATGCCCGCATTCTTCCAGCACCAGCAGCGATCGCGTGCCAGGCGCCGCCGCCCGCGCCGCCCGCGCCCCCGCAGCGCCGGCACCATCGCAGCGCCCGCACCATCGCCCCCGCACAGCCCGCTCCGCCCGCTCCACCCGCACGGAGGCACTCTTGTTACACGGAGGTGCGATTTTCCTGCCTCAGTGCACCAGGAGTGCCTCAGACGGTGGCGCATGCGCGAGAGGAGGCGGTGGCGCCTGCGCGAGAGGAGGCGGTGGTGCATCGGGTGCAAGCGCCGCGCGTGCAGTGCTGACACGCGGCACATCCGGTGTGGGAGACTGCCGACGCAGCTAGTCCCACCCGAGAAGGAAGCCCATGATCGTCGATTCCGCCGAGGTGGACCCGAGCGCCCAGATCGGCACCGACGCCAGCGTCTGGCAGCTCGTCCAGGTGCGGGAGAACGCGGTGGTCGGGGCCGGGTGCATCATCGGCCGCGGCGCCTACATCGGCTCGGGTGTGCACCTGGGCGACAACTGCAAGGTGCAGAACTACGCCCTGGTCTACGAGCCCGCGCACCTCGAGGACGGCGTCTTCATCGGCCCCGCTGCAGTGCTCACCAACGACACCTACCCGCGCGCGATCAACTCCGACGGCACCCGCAAGTCCGGCACCGACTGGGAGCCGGTGGGCGTGACCGTGCGCCGCGGCGCGAGCGTGGGCGCCCGGGCGGTGTGCGTGGCCCCGGTGACGATCGGCGCCTGGGCCAGTGTGGCCGCCGGGGCGGTGGTCACCAAGGACGTGCCCGACCACGCGCTGGTCGCCGGAGTGCCCGCCCGCCGGATCGGCTGGGTCGGCACCGCCGGGGTGCCGCTGCGCGAGGAGGCCCCGGGCCAGTGGACCTGCCCAGCCACCGGGGAGCGGTATAAGGAGACTGACGGCGTGCTCACCGCCGCAGCGAGCGCCGGGCCGAGCGCTGCGCAGAGCGCGGGCACCAGCGCCCCCACCACCCAGAACGAGGAGACCAGGTGAACCAGGCGACGATCCCCGCGGCCAAGCCGATCGTGGGGGAGGAGGAGCGGGCCGCCGTCGATGCGGTGCTGGCCAGCGGCATGATCGCCCAGGGCCCGCAGGTGGCCGCCTTCGAGGAGGAGTTCGCTGCCGAGCTGGTGGCCGGGCGCACCTGCGTGGCGGTCAGCTCTGGCACCTCCGGGCTGCACCTGGGTCTGCTGGCCGCCGGCATCGGACCGGGCGACGAGGTGATCGTGCCCTCGTTCACCTTCGCCGCCACTGCCAACTCCGTCGCCCTGACCGGCGCCACCCCGGTGTTCGCCGACATCGAGCCGGACACCTTCTGCCTGGACCCGGCCGCCGTGGAGGCCGCCATCACCGAGCGCACCAAGGGCATCATGCCGGTGCACCTGTACGGGCACCCGGCGGACATGGACGCCCTGGTCGCGCTCGCCGCCGAGCGGGGCCTGGCGATCTTCGAGGACGCCGCCCAGGCGCACGGCGCGATCTGGCAGGGCGCCCCGGTGGGCAGCTTCGGCACGTTCGCGATGTTCTCCCTGTACCCGACGAAGAACATGACCTCCGGGGAGGGTGGCATGGTCTCCGCCGGCACCGAGGAGGTGGCCCGCAACCTGCGGCTGCTGCGCAACCAGGGCATGGAGCGCCAGTACGCCAACGAGATCATCGGCTTCAACGCCCGGATGACCGACATCCACGCCGCCATCGGCCGGGTGCAGCTGACCAAGCTGCCTGATTGGACCGCCACCCGGCAGGCGAACGCCGCCTTCCTGGACGCCCAGCTCGAGGGCGTGGTCACCCCCATCGTGCGGGAGGGTGCCACGCACGTGTACCACCAGTACACGATCCGCCTGGCCGGGGCGACCGGTGCCGAGCGGGACTCCTTCGCCGACCAGCTCCGGGCACGCGGGGTCGGCTGCGGGGTGTACTACCCGATCCCGAACCACCACCTGGACTCGCTCAACAGATACGCCCCCGCGCACCAGCTGCCGGCCACCGAGCAGGCCGCACGCGAGGTGCTCTCCCTCCCGGTGCACCCCAGCCTGAGCGAGGCCGACCTGGAGACCATCACGACCGCCGTCAACGATCTCGCGAAGGCAGGTGCCTGACGTGGCCAACCTGAGAGCGGGCCTGATCGGCCTGGGCATGATGGGCCGGCACCACGCCCGGGTGCTGCGCCAGCTGGACGGGGTGGACCTGGTCGCCGTGGCCGACCCAGCCGGCGATCCGCACCACGTGGCCGGGCCGCTGGAGGTGCTGCCGGACGTGCACGCGCTGATCGCTGCAGGTATCGACTACGCCATGGTCGCCGCCCCCACCCGGTTCCACACCGAGACCGGGTTGGCGCTGGCCGAGGCCGGGGTGCACACGCTGATCGAGAAGCCGCTCGCCTCCGACACCGCCGGCGCCCAGCGGCTGGCCGATGCGTTCGAGGCCGCCGGGCTGGTCGGCGCCGTCGGGCACATCGAGCGGTACAACCCGGCGCTGCAGTCGCTGCGCGCCCGGCTGGAGGCCGGTGAGCTCGGCGAGGTGTACCAGATCGCCACCCGCCGTCAGGGCCCGTTCCCGTCCCGGATCGCCGACGTGGGCGTGGTCAAGGACCTGGCCACCCACGACATCGACCTGACCGCCTGGGTGGCCCAGCGCGAGTTCACCTCGGTGGCCGCGCGCACTGCCTACAAGTCCGGCCGCGAGCACGAGGACCTGGTCGCGGTGACCGGGTCGCTGACCGGCCCGGTGGTCACCAACCACCTGGTGAACTGGCTGTCCCCGATGAAGGAACGGGTGACCGTGGTGACCGGGGAGAAAGGCGCATTCGTGGCCGACACCCTGCTGGCGGACCTGACGTTCCACGCCAACGGCGAGATCGCCACCCGGTGGGACGACGTCGCCCAGTTCCGCGGCGTCTCCGAGGGCGACATGGTCCGGTTCGCGATCGACAAGCCCGAACCGCTGCGCACCGAGCACGAGAACTTCCGGGACGCTGTGCTCGGCCAGGACACCGACATCGTCACCATGGCCCAGGGCCTGAACACAGTGCGGGTGGCCGAGGCGGTGCTGGAGTCCGCGGCCACCGGGCGCACTGTCGAGCTGCGGTGAGCTCGCGCCCGGCCCGGCGGGGGCTGCGGGTCACCCTGGTCAGCCGGATCTTCCTGCCGGAGCCGTCGGCCGCCTCGTTCCGGCTCGCCGCCCTGGTGCGGGCTCTTGCCGACGACGGCGCTCGCGTGGATGTGCTCACCACCTCACCGGGCCCAGGGGTCGAGCAGGTGCAGGATGCACCCACCGATGCTCTGCCGGCGCGGGTGCGGCGCGCCCCGGTGCTGCGGGACGCCACCGGCTACGTGCGCGGTTATCTGCCCTACCTGAGCTTCGACGTGCCGCTGCTCTGGCGGCTGCTGCGCACCCGACGCCCGGACGTGGTGCTGGTCGAGCCGCCGCCGACCACCGGGGCGGTGGTGCGCGCGGTGTGCACGGTGCGCCGGCTGCCGTATGTCTACTACGCCGCCGACGTGTGGTCCGATGCGTCCGCCGCCACCGGCGCCCCGGCCCTGGTGGTGTACCTGCTGCGGGCGGTGGAGCGGTTTGCGCTGCGCGGTGCGGCGGCCGTGCTGAGCGTGAACGACGGCGTGAGCGCGCGGGTGCGCGAGCTCGGCGCCCGGCAGGTGACCACAGTGGGCAACGGGGTGGACACCGGCATCTTCCACCGGACAGGGCGTGCTCGTAGCGCTCCCGCGGGAGCACCGGGTGCTTCCGCTGAAGCGCCCGGAGGTGCTGCCGGCGCTTCCGCTGAAGCGCTCGGAGGTGCTGCCGGCGCTTCCGCTGAAGCGCTCGATGTCCCCGCGGGCCCGTTCTTGCTGTACGCCGGCACTGCCTCGGAGTGGCAGGGTGCGGAGATCTTCGCCCGGGCGATGCCCCGCGTGCTGCGCGAGGTCCCAGGCGCCCGGCTGGTCTACCTCGGCCAGGGCAGCTCCTGGCCGGCGCTGCGCGCGCTCGCAGCCGAGCTGCCCGCCGGTGCGGTCCAGCTGCGCGACCCGGTGGACGCCGCCACCTCAGCGATCTGGCAGCGCGCCGCCCGTGCCGCTGTGGTCAGCCTCAAGCCCGGGATCGGCTACGACTTCGCGATGCCCACGAAGATATTCGCCGCCCTGGGGTGCGGCACCCCGGTGCTCTTCGCCGGTCCCGGCCCGGCCGGGCAGCTGGTGCGCGAGGAAAATCTTGGCCAGGCCACCGACTACGACGTCGAGGACGTGGCCGCAGCGATGATCACCGCGCTGCGCACCGCACCCGCCGAAGCGGAGCGAGACCGGCTCGCCGCCTGGACGGAGGAGCACCGGTCGCTCGCCGCCGTGGGTCGCCGGGGTGCGGAGGCGGTTGCGGGTGCTGCGCGCCCCGACTGATCGGTACGGCCTCGCTCCTGTGGCTTGTCCGCCTCCCGCCCGTGGTGTTTCGGGTCCTCGGCCGTGGGGAGGATGGCGCGATGGACAGCACCCGGCGTGCCCGGCACGCCCTCGTGTCCGCTGCACTCGACGGTCTGGACGACGATGACCTGACGGCCCTGCTGGATGCGGCATCCGCCGGCAGGATGGGGGTCGGCGGTGGCACCGCAGTGCTCGATGTGCACGGTGTTGCGGTGTTCGCCAAGCGGATACCGATCACCG
>Ga0209487_1004412_pt1 | contig 10818 bp, 14 predicted proteins | sample Poulit2012_FD_187524 | JGI IMG/M metagenome (GOLD analysis project Ga0209487, IMG submission 187524) | Agricultural soil microbial communities from Georgia to study Nitrogen management - Poultry litter 2012 (SPAdes) (version 2) | ecosystem: Environmental > Terrestrial > Soil > Agricultural land... | reverse complement strand
CGTTTGAGCAGACGTTTAGTTTGCGTCTGAATCGGAACGAGCCTATCCTCGCCATTCTTGCCCGCGATAAGTATCTGATTATCTTCCGATCGAATGTCGTCAAGGCGTATGTCGCATAGCTCTCGGACTCTAACGCCCGTCTCGACCATGAGCGTCATTATCGTTAAATCGCGCAAGCCTACGAATAACTTCGGATCAGGCTGCGAGAATAATTCGCGAAGCTGGTCGCGGCTAAACGTTTCGATCGTTGGCGCCTTTGGAACTCCGATAGTTATCTGCGCCATTGGCGAAGATTCTATGACGCCCTTGTTGGCGGCCCAATTGAAGAACGCACGCAAGGCTCGCAGCGTGGCGGCAATTGTAGCGTGTTTGACGCCTACTTCATCGCTCATATATCGAATATACTCGCTCTCTATTAAATCGCCCGTAATCGCCCTCAAATCCGTTTTAAAGCGCATATCCTCGAGCGTGTGCATGAACTTGCGGAGTTCCCGCCGATAATATTCGATAGTGTAGTCGCTGCGATCGAGATATTTAAGGTGCGCGATAAAGTCCGATAGGTTGTCCGCGAAGTCATCGCTCTTTAATTCGACCTCGGGCGCGCTGGAATTGACGAAAGTTCTGCGTCTATTTCGTTGCATATAAAAACACCTCCGATCTATTGCGTAATTATCGCAAATTTTCGGAGGTGCGTATTAAACGATTAAAACGTGTAGTGTCGAGTTATATTATCGTGTAGACTGTTTCGTGAGGCAATCGCGCTAACCCGCGCCATGACTGCGTTTCAAATGGCGGAGAGCGAGGGATTTGAACCCTCGAGACCACTTTCGTAGCCTACACGATTTCCAATCGACAAAACCTAGTATATAACGGCTAATCGCCGATGTCAAGTGTTATTTTTAATTTCGCGGTCTACTATATTCGGACAAGCTCGACACGATTCGGCTAATCTCCGTAAATTGCGACGTGCAAGAACCATAATACACGTAGATTATCGATAAGTCAATCGTGAGGGGATCGAATAGCCATAGCCGGTAGGTATTTTACCCCGTAACATCGAGGTTTTGTACGGTAAATAATAAAAACTTTATAATTAGTGTTGACATAGTAACCGATATAGGTTATAATATAATCAGAAGGTTAAAGAGAAAGAAAAAATAAAAGGAGTTGGACAAAATGGAAATGACAAAAAACATTGAACAGAACATTAAAATAACAGGTGATTATGGGGTTACATTTGGTAGAAAAACATTATTGAATGGTGATGTTGAATTTTACCACTTTATAACTAAAAATGGTGAACTATATGACACCATTAATGTTAATACTGACTATATAAGAAATGAAGATGATGCACAGGACACTGTTGCAGAACTCATTTATAGCTTATTGAAAGATGAATATTACGATATTCAAACTGAAGCTGATGGTCAGTTAGTTATTGAAGGCTTCACTTACAGAGTTTGGGTTGCAGTTGGATTTGTGAATGGCAAAGTTGTTTATAACCTTTCTACAGTCCATAGTGACACTGACATAAATAGTGATGATGATTTTGATAAAAATCAACAAGAGCGTAAGACTTGGAAGGGGCTTATAAACTATATAAACAAATTTATGGATTGAGGTTCATTCCTCAATCCGTTTTAAAAATAAAAACTAGGAGTTGGACAAAATGGAAATTTTATTCTCACACCAAACGAAAGATGGAAATGTTGTTATGTATGATAAAGAAGGTTTATTTTTCAGAGTGCATTTGGATTCTAAAATATATGGAAAAATTAAATTTGAATTTAGAGAAGTTGTTAAAGCTAGAAATAAATACATTGAATTAAGACAAAGATTATTTTGATTGCATGACTGCTAGGGTAAAAAACCCTAGCTTTTTTAATTTATTTAAGTATAAACTATTGACATATGTAATCAAAAAGGAGGGTAGGACAATATGAGTGTACTTAATAAAATTATGGGAGTAGTTGAAGCTAGTGAAAAGTGGGGGTTTTCCCCCGATCATGTCAAAAAAATGTGTCGTGATGGGGATGTTGAGGCTACTAAGATAGGCAAGACATGGATTTTGGAAAAAGAACAAGAGACGCCAAAAAGAAAAAGGGAATAGTCTTGACATAGTAACCGATATAGGTTATAATATAGTTAGAAGGTCAGACAAGGCCTTACTAAAAATTAGGAGGAATTAAAAATGAGTAGAACAGTACAGTACGAAACAGAAAATTACATGGTAGTTGAGGTAAACCAAATGTTTATGGCGGTTAACAAGAATACAGAAGAAGAAAGTGAACTTTTCGAGACTGTAGAAGAAGCGATTGAAACATTACCGGAAAGAAACTAAGAGGAGGGCGTATGCCCCCTCTTCTTAACATCATATATTTTTCGCTAATCTCGTTTTAGTTCTCGGACCATATACGCCATCAACGTTATGAGCGTCATACACGGATTGGAAACGTCTAACCGCGTCCTCCGTCTTAGCGCCATATATTCCGTCAACTTTTCCGACTTTGAAATTCGCTTTATTGAGAGCTCGTTGCAATCGCTTAACCTTATCGCCCCGATCGCCCCTGCGCAATACTCCTGCCGGCAACTTCACGCTCGACTTGCTCGCTTTCTTTTTCGCAGTCTTTCCGCCAAGCTTATCGAATGTCTTTTTACCCGCCAAGCCGTCGACTGTCAAGCCGTAATACGACTGGAAACGTCTAACCGCGTCCTCGGTATCGCCACCGAAATACGAATCAATGCCGTTATTCTTGGCGCCCTTATTCGGATAAAATGGCGGATTATTGTTCGCTAGTTTTCGCTGCAACTGTTCGACTGGCTTGCCGTGATGTCCTCGCTTGAGCGTCTGCCCCGTCCAATTGCCGCTTATTGTCGTCCATTTCGTTTGCTTCTTCGCAGGTTTAGACGAAGGCTTAGGCGATTTGTTGGCGCTTACTTTGCCACCGCCTTTTAATCGTCCTCGCACATTGTCCATATTTATGCCGGGACATGACGTGCTGGCTCCGCTAAACTCTCGATGGCCTAGAACGTCGCTGACAGATAGATTAAAACGTTTCATAGCGAGTTTCGCCCGCTCCTCAAACGCCTTTTCTTGCTTGTCCGTAAATGAGCCGTTACCCACTACGCAAATATGATACGTCCGCTGATTATGACCTCGAACGCCATTCGTGACCATATTCGCGTCATAGCATAATTGTACGGATCCATCTCGAAGTATAATTTCGTGATAACCTCCGGTAATCCATCCGAGACCTTTCCATCGATTATTCCAAAACGACCAAAAGTCGCCTTGAGTAGTAGCGCTGTGATGTCGCGCGATTTTATTAATTGACGATACATTTCGCCGCGATGATCGCTTAGGAGTTACGTTTCTAATGTCGATTATTTTAGTCATTACGCATGACCCCCGTTTTTATTGCGCTTCTTGGTACGCTTTTTACTTTGCAAAATCTTATCCGCTTCTTCCGCCTCGGGCGTGATATTATTATTCTTGTACCACGTCCAAATAGCCGCCACCGCTGTCGCCACCGCCGATACTCCCTCGAATATCTCTTCCTCCGAAAATGGTAACGGATTCCAGCCGAACATGACCAGCGATTGATTGACGACCAATACGATAAGCACGATGAGCCTCGTTATTGCCATTTGCGCTCCGTTTCTTTTATGCATATTATCGCTCCCTTTCCATAATAATTTCGCCTAGATGGCGTTTAGCCGTAAATAAAGGCGATAGCTATTCCGATTAATCCGCCGATAACTGCCGTTATAGTTGCCGTTATGACTGCGCCGGTAATTCGTCGCCGAATCCAATTCGTGTCGTCCTTAATTTCGCCTAACGTTTCTTTTAGGCTCGCTATTTCGTTATCTTGTAGCTTGTCCGATATTTGCAACTGATGAATATCGTCCCGCATTTTCTCTCGATCCGACTTAGCTTGCGCTTGTTCGCCTTTCATTTCCGTGATGTCCTGTGTTACCTTCGCTTTCCAAGCGTCCATTTCCTCCACATCCCGATATGGCAAATTTACACCCCTCGTTGTACTGACATAATAAAAACGCCTCGCGGGCGTAATGTATTCGAGGCTTGACCCCGTTAAATATTCGTGATATGCTCGTTGTAAGCCATAGCGCAATGACCCGCGCTATCGGCTAGGGGCTGGCGTAATCAGCCCCGTTTTTCATGACGTGAGTAAATGTGATAAATGAATCAATAAAAAACGTCTATTCAGCGTTTACTCAATAATCAAATCCTCCCTACCCTCCGCAATTAAAATATCTCGTACATCCTGCTTCCATGTAGCCGGAACCCTCTCGTATTCCCACTTTCCTTCTATAATTTTCGTCGCGAATAATAAAGCCACCATTATTTATCCCCTTTCAATAATTCAATTTGTTCGGCTAATTCCAAAATAGCGATAGTACATATGTCCTCGGGGCTTGGTCTATCCTGTTCTTCTTTATTTAACTGCTCATTACGCTCCTCATCGTAAATTAATTCCCCGTTTACATATCTCCATGCATGCATACCGCTTTTAAAAAACTCGTGATTTTTATCGAGTTCGACTCTCTCACCGCTTCCGCTCGAGCCCCACTCAATAACGTAATTATCTTCATCTAGGTTAACGTATATTACCATTCTAATACCTCCGTAAGAGCAAGCTTATTATTACTTCCATCATTATTAAAAGAGTGTCCTGTGATTCTATCATGGCTTACATAAATATATTTATAAATCGTTTCTTGACTCCTCGCTAATACGCACCTTAACCCTCTCCCGCCATGCGATTCTCCTTGAGTTTTCGGGATAATGGTATATTGATAGTTGTGATCAACAATTCCTTGTCCTATGTCATAGGCCTGCCACTTCAATAACCATCCATTAGTACATTCGTTAAGGGTTTTATCGGGAGTAATTGATTGATCATCTGTCGGATAACTAGCTCCAATCCATAGAGATCTTTGTTCATATGTCGGAAGATAATTTCCCTTAGTTACCTCCCAAATACTGTCCTCCGGTTGATAAACGGACGGTCTTGTCCCCTCAACCATTTGTACGCCGTCACATTGCACCCAATTATCGTCTCCTCCGGAAATTATAACCTCCAAAGAGTCTCCATAGGAGAAAGAACTAGGTACGGTAAAGGTTGTAGAGTGCAAGCTCACGCTGTAGTCATCGTCTACCCGATTAAATGATGAATTAATTATTCTCGTCAACCTATCTCCATTCATTGCGACGTGCCATATTTCGATTCGAGGTATGCCTGGGTTTGCTTTCCACTGTCTTTTAAAATGCCCGCTTACTGTATATACTGAACCCGCTCCGACCCCTTCATAGATGTATTGCCGTACATAGTTAGAATTTCTTACCACTATAGCTTTATCGCCGAAAATAGCTAAGGCATCTATATGGTCGGGGGCAAATGTAATTGATACTTTCGGGTTTCTAACTCTTTCCCACGGGCTAGGGTCTAAGTGATATTTATTAGGTTTAATATCTAACCAGTTATGGGTCATGCTTTCACTATCCATAGAACCGCCGTCCTGCGGAATGAGTTCGAACGAATGGTCTCTAAGTAGATTACGTCTAGGAGTAGCGCTATATCTGTTGCCTGTGTTTTCGTCCATTAAATTAAAGTCCCCGTCCGTTACGGTTACATCTGCAAAAGTACCTGTTAACCCTCTGACGTTTTCTATAATTGCATCAACTATGGTCGCTTCGTCGAACCGCCCTTTTTGAAAAATGGCATCGCTAGCGTTTAAATTGCCTGTAATTTTTGCATCTTGGATGATAGCGTTAATTGCTGTCATTTCTTGAGTGGTTAACCCTAACATGGTAGCTTCGTTTGCTCCAAATTCACCTTTGACAATAGCATCTTGGATAATAGCATTTAAAGCTGTCATATTATTTGTTATTAAGTCATCAATTGTCGCATCTGACCCTTTTAGAGTTCCTGCCAGTGTGGCATCTTCTGCTATTAGCTCATTAGTGATTAACGTACCTTTTAAAACTGTTTGACCATCTTTATCGTCCGTAACACTATCAATTTTTTCTTGCGCTGTGTTTATGTCATCATTAGCTTTTTTGAGTGTTTCATTTATCTGGTCAATATCTTCAGACCAATCGGGCAAAGTGTCTAACTGATCCTCTAACTCTTTAATATCTTCTAGCGCCTGTTTAATTACTCCATCCGCATCTCCTAAGTCTTTAATAGCTTGATTTAATCGTTTTTTGGTATCTTCAATTTCTTCATTTGCCTTGTCCATCAGATAATTAGTAAACTCTCGGTTTTGTGTATCTACTTCATTAGTGTATTCGTTGGCCTTTTTTTCAGCTTTATTAGCAAACTCTTGAGCATCCTCACGAACATATATATCTTGTTTCTCTGCGAATTCTTTAGCTTCGTTCATGCGTCTAACTGATACCTGTTCAGGAGCTTCTTGCTTTTCGATACCTTCGAGTTCATCAAATTTATCTTTGAGTTTACTAATTAATGTCGGTCTACTCCGACCGAATGTCGCTTCTAATTTAAACCCACTACCCTCGTAGATTTCCACTAATTCGGTTATAGGTGCTTCCATAGTTAAATCCCATGACAAATTACGAACCTCTACTCGGTCGCCTAGATCAAAGTCTTTTTCATACTCGAACGGTGTAATAACTTCTTTTTTGACCGTCTGACCTTGTGCAGGTTGAGCAGGGTGTCGATAGCCCTCATGATTATCCTCGTATGATTTACGAGTAATGGGCGTGCTTATCTTAGCTTCGAGAGAAAATACCGTTTGCATGTCTTTCATTTTCTTTTTGCCACGTTCGATTAAAAGCCGTTCCACTTCTTCTTCTGGTAATTCCTCTTCCGTTTCTTCATCCTCATCACTGACATCTCGGGCGTCCACAAACGTTTCTATTCTATCCCAACCGCTAACATCGCCAAAAGTCACTATCTTTCGTTCTGCGCCCTCTCCTTGGCCTCCGACATATCCAACATTTTTTAAACCTAGATCATTATCAATAAATGACTGAGATTCAATTGATTCATATTCAGGGCTAAAAAAGACAGGGTTATTTCCCTGTCTGTTATCTGGCGTAAGGTCTTTGCTCTCATACACATCAAATATAAACTTTTTAGCTTTAAAGTCTGCTGTAACGCCCCAACCTAATCCTGTTTCTATGGAGATATCCTCTAATTCGTCTGCAACAACCTTATATCGACTTTCGTAACTTATACGACTACCTCTACCTTGATTGTCTGCTATTTCAAAGTTGGGCAATACTCGATGCGATTCGGCATTGATAAAGTTATTATAAACATAATGTTTCATGACAAATTCAGCGCTACCGCTAACTCTATCGTGTGAGGTGTGAGATGGCGGTACAGTGATGCGCCTTAGCATTAAAGCATCTAGCGACAGACCAACAAACTTCATATTTTCCGTTTCCTGGCCTTTTTCATCAAGGGATATTTCTTTGGATAAGATAATACCCACTTTGTTTTGTTTCTTGCCTAGTGAGATTAAATGACCTTTATCAAGGTGCGCCGCACCATGTGAGTATCTATTGATATGCAGTTCAAACTCACCTACGCCGTGATGGTTTCTTTCAAATCGTAATGATTGGTAGCTATTAATTTCAAACTGCAAATCTAAAAATCTATTATATACACGGATGTCCAAGCTATCACCTCCTAGCTTATTTTAGCGATAGACATACGTCGGTAACGTGATGTGATGTCTCCTGTGTTTCGTGTAGCTACATATACCTTAACGTTATCACCTTTATTCAAGTGTTTAATTCCACTACCGGTAAAATGCAAATCAGAAAAACCAAACCCAGGTCGGTTAAACAAATACACTCTATTATCTATTGAACTATCACCATTTATGACCAAATAAGCTTCAAGTTTAGAATCAGCAGATAATCCATCGCCGCTCGCTAAAGCTAAGTGAAAATAAAACAAATAAGCACCATCAGCCTTGGCGTTAAACTCACCCTCGCTAACTTCCCCTTGCCTATCTAAAACGGGCGAGATGGGTACTTGAGTACTTACATAGTCAGATGTCGAATCACCTTTTAATTCTAAATCAACGCTATCATTCATTTCTATATATGACTGATTCGGCATAGTCACCATACCCAATTCGTTAATCTGCATACCTCTATACATATTATGCAGTGGTATATACCCACACACCTCGTCATTAGCACGCTCGTCCGATATTTGATATTGTTCGATGTGCGATTTACCCGCTATTATCCTAACTTGCGCCACGCTCATGTCATGAACGTATTCTTCTCGTTTGATGTTAGGTGGTACAGGACTGCGGGCGGGTGTGCCTTTTATGATAGTAGGGTAAAACTCTCTCTTTTCCGGGTTCGTGTCAAATCGTATAACAATCCGATCTATGCGGTCATTATCTGGGTCTGCTACATCGTGAGTGAGTGTTTCTGTTGCTTCGAGTTCGAGCGCATAGCCGTTGGCGAATATCCACCCAGATGATAAGGCTACATCCATATTAGTCTTTGCACTGACTTTGTAGGCGTCTGTATTGGCTACGCCGCTACCGATAATTTGGTTGTGAAATCTAGCAAACTCGACTTGATTATACTCGTATTTCTTTTCTTCTGTGCTGTCCAAAAAATACATGCGCATTGAATCACTTCCTTTCAATTGAAAAAGCGCCCGTTATGAGCGCTTTCGTTTTGTGTGTTATCTAATAATCGACAACAGTTAGGTGAGTATGCCTAATCGTAATAAATTCCTATTTCTTCTAAAAACGGCCTCAAGGTGTTAAAGTCGAATCTGCCATATTCAATGTTATTATCGTTAAAATACTCTCTAACCTTATCGACCATCACAAACTTTTCTTCTGTGGCACAGATTTCAACTCCCATGGAATCAATGCACTGGTCTTTCGCCCAATCAATCGCTTCTCTGTAATGCATATCCATTTTATTTCACCCCCATTATGTGTATAGACAGACTGCCCTCGCTCGGCTCTTCCATCGCTTGATACCTTATATATAGGATGGCGTCCAATGATAATTTATCTAACCATTCAAACCTGGTAGATAAATTATAAAGATAGTTTCCGCGTCCATCTTTATTTAAAATAACCGAATCATCTTGAAAGTACTCTTTAGTATCCCTGTTAAATATTCTATACCCAACTTGCTGTAAAGGTAATAGCCTTATTTCAACAGGAGCATCTACAGAACATCTTGCAAACACTACTATCTTCTTGTAATTTTCGAGACCACGTACAGTCGTTAGATTTAAACTTGTGTCAATCAATGTCTCGGAATCCAGAACCATTAACTCCTCCACTTTACTCCCAGTAACTTGAGTATCTAACGGTTTATCCAGTCGCTCTAATATTTTAGCTTGAGTAGCTTTAATATTGTTTAATTCCTCAACAATATTGGCGCTACCCTCATACGGTAGCCACTCTTTTTCCTTTTCATCCCAATAGGCGGGAGCTATGCCGTTAGCCGCCCTGGGTAGATTCTTATACTTATAATCATCTGCCATTTACATACCTCCTAAACTCCAACATACAAGTCATCCCAACGTACGATAACCTCAGCATGACGGTTTCCGGCATCAGCCACATGCTCGATTTCATTTTCGCCTAATTCCAGATTAAATTGAGACAAAATAGAGGATTCCGAATCCAGATAACCAAATGCGTTGGTTTCGTTGCCATTTTCATCTGTCACCGTAATGCGTTGTCTGCCCGACTCCGTGTTGATGTGCATAACCTCACCCTCAGCGACTGTGCGGTTAATACGTATGTGCTCGCCTGTGGTGCGGTTAAATATTTGCGGGTTGGTAGTCGGACCGTGTATCTCTATCCTCATTGGTGCAGGTACATCTCCGTCGTTATATAAGACTGTCTTACTACCACTACGCCCTAATGTAAACGGTAATGTAAAGGGTAGTGTAAATCCTCCCTCATAGGCTACTAGTGGCTTTGTTGTTTCGTTAGGACTGCGCCAGTAGGGGTTGGGGGCTATAAACGTCACCGTTCCGCGCTGCCATCGCTTGCCTCGATTCTCTTTATCGGGGAAGTAAGGTACAGATTCGGGAATGGCGAGTAACTCCCGCCTTATCCTATCCGATTCATATACGATTGTGCCGAGACCTAATTTCGGATTGAGCGCCGACGTTATCGATCCTCGCTTCGAACGCACCTCGCGATATCTTTCGCCTCTTATAATAAACTCAACGTCAATATATCGAGGCTCCAACATACTATCGATATATGTCAATCCGTCTTGATAAGGAGATTTCTGCGACTGCACGTCTGAACCTACCCCGCCAAGCCCTTCGATACTGACGGCGTCAAAGCGCACCTCTGCGCCTCGTTTATTCGTAAATATAATATGTTCCTTAACGTTATTCATTTATATGAACCCCCAATCCATCGCCGCCCTCTGCAACGCCTGCTTTTGCTTGCGTGCCGATTCGCTCGGCGTCGATTCTGCTGGCGTGAAATTGTTCGTAATTCTCGGGTTGAAACCCTCCGCCTGCTGATTCGTGCGGAAGTCTCCTCGACTCACTGACGTATTAACTCCGCGAGTTTTAGGAATATCGTATTCCATCGAAATACCCCTCTTTTTCGGAACGGCTGCGTCCGCTAATTTATCGGAAGCCTTACCGACTACGCCCGTCATTCCTTCGATACCGACTGCCAATCCTTCGCCCGTCCATTTACCGAACTGAATCATTAGGCGAGATGGTGAAGCGATTCCAAGCGCTGATTTAATTGCTCCGCCTATTCCTTCCGCGATCGAGGTCGCCTTATCCCAAACGGCGG